>OGYF01000405.1_pt1 | contig 45245 bp, 47 predicted proteins | sample 1576451 | NCBI WGS metagenome assembly OGYF01 (sample SAMEA3541505, study PRJEB24748) | human gut metagenome | biome: human gut; feature: human-associated habitat; material: faeces | place: China | collected 2012
AAGGCTATGAACGTACAGATTCAATCCGTGAAATTCGACGCCGACAAACGGCTCGTCGAATTCGTGAATGCCAAAATGGCGAAGTTGGACCGCTTTGCGGAGCGCTCGACCGGAGCCGAGGTCATTCTCAAACTCGATAAGGACCACGAAAAAGGAAATAAATTCGCAACCATCACGCTGCACATGCCCGGCGAAGACCTGGTGGCCTGCCACCAGTCGAAAGCCTTCGAGGAGTCGGTCGACGAAGCCATCGACGCCCTGAAACGCCAGCTGGACAAATTCAAGGCGAAATTCGAGAAATAAAACCCCACCAACCTTTAATACCTTAACTAACCAACGCCGCGACGGCCGCCTTTCGATAAGGCGGCCGTCGCATTTTTTCGGGAGCAGGACAAAGAAAGGAAGAACCCGGTCCGAATACCCTACCTACTCACCGTCCCGCTCCCTGCGGGCTTCGGTCCGGGCACATGGTTTCCAATCAATAGACCCACTCGAAATCGTCGACTTGCATCGTATTGGTCGAACAACCCGTCAGGTAGTCGCCGCGGATGCTCGTAGCGCACGAAATCACCAGCGAGAACGGAGCCGAAGCGGGATTGGCAGCATCTTTTGCATACCAGTTGAACGGGAGCGTCGCCTCGATCCAGCCGGTTGCAGTCTGCGTAATGACCAGATCGCCATAGCCGAGAATCGCCCCTTCGTCGAGGCTTTTCGCCGTAGCAGGGTCCCACATACCCGTGGGCGCCGTCATACCCGAGGTCACGCCGTGCTGTGCCTTCCAGTTAACGACGGCCACGAAAATACGCGCACAATCCTGCTTATCCTGATAGGACGCTCCGTCGGGGTCGTACGAACCCACCTTGTCGATCTTGCCGATCTGCGCCTTGTAACGCACTTTCAGAGCACGCGGACGGGCCGTCCAGGCGTAAGGCTTACCGAAATTGACCGTCCCGGAGAAACCCGAATAATCGAAATCGCCGGTGAACATATTTCCCGGAGCGAAAACAAAGCCAAGGACCATACGGGCCTGCAAACGGGCCGTCCCCGGCTCCGTCTCATCCTGACGGCAGAGCGGCGTAAAGAGCGTCTCTTCTCCGTTATTCTGCTCGAGGAATGCATTATTGCCGCTGTCCCAGACCTTCATGCCTTCGGGATTGGGATACGTGATCGGGAATTCGTTGTTGCTTCCATCAATCCAGATACGCTTCGACCAGCCCGACATGTCGCCGTTGGGAATCTTATCCCCGACCGCCGTGGCGAACTCCTTGCTGTCGACGGCCTGCCCGTCTTTTGCGATACGAACTTCGTAGGTCGTGGCGGCAAAAACGCCCGTACCGGCCTTAATCGTATGAACATCGAGTCCCGCCGCATTTTTCGACGTTTCGTAAACCGGAGCGAGGCGGTATTTCGAACCTTCGACGAGCACGGCGTCGGTCCAGTCGGCGGCGCCCTTTACGCGATACTGCACGCTGCCGCCATCGGGAACATTCGCAGCCGTAACGGTCGCGGTATTGGCCCACAGATCGGCATCGTTGTTATAGGCCAGAGCCACCTTGCCCGTCAGGTGGCAGGTCAGGGTTTTGGTCGTGCTCTTACCCTTCGCATCGGTCACTTTCAGAATGAATTTGTGATCCGAGGTTTCATTGTAAATCTGCGCGATCATCGGAACAAGCTTCGAAATATCGAACGTCAGGGCCGTTTTGCCCGAAACCGCCTCTCCCGAAGGGAACCCGAGCGCACCGAGCGCCTCGGCCATGCTGCCGGGATTCACGAGATTCAGCTCGGTAGCCAGACCTGCCGTTGCGAGCATTTCGGCCGTCAGAGCCGGCGAGTCGATCGTAACCGTGAAACCTGCAATCGCTCCGGGAGCCGTCACGCCGATCTTGACCGACATCGGATTCGTGATCTCCTGCGGCTGGTCGATGTCACCGCCGTCCAATGCGATAGTCGGAACAGCGGGGGGGGGCGTCTCATCGTCCGTTCCGTCATCCCCGCACGCCACGAAGAGGGCAGCCATCATGGCCATAGCCATGGTCATAGACACTAATTTTTTCATAATCATACTATTAAAATAAAAACTCTATTTGCAATTTTGAAGCAAAAATAGAGGACTGGCGCGACGGCGGCAAATTAATTCAACGAACCCCGGGACAATCATCACCAACAGGCCTTTTTCAATAACGAACAGAATCGGCGCGCAGAGGGGAACAGACCGGAGGAAAAGGCGACAGGGGTTAAAACAGCCGGGGAGCCCCCGGTGATCCGAAACAAAAAAACGGCCGCACTTGCGTGCAGCCGTCGGTTTGGTAGTGGATAGGGGATTTTACACCCTTATTTCTCGCAAAAATACCACTTGATTTTCAGCAATATACAAATCAAAAAGTTTATTAAAAATCACATTTTTGTCCCGTATCTGTCCCGGGATGCATTAATCTTTAGGAAGGCTTAAATCCTCTGTATCAATATATACACGTCCAATCCATCGCACGTTATCATAGTCGTAATTCTTTTCTATGCAGCCAAGAACATGTACCTTCTTGACATCTGCTTCTGACATCGCATCATATATTTCCATATTTTCAGGAGATGGAATATACCCAACACATCGGCCATCATCATTATAAACACCGATAGCCATATCGTCGTATTTGTTCCTCTTATCGTGCTGAAGGTATCCAGTATGGAAACTTTCAAACACATAATCCGGCAACCTTCGATATTGCATACCAACAATCGGGTATTCATAATATGCTTGGGAACTCGCTCCCGAGCATTTATCCCCTCTTCCTTCGTTGAATCTTTCCCACGCTTTTTTATAATATTCCAGTTCTAATGGAATTGATTCATCTTGTGTCTTTCGAGCTTTTTGCACATTAATCGACGCGAAAAGGATCAAGATACAAACGAAGAAAATAATGCAAAAAATAACAATCATTCAAATTTAGGTATTATTGTTTCTGTTTTACCTAAACGCACTACCCGACATCGGCACATCCGACATCTTCGGCCGACCGGACACCGATACCCGACTCCACCGAGATAGATAAACGTCCAATCGTCTGTTGCTGTTCGGTGATTAACTTCTGCTGGTCAGCTATTGTTCCCTGCTGAGAGCAGACCGTATCTATCAACTGCGCCATCTTATCAAAAACCTCGCGCGGCATCTCAATTTTCAAATCCGTGTCCGGGCCTGGAGCCATATCCGGCATCTTATAACGCCCCTCAGATTCTATTTTAGTTATAAAATGGCTTGGAACCGGGCTTATTCCCCTCTCAATCCGTGAAATAAAAGCCTGCGTACAACTGAAATATTCAGCAGCCTCGCTTTGTTTCAGATTATTTATTTTTCTAAACGACTTAAAATCAAACATATAAAAATAAATTTACAAAATTTCAACACGAAGAAGTTGCATATAACTTTTATATGAGTTATATTTGCATTTGTAATTACAAAAGTAACGCATTTGTGATTACAAATATAAAACAATTTTAACCATTTCAAAATTCAACTCTATGTACACAAGTATCGAAAAGGCCCCGAGTTATGCGCCACAACTGCCGGACATTGCAAAGGCCAAGAAAAACATCGTCGGAAAAGTTCGCCAACTGCTGACCGCCACCCTGGGACGCGAGTTCATGGAACTATCGACCCGTCACAAGGTTTACGGGCTCTATTTCTGCCTCTCGCTGATCGCTCTCTTCGCCTGGGACGAATCGCGGATTTGGCCGAACCTGCTGAACCTGCTGAATTTCGCCAACGCCGCACGGCTGGCGAATAAGACAGCGAAAAAATCGAGTGCCCAGAGATTAGGATAGTCGCTACACCACGCACTCGTGCCGAAGCCACCCGGGAGGGCCGCCAAGGCGACAAGGAGGGGCCCGGCCCCTTGAATGGCCGAGCCGGGCGCCCTCCTTGATTTTTAGAATACTTAAAAACAGAAAGACATGAAAAAGATACCTACATCAAAAGATATAATCCTGATTATGAAAACTGCCTGCGAAGCTCTGGAACAATTCAACAGGGTGTACCCAACAATCAATTTCAATTCGGAAATCGACTATGAACTGGAACTTTGGAGTAACAACCTTCGCTTTTACGCCAGCACTCTCAACAACAATATAATCAATAAATAATTATACCACAATGGAAGAAAAAACTTTGAAGGAACTCTACACAACGCTTGATCCGAACGAGCAAGCAAACATGATCCGCTTTTTCGGGGCGCAGCTTTTTGTCTCCCCCACAACAGCGGTCTACTATCTGCGCGGGTATCGTCAACTACCGAAACTGAAACAGCCGGTATTGGCCGAGTACGCCGAAAAAACATACGCCGTCAAACTCAGATTCTCGTGACCATGTATTGCGACAAAGACAGCAGCGGCCGCGTCTCAATCATGGATTTGACGAGCGACGAGTTCGACACGATCCGCCGGGCGATCATGGCCTTCAAAACGGGGCTCCTCCAAAATCGCCTACCGGCCGGATTCGCCCCTCAAAGTGAAACCTACGAACAATATCACCGCGCAGGGATGATTCTGCGTCAAATCGAAACTCTCGAATAATACAATCGGGGGGGGGTGTCCGAGGGGGCCCCTCCAAAACGCGATAAGATGATACCTCAAGAAACAATACAACAACTCAACAGCCTCGACATTCTCCGGGTGCTCCAGGACGAGGGGCTCGAACTGAAACGGGCCGGCACTCACTACGAATGCTGCTGTCCCTTTCATGGCGAGAAAACACCCTCCTTCAAAGTATCGACAACCCGGGGAACCGCACATTGCTTCGGGTGCGGCAAAACATGGGGGCCGATCTCCTTCGTCATGGAACGGTACGCGATGAACTTTGTAGAAGCATGCCGCCACCTCGGAAACCGCTACGACATCAAATGGGAGGAGAAAGAACCGACACCCGAAGAATTGGCAAAGCGGTTCGAACGCGATCAACTCTTTCGTGCCAACAACATCGCACTCGAATTTTTCCGGTCCATGTACCGACAATCGGAACCGGCGCAGAAATACGCCACCGGACGCTGGGACGAGGAAACCATCGAGGAATGGTGTATCGGTTATGCCCCCGGCCGGAAAACTCTACTCCGTCACATCCGAGACCAGCACGAAAACCTCGACATATTCATCAAGGCCGGACTCATCAAAGTCAGCGACGCAGACGGGGACATATACGACGCCTTCACCCAGCGCCTCATGTTCCCAATCCGCAACCAGACGGGCAACGTCATCGGCTTCACCGGCCGGGCCATCAACTCGAAGAAGAACGCCGATGGAAAAGAGCCGCCCAAATACATCAACACCAAAGAAACGCCCATCTTCAAGAAGGGCGACATTCTATTCGGGTACTTCGAGGCACAACGCATCGCCGCCTTACGCGACGTGCTGAACCTCGTCGAAGGGAATCCCGACGTGATCCGCATGGCGAAGATCGGCCAGCAGAACACAGTTGCGCCGATGGGAACCGCCCTCACGAGTACCCAAATCGGAATGATAAAGCGCATCGTCTCGAAAGTTGTCATCATCGGCGACAACGACACAGCTGGGCAGAAGGCGGTCGTCAGCCATGGCGAAGCTCTCACGGCAGCAGGGCTGAACGTGCGGGTGATGATACTCCCCGGAAAAGACGCCAAGGACGCCGACGAGTATTTCAAATACGAGGCCGCAAAATCCTATGACGAGTGTATGGCCGAAAATTCGGCCGACTTCGTGGACTTCATGTATCAGACCAAGGTCGGGAGCGTCATGTCGCAGAATGACCGGCTCGATGTCATCAACTACATCTGTGGCCTGCTCATTTTCTACGACGAGACACTCGCCCGCATGTACCTCGACAAATTCGGCAAAGAGGACAAACAGGGTAAAATATGGAACGAGACCTACTACCGGCTGAAAAACAAGCGCCAGGTCGAAGCAATCCGCGAAGAAAAGCAGGAGCAGGCCGACCTGGTGGAAAAATACGGGTTCTACGTCAAGAACAACTGCTACTACGGACAAATCTCTAAGGTCGGGAACGCGATGCCGTGGACGAATTTCATCATCCGCCCGATCGTGCTGATTTGGGACGGACCTGCCTCCTACCGCATGTTCGAGATCGAGAACATCCACCGTGAAAAATGCCTTATCACATTACCGCAGGACCAGGTAACGACACTCGACAACTTCCAGAAGAACATCGAAGGCAAAGGCAACTACATCATCGAAGCCGTCGTGGCGAAACAGCAATACACGCAGCTCAAGAAATACATCTACGAACAGACGCCGACAGCCCGCGAAATACAGCAACTCGGATGGCAAAAGCAAGGCGAATTTTTCGCGTGGGGCAATGGCGCCTTCGATGGCGAGGTGTTCATCCCGGCCAACGACTACGGGCTCATCAAAGTCGGCGACAAACTCTACTACCTCCCGGCCGCATCCAAGGAAGCCCGCGAGGACACCACCACCTACAACCTGCACCGAAAATTCGTGTTCGTTCAGCAGAGCACCGTGACGCTCTACGAATACGCCCGACAATGTATCGACGTATTCGGGGAGAACGCGAAAATCGCCCTCTGTTTCTACTTCACGACCCTATTTTCGGACATCGTGCGCGCAACGATCGAAAACATGCCGATTCTCGACATGTTCGGGCCACCGGCAACTGGAAAAACCCAAATGGCGCGCGCCATCGTCGCACCCTTTCAAGTCAATGCCGAGTCAATCAACCTCCGGAACGCGACACAAGCCTCGCTCGGCGAAGCGATCGCCGAAGTGTCGAACGCCGTGGTTCATATCGACGAGTTCAAGGAGGACATCGACCCGAAGAAAGTCGAGTTTCTCAAAGGTATATGGGACAACAGCGGCCGGAGTAAAATGAGCATGGACGGCAAGAAAAAGCGCACCATGACGGCGATTAGCTGCGGACTCGTGCTCACGGGCCAGGAAATGACGACCTCCGACAACGCCCTCATGTCCCGAATCGTGATGCTGACTTTCTACCAATCCAAGCACAGCGAGGAGGAGAAACAGCGCTATGACCAGTTCAAGACCATGTGCAACCGCGGACTCTCCCACCTCACGCACGAGCTGCTCCGCGAGCGGCGCAAGATAAAAATAGGCTACCGCGAAGCCTACGACCTGACGAATGCCGACCTCCGGGCTCTGACGCGCGGCGTCATTGACCGAATACTTCAGAACTGGAGCGCCCTGCTGGCAACGCTCCGAATCCTCGAAACACGGCTGCAACTGCCGTTCACCTACGCCGAAACGCTCGAAATCGCCGCGCGGCTCTGTCAGATACAGAACGAAAAGGCCGAACAAACCAATGAACTCGCCGGCTTCTGGTCGTCAATCGACTCGCTGGCCAGCCTCGGCAAAATTCAGATGAAGGCCGAGTACAAGATCGTACCGGGACCGGAGTGGTGTTTCGCCAAGAAAAAAGAACGAAAGGAACTGCCAGCCGGTCACGAATATCTGCTCCTCTATTTCGGCCCCGCCGCGGACCTCTACACGATGCACAGCAAAACCCTCGGCGTGCGCTACCTGCCGAAATCATCCCTACAAGAGTATTTACAGAAATCCGACGAGTTCATGGGTACGAAATCCGGCGTCCGGTTTCTACCGCATCTGGGAGTCGGCGGCGGCATCAACGACAACGAGGGAGCGCAAAGCAAGGTTACGTCGGCGATGGTGTTCGACTACACCCTGCTGAAGGAGAAATACGAAATAAGCCTATCCATGTCCGCTTATGGGACCGGGGACGACTCGGAACCGGCGCCGGAAACGGACGGGGAGGACAAACCTTTTTAATAACCAATATTCAATCCTATGTACAAGCAAAACGCAGAAGACAAGTTCTATTTCGAGGATGTGAGCCGGGAAGAAGGTTTTTATTTCGATAATCACCGCGAAGCCTTCGCCGCGCTAATCGACCGAGTATCGGGCAAAGGTACGTGGGGATCGAATCCGTGGGTGGTGGTTTACGAATTCGAGTTGGTGAAATAGCGAGATTCTCGCAAAATCTCGAAAAAGTTAATAGAATGAACAAGATAACTATTTCAGACCTACACGCCCGCCAAGCGTGGCCTTTGGAGCAGAAAATCGACCACACGGTCGGTGCGATCGAGGCGTTCATAAACTACTGCGAAAAGCACGGCCGCAAGCCCTATGTCTCATTTTCCGGCGGACTGAACTCGACGGTACTACTCGATATCGCCCGACGCTTCGTCGATCCGGATATGCCGGGTGTGTTCTGTTCGACGGGCAACGAATGGCCGGAGATCGTCCGCTTCGTGCGGCACACACCGAACGTCACGATCATCCGGCCACAACTGACGCCACGGGAGGTGATCACCCGATACGGGTTCCCGCTGGTGAGTAAAGAGCAAGCGCACGCCGTGCGAGACATCCGCACATCCAAAAGTGAAAAACTGCGAAACTATCGGCTCCATGGCGATGGGAAACGCCAGCAGGGCATACTTGCGAAAAGATGGCGTTATCTGACCGCCGAACCATACATGACCTCGGAAAAATGCTGCGATATATTGAAAAAGCGCCCTTTTTCAACATATAACGTTTCAACACTCAGCCTCCCGATGGTTGGGACTATGGCAGGAGAAAGTAAACGACGAGAAATTACATATATCCGTCACGGCGGTTGCAACTCCTTTTCAGACGACCCGCGCAAGACACACAGTGCACCGTTGTCGATATGGACAAATGCGGACTGTTGGGCCTACATCCGCAAATTGTCGGTGTCATACTGCCCAATTTACGACGTACCGGGCATAGATCGCACCGGCTGCGTATTCTGCGGCTTCGGCGCCCACCTCGGGGGGGGGAGTCGCTTTCGGGTGCTCTACACCTTACATCCGAAACTCTACAAAATGGCAATGAATTACTCCAACAACGGCTACACACTCCGCCACGCCCTCCGGCGTATGGGTGTTGAGCTGCCGGATGAAACACAAGAATTATTCTGACGATGGAGGCAAAAATCATTCGGGTATTCCCGACCAAGACCAATGCGACACCGGATGACGAACTGGTACGCATCCGCGAGGTGCCGTCATTGTTCGACGAGGCCGACGAAGTGCATATATCGGTCGCTTTCACCTGGGACATTCCGTGGGCGGAATGGGCCGCCCGCCAATGGGAACGAATTGCTCCGGTGAAGATCGGCGGTCCTGCCTACAACGAGCCCGGAGGGGAGTTCGTTCCGGGAATGTACATGAAGAAGGGTTACGTCATCACCTCGCGCGGATGCCCGAACCGCTGCTGGTTCTGCGCCGTACCCAAACGCGAAGGCGGTCAGCTCCGGGAGTTACCCGTGCGAGACGGATGGATCGTCCAAGACGACAATCTGCTTGCCTGCTCGCCCGGACACATCGACGAGGTGTTCGCCATGCTTGCCCGGCAACCGCATCGGCCACAGTTCGTCGGAGGACTGGAGGCCGCGCTTATGACCCCGGCGATGGCCGAACGGCTACACGAGTTACACCCCGCTTCGCTCTTTTTCGCATACGATACACCCAGCGACCTCGAACCGCTCAAAGCCGCGGGAAAGATGCTCCTCGATGCAGGCTTAACCAAGGTAGGCAACCGGCTACGCTGCTATGTGCTGATCGGCTACAAAGGCGATACCTTCGAGAAAGCCCAGAAGCGGATGGGCGAGGCATGGCGGGCCGGATTTATGCCTTTCGCCATGCTCTACCGAGATCGAGAGGGGAAATTCGACAAAACGTGGCAGCGGTTCCAGAGACAATGGGCCAACCCGACAATCACTTACTGCAACTGCAAAAAATATTTCGGAAAATAATGGCTATCAAACTACTCTACATCGACCTTTTTTGCGGCGCCGGCGGAACCTCGACGGGCGTTGAGCGGGCACGGATCGACGGTGGCAAATGCGCGAAGGTCATCGCATGCGTCAACCACGACGCCAACGCAATCCTCTCACATGCGGCCAACCACCCGCACACGCGCCACTTCACCGAGGACATTCGCACACTCGACCTCGGACCGATGAAAGTACACATCGCCCGCGAACGCATGAAGCACCCCGGTGCGAAACTCGTGCTCTGGGCCTCGCTGGAATGCACGAACCACTCCCGGGCCAAAGGCGGCATGTCGCGCGACGCCGACAGCCGCACGCTGGCCGATCACCTTTTTCGCTACATCGAGGAGCTGCGCCCCAACTATATCCAGATCGAAAATGTCGTCGAGTTCATGGAATGGGGGCCGCTCATCGTCAAGGAGAGCGTCGGCCCGGACGGTGCAGCCTTCTGTCCGCTCGACATCAAACACGACCGCAGGCGACGAACGACAACCGTCGCCCCGGTGTGGGTTCCCGACCCGGAGCACAAGGGAATACTCTACCGCCGCTGGGTGGAGGAGGTATGCGCCCACGGCTACCGGTTCGAACACCGCGTGCTCAATGCGGCCGACTTCGGGGCCTACACATCCCGGGTGCGATACTTCGGGCAGTTCGTGCGGCCGGATTTGCCGATGGCATGGCCTCGCCCGACGCACACCCGAAACCCGGAGCAGACACGCGACCTTTTCACCGAACCACTCGCGCCATGGCGGCCCGTGCGGGAATGCCTCGACTTCGAGGATCGCGGCGAGTCGATCTTCAATCGCCGGCGGCAGCTCGTCGGAGCAACACTCGACCGCATCCACGCCGGGCTGGTGAAATTCGTCGCGGAAGGCAAAGACGCTTTCCTCGTCAAATACAACTCCCGAAACCAGTCCGGCAAATACATCGCCCCCGGGCTCGACGCGCCGTGCCCGACCGTGGCGACACAAAACCGGCTCGGCGTAGCCCGTGTAGATTTCCTGTCCAAGCAGTTCAGCGGACAGCCTGCGGGCAAGAACATCCCCGTCGACGGCCCGGCCGGAACCGTTACGACAATCGACCACCACGCCTTCGTATCGGCATACTACGGAAACGGATACAACTCACCCGTCGAACGGCCGGCCCCTACGCTGACAACAAAAGACCGATTCCAGTTGGTGCAGCCATTTATCACCAACTACTATTCCGGCGGCGGACAAATATTCTCCGTGAACGCACCATGCGGAACATTGATGACAATACCGAAACAACGACTCATAAACGCCCACTACCTGCTGAACCCGCAATACCGATCCGCCGGCGGCTCTGTGGATGCGCCTTGTTTCACGCTGATCGCCCGGATGGATAAACGTCCGCCTTATCTGGTGTCCGTCGAGCAGGGAGTACCAGCCTGGACAATCAAGCCGGACGACATTCCCGAAATGGTACGCGTGAAAGAGTTCTGCATCCTCTATGGAATTGTAGACGTAACAATGCGTATGCTTCGGATTCCCGAAATGAAGCGCATCCAGGGATTCGGCGACGATTACGTGCTCATCGGATCGCAGGAGGAACAGAAGAAATTCCTCGGTAATGCCGTCGTCACCCAAGTAGCGACCGCATGGAGCGAGGCAACAGCCGCAGCTATCGGCAGCTATCGACAAAATAAAATCGCCTAAAAAACAACACAAAAAATCCAACTATGAAAATCACAATCGAAAACACCGACAAAATCGTTACCCTGAACGGAGTTCCGGCCCGTATCTGGGAGGGAGAAACCGACTCCGGAATCCGAGTCCATTGCTTCATACCCCGGATAGCCGTGAGACGGGACGAAGCACGCATCGAAGAGTTTGAACAGGAATTACAGGAAACGGCATCCCCGAGTCCCGAAATAGCCGCCTACCCATCACGCCTGATTATATGACGTCCCGGCAAATCAAAGCGGCGCAGCTCCGCCGCCGCATGGCCATCCAAGCCATGACCCCGCACCGGCTACCGAAGCGGCCGACTGAAGTCGAACGACACATGGCAGACACGGCAGTCGATATGCTCGTATTGATCCAAATGCTACCTTATATCATGGGAGATCTCCGAGAAGCCCTGGAAACGTCCGGTCAGTATCGCCACGAGATCAAGCGCCGCCATCGGCAGGTCGAGGAAATTATTTTTACCGTGGCCGAACCGGCCTACCGGATATTTGTCCGGTTCAATCCCGAAACGGCCCGGGGCTTCCTCGACCGGGTAGATAAGTTCTACCACCAGATAAAGAATAACTACGAATTGCACGGTATCGAGGGCGCTGTATCGCTCCTCGATGCCGTATGCCGGTTAATCGAGCGCTACAACCGGAAACTGGAACGGACCTATTATTTCGAGCATGCGGAACCGATTTACAAAATCCCGCGAATGCTCGACTGCATCCCCGGTAAACGACACTACATCATCGAACAGATAATATCTGCATTACAAACCAACAATGAAAAGGCTATCAATGAAAGACAATGATTTTCTCCTATATCTCCGAAAAAGGCTCAAAAGAGGCCGCATTATAGAATATGGCGGAAGCAGATGTGATAAACTCCCCAGTAACGAGATTCCGTCGCTGGGGATTTTGCACTACGCTACTCCCGAGTCTATCGTCCCGGCAATAACATTCCCGGACAAGGTACTCCCATTCATAAGCCGACCGGTTATCTCGCTGCCGGAGCCAAGCATCAAAGACGTAGAAAGCCGACTTAAAGAATTAGGAGCGGCCATCCAAGCGGCAACTCCAATCATGCGAGAACTGACAGACGCAATGCTGGCCCTCCGTGGAATACCGTATTATCCCCCACTTTGCCCAAGGCTGAGACCGCAACGGCGCAAGTCCCGGGCCAGGCAGAACCCGACCCGGTTGCAACGGCGCAGGAACCGCCAGACAAAGCGAAAGCGCAAAAAATAAACTGAAATATAACGCGCGAATATAGCTTTTTACGGAAAACCAACCTACAACGACCTACAAGACTGAAAAACAAGAAGATGAAAGCGTCACAACGACCTACAACCAACCTACAACGACCTACACCTAAACCTACATTTTGATACTACAACCTACAAACCTACAAAACTCTATTTTTCAAAATATTGATTTTCAGACTTGTAGGTCGTGTAGGTCGTGTAGGTCGAAAAAACATGTCACCATGATCGAATATGAAGAAATAACCCCGGAGGAGATTCAAATCTACACGACGAAACTCGTGCCGAGATTATTGCGCGTTCCTCCCTACCAATGGACCCGCATTGACGACATCGCCAAAGATGTCGGCCGATTCATCGATATTTGCCAGTATCTTGTCGACCGCGGTTATTTCCAGGACGACGAAGGCTTCGTAATACTCACCGTGAAAGAGGATAAATTCGTGCGGCTCGACCCTATGTACATACGACGACACGACACAAAAACCTTTCGAATATGGAAATAAAATTCAGAGCCAACGACCATCTCACAATCGACTACCTGCGCCACTTGTTCAACGCTCCGGCATCCGGGCCGATACGTCTATCCCTCGCCAACGACTTCGGCCGCATGGCCGTCGGATTGTACAAGGTCAGCGACACGCCCATCGGCAAGCCCGATGACGAGCTCACTGTAACCCTCGTTCTTCCGCGACACCAAACGACCTACGCCGCGATGACCCGTTACGTCTTTTTCACGGAGGCCGACACCAAACGGCTCAACATGATCCTCGATGCGCTGTTCAATATCGACCTCGACACCTACTACCTACAAGGCATCCAGGCCGGCATGCCCAAGCGTGACATCATCGAAGCGTTCGTAGTCTCCCGGCATCTCGTGTCGGCCGACTATGCCGAGACGCTGGGTAAACGAGCCTACCGGACATCACTCGCCGCCATCCGTCGCAAGGCCGACCTTATCCATCGAAAGGCGCGTTATCATTTCAGCCAGATACAACCGCCCGAACCTCCGAAAAAATAGCAGGATTCACATATAATAAAATAATTTAATTTGACTTGCGATTTTGTCAATTTTAACGTCAAAAAAATGAAACAGAAACTTATCGCCCGCATCGGGGTCAAAGCATGGAACGACCCATCCAATTTTTTCCGAGACCTGCCTCTCTCGAAAGTCAACCCTCGGAGTATCGAGATCACGCCAAAAGAGGATGACAACGGCACCTACTGGACTACCAAGGTCTCGGCAACACTCCTCAGCGACGTCGCGCTTCTACATCAGCCCTGCATCATAAAAATCCGACTCACAACCGGCTACTATATCCTCGGCACGGAAGATTTGCCATGCCGCCCACTCGTTAAAGAGGGTGAACTATGCGAATTTACTCTCGAATACAAGACCAAGAACCCGCCGCGACCTATTAAAAAAGTCCTTTCTATCGCTCCTGGGTGCGAGTAAGTTTGTGAAAAATTCACAAATGTTCCGCATAGAAACAACCCAGAATCCTCTTCAGCTCCTTTCCGACGTCCGCCGCGGGCAATGGTTCGTACACGACTACGAATCATTGCTCCCGGTGGCGCTTTCTTTCCTCCGCGGCGAACGGGTCGGAGAAGCCCGGCCCTCCTTCGAATTCTCCGTCTCAGCAGTCAACCTTTACGAAGCAAGTCCGGGTTCCGAATCCAGACCGTCAAAGGTCGCCGTCATTCCAATCGTCGGAACAATTACCAAATACGACTCCTGTTTCACGACAGGAGCCGTAACCTATGCCCGTGCAATCAGACGGGCAGCAAGTGATTCGGAGATCTGCGCCATCGTCCTCGATATCGATTCCGGCGGCGGTGCCGCGAATGCGGTATCCATACTCAAAGAGGCCATCGGCCAAGCGCAGGCTCTCGGCAAGCCGATTATCGCACATGTAGACTTTTGTGCGTCGCTGGCTTATTGGACAGCTTCGCAATGCGACGCGATTTTCTGCGACAACCCGCTTTCCGAAGTCGGAAGCATCGGCGCATTGTATCACATCGTCGACGACACGAAAAAACTGAAAAAGGAAGGCTATACCGTCATCACGGTTTACGCAGATGAAAGCCCTGACAAAAACCTCAGCTACCGCCAGGCGCTCGAAGGCGAATATGCGCTCATCAAGGAAGAACTCTCCCACACCGTCGCACAATTTCACCAGGACGTGAAGGCTGGGCGGCCGAATATCAAGGCCGACGCACCCGGAGTATTCTCCGGAGCCATGTTTCACCCGGACGAAGCTCAAGACCTCGGACTCATCAACGGAACGATGACCCTCGCCGAGTGCATCGAAAACGCCGCTATCCGAGCACAATACAACCACTAATTTTTCAAAATATGGATTTCAAACAATTTCTTTCCAACACCCAGATGGGCAAATTGGTCGTTCGATTCCTCAAAAAGGAACCGACGGCTGATGCGCAGGGTAAGATGGTATTCACCGCAGAGGAGGAGCAGAAACTAACCGAACATTTCGGGCCGAACTTCGTATCCTTGCTCAAGGAGAAAACCTTCTCGACCGAGGACGAACAGGCCAACGACCTCTACGAAGCGGCCCTCCACCACGCCACCGAGCAGGTCGAAGCCCGGTTCACGTCTCAGATCAAACAGCTCCAGAACGACATTGCCACGCTGGCGGCCAAACCCGAAGATCTCCCCGGAGCCACGACGGCAATCGAGGGGACCAGGAATTTCCAGCGGGGCCAATTCAAGGCCGACATGGCCCTGGCACACAACAAAGCCGCGGCCGCATTCCTCCAGCGGGGCGTCATGGCCGACACCCCCACGATTGAGGTCGGAGATCTCCGCAAGGAACTCGGCCCGTATCTGTCGCAGGGCAACAACCTCGACATTCTCCAGCAGCTCTACCAGGGCTTCTCTACGTCGAAGCACCTCTCTTGGAAAAGAGCCACGACGGAGTACAAAGCCGTCGAGAGTGAATCCGTAGATCACGTCGTTCAGCAGTTCAAGCCGCAATGGACGCCGCGGGGAGGTGCGAAATTCACACCCCTCACGATCAAGAATTTCCGTCACAAGGTCAATTTTTCAGTCATCCCGGCCGAGGTCGGCGAAAGTTGGCTTTTCCACCTCTACGACGAGGGCAAGACGCCCGACCAGATGCCGATCACGCGCTACATCGTCGACAAGGTGATGCTCCCGCAGATTGCCGAGGACATCGAGAACGTGATGATCTCGAAGGCAAAATACGTCGCAGACTCCCAGAAAACGGAGGACACGATGGACGGCTTCGAGACGATTCTCGTCGAGGCCAAGAAATCCCTCGACAAGCAGATGCGGTTCTTCAACACCACCAAGAACCTGCTCGAAGCGACCGACGACGAGGTGCTGGCCGTCATCGACGACTTCGTGGCGTCGCTCGCACCGCTCTACAAGTCGAAACAGATGCCCGTCTTCATGTCGGGCGACGTCTACCTCAAGTACAAGCGGGCCTACAAGAACAAGTGGGGCGCCGGTTCCGGGACGGAGAAGGTGAACTTCGGCGCGGATCGTGTCGATTTCTCGAACTGCTACCTCCAGGTGCTCGACAGCCTCTATGGCTCGCCCATCGTCTTCTCGACGCCGAAGGAGAATTTCGTCGGTCTGCGACACAAGAACCCCGAGCAGTTCATCACCGACATCCAGAAGCACGACTACGAGGTGCGCTTCTACTGCGAGTTCTGGCTGGGCGTCGGCTTCCTGCTCGGCGAAGCCGTGTTCGCCATCGTACCGGACGGCTACGACCCGAAGGCCGCGATCTCCTCGACGCGCGACGGTGCCACGGGCAAGTGGATCACCTCCAAGGTCGAAGAGAATCAGGAATCCGACCCCAACCCGGAAAATCCGGAGGATAACAACGATCCCGAAACCATGTAAACCACAACAGCTATGCCTTACACAAAGAAAGCAATCGGGCGTCCGGCCGGAGGAGCCGGGAACCCGTCCCCGAAAAATCCGCACATCCTTGTCTTTGACATGGATGACGTCGAAAGCTATCCCGTCCGGGAGGTCGGCGTCACGGTTGCCGATGACGGGTTCAAACTGAAAGAGGGTGCCAAACTCCAGCCCGTATACGCGACACCCGACAGCATCGAACTCCTTCAAGAAGCCGAAGGCGAGGCAGATGCACGCGGCTACAAAAAGGGTGTGAAGTTCGCACATCCCGGGACCTCTACGGATATGGAGGACTTCACCGAGTACAACACCAACCGCAACCTCGGTGCTATCGTCCGCGGTTGCGACGGCAAAGGTGCCAAACTCGTCGGCTCGCCCTGCAATCCGCTCTCGTTGAAATCCGAGACCCAAGACACCAAGGAGGGCGCCAAGAACACCATCACGCTCCAGCAGGATGTCCGTGACGAGTTCCGCATCCTTACCTACACGGGAGAACTGCCCGAAGTAATGAACGAACCGGCCAAGCCCGGAGAAACCCTCTGACGCTATGGCAAAGGATCATTCCAAAGAACGTGAAACCCCGGAAGCAGGAGCAATTCCCGCTTCCGGGTCCGTTCCCCAGGTCGGAATTCCCGTCATTGTACTCGGATCGGCCGAGGCTCTGCCCTTGTTGACGAAAGTGTGGGAGCAGAAAGCTGTCGGAACCGTTATCATTCCCATCGAAATCGGTGAGGGCCCGTTCTCCGAAGTCATCGACCAGGTGATAGTCAACGATGACATCCCCGACTCGTTCATCATCGTCCCGGCGAACTGCTTCCCGACGCACCGCGTCAATCTCGCCGACCTCACGGCTTATCGCGTCCGCCGCATGAAACCGAAGCCGGACTCCGACAAATGGGTGGTAACACCCTGCACGGGGCTTCCGTTCCTCGTCGAAGCAACGGCCGTGCTCCAGGCCCTCGAAAAACTCGGCGACACCTACACCGAAGAGGAGTTCCTCGAAGTGTACAACGGTATCGCCCACCCCGGAGAACTGCCCGAGGAAATCGGCATGACCTTCGGCAACACCGTGAGCTACGCCGTACAGCGTCCCAAGTGCATGGCAACCGTCGCCGAGGCACTCGTCCGAAAGCGTTTCATCTGTGCCCACGGTGAAGGCTTCGCCGCCATCAAAGACCGCCTCGCGCTACTCGTAAAGGATGAATGATCGCTCGACGGCGGAAATCCGCGCATGGTTGAGAGCAGGAGCCGAGGTCACAGCCGGCCTCCTGCTCTTTTCTCAATTCAGCAACAACGCCCGATTCGCGGCACTCGTCAGAATAAAGCCCGCGAAATACCGGCCCTTGCTGATTGAAAAGTTGTGCACCCTGGCCGGAATAACACCCCCGAGCGAGGAGGCACGCCCTGCGCGGCGAAGATTCCGCGACGACTTTCCCTTCCTCCGGGCTCCGGATTGTCCTCCCGAGTTAAAAATCCTCGCCGCAGATAAAATCACAGCCCACGACCGCTACATCCAGGCACACGAACGGCTGTTCGACTGCACAACCCTCGACGAGTGTTACACCACCGCCGGAGAGGCCGTCGAGAACTTTCTGGAAAACCGCACGATATTCCAGGAACTCGACTACTATCGAGAGCATGGCGCAATACTCGGCAAACACCGAATTTTCGAGTACCTACGCCACCGGCAACAACTACACGGGCTGAACATCGTGGAGCTGCTCGCCGAACAACGACGCCTGCGATCTGCAATCTGGCGCATCAATGACGAAATCAAAAAAGGGACAAAACCCCACCTGCAAGCCGAGCGGAAAAAGCGCCGACACCAAAAGGAGACACTTCTGGCTGAAGTGGATAAACTCATAGACGCCTACACCAATGCCCATACAAACCTACGAACGAAATAGAATCGGGGACACCTTAACCCGTGAGCAAATCGAAGAACTCCAGCGATTCGGGGCCTTAGAGTGGGAACCGCGTGACATAGCCATCTATTTCAGCTTCGACATCGCCCAATTCACCGCCGAATACAACGATCCCGAGAGCATCGTCACGCTGGCCATAACCCGCGGACGCCTGCAAGCGTTGGCAACCGTCGATAAGGCATTGCTCGGGAACGCCAAAGCCGGAGACCTCCCGTCTATCAACCACCTCGAAAAAATCCGGCGCGAAAAGTCGTTCAAAACCTCGAAACTCGACATCTTCGGCACTTTCGACAACGAGAAAGCCTTTCGCCGCGTCTACGAGTACATGGCAGAAGGCCGCACAAATGATCTCTCGAACAACGAAAAACTATTTCTCGACCTGCTCTCGATCATCAACTCCATAGATCGCCAGGTGGGCAAACGAGCTGCGATCAAGTTTCTGATCCAGCAACTCGGATATAGTTACGACCGGGCCGCAGACTATTATAACCAGGCCGACGCGCTGTTTTACTCCAATCGAAACACGACCAAGGAGGCCCTCCGGAATAAATATGCTGAACTGCTCGAAGATTTGGCTCACGCTGCGAAGAACGTAGCAACGACTCCTAAAGACTACGAAGCCGTCAGCGAGATCATTGCCAAGGCAGCGAAAATCCGCAAACTCGACGAGCCCGAAATCCAACGACTGCCGCCGCAAATGTACATGCGACCCTTGCGCGTGTTTTCGCTGACGACCGATGTGATCGGCCTCCCGCCCGTGAACCGCCAAGAGATCAACGACCAGATTCAACGACTCAACATTCCGGAAACAACCAAGAGCCGCCTCCGCAGGGAGTCGCTCATAGAGGACGTGGACATCATCGAAATACTGAACTATGGGAAACAGAGCGAAAATTAAAGGGCCTGAGAAGAAAGCCTATGTCGATCTCCAGTTTATGAACTGGACCGCCCAATTCTGCGCGATGGTCATGCCCCGCAAACTCCGGCTCGTTGCCGGACGAGGTTCGGCCAAGACGACCGAGATACAAGTCGAACGGCTGATAGAAATGGTCTACGACATGCCGGGGGCCCCGGTGGCATGGGTGGCCGATACCTTCGCCAACCTCACGGCGAACGTCCTCTCGATGGTATTCGAAGCCCTCGAGCGCAAAGGGTTCCGCGATGGCGTCCACTATGTCGTAGAGAAACAACCGCCAACTTTCACGGAAAAGGAATGCGCCGACCTCCCGAAATGGCTCAAGCCCTACTTCTGGAAACCCTACAACAAAATCATCTCCTACAAGCGGACAATCGTATTTTTCACCGGATTGAACATTACCTTCGGCTCGCTCGATCGCCCGGCGTCCCTTGCCGGACGCTCCTATGTCCATGTATTCGGCGACGAGGTGAAATATTTTGCCGAGGCCAAGATCGGCAACCTCCTCAAAGCCCGACGCGGCTACCGTCTGCAATTCGGACACTCTCCCTTCTATCTGGGTGAAACCTTCACGACCGACATGCCCAACACCGGCAATACCGGCGAATACGACTGGATTTTCAAAGGAGCCAAGGAAATGGACCCCGAGACCTTACTTCTCGTATGGAAAACGGCCTCCATAGCGAACGACGCCGTGCAAGAGTATATCGCTGCCAAAGAAAAGTTCTACCGCACGCAGGCCGATGCCGACCGCCAAGAATATCTGAACAAATACAAGACCGCGAACCGCTGGATGGAACGCTGGTACAATCTTCGCCACCATGAAAAGGCTCAGAGCATGTTCCTAATCGTTTCGAGTTACGTCAACGTTGATATCTTATCCCCGCAATGGTTCGCCGACGCGCTCGCCTCACAGCTCTCCGACGTCAATGCCGCAATATTGTCGATGCCTCCCCGCATCGAGAAGGGACAGCAGTTCTACCCCAACTTGGGCGAACGCCACTTCTATACAGACGGGAACATCGCGGCCGTGGAAAAGGCACTCGGCTTCCATGACACCGAGGACTGCCGTCTGCTCCGGCACCTCAATCCCAACCGTGCAATCGACATGTCGATGGACTTCGGCAACATGCTCTCCATGCTCATAGCACAGGACGACGGCCGCGTGCTGCGCATCCTCAAAGAGTTCTTCAGTCTCCCGCCCGAGTGGGTGCGCGAACTGGCCGACAAGTTTCTGCACTTCTTCGCGCCTCACAAACACAAGGTCGTTAAATTCTACTACGACCGAAGCGGCAATAACTACAAGGGAAGCAATCAATCTATGGCCGTCCAAATCAAAGAAGCCATAGAACGAAACGCCACGGGATCACCGACCGGCTGGCGCGTACAGCTCATGTCACTCGGTCAGGCGAATATTCCTATGTCCGACGAGTATATCTTCATGCAAGAACTGATGACCGGACACAATCCGCGCCTGCCCGAATTGCAGATCGACGCCATACATTGCCGCAATCTCAAAGCATCGCTCGAACTGGCTAAGACGATCGTAGACTCGAAAGGCCGCATCGGCAAGGATAAGAGTGCCGAAAAATCCTCCGACCACAAGCGCCTCGTCACATCGACAAATTTTTCGGACGCATTCAAATATATGATGATGCGCAAGGAGTGGATCGCCATCGTCAAACGAAACCTCGGCCGCGGACTCCCCGGCGGCACGGCCGGCGACGTCTCCGTGCGATAGAACAATATTGCCTCGCATATCGAGAGGGCGGCGAATGCCGTCCTCTTTTTCGTCCCCCCTCCCCGGCACCCCTCCCCGATCCGAAACAATGGCCCCTCATATATCACCTTTTCGAACCCGTGCGATTGCAAACGAAGAAGAGGGCGGGGCGGGCTTCGGTTTCACATCGTGAAGCATTTTTTTTCGTCGAAACCGCGGAACAAATTGATTTATAAGCAGAAGTACGAAATATCACTCGAAAAAGGTCGCAAAATCGGGATTTTTGAAGCTGAAAACGGATTTTTCAGCCCGAAAAACGGGCAAAAAAAGGGAGGGAATAACGCCTTCCCTCCCGAAAGTGGATCAAATTCGTCGGTTCTCGCCTTCGGATTCAACCCTATGTACGGGGACAAAATTACGAAAAAATATACCCGAAACAATAGCGGATTCACATTTTTTGTCCTTTATCCCACACCACCGCACCGCTATTTTTGCCGCATGAACCTATTCGATGCCATACGACGCATGCGGGAACTCTCGCGCAAGAACGAAGCCTTCAGTTTCTCGTTCATGTCCTACAATAGTTCCGCCGGCCGGAGCGAGGGAATCGTCGAGGTACGCCACGCCCGCCTCCGGGCCCGAGCGAAGGAAACACACCACCGGCACGCCGAAATCATCGAGGAATACATCGACATCGACACCGGCCGGGCACGTCATTTCTACCAGCCCCTTTTGATGTCGTTCAACGGAGAGAAAGTCTACGCATGAAAACGAAAATACATAAAATTTCCCCTTCGTCATTTGTCGTGGAAGCCGGACAAATGGCCTATTCGATTTCCACCGGACGAAGCTATGGCGGCGACATGACGATATTCAACGCCGCACGCAATCCGAACTGGGAGTACTCCTACCAGAATGTCATGGGCAAGCGTATCGTGGCCTTCGGCCCCGGGAACGACATGCCCGTCATGGTGCGCGATCTGGTGCAGGACAATAACCTCGCGCCCGGGATTCTCCAACGGCAGAAAGGTCTGCTCTACGGGCAGGGAGCATTTCTCTACCGGCACCGAGTGAAAGACGGCCGCATTATCCGCGAATACGATGACGATCCGAACATTTCCGCATGGCTCCGCTCCTGGGACGCCAAACGGTTCATCGAAAAGGCGCTGGTCGATTACCTCCACCTGCAAGGATTCTTCGCCTTGCACATCCTCGAACGCGGTCAGCGCCTCGGCGACCGTCTCGGCCGCAAACCCCGCATCGCACGCCTTCAATTCGTCAAGGCAACGAACGCCCGCCTCGAATGGGCCGAGAGCCGGCAACTGGAAGATGTAAAGCACATTTTCGTCGGAGACTTCGAAAACGATTGCCTCACATCAGGCGTGAGGACTTTCCCCGTGTACGATCCGTTCGACCCGGGAAAATATCCCGTGTCGGCATCGTACAACTATTCCTATTCGTTCGGTCGCAACTTCTATTCGACACCGGCCTTCATGGGGGCGATCCGATGGATATTGCGCGGTTCCGACATCCCCACGATATTCCGATACGTTACCGACAACGGACTCAACCTCGCATACCACATCCACTCGCCGGCTCTCTACTGGGAGCGCAAAAAAGACGTATTGCGTGAAAAACACCCGGATGCCCAGGAAACGGAACTCGACGCAATGGTCGCCGTGTTGAAAGACAAAATCATGGGTACAATTACCGAAGTGCTCTCCGGCAAGAAGAATGCGGGCAAATTTTTCGAATCCATCGACTTTTACGATCCCGACGGGAACCTCTGCACATGGAAAATAGAAGCCGTAGACCAAAAGATCAAGGATTTCGTCGAATCGCAGCTTAAAATCGGCGAAGCGGCGAACTCCGCAATCACATCGGGCATGCAGCTCCACCCGTCGCTCACGAACATCATGGTCAACGGAAAACTCGCCTCCGGCTCGGAAATGCTCTATGCGCACCAGATTTACAAACTCTCCGACGTGGCGATTCCCGAAATGGTGATCCTCGATCCGATTAACCAGGCGATCCGCTACAATTTTCCCGCGACTGACCTCCAGCTCGGCTTCTACCACCAGAGCCTTATGACGCAGGAGGAAACAGCACCCGAAGATCGAATACGAAACAATTAGAGCCATGATTTTCAATAAAGACAATGACGGCGCCAAGGAAATCCAGAGTCTCGTCGGCACCTATTTCCAGAGCAACGACTTCGCAGTCATCGAATCGGAAATAAATTCTGCAAGCCGGACCATCCGAAAACTCATCGGACCCGGAATTTTCGACCGGGCTGAGAAATACTACCGGACACCGGAGTTCACCGCACAAGACGGCGGGATCGACTCGCAGCTCGTAACTGCGATACAAACAGCCATCGCACAGCTCGCCATGGTGCGCTTCTACCAACAGAACATCCTTTCGCACGAGGACGGCGGCCGCAAAGTCAAAATCCATGAAGAAAGCGAAAAAATGCCCTGGCAATGGCAATACGACCGTGACGACCAGGCTTTACTCGACAAATACTACCGTTCGCTCGATGAACTCTACACCTTTTTGGAGGAGGAACAGATCGAAGAATGGAAGACATCCCCGCTCCGGCAAAAACTCGCTGGGTGCTTTATCAAAGACCTCGACACCTTCCAGGCGGTATTCCCGCTCGAAGATTCACCCCGCATGTTCTATATCCTCGTGCCGTTCATGCTGGAGGTGCAGGACCGCATTATCCGGCCTATCGTCGGCGAAGAAGCATTCGAGCGCATGAAGTCCGGCGACATCGGCGAGGATTTGGCCGAGCAATTCGCAACCGCGAAACTCTGCATCCCCCTCTATGCCGTCATTACCGCGGTGAAACGCATGTCGGTCAAGGTTCTGCCGACGATGATCGTGCGCAGATTCTCCGACTCTTTCCAAGGCGGCCGAGGCGGCAATATCGACGATGCCGCAACACGAAAACTGCTCTGCACATTGGAGCAAGAAGCCACCGAAGCCAGAACTGAGCTCCAAAAAGCCGTAACCAACCGCCGGAATCCGGCGCGGCACGTCACACTCGTACCGGATAACGATCCGTCGAAAAAATATTGCTTAACCTGATGAACCGCATTGAAATACCCGAAGCCGGAATCGTGGTCGACATTCCATCCTCCTACGCCGAGATGACCCGACCGCAACTCTTCCACGTCATGCGGCAATTTCACGCACTCCAATGCGGTCGCATATCTCTCACGGAGTTCCGGGTACGTGTGCTTTACAAACTCGCCGGAATAAAGCGCACCGTGCGCAGTATCGTCTGGGAACGCCTGCATCCGGCCGCAGCACATCGTCGAGCCGAGAAAGTAGTACTCCTGGCCGAAGAACTCCTCGGGTTCCTCTTTTCAACGAACAACGGCGAACTCCTCCCCGCATTCGACTGCCTGGAGAATCACTTGCCGACCCTGCGCATAGGATGGCGCCGGCTGGTCGGCCCGGCTGACGCCCTCATGGATGTTTCATTCGAAGAACTGATCGCTGCGGACGCCGAACTGGCGCTCTATACTGCAACCAAGGACTCCCGACACATCGACAACCTGCTCGCAACGCTCTACCGCCGCCCCGGACCTCGGCAACCGGCCGGCCGGCGAGTCAAACCGCTCGACATCGACCGCACGGAACGCGCCGCCCGCATCTTCCGATTCGTCCCGTCCTGGAAAAAACATCTGTTCCTGCTCTGGTACACCGCATGCGTCGATAACCTCCAGCGCGGAACCTTCACGATCAACGGCCGTGAGGTGTCGTTTGCACCTCTGTTTAACGACAACGAACCCTCCGGAAAATCTCTCGGATGGCTCGGGACATTGTTCAACATGGCCGAGCGCCGAACCTTCGGCGACATGAAGGAGACATCCGCGACAAACATAATCGACGTGCTCCTCCTATTACTCAATGACAAATACAACGCCGACAATGCTCGAAAAAATCACAAAGCTGATTAAATATTGCCGAAACATCCACGAAGGCATGGACGATGTTCCGGCGCCGCTCCTCGTGGCAACCGAGGATCAGGGAACGCTCGTGCTCAACTCTCCCAAACGCGAACCTCGGCAAATCGTGATCTCACTCCCGGAGGCAACGCTCACCGGGGACTGCGACAACATCAAAGGTCCCCACACACTCATCATCTTCGTTCTCGAAAAGGCGAAGGAACAGACTCGCACGCCGGAACAAAGTGAGCGGCTCTATCTGGAAACAGCCGACCTATTGAAGCGTTTGCTCGCCAAGTTCATCAATGACATATCCGAAACAAGTTCGCTCGAAATATGTCCACTTTTGTGTGGGATGGAGTTTGTTGAAGCAGTAATCCTGCCGGAAGCCGGACGGTTCGGCGGATGGGACGGATGGTCCGCAACATTGACACTCAAATAGAGATTATGGCCAATCGCTCATCATATTGCGGGGGGGGGTAAAAAGCCCCCGGCCGTTGCATATCTTCTGACTTACATACAACACACCGCTCGACACGGATAGCCGGGGACAAAACCTCAAGGCTCCATGTCGAGCGTTCATTTTGTTGCATGTAAGTCAGAGACGCAAAAGTAATGAAAATATACGAAATCATAGCATTCAACCGGGAAATACTCGACCGTTTCGAACGAATCGGCATCCGGCCCGACGATCACAAACTCCTTCCCCTATATAACGACTACCAAGCCATGAAGGCCCGCCGCGAGAAAATGACCTACATCGTCGCGGTGCTCGCTGAAAGGTATGCTGTGAGCGAGCGGAAGGTCTACGACCTTATCGCCCGCCTCGGAAAAGACTGCACGGAACGTGCAGTGATACCCCCCCCCGAATAGTTGGCAGACACAGCAATAAGTCGGACTTTCGCAGGCCCCAAACACACCACCAATGTCTGCAAAAGTTTACAACACCTCCCCGCTCCCATTCATGGGACAAAAACGCAATTTTGTCAAACTGTTCCGCGAAGCCCTGCAAGAGTTCTCCACCGCAACGACATTCGTCGATCTGTTCGGAGGTTCCGGACTGCTATCGCATGTCGTAAAACGCCAGAGGCCGGACGCTCACGTCGTTTATAATGACTACGACGACTTCCACCGCCGTGTCGAGAATGTCGAACGGACAAACGCCATCATCGCCGAAATCCGCACAATACTCGACGGCTCGCCACGCATGAAAAAAGGATCCGAGCCCAAACGGCAGACAATCATCGATCTGCTGAGACGGTACGAACACACCGGATTCGTTGACTACATTACGATCTCCTCCTCAATTCTGTTCTCTGGGAATTACGCAACAAACATCCGCGAGATTGAAAAGCAAACGCTCTACAATACTACCAAGCAGACACCCTATGCCTGCGACGGATACCTCGACGGGCTGGAAATCGTCAAGGCCGACTACCGCGAACTATTCTCCCAATACAAAGATACCCAGGGTGTAGTATTCCTCGTCGATCCACCGTACCTTTCAACCCAAGCCGGACATTATAACGGATATTGGCGTTTGGCCGACTATCTCGACGTTTTCACTACCATCATGCGGCATCCCTTTTTCTATTTCACCTCGAACAAGTCCTCCGTCATCGAGTTCTTCGACTGGATGGATGCACACGGATTCGGTTCTCCGTTCAAGAAAGCCACGCGAAAGGAAATAGACAACACAATCACCTACAATGCACGATACACCGATATAATGATTTACCGAGCATAATTGCAGGCACACCGCAGGGGCCGACGGGAATAATTTTCGCTGGCCCTTTCATTTTTTCGGCAAAACATTTGCAGGTAATAAAATTATTACCTATATTTGTAACGAGAAAACAAAACAAGCGATGCCTACGATTTTCATTCTTTTCGGATTCCGATTTTTGTTCTATGCGAACGACCATGAACCGATCCACGTTCATGTCGTCAAAGGAGATATCAGCGCAAAATTCCTGCTGTCTCCGGTCGAGTTGGTCGAGAATCATGGATTAAAACCAGCCGAAATAAAAATGGCAGAATCCGTTATCGAAGAAAACCGTGAAATTATCGCGGAACATTGGAATAAGTTCTTCAATAAAAGCAAATAACGACCATGGTACAAATTGAAAAAATATGGCTTACCGATACGGCGGTCTGGATTCGAACCGCCGACGGAAGGGAGGCTCACGAAAATTTCGATGAGTACCCAAGATTAAAGTATGCGACACAGACGCAACGGGAAAACTATGAAACCGATGCTTTTGGCATTCATTGGCCGGAACTCGATGAAGATTTGAGTTTCGAAGGTTTTTTTAGCAAACGCAATGAAACCGCTTTGTACAAACTATTCATTGCCCATCCCGAATTGAATGCATCGGCTGTTGCTCGCCGGCTCGGGTTTGCCCAAAGTCTACTGGCTCAATACATAAGCGGAACAAAGAAGCCCTCGCCGGAACGGGAAAGGTTGATTTTGGCCGAAATTCGAAAGATCGGAGAAGAACTCATTACAATCTGACACCATTATGATACTACTCGCAATAGGAATCATGCTGTTTTTGGGCGCCTGCTATATTGGAGCCCTACGTGAAAAAAACGGATGGTGAGATAATGCCACGCCGATTCTAAGCTCTATTTTTGTCCTTTAATGGCCGCCTTTGGGCGGCTATTTTTGTTGCAAAACGAATGAAATGGCATCACTCGTCGAGCAACGATTCGTAGAAGAAATTCTCACATCCGAAGGCGCCCGCCTTCTGAAAAATCAAGGAGCTGCGTTCGCTGCACGGCTCCACTTCCACACTAAACGCATTCTGGAACACCGCCGGACCGAAGTTTCGGCCGCCGACGGATATTCCGGCAAACTGGCCGTCTCCCACACCGCATACCAACGTTTTCTCGACCTCAAAGCCATGAAGTACGGCTCGAAAGTCGTGCGCCGCAACCGTAAAATCCACAATCGGTTCATCTGGGGACATTTCAACTCCATTGCCGCACGCCTCGCCAACGACCTCACTCCGGATGTCGCCGCACGCATTCGTGCTGAACTCGAAAACAAATAACGCATGGCAAAGACACTCAAAGAGGAAAACCTGCGCCTTAATATCATCGTCAACGGCGATCCCGCACGCAAGGAAATCCTGCAACTGACCCGCAACAGCCGCGATTTGCGAGCCGAAAACGAACGGCTCCGGGCAGAACAGAAGAAACTCCGCACCGAAGGCGGCGCAAACAAGGTCCGCATCGAGGAGATCTCCACCGCGCTCAAACGCAACAACGAAACGATCAAGGCCAACGAAGCCCGGGTAAAGCAGCTCCAATCCCAAATGAAACTGACCTCGATGACGACCTCCGAATTGAGTCAGAGACACGCCGAACTGCGGAATGCCATGCGCAACGTCGTACCCGGAACGCCCCAATGGCGACAACTGCGAAACGAATTGCAGGCCGTGACGAGCCGCATGGCGCAACTTCGCGCCGAAACTGCTTCAACCGAAGGCGTCATGTGCCGCATGGCTTCTCGGGTCAATAAGTATATCGGAACCGTAACGGCAACCTTCGCCTCATTCGCAATGGTCAGTTCGGGGCTCTACAAGGCCGTACAAACCTATTCGGGACTGGACGAAGCAATGTCGAACGCCCGCAAGACTACCGGCATGACCCGCGAGGAAGTCGAAGAACTGAATGCAAGCCTCGGCAAAATAGACACCCGCACCGCCCAAGAGGAACTCATCGGCATGGCCCGCATCGGCGGCAAACTGGGCATCGCCAAGCAGGACATTGAAGGCTTTACCCGCGCGGCAGACATCATAAAAATTTCGCTCGGCAAAGACCTCGGGGATAACGTCGAAACAACTATCGGCCAAATCGGGAAACTCGTAAATGTATTCCAACTCAATAAGGAGTTCGGCATTGAGCAAGGCATGATGAAAACGGCCGCGGCGGTGAACGAACTCGGCAAATCATCGACAGCCAACGAAGCCAACATCGTCGAGTTCATGCGCCGCGTGGGTGGTGTCGGCTATTCGGCGAAAATGTCCCTGGCCAACATCGCCGGTCTGGGCGCCACTCTCGACGACCTCGGGCAGACGATGGAGGTGGCAGGAACATCCATGTCGCAAGTCATCACCGGCATGTTCCGCCGCACAGACGCTTTCGCCGCCGCCGCAAAGATGAACGTCAAAGACTTCAAGAAGTTGATGGTCGAGGATATGAACGAGGCGCTGATCCGAATGGCTGAAGGAATGGGCTCCGATGGCGCCGCCATGGCGGAAATCGTCGCAGCTCTCGACTCGCTCAAACTGGACGGTACCCGAGCGACGGGAGTTCTTACAGCCTTGGCCCAGAACACCGACAAACTGCGCCAGCAGCAGGAAATTGCCAACCGAGCCTTCGAGGAGGGAACCTCGTGCCTCCAGGAGTTCAACATCATGAACTCCACGGCCGACGCCATCACGGAGAAACGCCGAAAACGAATCGCCGAAGAGGCCGCCGACCTCGGGAAATCCCTCATACCCGCCTACCACGAAGGACTCTCGGCACAAGCATCGCTTATCAAAGCCTCCCGCATCCTCATTGAGTGGCTGATAAAGAACAAAGGAGCAATCCTTGTGCTGGTCGCGGCATACGTCTCTTATGCGGCAGCCGCGAAGATTAAGGAAAAGTGGGACAGCATACTCCTCGCCCGAAAAAAATTACTGGTGACATGGAGCAAAGCGCACCAAATTGCGCTCATGCGCGAGGCACTGGTAATGAAGGAAGGAACAGCCTCGACGAAACTGATGGCCGCGGCGCAACTTCTCCTCGCCGGGAACCTGCGGGCCGCAGGTCTCGCCTTCAAAGGGTTCTTTGTATCTATGGGACCCATTGGCTGGGCCACGCTCGCCATGTCCGGATTGGCAAGCGCCATCGCGCTATTCTCCAGCCGGACCAGCGCAGCGGCAAAATTTCAGAAATTATTGTCAGGCCACATGCGCTCTGCCGCGACGGAAGCCGCAACAGAGCGCACCGAACTTGACCGGCTGAAAGGGAAACTGGAAGGTTGCAAAGTAGGAACGAAAGAGTACAACGACACGAAGCAGGAGATCATAGACAAATTCGGCAAATACGATAGCACGCTGAAGAATGAAACTTTAACCGTACAAACCCTTCGGGATAAATACGACTCGCTGACGGCTGCTATCATGCAGAGCGCCAAGACGCGGCAGTACAACAAATTCGTCGAAGCCCAGCAAACCGCCTTCGATGAACAATTTAGCGATATATCTGACAAACTCTGGGAAAAACTCAACGACCAATACTACACCGAGAAGGCATCGAAATATTACAACCAGATTATGAATGCCTTCTTCGGCGGGCAGCCTCTCGATGCCTGGCTCACGACCGGTTCAGCAAAAGCGCAGCGATTAGTTCGCCAGTTACAAAAATTACGCGACGCGCAAAATGCCGCCGACAAAGAGGCTCGCAACCGCTTCGGAATCACATCAACCACCCCGACAACCACAAAGCCGAACACAACCGACAACGATCCTCTGAATCCGGATGATTCCGCCGGCGGCTTCGACGGTGGGGACAGCAAGAATAAGTGGAGCCTCGATAACGATGCCGCCTTCCTTGCCGAAAAAAAGAAACTTCGCCAGAAATTCGCCGACGGAGAAATCGCCACAGAACGCGAATACCAAGGGAAATTGCTGGCCCTCGAAATCGCGGCACTCAAAGCCCGCCTCGCGGCCAACAAAGAATCCGGCGCAGCCCGGTCGAAACTCGAAATACAACTCACCGACAAACTCCTCGAACTGAAAAAGAATGAATCGGAGATCACGGATGCCAATTTTGAGACCGAAAAACTGAAACTCCGTAAACAGTTCGCCGACGGAGAAATCGCCACAGAGCAGGAGTACCAAAATAAACTGCTGACCCTCGAAATCGCATTTCTCAAAACCCGCCTCGCCTCGAATAAAGACGCCGGGGAGGCCCGTGCGAAACTCGAAGCCCAACTTTCCGACAAACTGATCGAGCAGAAGAAGCGCGAACAGCAGCAGGTCGAAGCGGCCGAGGACCTCCGCATCCAGAACATGACGAATGCCACTGACCGGGAGAATGCGGACTACGAGCGTAAGAAGAAACAACACGCCGGGAACGCCACGGCGCTGGAACAACTCGCACTTGCACACAATCGGAACCTCACGAAGCTCGAACTCCAACGGGCAACGGACGCCCTCAAGCAGGAAGAAAACGAATACAAACAGAGCCGCCAAGTGATGCAGGAACGCCACAAGACGGAATTGCAGACCGCCACGCTCACCAAAACGGAACGGGCACGGCTCAAACAGCAACAAATCAATGAACTCAAAGCCTTCGACGAGGAATACCTGCGCTCGACGCTCACGCAGCTCCAAGCGCTGAGCGGTTCCGGAATGATGGCTTTTCGAGACCTGAAAGGCGTGCTCCAAACAATCGATCTCGACACGTCACTCCTCTCCGAGCAGGAGAAAAACGACCTCATTCGCCGCATCAAAGAGGTGGAAGGAGCTATCGACGCAGCGGCCGACAAGGTGGAAGAAGTTGGCTATTCCTTCACACAAAACCGGGGCGGGAATCTCTTCGGATTCTCTCAGGATGACTGGGCGCTGTTCTTCGATAACATCTCCGCCGGGAAATTCGGAGCCGAAGAAATGACAATAGCGCTCCTGGCCGCTGCCGAAGCCGCCAATATGGCAATGGACCTATACGCCAGTTACGACAAAATGATGACAGCCAAGGAGAACGCCGAACTCAAAAAATACAAGAAGAACCAGGACACCAAGAAGAAACAATTGCAATCCCGACTCGATGCCGGGCTGATGACCGAAGAACAGCACACCCAGGCCGTCGAGCAGATGGAGGCCGAGTACGAGCGCAAACAGGAGGAACTCCAACTCAAGCAGGCCAAACGCCAAAAAGCAATGAGCCTTGCTAATGCAACGATTAGTATGGCTGAAGGTATTGCAAAAGCGATAGCGACCTACCCGTGGCCGTTATCATTGATCCCTATTGCATTTGCAACAGCAATAGGGGCCGCACAGATCGCCATGATTTCCTCGACTCCGATCACCGGCGCAGAGGAGGGCGGCTTCCCCGTAGAGCGGGCGCAGGACGGCAAGCGGTTCAACGCCCACCTCGACCCCGATGCCCGTGGCTACATCGACCGTCCCACGGTACTCGTTGGCGAAAACGGCATGGAGTACGTCATTCCTAACGAGGCCATGAAGAACCCCACGGCCGCGCCGATCATCAACACGTTCGAAGCGGTGCGCCGGCGAGGACGCCTCCGGGATTTCGATTTCACGCAGACGCTACCCGCTATGATGCGAACAACCGGATATGCCGCAGGCGGACCTACCGGCACGATGCCGATAGCCTCAAATCTTCCTACATCCGAGAGCACGCCGGACAATCGTGCAATGATTCAAGTGTTGGAAAAACTCGCCACGGTGCTCCAAACACCGCTTAAAGCTGATGTATCGCTCATGGGCCGCGGCGGATTCCTCGAACGATACAAGGAGTACGAACGAATGAAGTCCAAAGGAAAAATAGAATAGTCATGCTCATAAAATCGCTCAACACGGGCATCATACTCGAACACACACCCGGCCAGGAGATCACCTTCACCCTCGATAATCCGATATTCGAAGATGACCGCCTACCCGTAGCCGTATCTACCGGCATCGAGTTTCCGCCGACGCCGACCAACAAAACCGAATTCGGATTCGTGGAGGCTATGATGTTCGCACCGACCGTGCAGAAATTGCCCGTAGCCTTCATCATCGCAGGTATAGAGATTTTCACGGGAGAACTACAATTCGACGAATATTCCGACAAATCGCTGAAATATACTTTCATCGGCGTCGGATCAGATAAAATATTATCCGGAAATATTTACGAAATCCCAGGAAACACCTACGACGACATCGAATTATCCGAGTTCATAAAAAAAGCCCGAAACGGAAGCTACAGCGACTTCTATCTCCCTCAAATCATACGACAGCCCAACAGCGCCAAAGTCGAGTACATGACCCCGTCCGGTAATGCCGACTGCTCGATTATCGACAAATACGCCAACTATCTCTACACGGAAGCGCCGTATATTGTCCCGGTCATAAACGTATTTTGGTTGTTGGGTAAAATAATTCCCGGCGTGTATTTCTTATCGGATGCGGATTGGATTCTTCCCAAAATGGGGATTGTCGCCCCTTATAAACCCGAAGAATGGAACAGCCCATATTTCGGCGCTAAAATAAAATACAAAGACGCCTTTGATCCGACAATAGGGCGATATGGAATTCCTTACATCTTGGACTTCCGTCCGACAGAAGGGCTGCCGGACATGTCGAATCGCGATTTTTTGAGCAACCTCTTGAAAATGTTCTGCGCAACATTGTTCATTGACGGGAATACATACGCAATTTTAGGCAACAGCGATATTATCGACTCGAAAACCTTTATCGACTGGAGCGACAAAGTCGCCGAAATATATTCGATCATAGCGGGAGAGGAGAGCGGTTATTCGTTGGAATATGCCAACGAAAACAGCAATTACACGCCTTCGAAAGTCGATAATCTGGGGCAGGCAGAAATAGACCCTGCAATTATAACCTGCTCCAGTTACCAAGAAATGATCGGCAAATTCCAAGACGCGACCGATTATATCAACGTCCAAATTGCCTCCTCCCGAAATATCTACTCCGGCAAACAGATAAAAGCACGTCTCTACTATCGCCGCAACGGGCGCGTCATCGCATATAACAACCAGACAACGCTGATCCCGACAATGGACATCGTCTACCAAGGAGGACTCGAAAAGAAAATCGTAAACAGAAAATCCGAGGACTCCAAAATGTATGAGAACAACATCGGCTTCAACTGCGCGAAATGTATTCCGCAGGACGTAGCAACTCCGATCCAAGAAGGTTCTACGGATGCCCAGGTGACGCTGCACGCACTTTCGGCTGTCATAGATTTCCCGACCGTAGGCGGCGAACGCCCCACGACCGCCTATATCGGAATGGTATATGGGACAAACATGCTCGACCAAGGCAACTACTTCGAAGGTGCTGTGCCCTATATCTCGGCAGGAGGTGAAACGACCCAGAATTACTCGATAGCCATCGGCGGAGAGAAAGGACTTTACGAACAATTCCACAAAAAATTCGCAGAGTGGACCATCAAAAAGAAAGACACGGTAAAAGCCGACATTTTCCTCACACCGACCGATGTGGCCGGACTGCGGCTATGGCAAAAGATCATGGTCTACAACAGGCTGTTTCTCATCAAAACAATCGAAATCACTATTTCCGATAAGACCGACATCATACTCGCCAATGCCGAATTGATCGAAGTATAATTGTCCTTTCCGGCAGGCCCCGACCGGAATAATTTTGTAAACAAAAAGACATGCCATCAATCGCCATAGGACTTCCTGAATGCGGATTTTTAGAGGACCTGCCGGATGTAACATTTACCGGCATAACGGCAGCAGCTTACGCCACGGTGAAACTCGACGACGTAACGCTGCTCTCAAACATCCGACTGACCCCCGATAAACAGAACCGGATCGTCATATATGCCAGACAGATGATCCGCAGTCTGGTATCGCTGACAAAGCCTGCGGCGTTCGAAACGCTCCTACCGATGCTTCAAGTACAACTGCGCGTCGGATCGACGACCTTTTCGACGAGCGGCGCCGTAATTCCGGGAGGAACCAGTAGAACCGAGGCCATCGATGAACTATGGTATGCAAAAAATTTCCTCACCTGGCAACCACAAATCATCGAAACGACCCGACAGCAGCCCCAATGGCTCGCATATACACCAACCTCAATCTACTCGCAAAATCAAATCACAAGTCGGCTATATACCAGGAACGGACGCATATTCGACAAAACGCTCCGCACCGACACCGGAAGCACGGCGCTGTATTTTCGACAGATTCAAACCGACTTCTCGCACCTATGGGGAGCCGAGTGTGAGAACCAGGAACTCGCTCCCATCGCATACGACGTATACGGCAACGATTCCAAAACCCAGACACTCTACACTCAAAGGTATATCCTACGCCCCGAACGCTACAACGACGTATGTTTCGGCTTCGAAAATACATTAGGTGGATTCGATACGCTCATGTTGGAAGGTAAACAGACCTTCCAGCCGGAAGGCGACATCACGACCTTCAAAACCGAAAACACGGAAAAAGAACTTGCCAACGACTTCACGTCAATATGGGAAGCCAACACCGGGCGGCTCGAAACGGAGCGGATGGCCAACCAATTCCAGGATTTTCTCAAAAGCACGAACCGCCATGTACTCCGCCGCGGAACGTGGTACCGGATAATCGTGACTGAATACAAGGTCAAACATTACCCCGGGGAATCGAATGCCTACACATTCAAATACCACCTCGCAGAACGAGACGAGCACCGTTTTTACGAACGGGAGGGACTCTCCGAACCGCAAATAACCCCCAGAGAGTTTTTCCCCGAAAGACGATAAGATTTGTCCTTTCAAAGCGGACGCCGACCTCCTAATTTTGCCTCAAACGACCTGCACATGGAAACGAAAGCCGCAAAAATACGACTCAACAACCAAACCGATTTTTCATTCATCGAACAGTTTCAGGAATCCGATGACAACGGGAATCCGGTCCCGGCTCCCGTTCCCGAGGACAGCATAGATTTCGAAATCGAATTCTTCGCCGACAACGGCGTCCGGTTCAAGGTGTCCCGCAGAAACGGCATATACGATCATTGCGAAAAACTCGACGACAATCGGCTCTGCGTATATGTCCCCCTATCCAAATGTTTCCTCGGCAGCGGGTGGCTCTGCCAAAAGCTATGGATCAGCTCGCCCGATGCGTTTTGGAACAACGCCGCGAGGAATATCTGCATCCCCTCCTGTCCCGGGATTTGGCTCTGGAACGGACCCAGCGACGACGTGAAAGCGTCGGCAGAGATCGAAGCATTCATCGGCACGGTATACCGCGGCAAAGACGGCATCACGCCCCACATCGGAGAGAACGGGAACTGGTGGATAGGAAACGAAGATACGGGATGTCGGGCGGAACCGATCCATTTCGGCCCCCGGGAACTGTTTCCGGAGACCGGAATTGCCGGAATGCTCTACATCGACACGGCAAACGAGAGGGCCTACCGCTGGGACGAAGCAGCGGTCGCATACCGCTGTGTCGGATGGGGTATCGACAGCAGCGACGAAATAATACTCTCCGCGCAGGACGAGGCGTAAACACCGACCGATACGATAAACATCAACGCAGAAGCACAGATGAACACATCGATTACAGAAATAATGGCCATGCAGCGCACGGCCCTGTTCCGGCAGAATTTCGAAGAGGATTTCCCCTTCATCTTCCGGTTCCCGGACGGCAAGCGTCCGGAATATCCCTGGAAGATCGTTTTCAACACCTACGAAGGCCCGAACAAGTCCAGAATATCCTTCACGGCGGCGTTCGACGGAAAACACTACACGAACTGCCGCCCCGTGGACGATACGCCGGATGCGATGCTCATAGAGTTCAAAGACCACCGCCTGCCTCCCGGGAAACTCTGTTTCCGGCTGCTGCGCAACGTTCCCAATGACTTGTTCGAAAGCGGAGAGCAGAAGAAGGTGCTCCCGCAGCTAACCGGATGGGAACTTTGGGCCGGGAGAACCGACTCGGAAACGCCGGCAGCCGCAACGGTTGTTCTGGAGAGGATGCTCCGGGGCATAGGAATCCCATCCGGCGGCAGCGCCGGCCAGGTCCTCGTGAAAAAGTCCGACAAAGACTACGATCTACAATGGCAGGATATGGATGCTGCCGGCGGAACGGCCGAGTCCCTGCATTTCGGATCATACCTTCAATTCCCGGCCGTAGGAAATCCGGAAGTGCTCTACATCGATACCACAGCCGACAAATCCTACCGATGGGACGAAACCGGACTTTGCTACAAATGTATCGGAGTCGGAATAGACGACGAAGACGAACTCATTTTGGACAACAACAGATAACCCTTTCAATCTTATCATTATGGCAACAAAAACTGTAAAAGCACGTCTTCTGCTCAAGACACAGACCGCGGCCGAATGGGCCGAACAAAATCCCGTCCTTCTGAAGGGCGAGGCAGGCATCGAATCCGACACCCGCCATTGGAAGACCGGCGATGGAACCACCGCCTGGAACGATCTTCCCTACCGCTCGGAGGGCCTCGAAGTCGGAACTGCTGCGCCCACTACTGTGGACGGCATCCCGGGAACGTTCTACTACGATCAGACCGCAGGGAAACTCTACATCCTGCTGAAGAAGACCGCAGGAAACGCCTGGGAGCAGGTGGCGCTGGCCTCCGACCTCGCAGCGCTCGGCGCCGGCGACATGCTCGCGTCGATCTACGCCAAAGCCGCCGGGGCAGGTCCTTCCAGCGGGAAAGTCGATCACGCCCTGCAAGCCGACAAGCTCGCAGCACCGCGGACCGTAGCCGTCACGGGCGACGCAGCGGCCTCGGGGTCGTTCGACGGCTCCGCGAATCTCTCGCTGGCCCTGACCCTCGCCTCGATCCTCACAGCGCAGTCCGATGTCCAGCTTCCGAAGATCTCCGTGGACGCCAAGCCGTATTTTCCGCATCACGGAGATCTCCGCCATGGCTCCCGCCGATGTCCGCACCCTGCTCGAACTCGGAACCGCAGCGCAGAAAAACGCCGGGGCAGCGGCCGGAAACGTGCCTCTGATCGGCGCCGACGGGAAACTCGACACCTCCATCATACCCCAGGTGGCGATCACCGACATCTTCGACGCCGACTCGAAGGACGCGATGCTCGCGCTCACGGCACAGCAGGGCGATGTCTGTCGACGCACCGACGAGGGCAAGACCTACATCCTTGCGGGGAACGACCCCTCGGTGGAGGCCAACTGGAAACTCTTCCTCATGCCCGAGTGCGACGTGGTATCCGTGAACGGAAAGACCGGCGTCGTGGTGCTCTCCACGGACAACATCGCCGAGGGTGGCACGAATCTCTACTGGACGCAGGCACGGTTCAATTCCGCATTCGCGGCAAAGAGCACGACCGATCTTGCAGAGGGTGACAACCTCTACTACACGGAGGCCCGGGCAAAGGCCGCTGCCGAAGCCTATCTCACCGACGAGGAGAATGTCTTCATTCTGGACGGCAACGCCTGACGACGATGGCTACGAAGACTCTAAAGGGAAAGTTTCTGCCCCAATACAGGACCGCGGCGCAATGGAGCGCCGCGGACTCCGTATTGCTGCGCGGAGAGATCGGCGTCGAAAGCGATACCCGCAAGTTCAAGTTCGGGGACGGAACAACATCGTGGAACAACCTCGGGTATGCCCAAAGCGGAACGACGGGCGGCTCCGGGGAAGCTGCGACTTACGAACCCGTTGAAATCAGCGAATACGGCGCCATTTACGACCTCACATCGCTCAACAAAGTTCCGGCCGGGGCCATCGTGACGTGGTATGCCAACGGGTCGGTCGTGGATGGAGACTATGGTCCTTTCGGAGGTATGGCGAAGCGCGTCGATGGCATCTACATCGCCATAAAGGGCTCCGAAGACGACACCTACCGTCAGGGCATACTGCTTGCTTTTCGGACGGACGGGGAGGAAAAAAGCATGGCATACGCCCATATATCCGGAGGACCGGGGGTCGGCGGAGTCGCCAGTGCCGGAGACTGGGCCGTTTACACCCCGGGAGGTTCCTCGGAAAGCGGAAGCGGCAGAACTGTCGTAGCCTCCGGTATAACGTGGGACGGGGTTCAGTTTAAGAATGTCACCGTTCCCATGCGGGCGTTTTCTAACCAACCGAATTATATTATCCGGGGATACGTTGGCAATGCCAATGCAGCATACGCATTTTCATGCGAGACATGCGGGTGTCTGTTGTCCGACGGCATAAACTTTATAGCTTCGGGCATTGTCAGACGGTCATTGACGGCCAACACCTCACTTGTGGTTACAGCTAATTATGTTGACCCCACCGAAGACAACAATCCTTATAGAGAAGCTGCCTTTGATACGCTCAGTATCAGGCTGACGGACTCTTCTTCGGATACGACCGTCGTGATCACGGAAATCATCGAGGAGATAACCACGGGGGGGGGTAGCTGATGACGAACCGGAGGTTCCGGACGAATACTTCCTGACCGTGGACGGAAAGACGGCGACCGGCGACGGATTCGCAGTCACAAGCCATTCGCTCGACTCGACGGCGCAGATGCTGGAGCTCGCATACACGACGAACGGAACACCGCAGATCGCGGCAATCGCAGGGGAGTTCCTTTCAGCGCAGATCGTAGGGGAAGAGGCCGCAGAAACCCAAGCGACGGAGACCTCGGGAACCATACAGATCGAGGTGCCCCAGAATACGGGATTGCTCCGCAGCGGGTCTGTCACGCTGTCTTTGGCCGAAGACGAGTCCGTACAGTGTACGATCTCGATCTCCCAGTCGGGGGGGGGACTGACGTAAGGGAGGTCATCATCGACGTGCACGCATGCGGAGTTGAAGCTGGCGAAAATATAGAGCTTATGTTCGAACTCACTACTTCGTGGCTTGGCTGGTTCGATGTATTAGACGATCTGACGGTTCGAGTCTCGTTCAACGAATTATCCAGCATGATAGGCCAAGAGTTAACAGACCATGTAGGTGAGCGGTTCTATATCGAAGCCAGCAACAACGGCGAATGTTGGTTCGGACCGATCCCTGCCTCCGGAAACATCGAGGCGGAATTAGTTTAGTTCTAAAACATTAAACCCTATTGCCCCGGGGGCTCTGACCGGCGCCCGGGGCGCAAACCGAAACAACGACAAAAACAAGCATGACCGGAAAATTCGCAGGAACTGTCCTGAACATGGGTTGCAAACTGGCGGAGATATTCCAGACGATTCAAGGATGGTGCGTCGCCATGTGCGTCTTCGTGGCGAACTTCTTCGCCGGATACGAAGGGGCCATCAACGCCGTAATCGTCTGCGTAGTCCTCGACACCGTCTGGGGAATTGCCGCGCAGATCAAACGCGGGCATTTTGCGCTCTCCGAGCTCGGACGGCATGGAATGCTGTCCAAACTCGCACTATATGCCTCGGTGATCGTAGGGTTCATCCTGATCGAGCGGATGGCGGGGATAGAGTCGCAAATCGCAGTAGTGACGATATGCACCCTGATCTGTCTGGTCGAACTCTGGTCGATGGCTGGTTCGGCCCTGATCGTAAACCCGAAAATGCGGTTCCTGCGAATATTCCGCGAAGTGCTCGCCGGAGAAGTAGCTCGCAAAATGAATGTTTCCGTCGGCGAGGCGAAGCGATATTTGGACGGAACGAACGAGGCTTTATAATATAACCGAAAAAAATGGCAACGAAAAAAGAACAGATCGAATTTGTCCGGAAGATTTACCCCGCGGCGGCCCGGCTGTATCGCTCCGGCGGAGTGCATCCGCTTTTCGTGACGGCGCAGGCAGCCCTCGAAACCGGATGGAAGATAAAGGGCGTCGGCAACAACATCTTCGGGATCACGAAGGGCAGCAGCTGGACCGGCCCGGTGTCGCTGGAACTGACGACCGAATATTTCAAGACCCCGAATGTGAAGTTCAAGGCCCCGGAACGGGTCGTATCGGTCGAGCAAGTGGCCCCCGGAAAATACAAATACCGCGTCTACCGGTATTTCCGAAATTTCGCGTCGCTGGATGAATGTCTCGACAATCACCTGGAACTGCTCCGCAAACCGGGCTATGCCGATGCGTGGCCCTACCGCGATGATCCGAAAGAGTTTGCCCGCCGGCTGATGGACGGGACGGGTGCGAAGTACGCCACGGCGCCGGACTATGCCGAAGTGATGGCCTCGGTGATCGACAACGTGGCGCGGATCGCAAAGACAGAAGGTTTACTCTAACTTAAATATCAAAACGTATGAAATTCTCCGAAATCATCGATCGGCTTAACGAGGGAGAGGCGTTCAGCCGTTATTCAAGCCCTGCATGGGCTGGTAAGTTCATCGTCAAACAGATTCCGCAGACAGTACCAGCGGAAGTCGTTCCCCGCATGACCAGTTTACCGGATCGTGCGAAAGCTGTTATCGGAACAATAGGGGACGGCAGCATATCGTATCACGACCAGGTGCTGATCATCCACGCCCACCCCTATCGGGACGGCAACACCACCGTGTTCGAGGACGCCGTCCACGGGACGGAGATCATCAACGGCAACCCCCGGCATGACAACTACAATGACCGTGCCCTGGAGCTGGCCCGCCGCCATCCGGAGTACCTCCGTCTGGCCGGGTCCGACACCCACCAGAGCGGCGATGAGTGCCGGGCGGGCGTGCTCCTGCCGGAGCGGGTGAGGGACTCCTTTGCCTACCGGCGGATGATCGAGACAGGCCGCTTCCAGCTGTGGGGACCGGAATTTTCGGAATTCGTCCGGGCGGACGAGGACATGCGGAAGGAGGTCCGGAAATGAGTGCCTTTGATACGCTGATCATCGGCGAGGTGGCGCTGGATACGAATGTGGACTATGACGGCACCACGGTCCAGGCGATTGGCGGCGCCGTTTACTACTCCGGCTTTGCCGCCGCCAACATCGGCCACAGGACCGCCGTGCTGCCCAAGGCGGATATGACGGCGGAGGAGCTGCGGGCGGCCTTTGCCCAGGCTCCCAACGTCACGGTGTATCCCCTTCCCAGCAGGGCTTCCTTCGTGACGAAGAATGTCTATCACACACCGGACCGGGAGCGGCGGACCTCCACGGTGTCCAGCATGATCGACCCCTACCGGCCGGAGGAGATCCCGGCGGTGGACGCCGCCGTCTGGCATCTGGCGGGACTGGTGAAGGGGGATCTGCCCAATGAGCTGATCCCCTACGCCGCAAAGCATGCCCAGGTGGCCATCGATGTGCAGTGCATGCTGCGCTGTGTGGAGAACGGCGGCATGGTGTACCACGACTGGGCGGAGAAGAAGGAGCTGCTGCCCTATGTCCGCTTCCTCAAGACCGACGCGGCGGAGGCGGAGATCCTCACCGGCCTCACGGACCGGGCGGAGGCGGCCAAACTGCTGTACAGCTGGGGCGCAAAGGAGATCATGATCACCCACAACTCCGAGGTGCTGGTCTACGACGGCAGGGAGATTTACACCTGCCCCATCCGGTCCCGGAACCTCTCCGGCCGCACAGGGCGGGGAGACACCACCTTTGCCGGGTACATCAACGAACGGCTCACCCACGATGTGCCAACGGCCCTCCGCACGGCCACGGCGCTGGTCTCCCTGAAGATGGAGACCCCCGGCCCCTTCCTGGGGACCCGGGCGGACGTGGAGGCATACCAGAGGGAATTCTTCTGAGAACAAGAGAAAGCACCGCTCCGGCGGTGCTTTCAGCTTGGCGAAAAAGTCTTTTCGCCAAGCTGCCTGCGTTTTTCAGAACTTCAAAAAGTTCTGAAAAACGGTTGATGGAAAGCGAAAGACACCCTTCCTGGGTTTCTTTCGCAGCTATCTTCCTTCCCGTTTTCCCGGATTTCCGGGTTTATTGACAGTCTGAAAGCACCGCTCCGGCGGTGCTTTCTTCCTTGACAGGGGGGATTTTCCCCGGATATAATAAAGGCGGACAAACATGGGGCAAGGGGGGTGAAGGGATGCGGAAGAGCATTATGGTACTGATCGTCGCAGTATTGGCAGCGGCGGCCGGGGCGGTGATGCTGTCCCTGTCGGCCCCCGTGCTGGATGAAGACGTGGAATACCAGCTCACCTCCCTTTATTACCGCGGGGAAGAGATCTTGTCCCAGGTGGACGAGGACGAGGTGCTGGACCTGCTGGAGGGCGCCACCCGCGGCCTGATCTCCCGGGGCGGGCTCCCGGCCCACGCCTTCCAGGATCTGGTGGAGGTGAATCTCTCCGGCGGAGAGGAGACGCTGCACGTGGTCCTCTCCGCAGAAGACGGGCTCTTCGCCGTCTATCAGGATCCGGATTGGAGTTATGCCATTCGGGAGGGTGAGGCGCTGGCCGCCGCGGTGGAGGCGCTGCTGCCCGCATGAGAGGACCGTAAGACAACCTGAAAGCACCCCGCGGCCGTCGGCCGCAGGGTGCTTTTTCCTGTTTCGGGTTCAAACCTTGGCGGGCTGCATCTGTGACATCTGGCGCAGTACATACAGTTGAATGGGGACAGCCGCCGCCAGAGTGAGAAGATCGGAGACGGACTGGGCCATCTGGACGCCCAGAAGTCCCAACGGGGACAGGGAGAGAAGCCACACCAGGGGAATGAAGAACACGCCTTGGCGGGCCATGGCGATGAACGTGGCGGGCACCGTCCGCCCGATGGTCTGGAGCATCATGTTGCTCATGGTGATCCAGCCCTGGAAGAAGAAGGTGACGCACTGGAACCGCAGCGCCACAGTCCCGATGGAGATGACCTCCGGGTCGTCCCGGAACAGGGCGATGAGCTGGGGCGCGAAGACGAACCCCACCGCGCCGGCGGCCAGCAGGAAGACGGTGGCCACCTTTACGCAGAACCAGAAGCCCTCCCGCACCCGGTGGTACAGCTGGGCCCCGTAGTTGAAGCCGCACACCGGCTGGAAGCCCTGCCCGAAGCCGATCATGGCGGAGGCACCGAAGGTGGTGATCCGCTGCACCACGCCCATGGCGGCGATGGCCGCGTCCCCGTAGGGCATGGCCGCGTGATTCAGGCAGATGGTGGCAACGCTGGCCAGACTCTGCCTGGCCAGCGAGGGCAGCCCGCCCTGGATGATCAGCTTGAAATAGGACCACTTCAGCTGAAAGCGGGAGAGCTGGATGTGCAGATTCCCGCCCCGGGTGCAGCCTGCCAGCAGCAGGCAGAAGCTGGCAAACTGGCTGATGATGGTGGCCCAGGCGGCACCGGCCACGCCCATGTCAAAGGTGAAGATCAGCAGCGGGTCCAGCCCGATGTTCAGCACCGCCCCGCTGACGATGCCGATGGTGCCGTAGATGGCGTTGCCCTGGAAGCGGAGCTGGTTGTTCAGCACCAGGGAGGCGGTCATCCACGGGGCGCCCAGCAGGATCACGCCCAGATAGTCCTTGGCGTAAGGCAGAATGGTGGGGGAGGAGCCCAGCAGCGTAGCCAGCGGCGTCAGGAAGATCTCCCCCAGGATGCAGATGGCAAGACCGGTGAACAGGGCGGTAAAAAAGCCGGTGGCCGCCATATTGGAGGCTTCCTCCATATGGTGCTTCCCCAGCTCCCGGGAGATGAAATTTCCGCTGCCATGGCCGAAAAAGAAGCCGATGGCCTGAATGACTGCCATCATGGAGAACACCACGCCCACAGCGCCGGTGGCGGCATTGCTGCGCAGCATCCCCACAAAAAAAGTGTCCGCCATGTTGTAGAAGGCGGTGACCAGCATGCTGATGATACAGGGAACGGCCAGCTGGGAGATCAGCCGGCCCACAGGCTCTTCTGTCAGCTGGTGAAATTTCTGCTCCTGCTTTTCGTCCATGGATCGGCCTCCTGACAGCGTTTTATAAATTCATAACAAAATTATAACATGAATTTTACAAAAGGGAAGGGGCTTTTCTGAGAAGTGATTCAAACACGGCAGGCACCGTGGTACAATAAAAGGACACGGCCGCGGCAGCGGTCGGCCGCACCGGAAGAGGTGCGGAAGGAAGGAGCGGATCAGATGGAAGACCTGACTGTTTTTCTCCGCAGGATGCCCAAGGTGGAGCTCCATGTCCACCTGGAGTCCACCATGCCGGGCGAGATGCTGGCGCGGTTCGCGTCCCGTCAGGGCCGGGAGCTGCCCCGTCCGGCGGAGCAGCTGTATGACTGCTCGGCCGAGGACCTGAGCGACTTCCTGTCCTTCCTGGACGGGATCTGCTCCTTTGTGGGCACGCCGGAGGAACTGACAGAGGCGGCGGAACACGCGGCTCTGGCCGCCGGAGAGGAGAATATCCTCTACAGTGAGCTGATTTTGAACCCGACCCACTGGCCCCAGTTCCCGGCGGCGGAGATCATCGCCGCCGTGACGGCGGGGTTTGACCGGGCGG
>OGYF01000410.1_pt1 | contig 44835 bp, 30 predicted proteins | sample 1576451 | NCBI WGS metagenome assembly OGYF01 (sample SAMEA3541505, study PRJEB24748) | human gut metagenome | biome: human gut; feature: human-associated habitat; material: faeces | place: China | collected 2012
GATTCGGTTATTCTGACCAGTAAAGCCCGGCAGCTTCGGCTGCGGGAGCGGCTGCAAGCAGCATATTTGCCGCCTCACGTCGCGTCAGTGGCGCCTCATAGTCCGAGGCAGCAAGCGGGATGCCTGCGTTTGAGAGCGCGCTGACTGCACTCTGCGCCCAGGCAGGAATGGCGGAAGCCTCATCCGGCGCAAAGACAGCGGCATCGCCCGGCAGGCGCAGGAGCTTTTGAAGCATGACGGCTGCCTCTGCGCGGCTCAGATCCTCCTCCGGGCGGAAAACCAGCCCCTCCTCGGTCGGCGTCCCGGAGATCATGCCGGACTGATAGGCCGCGGCCAGATACGGCTGCTGCCAGAGGGGCGTTTCCAGTTCATCCGCGAAGCCGGTCGAGATCGTCCCGTCCGACTGCTCAAGTCCGGCCAGCTTCATGCAGGCGATCAGAAACTCGCTGCGGCTGACAGGGCAGTCCGGCTCAAAGCAGAGGTTCCCGGCAATGACTCTGCCGGTGTAAAGCCCCTTGTCCTTGAGCCACATGGCGGCGAACGCATCCCGGTCGCCGGACATATCCTGATACGTTGCCTTATCCGCGGGCTTCAGAATGCGGATCTTGACGCAGGCCTCATTCGAGACGTTCCCGGCCGGATCGGTCGCAGTAAAAACGAACGAATCCTTGCCGACCTTGTTTTTATCCGGCGTATAGGTGAAGCTGCCGTCCGTATGCAGCTCGACCGTGCCGCGCTTTGGTTCCTTGACAAGCTGATACGTCAGCTCCTGATCCTCCTGATCTGTGGCTGAAAGCGTGCCGGTGTTCGCAATGTTCTTATACGTTTCCAGAGTTCCGTCCTCGCAGACCGGCGCGGTATTCGTGCCGGAGAGAATGCGCAGGGATACCGTGACGGCGTCGCCGAGCGTCCCGTCTTCGATCGGGCAGTAGACCAGCTCACAGTCGGCGTTTCCAAGGCAGACCGGGCGCAGCTTCATCTTTTCCAGTGCTGCCGCAGGCAGAATATCGCCCCGGCGGATCACGCGGCTGCCGATGCAAAGCTCTGCCTGATACGCGGGAGGGACGGAGGAAATGTAGACGCCCTCCAATCCGTCGGAATCAGAAAAGTCTGCGGCGGTAAACCTGTATTCCGAGGTATAATCGACGGCGATCTCAGCGGCCAGAGCAGGCACGCAGAGCATGACTAGAACCAGCGCTGCGGCAAGCGCGGCGCGAAGCGGGCAGGTACGGTGTTTCAAAGGGAAAACCTCCTTTTTGATGTTACGGAGGTAGTTTCTGCGCCCGGCGGGAAAATATGCAAGCGAAGCTGAAAAAATCCCTCCGACCGGGTCGGAGGGATAAATTGTGGGGAATTCAGGAATAAAATGCGTCGATTGCGGCGATAAGCTCCTTCAAAACCTCCTGCAGGGGCTTTCCCTTGATCTGTGCACCGGCTGTCGCGCCATTTCCGCCGCCGTTGCCGAGCGTTTCCAGAACCGCCTGCACATTGCACGAGCCGATGGAGCGTGCGCTGATGATGATCTGTCCGTCGTCCGGGAAGAGAACGAAGGAGGTGGTAATGCCGGAAACGTTGATCAATTCATCCGCGGCCTGAGACGCGATCACGCGGGTGAGCTTTTCGTCTACGCAGGCAATGGCGATCTCATTCCGGTACAGCCGCGCCGCCTGGATAACGCGATAGCGCAGAAGCGTATCGTCCAGATCTGTCTGAAACAGCTTTTTGACCTCGACCGGGTCCGCGCCGGCCTTACGCAGATATGCCGCCGATTCGAACGTGCGCGGGCTTGTCCGGATGGAGAAATTTTTCGTATCCAATACGATACCGGACAGAAGCGCCTGCGCCTCGATCGGCTTCAGATCGCGCTGATTGACCGCATACTGCAGAAGCTCCGTCACCAGCTCGGAAGCAGAGGAAGCAGACGGCTCGTGCAGCTTGACAACAGTCTGGCTGATAGAATCCGCAGCATTGCGATGGTGATCGATCAGAACGACGCGGGAGATCGCTTCCAGCAGCGGCCTGCTCTCGACCTGACCGGGCCGGTTCGTGTCGACTACGATGAGAAGACTGCGGTTGTCCGCCTCGACCAGCGCGTCCTGCCCGGAAATAAACAGATCGGCATAGTCCGGAATGGCCCTGAGCTCCGCAATCAGGCTCTGGCAGGCGTTCTTTTGAAGGTCAATTACGATTTTTGCCCGGCAGCCCTTGATACGGCACAGGCAGAGAAGACCAACGGCTGCGCCGAGCGCGTCGAGATCCGCCATACGGTGCCCCATAATATATACGGTGCTGGACTGGCTGATCAGCTCTGACAGGGAGCTTGCGATCAGACGGGAGCGGATGCGGGTGCGGCGGTCCGTCTCCTTGACTCTGCTGCCGTAGAAGGTAAAATTGAACCGGTCCTTGATAACGGCCTGATCACCGCCTCGGGAGAGTGACATTTCGATTGCAAGCGAGGCAAACTGGTAATTTTCCGCGAAGCTCCCGCCGTCCTTGCCGATGCCGAGCGAGATGGTCGCCGACATCCCGCCGGTTGACGTGATGTGCCGTACATCCTCCAGAAGCGTTGAAAAACGGCTCTCCTGAAGCCGGGGCAGATCCTTGCTTTCAAAGATCACCAGATAGCGGTTGCGCTCGATTTTCCGGCACAGCGCCTCCAGCCCCGTCGTCCAGTTCGCCACAACGTCGTTGAGCTGCGCGTCAAGCGTGGAGATGGCGGAATCGGAAAGATTGGTGGTCAGCTCATCGTAGTTATCAATGAGAACGATCGACACAACCGGACGCGTCCGCATGAATTCATCGCGGATGTTGAACATCTCCGTCATGTCGGCGAAGTAGATCGTCGCGAGCTGCACGGTCGTCGTGCTGTCCTCAGAGCGGACGAAGTTGCCGTAGATGCGATAGCGCCGGTCACCGATGTTCCGGTCGCCGGACATCTCGGAATGGCCTTCGCTCAGCCACTTGTTGGAGAAATCCGGGATCACGGCTTCGAGCTTCTGATAGCTGGCCGTGTCGGAGAGGCCGGTGATAGCAAAGAAGCTGGGGTTTCCCCAGATGATCTCGTTGTCGGGCAGCCGGATGACTGCCATTGGGAACGCGGACCCGGCATGAACGGAAATACCGGCAGAATCGGTCGCCTTCTGCACATAGCTCATAAGCTCACGCTTGCGCCTGGAGAGCTGGGCACGGCTGATAATAAAAACGATCACCGTGGCAAGAAGCGCACCGCCCGCCAGATAATACTGCCGCAGCACGGCAGCTGAGGCGGCGAAGAGCAGCATGACCACAAAATACCAGATCGTATTGGGGTTGAGCAGACGCCAGACAGGTTTTTTCAAATACTGTCGCCTCCATTTCGCAATGAACAAATTTATATATATTATATCAGATATGTCCGTAAAATCAACAGAAATCGCGGCTTTTCGTGCGGCTCGAAAAGCCGTGTCTCCGGAAATACTTCCAGAAAAGATAGAAAAAAGGTATACTTTTTGAAAAAAGTGTGATATACTTAATCAGAATTGCCTCACGGGAGGCTTTCTTTTGGGATTATGCGCCGCCTCGGACGGCGCAGCAAATAGATCAACTGCATATTCATATGGAGCGCAGGCAGCGGCGAAGCAGACCGGGGCGAGACGGGGCTCAGGACACTTCCCTGTATGCGCCTGTTCTCCTGCGTCTTTTTTGCATTTGTTCCGCGCGTGATCCGTTTGCCAGAACGGCGCTGCGCAGCCTAATCCATACCTATTTTTTTAAGAAAAGAGTGAAATCATTTGGCAGAAAAATTAAAAATCATCCCGCTTGGCGGTCTGAATGAGATCGGCAAGAATATGACCGTGCTTGAATACGGCAAGGATATCATCATCGTTGACTGCGGTCTCGGCTTCCCGGACGATGAGATGTATGGCGTTGATCTGGTCATTGCCGATATGACCTATCTTGTCAAAAACAAGGACAGAATACGCGGTATGTTTCTGACGCATGGCCACGAAGACCATATCGGCGGCATTCCCTACGCCATGGAGCAGTTCAGATGCCCCATCCACGCCACACGCCTGACCGCCGGCATCGTCCAGCTGAAGCTGGAGGAGCATCAGCTCCAGAATGCGGTGCATCTGTTTACGCATGAGGCAGGGGAGAAGGTCAAGGCCGGCTGCTTTACGGTGGAATTCATCCATGTGAACCATTCCATCGCCGACGCGGTCGCCTTTGCCATCAAAACCCCGGTCGGCACCGTCGTCATGACGGGCGACTTCAAAATTGACGCCACAGCAGAGGACGGCATGATCGATCTTGCGCGCTTCGGCGCTCTGGGCAAGGAGGGCGTGCTGGCGCTGCTGTGCGATTCGACAAACGTGGAGCGGCAGGGCTATACGCCGTCCGAGCGTACGGTCGCGGGCAGCTTCGAGCGGCAATTTACCGGCTGCAATAAGCGCATCATTGTCACGACCTTTGCCTCCAACGCCTTCCGCCTGCAAAGCCTCATTACGGTCGCGAAGAAATTCGGCCGCAAGGTCGCGGTCACGGGCCGCAGCATGGAGAATATCCTGAAGGTATCCACAGAGCTTGGCTATCTGAAGATCCCTGCGGGCACGCTCGTCGATATCAATCAGATCAAGCAGATCCCGAACAACAAGCTTGTGATCGTCTCGACCGGTTCACAGGGCGAAAATATGTCCGCGCTCTACCGTATGGCGTTCTCTGGCCACCGTCAGGTTGAGATCACAGCGTCTGACCGTGTAATTATCTCCGCGTCCGCCATCCCCGGAAACGAAAAATCCATCGGCAAGATCATCAACGAGCTCTACCGCAAGGGTGCAGAGGTCATCTATGACAAGCTTGAGGGCCTGCACGTCTCCGGCCACGCCTGCCAGGAGGAACTGAAGATCATCCACGGATTGCTCAAGCCCAGATTCTTTATTCCCGTCCACGGCGAGCAGCGCCATCTGCAGGCGCATTCGCGTCTGGCCCAGACTATGGGCATGGATTCCAAGAATATTTTTATCTCCGATATCGGCAAGGTGCTTGAGCTTACAAAGGCCACCTGCAAGTGGGGCGGCACCGTTCCGTCCGGCAGGATTCTGGTCGACGGCACCGGCGTCGGCGACGTCGGAAGCGTCGTTCTGCGCGACCGGAAGCATCTGGCGCAGGACGGTATGCTCGTCGTGGTCGTCAACATTTCCAGCGAGGACGGCAGCGTCATCACCGGCCCGGACATCATTACAAGAGGCTTCGTCTACGTGAAGGAGTCGGAGAACCTGATGGAAGAGCTGCGTGTGATCGCCGCGCACGCCATCGACCGGTGCAGCCAGAATGGCCGCAGCGATTGGAGTGTGCTGAAAGCCAACATCAAAAACGACCTGTCCGGGTATCTGTTCAAGACAACAAAGCGCAATCCGATGATCCTGCCGGTCATTATGGAGATCTGAGGACGCCGGACTCGCGATTTTTTCTGAAACACAAGAAAAAACAGAAAAAAAGTCAAATCAGGCATTGTCAAAACGATAAAGTTGGGGTTATAATAACACAGTTGCGCGAGTGCGCGGCAATGTTACCAGATGAATGAGGATGAGCGAAAGAATGGCAAACACAAAGAACCCGAAGCCCTCAACTGAGGACGCAATGGCAACGGTTTCCGCGCTGATCGCAAAGGCAAAGCGCGAAGGAAGCATTCAGTCGAGCGAGCTGACTGCCGAGCTGGAAAAGCTGGATCTGCCGGTCGAGAAGATCGAGCATATTTACGATACCTTTGATGCGATGGGCATCCAGATCGTCAGCCCTGAGCTGGAGCTGGACGTCTCTGACGATCTTGGTATGGACATGGACGAGGTTCCCGACAACGACGAGGAAGAGCTTGTAGACCCGCTGGAGCTTGCTGCAGAATACAATCTGGATGACCCGGTGCGTATGTACCTCAAGGAGATCGGTCAGGTCAAGCTGCTGACTGCCGAGGAGGAAATCGAGCTGGCCAAGCGCGTCTCCGAGGGCGATAAAAAGGCCAAGGACCGCTTGACTGAGGCCAATCTGCGCCTTGTCGTGTCGATCGCAAAAAAATACTCCGGCAGAGGTCTGCACATTCTGGACCTGATCCAGGAGGGCAACACGGGCCTGATCCGTGCGGTCGATAAGTTCGACTATACAAAGGGAAACAAATTCTCTACATATGCAACGTGGTGGATCCGGCAGGCCATTACCCGCGCCATTGCCGATCAGGCGCGCACCATCCGCGTCCCGGTGCATATGGTCGAGGTCATCAACAAGGCGACCCGCTGCAACCGCAAGCTCGTACAGGAGCTGGGCCGTGAGCCGACGCTGGAGGAGATCGCCGCAGAGCTGAACCTCCCGATTGAAAAAATCATCGAAGCCAACCGCACCGCAGCCGATACGCTCTCTCTCGATATGCCCGTCGGCGATGAAGAGGATACGACCATCGGCTCCTTTGTCGAGGACGATAATACCCCCGGTCCCGTCGATGCAACATCCAACGCCATGCTCTCTGAGGCGCTGACCGAGATTCTCGGCACACTGACCGAGCGTGAGGCGGACGTGCTGCGTATGCGCTTCGGTATGTACGACGGCCGCACGCACACGCTTGAGGAGGTCGGTCAGATCTTCGGTGTTACGCGTGAGCGCATCCGTCAGATCGAAAACAAGGCCATCCGCAAGCTGCGCCACCCGTCCCGCGCAAAAAAGATCAAGGATTTCTATTGCTGATATCCCCAAACGCCCTTGCAGAATACTGCGAGGGCGTTTTTGCTCCATTTCTGCAACCAACGCGCGCAAATTCCGTCTTAGATAGTATCAGGAAGAATCAGGAGGGAAATTCCATGCGAACAGTACGAAGCACGATAGCTCTGCTCCTTGCGTTTCTTTTGACTGCCGCGCTCTGCGGCTGTGCTGCTTCTCCATCAGGCGGGCAGCTTTCCAGTACCCCCGGCAGCGGCCCTGCCAAACCGGTCGACGCAGCGGATTTCATGTCCTACGCAGGCCCGGTTTTCCCGCTGACGCCGGCGCAGGCGGAGCCTGCGCTTTCCGCCGACCGGGAGGTATTGCTCGACTGCGCGCCCTATGCCGAAGAGAATGCCGCCGCGATCACTGTGGCAGATCGGTACTCGATCCGCAATGATTCCGGCGAAGACTGCACCGTGACGGTGCTCTACCCCTTCGTTTCCAGCCTCAGTGACCTCGATTCGCTCCGACCGTCGCTTACGGCAGATGGAGCTGCCGTGCGGAGCACGCTCTATCCCGGTGCGTTCCCCGGCTGGTTTGGTCCGGCCAGTGCTGAACCGGAGCTTGCGGAGGAACGCTGGAACATTCGACACGCGGAAAGCTGGACGGAGTACCAAACGCTGCTGACCGGCAGCTATCAGGCTGACGCGCTCGCGCCGAAAACACTGCCGGAGCAGACCATCTATGTCTATTCCTTTACCGCATCCGGCGAGACGACGGCAAACGCGGCGACCCTTGCGATCACAGTCGACGCAGACCCGGAAAAAACAACGATCCTGACCTACGGGATCAACGGTTATGGACAGGACGAAGCGACAGGCCAGCCGCAGTACAGCTATTTTACAAACGAACACAGGCAGTCATTGCATCTGCTTGCCGTGCTTGGGCAGGATCTGACCGGCTGCGCCATGCAGGGCTATACGGACGGCAGCTGCGAACAGGGGAAGGAGCTGGATACGCTCGAAGGAACCGTGACGCGCACGGAACTGCCCCTTGCAGAGCTTCTGCGGCAGATCGCAGCCGCGCAGCTCGGCGCGGACGCCTCTGCCGACGAGGTAAAACGGCTTGCAGCAGCCGCCGCGGAGCTTTTGACGCAGTACGGCGTCTGCTCCGCCACACCCGCCGAGCGTTACAGTGAGGGCCAGCTGGACGATCTGCTCCAGGACGCGGAAACCGTTCAGCGTGTCTGCTATGCCGCAGCGGAGATCACCATCCCGGCAGGCGGCACGGTCTGCGTTGAAGCTGTTTTCCGCAAACCGCACAGCTTCGATTTCTTTGGATTTTATAATGAATTAGTTGACGGTTATGGAATTATGACAACCGGAAGCGCTTTGACACTGCAAAACCAGACCGCGCGTCTGGATACGCACGGTCTGGTTGCGATCTATGGGCAAAATTTTGAGTTTGACGGACAGGGGAACGCTGTTCCGCTGTCCGCGCAGACGGAATATTACTATCTCAATCTGACAGCCGGTTCCGAGCCATCATAACCGCACAACCGGCTTAATGAGATCGCGCGGCTTGTCCTTCATGAGCCGGAGCGCCTGCGGCAGCGCGTCCCAGCCGTCATAAACGTGCGTGATCAGCGGCTTTACATCGAGCCGCCCGTTTGTCATGAGCGCGGCCAGCTTTTCCATCCGCAGCCGTCCGCCCGGCATGAGACCGCCGTTTATTTGCTTGTGGCCCATCCCGACGCCCCACTCCGCACGCGGCAGGCGCACATATTCTCCGCTGCCGAGATAATTGACATTTCCGATGTTTCCGCCCGGCTTCAGAGCCTTTATGACCGGAATGAACGTATCCGCATCGCCGCCCGCAATGATTGCGCAGTCGACGCCCTTGCCGCCTGTCAGTTCCAGAACCTGCTCGTCAATGGGGCCGTCTTTGTAGCTGATAAAATCGGAAGCGCCATATTGCCGCGCTGCTTCTACGCAGACGGGCCGTGTTCCGACCGCAAGGATTCTGGCCGCGCCCCGAAGGGCTGCGCCCGCCACAGACATTAGTCCGACCGGGCCGATACCAACCACGAGCACTGTATCGCCGAACTGCACGTCCGCCAGCTCCGCGCCGTGAAAGCCGGTCGGCACCATATCCGAAAGCATGCAGGCTTCCAGAATATCCATACCCTCCGGCAGATGCGCCAGATTGCCGTCAGCGTCGTTTACATGGAAATACTCTGCAAATACACCGTCTTTGATATTCGAAAACTTCCATCCGGCCAGCATTCCGCCGGAGTGCATCGCATAGCCTGCCTGTGCCTCCAATGAACTCCAATCCGGCGTGATGGCCGGAACAAGCACCCGGTCGCCGGGCTGAAAGTCCTTTACCAGCGCGCCGGTCTCCACAACCTCCGCGCAGCATTCGTGCCCCAGAATCAGGTCGTGCCGGTCGCCGACTGCGCCCTCCCAGACCGTATGCACGTCCGACGTGCAGACTGCCGCCGCAAGCGGACGGCAGACTGCGTCCAACGGCCCGCATACCGGGCGGGGCTTTTCCACCCAGCCGACCTCGCCGATCCTCAGCATTGCAAATCCCTTCATACGCATCCCTGCTTTCCAATATTAAGTCGGGATAGTATGTGAGAAAAAACATCAGCTATGCAAAAGCAGCGGCCTCCGGTTCGGAAGCCGCTGCTTTTGTTATCAGCCCATTTTTTCCTTCAGATGGGACAGGCGTTCAAGCGCCTCATAGAGCGTCTCGTCCTTCTTGGCAAAGTGGACGCGGACGATGTGATTGATGTTCTCATTGAAGAACGACGTGCCGGGAACGCAGGCCACGCCGACCTTTTCCGCCATTTCCAGGCAGAAATCCACGTCGGATTCGCCCTTGCGCATATATGGGCCGATATCAGCCAGTACGAAATACGCGCCCTGCGGGTCGGTAAACGGAATGCCGATCTGCTTTAAGCCGTCGGTGAACAGCTTTTTCATGTGCGCATAATGCGCGCCGAACTCCTGATAATAGCTGTCCGGCATATCGAGGCCCACAACGGCGGCTTCCATCAGCGGAGACGGCGCACCGACGGTATTGAAGTCGTGGTACTGCTTGATGCGGTCCATGATGGGCTGCGGCGCGATAGCGTAGCCGAGCCGCCAGCCGGTGATGGAATACGTCTTGGACAGGCTTGAGCAGCTGACCGTCCGCTCCCACATCCCGGGCAGGCTGTTCATGTAGATATGCTTGTGGCCGTCATAGACGATATGCTCATAGACCTCGTCCATAATGGCAAACGCGTCATACTTGATGCACAGCTCGGAAATGAGCTTCAGCTCGTCATAGGTGAAGACCTTGCCGGACGGGTTCGATGGGTTGCAGATCAGAATGGCCTTCGCACCCTGCTTGAACGCGTCTTCCAGCACATTTGCGTCGAAATTGAACTCTGGCGGTACCAGCGGAACGAAAACCGGCTCACAGTCAGCCATGATGGCCTGCGCGCGGTAATTCTCAAAATACGGGGAGAACATGATGATCTTGTCGCCGGGGTTCGTCAGGGCAAAGATCGTGTCGACCATGGCCTCGGTCGAGCCGATGGTCACGACCATATCCGTTTCCGGGTCAAGCGTGCGTCCCATGAAGCGCCCAGCCTTACGCGCCAGCGCCTGCCGGAAGTTCGGCGCACCCATCGTGATGGGGTACTGGTGCGGGCCAAGTGCGCTGACCTCGGCCAGACGGTCGGTGAGCGCCTTGGGCGGGTCAAAATCGGGGAAGCCCTGCGCCAGATTGATCGCGCCGCACGCAAGACTCACACGCGTCATGCGGCGAATGACGGAGTCGGTGAATAATTTGTTTTTTCTGCTCATTTCCTGCATCGTTTATTCCTGCCTTTCCTGATCTGATGAAACAATGCCGAGCTCTGCCGCACCGGCAAGCTGCATTCCGTTCGTGTGCAGCAGCGACGAGACTTCTGCCGGATCTGCAACACGGAGGATCATATAGGCCATCCCGTTCGGCTGGCCGAAAATCGAATACATATATTGGACGTCGATCTGCCTTTCTGCCAGAAGCTGCAGCAGGCGGCTCAGCCCGCCCGGCTCATCCGGCACGCCGACGGCGACGACCTCGCTGGCCGAGAAGATAAATCCGTTCTCGCGCAGTACGCGGCACGCCTCCGGCTCGTGGCTGGCAATGAGGCGCAGCACGCCGTAATCGCTCGTCTCGGCAATATTAATCGCGCGTAGATCGATATTGTTTTTTGCAAGCAGCGCCGTGATCTCAGCCAGCTGCCCGGCCCGGTTTTCCAAAAATACGGAAATCTGATGAATCGCCATAGCCTTTTCCTCCTTAGATCCTGCGCTTGTCGATGACGCGGATGGCCTTGCCCTCACTGCGGGCGATGGATTTCGGGGAAACAAGATGCACCTGTGCGAAAATGCCGAGCATTGCCTTGAGCGCGGCGACAAGGCTCTTTTCACGCTGCGTGATCTCGGCCAGAGAGTCAGAGAAGTGCTCCGGCGTCATCTCGACGAGCACATCGAGCGTGTCGGAGTTGTTGACGCGGTCGACCACGATCTGATAGTTGGATGTGTAGCCCTGTTCGAGCAGCACTGTCTCGATCTGCGACGGGAAGACGTTTACGCCCTTGACGATCAGCATATCGTCGCTGCGGCCCATGGGCTTGCACATCTTGATATGCGTCCGCCCGCAGGGGCAGTCCTCATGACGCAGAATGCAGATATCGCGCGTGCGGTAGCGCAGCAGCGGGAAGGCCTGCTTCGTGATCGACGTAAACACCAGCTCGCCCTGTGTTCCCTCCGGCAGCACCTCGCCGGTATCCGGGTCGATAATTTCTGCGATAAAATGATCCTCGTTGATGTGCATACCGGTCTGCGCGCTGCATTCATACGCAACACCCGGGCCGGAAAGCTCCGTCAGGCCATAGATATCATACGCCTTGATGCCGAGGCTCTTCTGGATATCCTGACGCATCTGCTCACTCCATGCTTCTGCGCCGAAAATACCGGCCTTCAGATGGATCTTGTCCCGCAAGCCGCGCTCGTGAATAGATTCAGCCAGATACGCCGCGTAAGACGGTGTGCAGCACAAAACGGTCGAACCGAGATCCTCCATAAATTGCAGCTGCCGGTCGGTGTTGCCGGAGGACATCGGCAGCGTCAGGCAGCCGAGCTTCTGACTGCCACCGTTGAGTCCGAAGCCGCCGGTGAACAGGCCGTAGCCATACGCGACCTGACATACATCCTCCGGGCCTGCACCCGCGGCTGCCAGCGCACGCGCACAGCAGTCGTTCCAGAGGTCAATATCCTCCTTCGTGTAAAACGCGACGACGCGCTTGCCGGTCGTGCCGGAGGTAGAGTGGATGCGGATGCACTTTTCCAGCGGCTCTGCCAGAAGACCAAACGGGTATGCCTCCCGCAGATCGGCTTTGCTCAAAAACGGCAGCTTGTAAAGATCGTCCCGGCCCTTGATATCGTCCGGCGCAACGTGCGCCGCCTCCATCTTTGCGCGGTAATAGGGCACATTGTCCCACACGTGCCGTACCTGCCGGACAAGCCGCTCGTCCTGCCATGTCCGGATCTGCTCCCGGCTGGCACATTCGATTTCCTTCTGATAATACCGTTCCATGGGTTCTCCTTATGCTTATGCCTCCGCGCCGAGCGCAAAGGCTTTCTTGTTGAGTTCGAGGAATTTTGCCGGGACGCTCTTCTCAATCGCGTCCTGCCACTGCTTGTCCGTAAAGTGGAAATACCGGCTGAGCCTGCCCAGCAGCACAAGATTAACGGCCCTGGCCGAACCCGCTCTGAGCGCAAGCCCCAGCGCGTCCATCGCGTCGAGGCGGATGGGAAGCGCCGCAAGCTTTTTCTCCAGCGCCTTCGGGTACTCCGCCGCGCCGGTAATGACCGGCATGGGGTTGACCTTCTGCGTATTGGTCAGCAGAACGCCGCCCTCCTTCAGATATTCAGTCCACCGGGCCGCTTCCAACAGCTCAAACGAGAGGACAAAATCGGCCTCACCCTTGTCGATAATGGGAGAGTAGACCTTCTTGCCATAGCGCACGTAGGTCACGACGCTGCCGCCGCGCTGGCTCATGCCGTGAACCTCGCTGACCTTCACGTCATAGCCGTTTTCCAGCAGAATTCTGCCCAGAAGCTTGCTGGCCAGAAGCGTGCCCTGTCCGCCGACGCCGACAATCATAATATTTTTCGTATCCATGACAGTGCCTCCTTGTCTCATTCGCCCAGCGCGCCCTTATGGCACAGCTGGCGGCACAGGCCGCAGCCTGTGCAGAGGGTGTTGTCGATCTGCACTTTTCCGCCCATCACGCTGATGGCCGGACAGCCGAGCTTCATGCAGGATTTGCAGCCTACGCATTTTTCAGGCTTTGCCTCGATGGGGCCGGGGTGTCTGACGTATTTGAGCAGCGCGCACGGACGGCGGGAGATAATGACCGACGGCTCGTCTGCTGCCAGCTCCTCCTTGACCGCCTTGTCGCAGGCAGCCAGATCATACGGGTCGACGACCTGCACGCGCCGGATGCCGACGGCATGGCACAGCGCCTCCAGATCGATCTTTGTGCAGGGGTCGCCCTTGAGGTTGAAGCCCGTCGTCGGGTTCTGCTGGTGGCCGGTCATGCCGGTGATGGAGTTGTCGAGGATGATAACGGTCGAGGTCGATTCGTTATACGCAATGTTGATCAGTCCTGTCACGCCAGAGTGCATGAACGTCGAATCGCCGATGACGGCGACGGTGTTCGCTGCGTTCTTTTCGCCGGAGGCTTTGTTGAACCCGTGCAGACCTGAAACAGACGCGCCCATGCAGATGGTCGTGTCGATGGCGGCAAGCGGCGCGGCAGCGCCCAGCGTATAGCAGCCGATATCGCCCAGCACTGTCAGCTTGTTCTTTTTCAGCGTATAGAACAGACCCCTGTGCGGACAGCCCGCGCACATGACCGGCGGACGGGCTGGAACGGCTTCGTCCAGCTTCTTTCCAGAATGGACAGGCATACCGAGCTTTTCTGCTATGTAATTCTGGCTGAATTCGCCGATGCAGCCGAACAGCTCCTTGCCGGTGACGTTCTGTACGCCGATGGCACGGCAATGCGCCTCAATGATCCCGTCCAGCTCTTCGACGACAATAACTTTCTCAACGTTTTTGGCGAACGCCTGAATTTTTTTCACCGGCAGGGGATTGACCATGCCAAGCTTCAGAACAGGGTACCGGTCGCCGCAGACCTCTTTGACGTACTGATAGCTGGTCGAGGACGCGATCAGGCCAATCGAATGGTCGGCCCCGTCCTCCATGCGGTTGATCTCCGCTGTCTCGGCCCATGCCTGCAAGGCAAGCGTCCGCTGCTCCACAATGGGGTGCCGCGCCTTGGCGCAGGCAGGCATCATCACAAATTTGGCAATATTCTTTTCATAGGGAACAGGCGTGAATGCCTGCCGCTCAGACGGCTCCACCACGCTCTGCGCGTGCGCAACGCGGGTGCACATTTTGAGAAGCACCGGCGTGTCAAATTTTTCGGATATCTCATACGCCAGCTTTGCGAACGCCAGCGATTCCGCCGCGTCCGACGGCTCAAGCATCGGCAGTTTTGCCGCAATGGCGTAATGGCGCGAATCCTGCTCGTTCTGCGACGAGTGCATACCTGCGTCGTCCGCCACGCCGATGACAAGTCCGCCGCGCACACCGGTATAGGACAGCGTAAACAGCGGGTCTGCCGCAACGTTCAAGCCGACGTGCTTCATGCCGCAGAAGCTGCGGTAGCCTGCCAGACTTGCGCCGAACGCAGCCTCCATCGCTACCTTTTCGTTAGGCGCCCATTCTGCGTAAATTTCCGGATATTTGGCTGCGCATTCCGTGATCTCCGTGCTGGGTGTGCCGGGATAGCTGGAGACAAAGCTGCATCCGGCCTCGTACAGGCCGCGCGCAGCAGCCTCGTTGCCGAGCATCAGGGTTTTCATCGAGATTCCTCCTGTTCGCGGCTCAGCCGCATGAAAATTATCATTATATTCTAATCATTTCGACTGCATTCGTCAAGCTTGGGAAGGTTATGCCTTTGTCTGCTCCTCGACAAGTCTTCCGCCGCAGTAGATCTGCCGCAGAACGGGCTTTTCGATTTTCCCCGTCGGGTTGCGCGGGACTTTTGCGAAGATTACGCGGCGCGGGCGCTTATAGCGCGGCAGCTCCCGGCAGAAGTCCTGAATTTCCGTCTCCGTGCAGTCTGCGCCGTCCTTCAGCTCAATAATTGCCGCTGCAATCTCGCCCAACCGCTGATCCGGCAGGCCAATCACTGCCACGTCCTTGATTTTCTCATTTCTGCGCAGGAAATCTTCGATCTGTACGGGATAGAGATTTTCGCCGCCGGAAATGATGACGTCCTTCTTGCGGTCAACCAGATAAATGAACCCGTCCTTGTCCTCACGGGCCATGTCGCCCGTCCAGAGCCAGTCTCCGTGCAGGATCTCGGCAGTCGCCTCCGGGTTTTTATAATAGCATTTCATGACGCCGGGTCCCTTGACGGCAAGCTCGCCGATCTCGCCGGGCGCAACATCGTTCCCTCGCTCGTCAAGGATGCGCGTCTGCCAGAGATAGCCGGCCTTGCCGATCGCGCCGATTTTTTCGATGTTGTCCACGCCAAGATGCACACAGCCGGGGCCGATGGACTCGCTGAGGCCGTAGTTTGTGTCGTATTTGTGGTGCGGGAAGTATTTGAGCCAGCGCTTGATGAGGCTGGGCGGGACCGGCTGCGCGCCGATGTGCATGAGCCGCCACTGGTCGAGCAGATAGTGCTCAAGATTGACGCGCCCGGATTCAATGGCGTCCAGAATATCCTGCGCCCAGGGGACCAGCAGCCAGACGATGGTGCATTTTTCTTCCGTGACCGTCCGCAGAATCCACTCCGGCTTCACGCCGCGCAGAAGCACGGCCTTTCCGCCGGAAATGAGGCTCCCGAACCAGTGCATTTTCGCGCCCGTGTGATAGAGCGGCGGAATGCATAGGAACACGTCGTCCTTTGTCTGCCCATGGTGGTGCTGTTCGGTCACGCAGGAGCAGACAAGCGCTCTGTGCCGGTGCAGGATCGCTTTCGGGAAGCCGGTCGTGCCGGATGAGAAGTAGATCGCCGCGTCGTCGTCTTCGTCCAGCGCGATGGGCGGGACGCTAGACGAACAGAAGCCCATCAGTCTGCGGCAGTCCTCGGCGTAGTCCGGCACGTTCCGGCCCACAAACAGCCGGAGTCTTACCCGCGTCAGGCCTGCCTGAATCGGGTCGAGCCGTGAAACAAATTCCGGCCCGAAGACCAGTACCTCCACATCTGCCAGATCAAGGCAGTAGGAAATTTCATCGGACGCATACCGGAAGTTGAGCGGAACGGCGATGCACCCGGCCTTGAGAATGCCGAAATAAATCGGCAGCCATTCCAGACAGTTCATCAGCAGAATGCCGACCTTCGTGCCGCGCCGGACGTTCCGGCTCAGAAGGAAGTTTGCAAACCGGTTGGCCCGGCGGTCAAAATCCCGCCATGAAAGCTCCCGCCGGTACGGCGCGTCGGGCTGCGCCTCGGCGATCAGACTCGCCTCGCGCCAGGTAACGGCGCTGTCGCGCTCTTCCGACGGATTGACCTCGACCAGCGCAATGTCAGACCCGTAAAGTCTTGCGTTCCGTTCCAGAAAATCAGTAATGACCATACAAAATCCTCCCTTGCAGCGGATCGCAGATAAAAGAAAACGCCCGCTGCACATTCTGAAAAAGTGCAGAGGACGAGAAGCTCCCGTGGTACCACCTCTATTTACCGCCTGCGCGGCCTCAACGGGCACGATCATGCCCACTGCGCGGTATCGGGCGCACCCGTCTTCGCCTACTTGCGGACAGACCGCGTTCAGGAAGCTGCTCGGAAAGGTATTCCGCCCGGATGCCTGTGCTGCCTTGCACCAAACGGCAGCTCTCTGGACAGGATGGATCGGGGCGTACTTGGTTTCGTCATGGCATTCATTATATCAAACTTTAACACAGTTTGTCGATGAAGTCAAGAGTCCGGCGTGATTTTTGAGGATTTTTCCAAATGTAGACGAACCGGCGCGGAAAGGCCGGATTTCACTTGCATTGCAGCATACAAAACGGTATAATAGGATTGGAATAAGATCCACGGATTTTATATATCGCCCTAGGGTGGTTTCAAAAGAAAGAGAGGAGCTCAGCATGCAGAAGCTGGCAGCATTTTTAAAACGGTTCCATTCTGGCCCTGCGGCAGACGCCTGTGAATTTCTCGGCTGTCACGCGCGCGAGGACGGCGAGGGATTTGTGTTCCGCGTCTGGGCGCCGCACGCGCAGTCCATAAGCGTCGTCGGCGACTTTAATTTCTGGAATACGGAGGATCTTCCCATGCGGAAGATCTCGGAGGGCGTATGGGAGGCCGTCTCCGTCTATGCGAAGACAGGACAAGCCTATAAATACTGCGTGACCGGCCCGGACGGCCGCATAGTCTACAAGACCGATCCCTACGCAAACCGCTGCTGCGCGCTGCCGGACACCTCCAGCATGATCGATCCGCCGGACGGCTTCGAGTGGCATGACGCGCTCTATCGTGCCCGCACCGCAAAGCAGTCCGCGATCAAACGCCCGGTCAATATCTACGAAGTCCACGCAGGCTCGTGGAAACGGCATGAAGACGGCAGCTATCTCAATTATGAGGAGCTTGCGGCGGAGCTGGTTCCCTATGTCAAGGATATGGGCTATACGCATATCGAGCTGCTGCCCATCATGGAATATCCCTACGACCCCTCGTGGGGCTATCAGATCACTTGCTATTTCGCCCCGACCCACCGCTACGGGACGCCGAAGCAGCTCATGCAATTTGTCGACACCTGCCATAAGGCCGGGATCGGCGTCATCCTCGACTGGGTGCCTGCGCACTTCCCGAAGGACGAAAACGGCCTGTTTGAGTTTGACGGGACCTGCTGCTACGAGCTTTCCGACCCGATGATGAACGAGCACCCGGACTGGATGACCCGTATCTACGATTATGGCAAGCCCGAGGTGCAGTCCTTCCTCATCTCCAATGCCTGCTACTGGCTTCGTTATTTTCACGTCGACGGAATTCGAGTCGATGCAGTTGCGTCCATGCTGTATCTGGACTATAATCGCAGACAGTTCAAGCCCAACAAATTTGGGGGCCGGGAAAATCTCGAAGCGATTGAGTTTTTGCGCAGGCTCAACGAGGCTGCGTTCCAGGCCAATCCTGCGGTCATGATGATCGCTGAGGAATCCACCGCCTTTCCGCTGATCACCAAGCCGGATTATGATGGCGGCCTCGGCTTCCTGTTCAAATGGAACATGGGCTGGATGAACGATATGCTCCAATATATGTCGCTCGATCCGCTGTGGAGAAAGGGCGATCATAACGCGCTGACGTTCTCCATGACGTATGCCTATTCCGAGAACTTCATCCTTCCGCTCAGCCACGACGAGGTCGTGCATGGCAAATGCTCGCTCGTCAATAAAATGCCGGGCAATTACGATGATAAGTTCAACAATCTGCGTACCTTCTTTGCTTACCAGATGGCGCATCCCGGAAAGAAGCTCAACTTCATGGGCAACGAATTTGCGCAGTTCATCGAATGGAATTATACGCAGGGGCTCGACTGGCTGCTGCTCGGCTATGAGAAGCACCAGAAAATGCAGCATTTCGTCCGTACACTCAACCATTTTTATCTTGAAAACCGCTGCCTGTGGGAGAACGATTCGGATTGGGACGGCTTCCGCTGGCTTTCCTGCGACGACCGCGATAATTCCGTCATCGCCTTCCGCCGCATCAGCCGCAAGGGCCAGGAGCTGATCGCCGTGTGCAATTTCTGCCCGGTGCTGCGGGAGGACTACCGGCTGCCGCTGCCGAAGGCCGGATGGTATCAACCTGTCCTCAACACCGACGACGCACAGTTCGGCGGATACGATTTCCAGCCCGCGCCCGTTCACGCAGAAAAGGACAAGCAGCCGCAGGGCGAATACGCCTACAGCGGCGTGTTCCGTGTCCCACCGATGAGCGTTTGCTTTTATAAGCATATCAGAAATAAACCGGAGAAATAAAACAGGAACAAAGGAAAAAAACAGGAGGAGATCCAGCTATGCAATTTCAGAAAAAACGTTGTGTCGCCATGCTCCTGGCAGGTGGTCAGGGCAGCCGTCTGATGGTTCTGACGGAAAACACGGCCAAGCCGGCCGTCCCGTTCGGCGGCAAATACCGCATCATCGATTTCCCGCTTTCCAACTGCGTAAACTCCAAAATTGACACGGTCGGTATTCTGACCCAATACCAGCCATTGGAGCTCAACGAGTACATCGGCAACGGCCAGCCGTGGGGTCTGAACTCCTCGCACGGCGGCGTGCAGGTCCTGCCGCCCTATGCCAAGAGCAAGAATTCCGAATGGTACAAGGGCACAGCCAACGCGATCTATCAGAACATCCCCTTTATCGAGCGCTATAACCCTGATAACGTGCTGATCCTGTCCGGCGACCATATTTACAAGATGGACTATGCCGCCATGCTCCGCTTCCATGAGCAGCGTGATTCCGACTGCACCATCGCCGTGCGCGAGGTTCCGCTGAAGGAGGCCTCCCGCTTCGGCATCATGAATACCCGCGAGGACGGTTCCATCTATGAATTTGAAGAGAAGCCAAAAAAGCCCAAGAGCACCAACGCGTCCATGGGCATCTATGTCTTCAAGTGGAGCGTCCTGAAGGCATTTCTGGAGGCGGATGAGGCAGACCGCACCAGTGAGAATGACTTTGGCAAGAATATCATCCCCGCCATTCTGAATGCGGGACACAAGCTCTACGCTTACCGGTTTGAGGGCTATTGGAAAGATGTCGGCACGATCTCCAGTCTCTGGGAGGCCAACATGGATCTGCTCGGCAAGCATCCGGCGTTTGATATTTACGGCACCGCTGGTCATAAGATTTACGCCAGAAATCAGGCCATGCCGTCGAGCTATATCGCGCGGTCCGCCGAGATCCGCGAGAGCTTCGTCGCCGAGGGCTGCAACATTGAAGGCTGCATCACGCACTCCATCATCTCCACAGGCTGCACGGTCGGCAAGGGCGTGGAGATCTCCGACAGCGTGATCATGCCGGATGTGACCATTGAAAACGGCGCGGTCATCCGCAGCGCCATCATCGCCGAGGGCTGCCATATCAAGGCCGGCGCCCGCGTGGGCGATTATGTTGAGGGCGAGGAACGGAAGATCAGCGTGATCGGCAAGGACAAGACCATCGCCGAGGGCACCGTGATCGATGCCGGCGCGATCGTATAAGAGAGAGGGGGATACGAACATGGAAGCAATGGGCATTATTTTCTCCAATATCTACGACAACAACATGGGTGAGCTGACCCGTGAGCGAACCTCGGCCTCCATCCCGTTCGGCAGCCGCTACCGCCAGATCGACTTTGCCCTGTCCAACATGGCAAACTCCAAGATCAGCAACATCGGCATTGTCACAAAATATAACTACCAGTCACTGATGGACCACCTCGGCAACTGCGAGGAATGGGACCTCAAGCTGGGCGAGGGCGTCCGCTTCCTGCCTCCGTATGCCACCGGCCATACCGGAGCCTACCGCGGCAAGCTCGAAGCGCTCCAGACCGCCATGCCGGTTCTCGGCCGCTGCGATGCGGAGTATGTCGTGCTGTCCGATACGACCGTTCTGTGCGCGATCAATTTTGCGGCAGTTCTGGATGAGCACATCGCCTCCGGCTGCGATATCACAGTTATTGCCAAGGCGGGCCGCGCCAACGGCAAGACCCGTCAGCCGCTGGCCGTCAAGCTCGGAGACGACGGTAAGATCGTCGATCTGGCTGTTGACTACTGCGCGCCGGAGGATTATCTGGTCGGCATGAGTATGTTCATCATGCGCCGCGACAAGCTCATTCAGGTCATCCGCGAGATGGTCCCGCATGGGAAGTACCATCTGGAACGGGATTTCATTCTGCCCGAGTACAATGCCGGCAACCTGAAGGTCAATGTCTATCCGTTCCATAACGTCGCGCTGTTCAACCAGAGCGTGGACGAGTATTTCGTCAACAACATGAAGCTGCTCGAACCCGATGTGCGCCGCAGTCTCTTCCGCAGCGAGATCCCCATCTATACCAAGGTCCGCGACGCCGTCCCGACGCTCTTCGGCTACCATGGACAGGCAGCGAACTGCCTGATCGCCGACGGCTGCCATCTGTTCGGCAAGGCGGAAAACTCCGTGATCTTCCGTGAGGTCGACATTGAAGACGGCGCGGAGGTTCGCGATTCGATCATCATGCAGGGAAGCAAGATCGGCGCGGGCGCATCGATCCGGTACTGCATCCTTGATAAAAATGTCACCATTCGCCCGGGCACGAAGCTGCTCGGCTCAATTGACCACCCGCTTGTGGTCGACAAAGGAGATACCGTATGAAAATCGCAGTAGTTGCCTCTGAGGCCGCGCCGTTCGTCAAGACCGGCGGCCTCGGTGACGTGATGCAGGCCCTTCCGCTTGCGCTTTCTCAGCAGAAGAACACCTATGTCAGCCTCTTTATCCCATATTACAGTCAGATCAAGTATTCCGGCAAGTGGCAGACAGAATTTTTAGGCGCGTTTGACGTGCCGCTGGCCTGGCGGCGGGAATATGTCGGCATTTTCCGCCTCAAGACCCGCCGCAAGAAGCTCCAGATCTATTTCATCGACAACGAGCACTATTTCAACCGCGGCGGCGTTTACGGCTTTGCCGACGACGGTGAACGCTATGCCTATTTCAGCAAGGCCGTCCTCGCAGCAATGAACTATCTGGAGCTTCAGCCGGACGTCGTCAGCTGCCACGACTGGCAGGCAGCGCTCATCCCGCTGCTGCTGAAAACGGAATACCGCGGCTGCTTCCCGGATGCGAAGAGCGTGTTTACGATCCACAATATCGAATATCAGGGCAAGTGCAATCTGCAATTCAACTATGACGTGCTGGGCCTTGGCGCAGGCTGCGACGAGATCCTTCGCTTTGACGACTGCACGAACTTCATGAAGTCCGCTATCGTCACAGCCGACCGCGTGACGACCGTTTCCGAGACATACGCGCAGGAGCTGCGCTATCCGTACTATTCCCACGGGCTCGACGGCGTTCTGCAAAGCAGAGGCTCAGACTTCTCCGGAATCACCAACGGCATCGATATGCAGGTTTTTGATCCCGCGAAGATTGAGAACATCGCGCAGAACTTCACTGCAAAGACGCTTCGCGAGGGGAAAATCGCAAACAAGCTTGCCCTCCAGCAGCGCGTCGGCCTGCCGGAGGACCGTGACGTAGCTGTTCTGGCCATGGTCACGCGTCTCGTCGGGCACAAGGGCATTGATCTGCTGTGCTACATCGCCGAGCGCCTGATCCAGCGCCGCATCCAGCTTGTCATCATCGGCACAGGCGAAGAAAAATACGAATGGTACTTAAACACCCTGCGTGAACGGTTTGGCGATAAGGTCTCCGTCAATCTGCTCTTTGACGGCGGGCTTGCGAACCTTGTCTACGCTGCGTCCGACCTGTATCTCATGCCGTCGAAATCCGAGCCATGCGGCCTGTCGCAGCTCATTGCCATGCGCATGGGCTCCGTCCCGGTCGTCAACGCAACAGGCGGACTCAAGGATACGGTCTGGCCGTATAACGAAGCGGATGAGACGGGGCGCGGCTTTACCTTCCAGAGTTACAATGCAGACGATTTCCTCGCCGCCATTGACCGCGCGCTTGCGCTGTACTATAATGAGCCGGAAAAATGGCTGCGCCTCGCCGAAAATGATATGGCGGTCGATTCCAGCTGGGACGTTCCGGCGCAGAAATACATGGTGCTGTTCCAGAACGTCTGCGGACAGTAAGCGCCCTTGAAAAAGATATTAGAGAAAAAGGACATATAGAAGCATGACAAAAGAGAACCTTCTTCAGCACTTACAGGAATGCTGCGACCGGCTGTTCGGCTGCTCGCTCGAAATGGCGACGGAAAAACAGGTATATCGCGCTGTATGCGTCGCCGTGCGCGAGCTTCTGGAGGACGACCGCCGTGCGTTTGTTGAGCAGACGCGTGCAGAGCAGCGCAAGCAGGTCTATTATATGTCGATGGAATTTCTGGTCGGCACGAGCCTGCGCAACAACCTGTACAACATGGGCCTGCTGGAACCGGCAGGGGAGATCCTGCATGATCTCGGCTTCAGCCTGGAAAGCCTCTGCGCGCTTGAGCCGGATGCCGGACTTGGCAACGGCGGCCTGGGCCGTCTGGCCTCGTGCTATATGGACGCAGCAACCGGTCTGAATTATCCCGTGACCGGCTTCTCCATCCGATATGAGTTCGGCATCTTCCGCCAGAAGATCGTCGACGGCTGGCAGATGGAATTCCCGGATAACTGGCTCGAAATGGGCGATGTGTGGCTGCATACCCGCAAGGACGACGCTGTAGAGGTTCGCTTCGGCGGACAGGTGCACGAGTGGATGGACGGCGACAAGTTCAAGACCGCCCAGACAGGCTATCAGTCCGTCATTGCTGTCCCGCACGATTTGTACATTTCCGGCTATGGCTCCAAGGCCGTCAACAAGCTGACGCTCTGGAGCGCCAGTATGCCGCAGAGCTTTGACATGAACGCGTTCTCGCGCGGCGATTATGTCCGCGCGCTCGAGCAGAATACCATGGCCGAGGCCATTTCGAAGGTTCTCTATCCGGCAGACGACCACATCAACGGCAAGCGTCTGCGCCTGCGCCAGCAGTATCTGCTGGTGTCCAGCTCACTGCAGTCGATCCTGAACGAGCATCTGAAAAATTACCATACGCTTGATAACCTGGCTGACAAGGTCGCCGTGCACATCAACGATACGCATCCGGCGCTCTGCGTGCCAGAGCTGATGCGCCTGCTGGTCGACGAGCACGACTATGGCTGGGAACGCGCGTGGGAGATCACCTGCGCGACGCTTTCCTACACCAACCATACCGTCATGGCCGAGGCACTTGAGCGTTGGCCGGTCGATCTGTTCCGGGAGCAGCTGCCGCGCATTTACGCCATCTGCCAGGAGATCAACCGCCGCCTCATGGAAAAGCTGCACTGCGTCTATCCGAACGATCCCGGCAAGTGGGAGTATATGGCCGCTGTCACGAACAGCGAGGTTCGCATGGCGAACCTGTGCCTGGCCTGCTGCCACAAGATCAACGGCGTTTCGCAGCTGCACACGGATATTCTTGAAAAAACCATCTTCAGGGATTATTATAATCTCGATCACAGCCGCTTCCTGAACATCACAAACGGCATTGCGTACCGCCGCTGGCTGTGCCAGTCGAACCCGGCCCTGACCGGCTATCTGCAGTCGCTCATCGGCGACGGCTTCCTGAACGACGCGAACGCGCTCGAAGCGCTGCTCCAGTACCGTGACGATCCTGATGTTCTGGAAAATCTGCAGGCCATCAAGCGCAAAAACAAGGTACGCCTTGCCGCTTATATCGCGAAGCACAACGGTGTCAACGTCGACCCGGATTCGATCTTCGACGTGCAGGTCAAGCGCCTGCATGAATACAAGCGGCAGCTGCTGAATGTCCTGCATATCCTGACGCTTTACAACGATGTCAAGGATCACCCGGAAAAGCCGGTCTATCCGCAGACATTCATCTTCGCGGCCAAGGCCTCCGCAGGCTATTATCTGGCCAAGCAGATCATTTCGCTCATCGTCGCCGTTTCCAATCTTGTAAACTCTGACCCGCAGGTGCAGAACAAGCTCAAGGTGGTCTTCATTGAAGACTATAAAGTCTCGCTGGCCGAGATCATCATCCCGGCTGCCGACCTGTCCGAGCAGATCTCCGTTGCGGGTAAGGAGGCCTCCGGTACCAGCAACATGAAGCTGATGATCAATGGCGCAGTCACGCTCGGCACGCTCGACGGCGCAAACGTCGAGATTCGTGAGCGCGTGGGCGACGAGAATATGTTCCTGTTCGGCATGACAGCCGACGAGGTGCAGGCGCTGTGGCAGCGCGGCTATGACCCGCGCCAGTTCCTGACGCCGGAGCTTGACAGAGTTCTGCAAATGCTGACCTCCGGCGTGCTGGGGCAGCGCTTTGACGATGTCGCCGCTTCGCTCCTGACGCCGCGCTTCGGCGCTGCCGACAGCTACATGACCGTCGCGGACTTTGCAAGCTACAAGGCTGCCAAGGCGCACGCGGTCGAGGTCTATCAGGACCGCACCCGCTTTGCAAAGATGTCCCTCACAAACAGCGCAAGAGCCGGCATTTTCTCCTCCGACCGCTCGGTCGAGCAGTACGCCAGGGAAATCTGGGATCTGTAAGCACCACAGCAAATATTCCGAAGGGGCCGACAAGCATCGTCGGCCCCTTCCCTGATGAAATGGACGGTACGCCACATGAGAATTCTATTCGACAGCAAGCTTTCGCAGTTCAAAACGCCCTTCGGAACGCTCAAACGGCAGGAGGTCTGCACGCTGCACATCATGATCCCGTGCTCCTGCCGCACAACGGCGGTCTGCCTCGTTTTGCAGGCGGAAAACGGTGCGGTGCTGCGCTGTGTCCCGTTTGCAAAGCAGTCAGACGATACGCTCTACGATACCTGGGGCGGAGAGCTGACGATTTCCGATGCCGGACTGTATTTCTATTACTTCCATATCACCACGCAGGATGGCGCGTTCCGCCTGTTCAAGCAGGGCGAAAGCGACACGAACATGGAAGACGGCGGCCTCTGGCAGCTCAGCGTTCTGGAGGAAAAATTCCCCGTCCCGGACGACTGCGCGGGCGCAATCATGTATCAGATCTTCCCAGACCGCTTTTTTCAGGCCGGAGTTTGTGACCTGACCGGAAAGATCACGCCCTATTGGGTGCATGAGAACAAGGACGACGTGCCGGTCTATCTGCCGAACGCCAACGGCGAGGTGCTCAACAACGACTTTTACGGCGGAAATCTGAACGGCATCCGCGAAAAGCTTCCGTATCTGCACGCGCTCGGTGTGGAGATTTTATATCTCAATCCGATTTTCTATGCATGGTCGACGCACCGGTACGATACCTGTGATTACAAGCGCATCGACCCCATGCTCGGCTCGGAGGCGGATTTCCGCGCGCTCTGCGGCGCGGCGCACGCGCTGGGTATGAAGATCATTCTCGACGGCGTATTCAGCCATGTCGGCAGCCGCAGCGCGTATTTTCAGCAGGCGATCCATGACCCGGCCTCGCCGTACCGCGGCTGGTTCCGGTTCAAGCAGTATCCAAACGTCTACGACAGCTGGTGGGGGATCACGACGCTGCCGTGCATTGACAAGCTGAACCCGGATTATATGGACTATATCATTGACAGTGACGACAGTGTTGTCGTCCGCTGGCTGAAGCTTGGCGCGGATGGCTGGCGGCTGGACGTCGTCGACGAGCTGCCGGACGCGTTTCTCGCACGCCTGCGTGAGCGTATCCGGCAGGTCAAGCCGGACGCGATTCTGATCGGCGAGGTCTGGGAGGATGCGTCCAACAAGATCGCATATGACTGCCGCCGCCGGTATTTTACCGACCGGCAGCTCGATTCCGTCATGAACTACCCGTGGCAGAAGGCGATCCTGCGCTATGTGCGCGGGGAGGATGACGGGACAGGACTTGGCGCGTCTATTCGCACGATTGCGGAGAATTACCCGCCCGATGTGCTGCAGGCTGTGATGAATATTCTGTCCACGCACGACACCCCGCGCGCCATCAACGCGATTCTCGATCCGCGTGACGGTGACCGGGCAGAGCTGGCCCGGCGGCACTTTACGGCGGAGCAGCTTGCAGAGGGGAAAAAACGTCTCAAAATGGCGGCATTTTTACAGTTTATGCTCCCCGGTATGCCGTGTATTTATTACGGCGACGAGGCGGGCATGACCGGCTACCGTGACCCGTTCAACCGCGCGTATTATCCGTGGGGCAGGGAAGACGGCAATTTAATCTCGTTCTACCGCTCACTGGCGCGCGTCAAAAAAGCTTCGGCCGCCCTGCGGCGCGGCACGGTTCTGGTATTGGAAGCGGGCGGCGGACGTCTGATGCTGCTGCGGCAGTATGAGGGCAAAAACGTGGCAGTCTGCTGCAACCGCTCGGAAAACCCGTGGACGCTTCCGCACAGCGGCACGATCCTACTCGGCGGCGGCATCGCCGAATATACCGGCGAAACGCTCACCCTCGGTTGCGGCGGCTTCTGCGCCATGGAGCGCGAATAATATACGGAGGCAATTCAAATACAAATCAGAGCTGCAGCGTGCTCAACTCGCTGCAGCTCTGATAAGACATGAGGAAGGAGCCCGGAGCAGGCATGATTTCGGTCATGCCTGCTTTTCGTTCCAATAGCCGTCCTTTTCAGCTTGCCGCGCCAAGCGTATCCGCAAGCGCGGTATCGGCGGAGAAGGTACTGAGATTGTAGAGGAAAAGAACATCGGTCACGCCGCGCTGCGTCATAAGCTGCTCTACATCGTCGTAGTAATAGCGCGGATCGATCATGACGATCTGCTGATAGTAGGGGATGAGGAACGGTACGAAGCTGTTTGCATAGGAATCCTTGAAAATCAGCAGGATTTTCCCATTATTTGCGGTCGTTTTGATGGTGACAAGCGGATGGTTGCCGCCGAAAAAGACGGTGTATTTGTCTTTCGTATCCAGCGCAGAATCGACAAAGACAGAGCCGGCCTTTTCCTGCGTGCTGTCGTAGAGCACATAGTAGCTCACATCGGTGCCGAGCGGCTCATAGGCCGTGATCGTATCCTCGGCGGTGTGCTTGCCGCTCTTAGAGGCAAGCGTGCCCTCAAAGGAGTTGGTCAGGACATGGACGCGATAGTTCGTGATCGGCGTCTCGATCCCAAGCAGCTCCGCCGAGGCGTCAAAGGCGCAGTATGCGCCGAGGCTTGTCCAATGGTGGTCAGTGCGGTAAAAAACGCCGTCCCTGACGTGGGCTTTCAAAGCCAGCGTCACATCTGCATACTGCATACAGGGCGAAAGCTCCTGATTGACGGTGAACAGATCCTCCTGCTGATTGTGCGCAGGCGCGTTTGCGGGAAGATAATCGCGCATAACGAGGGAGGCATTTGGGACGATCATCGCCGTCATGCGGAGATCATCGTGCTTCGCGGCGAACTCCTTCATCGCGGTCAGCGTCCGGTCAAGCACAGCCGGATCGGGGGCCTCCGGGATCTCAATCAGATAATTGTCCTGACAAAGGTAAACGCCGTTGGACTCCTTCTGCCCAAGCAGCTGGTCGATCCGCAGCTTGGCGGAAATCCAGTGGTCGCGCGCAAAGAACTGATCTGCAAAGGCAGACTGCAGCTTCGACATAAAGCTTCCGTCCAGAACTGAAGCCGCCGTCAGCGCTGGATAGGCTTGAAGCTTTCGGTTCTCATTTTCCGAGAAATCGCGCTTCGTGTGAAGCAGATTGACAAGGCCGAAGACAAGCAGAACCACGGCAAGCAGCGCGGCCAGAAGGACTCCATGCAGCTGGCTGTTGCGCTGAAGGATCAGCTGCTGCTTTTCAGAGTCCTGCCTGCGCTTTTTTTGCGGATTCATGGGATCACCTCGCTTAGAACTGAGCATAGAGGAAGGATTGATAGGTGGCGTTCGTCATATACGGGACGCAAAGCAGGAAAATGCCGATCAGAAGCAGCGCAGAAAGCACAAGGCCAAGACTGCGCCGCGAGAACACGAGATGCCGGTAAAGCGTCCGAATCCATGGGCCGCAGCCAAGAATGCCGAGTACAAGAAGCTTCCAGTTTGCTGCAAAATAGTATTTTGCGGTGGAATCCCAAAACGCGCGGCTCCCGGTACCGAACATCCGCCCAAGATAGAAAATCGCCGAGGAAAAATCAGGAGAGAAGAACAGCACCCAGCCGACGATGACGGCCAGCAGCGTCAGAATATGGCGAATCGGGGAGGGCGTCTTTGCAAGGATGCCTTTGAGCGGATACTTTTCCAGCAGCAGCAAAATCCCGTGATACAGGCCCCATGCCACGAATGTCCACGACGCGCCGTGCCACAGGCCGGTCAGGATCCAGACGATCAGCAAGTTGCGGATGCACTTTGGCGTGCTTACACGGCTGCCGCCAAGCGGGATATACACATAGTCGCGGAACCAGCGGCCAAGGGAAATGTGCCATCTGCGCCAGAACTCTGTCAGGGAAGCAGAGAGGTAGGGATGGTCGAAGTTGGCGTCAAAGTCGAAGCCGAACAGCTTCGCCATGCCGATGGCCATGTCGGAATAGCCGCTGAAGTCGAAGTAGAGCTGAAGCGAATAGCAGATCGCGCCGAGCCACACCGACCCGCCGGAAAGCGAACCGGATGAGAGTGCGGAAATACTCTGGAACGCGGCACCGAGATTATCGGCCAGCAGCACCTTTTTCGCAAGGCCAAGAACGAGCATCGGGACAGCTTCGGAAACCTTGTACAGCGTCACCGGATGCGATTTCAGCTGCGGCTCGAACTGTGCGTACTCGACGATCGGGCCGGAGATCATTTTCGGGAAAAAGCTGACATAAAGGCAGAAATCCAGCGGATTTTTCTGCGCGGGCGCGCGACGGTGGTAAACGTCCGAAAGATACGACAGGTTCTGGAAGGTGAAGAAGGAAATGCCGAGCGGAAGCGCCGCAGACGGCGCGTTCAGCGTGAACGGCAAAATGGCGTTGAGCGTTTCGATGGCAAATGCGGCGTATTTGTAAAAGCCGAGAAGCAGCAGATTGAACAGCACGCCGATCACAAGAAGGAATTTTGTGCCGCGCTGCCCCAATTCTGCGCAATTGCCGATGTCCAGGCCGACGCAATAGTTGAAAACCGTTACCAGCAGCAGAAGCAGCAGATAGACCGGAGAACCCCATGCATAAAAAACGAAGCTGATCAGAACAAGAAGTGCGTTCTTGCAGACACGTGGGCAGACCAGGTACAGGATCAGGCTGACCGGGAGAAACGCGAAGACAAAAAAGAGCGTGCTCAGATTCACGACGGTTCCTCCTTAAAGCGCTTTCAGAAACGCCTGCGCGGCAGCGGCTGCGTTCTCATGCACAACGAACAGGATATAATTGCCCTGTATCTCCACAACGGAGTTGGAGAGCAGATCATACTGTTCAACGCCATAGCCCTCGAAGCTCTTCATCTGCGTCTGCCTGCGGGCTTGAATGGCGTCAGAAACGGACGTCTGCTGCGAGAGATCGGAGAGCTTGACGAGCAGCAGCTCCCGTGCCCCCATATTTGTGGCCGGATAATAGAGCAGGCAGCCGTCCATTTCAGACGGTGCAAAGCCATAGAGCCGCCGCACCATCTGCGCGTCCGCCTCCTGCATATCCGTCAGATCGATCGATTGCAGAACGGCACTGCTGACAGCGTCAAAGGACGCGCTGCTCTGCCGGTTCTGCATCGTCTGCGTGTAGAGAAAGCCCGCGGTCGCCAGAGCGGCGGCAAAGGCGAAAATGCGCAGGAGGATGCTCACGATTCCCACGCGGCGGGCCGCAGGCTGCGCAGCAGCAGTGTCCGGAGCAGGCACGTCTTCTGTGACAGCGGACTTTTCCGGCGCGGGGGGCTTGTTGGCTTCCGACGTTTTCACCGGCTCGCGGATGGGCTGCGGGTCGGGAATGGGGGCAGCGGCGGTTTTGCGGCTGGCCGGAGCGTTGTCCAAAAACTCTGAAAAGTCGACCCCATCGATCACAAGCGGGGCGGATGGGGCAGGGGAAGCGGGCTGCTTCTGCGCCAGAACGGCCTGCTTGGCCGCTTTTTTTGTGGGTGCAGAGCCGAATTCGGCCAGAATATCGTCAATCGCCTGCTCCTTCAGCTCCGGCGAAAGGCTGCTTCCGCCGCGCAGGAGCAGGTCATTCAGCTGCGGATTCGTTTGATTCAAGGGCAAAGACATCATCATATACCTCAGCAATCAGTTCGGTACCCCAAAGCGGGTAAAAGCCGCCCAGCAGGTGCACGCCGTCGTCCTGATAAAGATCCGTGTGTTCTTCGCAGAGCTGCGTAATGTCCACGTACGGCGTGCCATTTTCCTCGCAAAAGGCGCGCACGGCGTCGTTGTAGTCCGGGATCTCCCGCCATGCGGGGCCGCGCTTGAACGCGGGTTCAAGGGCGGGGATGATGGAGCAGACATAGACCGTGGCGTTCGGAAGGTGCTCCTTGAGCAGGGCAAGTGTGTTGTTGATTTCGTTTACATAATCCTCTGGCGTTGGCCAGTACCCGATGCCGACGTCATTGATGCCATAGGTCAGGAAAATGATTGACGGATTCAGCGCGACAAGCTCCTCCAGGTGGTCAATGACCTTTTTGATGGTCGCGCCGGAGTCGGCGAACACGCGCTCAGGGGCCAGATAGCCATAATAGGTGAAGCCTGACGTTCTGGAGTCGCCGAGCATGGCGTAATCCTCAAACAGCGACCAGACGGAAATTTCTCCGCTGTAGAGCTTTGCGCGCCATTCGTCCCGCATCGCATCCAGCTCCGCCTGACGGATGGCCTTGAGCTCCGCTTCCACGTCGTCGGGGCTGTGTGCCTCCTGCTCCTGAAGCCATTGCACGCCGGATGCGACCTCCGCATCCGTTGCGGAGGCAGCGGCGCGCTTCGCCGGGAACACAAAAATCCATAAAATCAGCAGCAAAAAAAGAACCAGAGGCAAAAGCGTCAGCATCCTCCAGCTCCAAGCCCTCGCATTCATCAGCGTAACCCCCAGAGGTGAAAGTCAACCGGATATCAAGCCTGACCATTATAGTATAGCGCCACCGGTTTGTCTACAAAAATTGACAAAATACGCGCTGATTTTTTCGGGGGGGTGAGCTTTTGGTGAGGAGATAAAACCCCCGCAGCCGAAGCTGCGGGGGAGCGCTCATACTGTATGCTGTTCGGATTTTGTGTCAGCCCTGATAGGTTCTGTATCATTCTTTTGTTCCCGTATGTTTTCCACCTGATGCACAGTTCGCATGATGTCGATGAGCTGTTTTTTGATGTCCTCCTCGGAGCACTTTTTGCCGCTTGTGAACCAGCTGCGCAGACTTTCGGAAATACCGCCCGCAAAGAATGTCGCCATGACCTCCGGGGAAGCTGGCATACGGTGGCCGTGGCCTGAACCTGCTTGAGCTTCTGGCAGATGTCCGGCATCACCTGCTGGGACATGATGTTGAGCAGCAGTACAAGGCTGTCCGACCGGATCGCGGAGCGGATCAGCTTCTGGTTCACTTTTGCAAATTCAAATACATAATCCAGCATCTTATTGTAGAAAGCCACCGGGTCATCCGTAGGGCTGTCCTGCCGGATGCGTTCGTTGTAGTCATTGATGACCTCTTTTACAATGAATGCCAGCAGCTCGTATTTATCGGCGAAATGCTTATAGAAGGTAGACTTCCGGATCATCGCCCGGTCGCACAGCTCTTTGACCTTGATGTCCTCAAAGGGCATCTCCTCCATCATTTCAATCAATGCCTTTGTCACGGACATATACGGAAAGAATTCCACCCCGTTCTTTGAACGGAATCCGGAGCTATTTTGAAATCCCGAAATTCTACTATGCAGAGAAGAAACGGGTGATTCGCACAGAAGCAATACACGCCCTCATGCGGCAGCTCGTCGGAATGGGCGTTTTTCAGGACGAAGAAGACGTTCGGAAAGAGGCGTTGACGGACTACGATGTGATGCTTCCACCTACAGAATAAGCGAATGGGACTGCTAGGCGAAGATACATATTTGTTATACTCGCATGAATTTAGAGTTTTATTATCTGATCTATCGCATAAAGCGGCAGATTCACAAGCCGTTCTTCTTTTTTGTAGTCTGCCATAGAGGTGCGGACAGAAACTTCAGGTGAAAATTTTTCCTGATATGTTTTCAGGCTTTTTGCTCGGAGGTTTACTTCTGCCTTTACTTCAACAGGCACAATTCGCTTGCCTGTATCAACGACAAAGTCGATCTCGCAGGAGCCTCTGTCATTGGTGTAGTAATATATATCCAAATCTTCGATCGTTTTTAGCTGCTGACAAACATACTGCTCGGTAAGAGCGCCTTTAAACTCAACAAAAAGGTCATTGCCGTCAAGTAGAGTACGCTGGCGAAGTCCAGCCATGCAGCCCAGAAGCCCGACGTCCACCACAAATAGCTTAAATGCTTTCAAATCCTCATAAGCCCGCAGGGGGATGCCCACTCTATTGACACGGCTTACCTTATGAACAAGGCCACAGTCACTGAGCCATAGAAGGGCGGTTTCGTAGTCTTTTGCGCGCGCGCCTTCACGCACGAGACCGTATATGAATTTTTTGTTTTCTTTCGCCAACTGAGAAGGAACACTATTCCATAACATACGCAGTCTTGGAACGATCTCATTGGGAGCGTGTTTGGAGAAATCCTGTTCATAGGCTGCAAGGATCCGCTTCTGAATATCACGAACTTCATTAAAGTCTTTGTTTTCGGCAAAGCTTTGTACGGCTTCAGGCATTCCGCCGACAAAATAATAGTGCTTCAAAGCATCAATATATGTTTGCTTGAAACTCGTGATCATTTGGAAGTCTTGGCTATCCAGAAGTGCGGCAAATTGCTCTTTGCCGGTTGCCATCAGAAACTCTTTGAAAGAAAGGGGATACAGCTTTAAGAAATCCACCTTACCAACGGGGAAGGACGTGCCTTGATGCAACGCAATACCGAGCAAAGAACCGGCGCATACAATGTGATACTGCGGCGCATTTTCATAGAAATATTTGAGAGATGCCAAGGCTCGTGGAACTTCCTGCACTTCATCAAAAACCAACAGAGAATTGTTGGGGTCAATTTTATGGCCTACATACAGCTCCAAACCCATAATTAAACGATCTGTATCCAGATCAGAAGCAAACAGCTCGGCCATTCTGGAATTGGAGTCAAAATTGATGTATACGGTATCTGCATATGACTGTCTGCCAAACTCTTTCATCAGCCAAGTCTTACCAACCTGCCGAGCACCTTCAATAATCAAAGGCTTCCGGCGTTTGCTTTGCTTCCATTTTAATAGCTTTTCTATTGCAATTCGGTACATATATGCACCTCCATCCTTATAATTCAAGGATAGTATAGCATAGAACCACAAAAAATACAACGAAATTTAGACTGATAGTCACACTTTTTGCGACGAATTAAGGTTGAACGCTTCTAAAGGCGTTTTCTATGCGTGCTTATGTAGTTGGCGCTGAAAAAAGAAGGCCTGTTCTGAATATATTACAGCGGCGCAGATTCTGCGCCGCTGTAAACAAAGAACAGGAAGAAATCACAAGAGACATGCTGCCTGCCAGCTCTCGCCCATACCGGCCAGATGCAATCCCTCTTTGCCGGTGTTATTCATCAGGTCGCGCAGATCGAGCAGCAGCGCCTTGCGCAGATACTCGATTCCTTTTTCGCGCAGCCCGTTTTGCAGCGCAAAGAGCGCATGACTGGCAAAACTCAGCGTAGAGTCGTGCAGACAGAGCGGTTCAAAATCGTTCCATGCCTGCATTTTTTCTTCCTTTGTGAAAAGCTCTGGCAGGCGCGTCATGAGAAGCAGCACGTCGGCCTGCTTCACAACTTTATATCGCTGTAAGCGGTCGAAGCAAACATGATGATAGCTTGCGCCAAGATCTGGCTTTAGTGCTGCAATATCCACCGGTTCCAGCAGATGGAACGTCTCGTCCTGCGCAAGATGCCCGCTGTCTGGGTCGTGCGGCCAAGGAATTGCATCATGAAGCGCCTGCCACGATGCAGTTTCTTCTTCCGACATGCCGAGATTCTGATACGCGGACTTGCCTTGAAGCGCCTTCGCCGCATCTATGGCAAGCGCCAGATTATGCTGCACCATGACGTTTGTGAAAAGGTTGTTGCGCGTGATACCGCAGTATTCATCAGGTCCCTTACAGAACATCAGATCCGCCTGCGTGTGCGCACGGTTCCATGTGTATCGGCTGGCCCAGAAGCGGGCGGTTTCAATGAATACGGGTGCGGCCTTATGCAGATAAAATTCTTCATCTCCGGTTTCCCGGCAGTATTCGCCCAAAGCATAGGCTACGTCCGCCGTGATATGAACCTCGCTGCACCCAATGTCCCATGTTTCGCACTGTTCGCTGCCATCGAGCGCCGCCATCCAGGGATACCGCGCTCCGGCAGCGTTCATCTTTTTTGCATGATCTCTGGCCGCGTCCAACGCATTTGCACGGTACAGGCACAGATTTTTTGCGGCTGTTTTATCATTCTTCAGGAAGAACGGGAGCATAAACAGGTCTGTATCCCAGAAATAGCAGCCTTTATACCGTGCATGGGTCAAACCTCTTGCGCCGATGGAAACGGTCGGATCATGTGCGGCGCAGCTTGCCATAAGCTGAAACATCGAATAGCGCAGACCGATTTGCAGTTCTTCATCGGGAAGCGTTCTGTCGCAATTCTGCCATGTATGCGACCACGCGGCAGTATGCGCGTCCCAAAGTGCGCGGAAACTCCAATCACTTGGCGCAGCCGCAATGCGCTCATCTGCATCACGACTTGTACGGATGCAGACCAGTTTTTCGACTACCAGCGTCTGTCCGGCAGCTGCATGAGCGGTCAGCGGACAGGTGACTTCTGCACCGCTGTTCTGTACGATTCCCTGCGTAAAATCTGGCGCGTAGAATCGGACTTCCTGTTCAATGCGTAAGCCTGTTCCGACAGTTTCAAACGTGCAGGAGAAAAGGTTGCCATTGTCCGTCACAAATTGCAGTGGGGCGAGCTGTACCAGTTCTGTATTTTCCTTTACCTGATCGTCTGGAATTGGACTGTTGCAGCTTGAAAGATTGATGCCGCTGCGCAGTTCAAGCTCCACATCACTTTGAACATGAATTTCAAACCGCTGCATCAAAAGCGCAGGCAGCTCTTTCGGGAAAAAGCGCGTGTATCGCACGTCCGCGCGCGTATCTCCAGCCGCCAGTGTAAAATCTGCATAGAGGCTGGCTGATTTCAGCTCAAGCGTCCGATGGATTGGGGAAGCAAGCACAGCGGTCGTGCCATTCAAAAGCAGCGTTTCGCAGACGGGGGACGGAAGATTCACAAAATCGGTGATTCCATCCTTGATTTCTCCGAAAATTCCCGCAAGAAATAAGCCCTGTTGTGTCGGACGGGAATCCGGTTCAAAGGGCAAATACCCTCGAACGCCCATACGCCCATTTCCAAGAAAAAAGACGCTCTCTAAAAACTCGTCATTCCAGCCGGCTGCCTCAGAGCAAATCTCCCATGGCAGCAGCTTCAAATCGTTCCGCATGATGACCCCTCCTTACAAGCCGTCAGCAGCGCATGACACAGGAAGCCTGCGCAGGTGGCAAATGCGCTCCCTGTCGTACACTCGCCGGTGTCCGCGTCAACGCTCTCACAAGCGATTCCATTATCCATCGGCATGATCGTCAGTTCGCGCAGCGCCTGCTCCGCATGACCACAAAGAAGGCTGTTGCACAAGCTCAATACCCAAGGCCAGGGCGCGTGCGGGCAGCCGATCTCTGCAATGGGCTTTCCGGCAAAGCTGAATTTATAATCTGCCGAGCGGATCATACGGACTGTGTTCTGCCAGATCACATCCGTTCTTTCACAGAAGCCGTAATACGGTAAGAGCTGCAAACTTCCGGGCGGCTCATCATAGACATCGTGATGCCCGGCCAGATCGACCGACCATGCAAAATACGGCTGTCCGTCTGCATCCTTTTTGACGCAATGCGTGAAAATCGCCGCGCGCACAGCGTCTGCTTCCGCAAGCAGCGATCCGCGCTGTGTCGGCCGCCAGTCTGCCAGCAACTGCAACGCACGCCAGACAAGCACGTTGTCATACGTCAGGTACGGATGCACGATTTCATCGTCCGTGGGCTGCAAGAACGTTTCATAAAGCGCAGTATCCGGGTGACGCGCTTCCCGTAGGCGCGCCAAAATCAGCGAAAGACCGTCCTGCACAAAGCGTTCCTGCAAAAATGTTTCATCGCGCGTTTTGGAAAGGTACGCCTGGAGCGCCAGTACCGGCGCGACCAGCTCATCCAGCTCGAACCCTGGTTCCAGCATGGTCCCGTCGATAAACCGGGAATGTACGCCGATGTTTTGCCGCTGGCGGGTGAAAACATAGGTCAGCACTTCTTTTGCAAGCGCAGCGTCCGCACGCAGGATCGTTGGGAACGCCCACAGAAGTGAATCTCTATCCCAATAAACGGCGCTGACATAGTAGCGTGTGGATCGGCTTGTCGCGCAGATCAGTTCCTCGGTATCGAATGTCCGACCGGTCGCATAAAACAGGCAGAAGAACTGGTTGACGTTGTAAACCTCTGTCAGCTCTGGCGTCGGGAACTGCATGGTGCGCTTGTCCAGCCAGTCTGCTGTTTTCCGATACAGCCAATCCCAGCCGCGGCGAAGCTGCTCTTTCGCGCTGGTCGCAGCGGCGACTTCCTCAAAGCCAAGACCCCAGAAAATCGTGAACGCTTCTTCCTGTCCGGCTTTGGCGTCAAGCGCACAGGAAATCTGATAGGAAATGCCGTCCTCCGTCTGCGTCCATTCGCTTTGGCCTGCACGATCTGTCATAGGAGCAAGCGCAAATACCGGGAAACCAACGCGATAATCCATGATAAAGCTGCTGTTCCACGCGCTCTCATACATGTACGCCTGACCGGTCAGTTCTTTATCCTCGTTGACGCAATGAACACTTTTACGCCATAGACCGCGCGCACTAAGTTTTAAGCGGCAATCTGTTCGCGCTGTGACAGACAAGCGCATCGCAAACCCGCGCTCTCCAACCGGCGTCAATACGGTGAATTTGACCGTGGCCTGTTCGGTTTCCTTATGACCGGACGGAATCCAGAAGTGTTCCCGCGACCATTGCAGACCTGTAAGCGCCAGTTCTTCCTGATCGATCTGGATAAGCGGCTGCATCAGCGGCACATTTTCCGTTCCACAGAGCTCGATCATGCCACGCTGCTGCATGGAGAGAAAAGTCAAATCCTCGATTGCCGCAGTCTGCTCATTCAGCTTTGGCAGCGAAATCATTTCGTTTCCGGTTGGTAAATAACGTTCCATACGCATCCCTCAGTTCAAAATTGGTTAATCGCTTAAATATTCCTTCCTGTTAAATATAACAAAATTCATGGTCTTGTCAAGGAGAATTTAGAGAAAATCAAAAATGGTATTGACAGACGTGACAAGATTCGCTATAGTTTGAATAGAAAAATGATTTAAGCGGTTAACTGAATTGAGGTGAAGATATGGCACGCGCGACGCTCAAGGATGTGGCACAGGAGGCTGGTGTTTCATCGGCTACAGTATCGTATATCTTGAATGGAAAACGTTCGATTTCTGAAGAAACAAAAGCCCGTGTCATGGAGGCAATCAAAAAACTGGATTATGTACCTGATTTGAACGCGCGTGGCTTGACGATGCGGGATTCCAAACTCATTGGCGTCGTTGTTCCGCAGACGGAGCCCGGCGAGCGTCTGATGTTCCAGAACAGTTTTTATAGTGAAATTCTCGGCAGCATTGAATACTATGCCCGTCTGAGCGGCTATCATATTCTGATTTCTGCAACGGACGCAAATGAAAGCTATCTGACGCTGGCCAAGAAGCGCAATCTGGATGGAATCATTGTAATCGGTATGTATCCGGACGAGTTTTACCAGCAGATGAAAAAAACGCAGATTCCGATTGTCCTAATCGACAGCTACTGCGGTGACCACTATTATCACTCCATCCGAATCGATGATGCTTACGGCAGCTATCTTGCCGCAAAATACGTCCTGTCACGCGGGCATCGGGAAATTGCGTTCTTCTGCGGCCAGATCAAGGAAAACGGCGTTATGAAAAAACGCCTGCTCGGATTCCAGCAGGCATTAGAGGAATATGGCGTTCCGTATCAGGAACAAAACATTTTTGAAGGTCAAATCGATTACCGCAGCGGTATCTCCCTTGCAAAAGAACTCGTTTCCAAAAAGCTCCCAACGACGGCAATCGTCTGCGCGGCGGATATTCTGGCAATCGGTGCCATCCGTGGGCTTTATGAGGAGGGGCTGCGCGTGCCGGAGGACTACTCCGTGATTGGCTTTGATGATCTGGAAGTTTCACAATATCTGACGCCGGGACTTACGACTGTCCGCCAGCAGATCTCACTGAAAGGCCAAAAAGCCGTTGAGCTGCTGCTCAAGCACATTGAAGATCCAGCGCTGACAAAACAGGAGGAAATTTTGCCGCTCCAGCTTGTGGAGCGCGAGTCCGTCCGCAGCATTTAATTGTCTTTCACGCCGCAAGGCGTAAAAAAGCGGCCTGCATCTACTTTGACGAGACGATACAGACCGCAGGAAAGAAACTCTGCGAAAGTCCTTCCCGTACTCTATATTCTAAGCGAGAAGGGCGAAAAAATCAACATTACAGGAGGAACAACAATGAAAAAGACCCGGATTTTTTCGCTGATTGCACTGGTTCTTGCCATGCTGATGGTGTTTGCAGCTTGCGCACCCGCAGCCACTGACAACAAATCGAACGACAGCGAACAGACCACCCCCGCCAATACTCAGCAGACTGAGGAGCCGGCAAAGACGGATGATGCCGCAGCCCAAACCCCGGCGGAGCCTGTGACGATCACCTATTGCAACTTCAATTCGTCTGGCGGCAATGAGGAAACGCTTCAGAAAATGGTCGAAGCCTTTGAAGCCACCCATGAGAACATCAAGATCGAAGTTGAAACAATCGGCTACGATGATTATTTCACGCAGATGCAGACCCGTGTTGCTGGCGGCACTGCTCCTGACTGCTACGAGCTGAACATCGAGAACTTCGCAGCCTATGCAAACAAAGGCCTGCTTGCAGAGATCACTGGTCAGGACCTTTCCGGTCTGAATGAAACCGCCCTCGGCGCATTCAATGTGAATGGCAAGCAGTACGGCCTGCCTGAGAGCTTCTCCAATGTTGTCCTGATTTACAACAAGGATCTGTTCGATCAGGCTGGCGTTACATATCCGACGGATGATTGGACGCAGGATGATGTTCAGAATGCTGCTGAAAAGATCCGCGCACTGGGCGACGATATTTTCGGTATCTGGCAGCCGATCACCTACAACGAGTTCTTCAAGGTCGTTGCACAGTACGGCGGCAGCCTGCTGAACGAGGATAAGACGCAGTTCACGATCAACTCCGAAGAAAACATCAAAGCAGCACAGACGCTTGTTGACCGCGTTCTGGTCAGCAACGTGCAGCCGAACTCCGTCCAGCAGGGCGGCATGGGCGACTGGGATATGTTCATGAGCGGTCGTCTCGGCATGATCCCCACCGGCATCTGGGCATTCCAGACCTTTACGGAAAACTGCGATTTCGCATGGGACATCGCTGTTGAGCCGGGCAGCACGCAGAAAGCTACCCACTTCTTCTCCAACTGCGTTGTTATGAACCCCGAAACCGAGCACCCGGAAGAAGTTGCCGAGTGGCTGGCATGGCTGACCTCCAGCACCGAATCCGCTGATATTCGTCTCGCGGCTGGCTGGGATCTGCCTGCACTCAAGGATCTGAACGCTCTGTCCAGCTATCTGGAGATCACGCCTCCTGACAACCGCAAGGCTGTTTTCGAGAGCCTTGATTATCTGGTCATGCCGCCTGTCATTGAGGACTATGCCCTCATGAGCGACATTATCGGTCAGTATCTCTCCGCAGCGGCTGACGGCACCATGACTGTCACCGATGCTCTGAACGCGGCGCAGGCTGACTGCGAAGCACAGATCACCCTTGGCTAACAACTTTCTTGGCGGGCGCATAAGCGCCCGCCAAGTCTGCCAAAAAAGCTGCGGCTTTTTTGGCAAAAGGCTGCGCCGCCTGCATCGCAAAGTTTTGTGCGCCAATGGCGCACAAAATTCACGTTTGACGGCGATCAGTATTTTTGCCGAGAGCGGGGGCTCCCGGCAAAAATGAATTTACATCGATTTGCGCCTGCGGGCGCAAACTCTACGAGGTTTTACGTGCTCGAAAGATAAAGGAGGCAGACAGATGAAAACAAGTAAAACTGGGCCTCGGCTGAAAAAGCCGGGTGGAGAGGGTCTGCTGCGAGCGTCGCCGTTTTTGCTTCCCAGTCTCATCGGTCTGGCAATCTTTTATCTGGCACCGATGGTCGTTTCTATCTTCATCAGCCTGACAGACTGGAATGGTCTTGACCGACTGTTTGCGGATGGTTTCATGCAGGAGCATTTTATCGGCCTTGATAATTACAAGGCGATTCTGACAAGTCAGGAATTTTGGAAAGTCTTAAAAAACACGCTGACCTATATCGTTTTGTATCTGCCGCTTATGATGGCCGTATCACTGGCTGTTGCATCGCTTCTGTCGCAGCAGCGGCGCGGCGTCGGTGTGTTCCGCGTACTGTACTATATTCCGGTCCTGACCTCTTGGGTCGCGGCATCGTTGATTTGGAAAAGCATTCTGGCCCCGCAGTACGGTGCTATGAACAACATCCTTGCTTTCTTTGGAATTGAGGGCCCCGGCTGGCTGCTAGACGAAAAATGGGCGATGCCCGCAATCGTGTTGGTGTCCGTATGGAAAGACATGGGCTTCTTTGGCCTGATTCTTCTGTCCGGTATGGTTGGCATCAACCGAACCTATTATGAAGCCGCAGAAATTGACGGCGCAGGCGCTTGGACGCGCTTCTGGAAAATCACGCTGCCGCTTCTCACACCGGCGATTTTCTACGTTCTGATCGTCAGCCTGATTAACTCGTTCCAGCTTTTTCCGCAGATTATGATTATGACGGACGGCGGCCCGAACGGGGCAACTCAGGTTATGGTAGAACGTATTTATAAGTACGGCTTCCGCTATTTCAAGATGGGTTACGCTTCAGCGTTCTCTTGGATTTTGTTCCTGATTATCATGGTTTGCACAGCAATTCAGATGCGCGGACAGAAACGGTGGGTGAATTATGACGCATAAGAAAAAAATCGGCACAGTAGCCTATTACGTTGTCGGCATTCTGATTGCAATTCTGGCGATCATTCCATTCCTCTGGATGGTCAGCACGTCACTCAAGGCGCGCGGCGCGCTTATGAGTATTCCGATCGAATGGATCCCAAAAGAACCGACGGTCGCCTCCTATGTGAAGGTGTTTTCAAAGTTTCCGTTCTTCAGCACCATCGGGAACAGCTTATTTATCTCCGTGACCTACACGTTCATTACGTTGATCTCGGCGTCTATGGCGGCTTTTGCTTTTGCAAAGCTCAAGTTTCCAAAGGCTGATCTGCTGCTCAAGGTGTTTCTGGCAACGATGATGATTCCGACGCAGGTCACGATCATCCCGCTGTTTGTCGTCATGAATAAAATGTCGTTGATCAACAGCTATGCCAGCGTCATTCTGCCGTCTATTTTCCGGCCGTTTGCCGTGTTCCTGCTCGTTCAGCAAATGCGGACGATCCCGAACGACTATCTGGATGCAGCCAGCATCGACGGCGCTTCAACCTTTACAGTTTACTTTAAGGTTGCACTGCCGCTTTGTGCGCCGACGCTTGCGACCTTGTCGATCACGACGTTCATGGAGTCCTGGAATGACTATCTCTGGCCGCTGCTTATGCTGACAGACAAGACAAAAATGACGCTTCCGATTGCCCTCTCGACACTGAACGGTCAGTTCGCAACGGAGTATAACGTCCTGATGGCAGGCAGCCTGATTTCCATGATCCCGATTATTCTCATTTACTGCTTCGCGCAGAAGTATTTCCAGAACGGCATGATGGCCGGTGGTATCAAGGGGTAAACCATGCAAAGATTTGAAAGTTCTGCATTCCAGGCACATATATCCTGCCCGCGCACCGATGTGCAGCTTGTGCGTCAGGGCGCAGTCCTGACGGTAAGCCTGTCCTATCGAGGCGCATACGGAATGGGCGAGAAATATGACGCGCTGAATCAAAAAGGGCGAGTCGTTGTCAATCAGGTGGAAGAAAAGTTCTGCTTCCAAGGTGAAAAAACATATTGCCCGGCGCCGTTCTTCTGGACAGACAGCGGATTCGGCCTGTATGTTGACACCTGCGAAACAACAACATTTCATTTTGACGAGAACTCTGTGACGATCGATCTGCCGGAATCTGCCCCCGTTGTGGCCTTTTCTGGTGAACCGGCACAAATCGTCAGCGCATATATGGAGCTGTTCGGAAAGGCTGTTCTGCCGCCTGAATGGGCGTTTGGCGTGTGGATTTCTGCAAATCGCTGGAATTGCCAGAAAGACGCGGAGCAGCAGATCGAGAACCTGAAAAAGCATGATTTTCCGGCAAGCATTCTGGTGCTGGAGGCATGGAGCGACGAAGCGACGTTTTATATCTGGAACGGTGCAAAATACCAACCGAAGCCAGACGGAGCTGCGCTCCGATATGACGATTTCGATTTTTCTGGTTCCCCATGGCCTGACCCCAAGGGCATGGCGGATGCGCTGCACAAGGCCGGGCTGCATCTTGTCCTCTGGCAGATCCCCGTCTACAAAAAGCAGGGGGCCAACGAGATTCTGAACGTACAGAATACGCTTGACCGCGAGGATGCTGTGCGGCGCGGCTTATGCGTCCATCTCGCAGACGGAACACCCTATACCATCCCCGACGGACATTGGTTTTCCGGTTCCATGATCCCGGATTATACAAACCCGGAAACCGTTCAGACGTGGTTCGCCAAACGTCAATATCTTCTCGACATGGGCGTAGACGGCTTCAAAACCGATGGCGGCGAGTTCATCTATCGCCCGGACGTGCGCTTTATGGATGGCAGCGACGGGAAATCCGGAAAGAATCGCTACGCACGGGACTATACCTGCGCATACCGCGATTTTATCGGTTCGCAGCGGGTTTTGTTCAGCAGAGCTGGATTTTCCGGGCAGCACACTGTCCCGATGCACTGGGGCGGCGATCAGCAATCACAGAACGCAGAACTGCGAAGCCAGCTTCACGCCGGACTATCAGCCGCGGCATCCGGTATTCTGTTCTGGGGCTTTGATATTGCCGGGTTTGCAGGCCCGCTTCCGACGCTGGACCTCTACCGCCGCGCAACACAGATGGCCTGCTTCTGCCCAATCATGCAATGGCATTCCGAGCCGGACGGCGGGCAGTTCAAGGAGCTGATGCCGGGCGGCGAGGGCAACAACGAACGCAGCCCGTGGAATCTGGCTGCTGCCTACAATGCGCCTGAATTTGTCGATGAGATGCGCTTCTGGCACAAGCTGCGTGAGCGGCTGCGCCCGTATCTTTGGGAGACTGCGCAGGCGTGTGTGGCTGGCAATATGCCGATGATGCGGCCGCTGTCCTTCCTCTGGCCCGAAGATGAAGCTGCACTTGCCTGCGAGGACGAGTATATGCTTGGCGATGCACTGCTTGTTGCGCCGCTTCTGGAAGAAAACGCAAACACCAGACAAGTCTACTTGCCAGATGGTGAATGGATTGGATTCTTTGATCGAAAACCGTACCAAGGCAAGCAGATGATTTGTACGGACTGCGACGGAAAGATCCCGGTTTTTATCCGAAGCGGATATGAAAAACAATTCTGAAAGGACGTGCCGGAGCTGATTCAGCTCCAGCATTTGCTAAAATTATGAGAAGATTTACTGCATATATTTTTGATTTGGATGGTGTGCTTTGCCATACCGACAAATTCCATTTTGCGGCGTGGGCTGCGCTGGTAAAGAAACTTGATCTTCCGTTTGATGCGTCTGTCAATGACCGGCTGCGCGGTGTCAGCCGTATGGAGAGCCTTGACATTGTCTTGGGTGAGAAGAAAGACGCTTTCACTGCGGAGCAAAAGAAGTCGTTTGCCGAGGAGAAGAATGCAATTTATCGCGGTTATCTGCAAACGATGACACCAGCCGATCTGGACGAAGATGTGCGCAGCACACTTCTGAAGCTGCGTGCGGACGGTCATAAACTGGCCGTGGGATCGTCCAGCAAGAACGCACCGCTGATTCTGGAGCGCATTGGGCTTGGCAGCTTTTTCGATGCCGTTGCCGACGGAACACAGATCACCCACTCCAAGCCAGACCCTGAGGTGTTCCTTTTGGCGGCAAAGCTCCTTGGCGTAAAGCCGGATGATGCGCTCGTTGTGGAGGACGCTGAAGCTGGCATACAGGCGGCAAAGGCCGGCGGTTTCTACGCCGCAGGCATCGGACCCGCAGCAAATTCCTTGCTTGCGGATTTCCGTTTGCAAAAGCTTTCCGACCTGGTGAAAA
>OGYF01000419.1_pt1 | contig 44585 bp, 33 predicted proteins | sample 1576451 | NCBI WGS metagenome assembly OGYF01 (sample SAMEA3541505, study PRJEB24748) | human gut metagenome | biome: human gut; feature: human-associated habitat; material: faeces | place: China | collected 2012
CACGGAAAGATCATCAACATCTGCAGCATGATGAGCGAGCTGGGGCGCGAGACGGTGAGCGCGTATGCGGCTGCAAAGGGCGGCCTGAAGATGCTGACGAAGAACATTGCCAGCGAGTACGGCGAATACAACATCCAGTGCAACGGCATCGGGCCGGGATACATCGAGACGCCGCAGACGGCGCCGCTGCGGGAGCGCCAGGCGGACGGAAGCCGCCACCCGTTCGACCAGTTCATCATCGCAAAGACGCCGGCGGCGCGGTGGGGCACCACGGAGGACCTTGTGGGCCCGGCGGTGTTCCTTGCCAGCGACGCTTCCAACTTCGTCAACGGCCATGTGCTGTATGTGGACGGCGGCATCCTCGCCTACATCGGCAAGCAGCCGCGGTGAAGAAAGAACAAAAAATGTTTTTCATGAAGTCTGACTATTATCAAAAATATTATAGATAGCGTTCGGGCACCTGAGCTTTTGCTCAGGTGCCCGAATAATAAAACGAATTGTTCAACGTGTGAGATGGAAATATGAGTAGTACAAATACAGGAATTACCCACGCAATTGATTTGCTCGAAGAGCATAAAAATCAGTCATCCGGTGCGAGCAAGGTGCAGCGGTTGTTTAAAAAAGGAAAAAGAAGATAAAATCACTATTTGAAGTTAGGCGTTTTATTGTGTGAATATGGTGGAGCATGTAACGAAGACCTCGTGATACCAGCGTACGATACACGGCGGTAACGGTGTCCTCTTTCGACCAGAACCAAATTTCCCGTCCAATTTTCTATTTAGAAATCAGACGGGAAGTTTGGTTTTTTTACATCCCAAAGTTCCGATGGATTCTATGACAGACTATTCGGGAGCTTAGATTTTACAATGTCCAGAGCATCCAGAGCGGCAACTGGGCGGCAGGATTTCCCCAAAGCAGGAGAAATGTCAGGGCCGCCATTGAGGAGAGACGAAGCCACGGAATATTGGGAATGCCAAATGTTTTTGATTTACCGCGATAAAATTATGTGGTAATATCTTTTAAGAAGGCTGCATCTTCTAAGAACTGCCCGGCAGAATCATTCCGGACAAATTCCATAATATAATTGCGTGCCTTGCAGTTTAGCAGAGAAAAGTATTTTTTCCAATTTTCAAGACCGGATTTCAATGGCAGCCGGATATCTCCTTTTCCCCAATTGAAAACATGTATATTCGAAATATAGGGCAAAAGCAGTGTTATTTCTTGTATATGTGCCTCTGTGAGAAGATCAGGGTTTGTTTGCCAATAAGTGCTCAGATTTTTACAATTTGCCTGCTGCAGAAGATGCAAGGTGCTTTCAGCTGTGTCAGTAAGAGTATTCTGGTGATACTCCAACGCCAGACTTAAACCGTAATCCTGGGCCATCTTGCAGCTTTCGCAAAGATTATGCAACAGCTTTTCCCGCAGATGCGGAGTGGTTTGAGCAGAGCCAAGTTCGCCTGCCCAAATACGAACCACAGGAGCGCCCAGCGCAGCGGCGCTTTGCAGTACAGGCTCAAGCGCCGCCCGCCAACGGGCGTTTTCGCTGAGACGATAGTAGCTGCCGTATGAAAAAACCTGCAGCCCGGCATGCATTGTTTGCTCTTTTACAATTTTTGCCGTAGGCTTATCACCCGCAGGAACATGGATGTCACCGCCCCATTCAATCCCATCCATATTTGCTTTTTGGGCGAGGCGAATGATTTCGGATGGAGAAAGATGCCGAAAGGTAACAGAGGTGAGTCCTGTCATAACCACAGCTCCTTTTTATGCTTATGCAAGAGTTTCCAACATATCCGCGGTGATTTCACAGTCGGATTTCTTACCGGACAGATACATATCATAAGCGTCAAACATCATTTTTCCAAGCCGCTCGATCTCGTTTGTAAAGCTTCCGGCACGGTGGGGCGTCATATAAACGTTGGGAGCATTTAACAGCGGAGTCCCGGGCGGGGTGTATTCTTTGATGCTGACATCCAGCAGCGCTGTGCGCGTGGGCTGCTCGGAAAGCGCGCGCAGCAGGTCATCTTCGTTTACCTGTCGGCCGCGCCCCGTGTTGATAAAGGTCGCGTTTTTACGCATTCGGCAGAAGAGTGAATAATTCAGAATGCCCTGTGTGTGCTGGTTATCTGCCAGATGATTGGAAATTGTTTGACAATTTGTAAATATTGTTTCCAGGCTAGCCTTCTGCACGCCCAATTTTTGTGCTTCGGCTTCCGACAGAAAAGGATCAAAAACAAGTATCTTTAAGCGATAGGGCCGCAGCAGGCGAATGAGATATCTGCCGATTTTACCGGCGCCCAAAAGCCCGACTGTAGTATCATAGTTGCCGGGAAAGGTTTCCGCATAGGTTTGCGCGGCAATCCCGCCTTCCCTGCGGTAACGGTCGGGCAGTTGAAAGTAGCCCTTGTTTGCCAGGACGATTTGCGCCGCGGAGAATTCCGCCACGGGTATGGCGTTGCCTGCCCATGCGCTGAAAACGCGTATGCCGAGTTCCAAAAATGGACGGGCAAAATATTGAACGCTGCCGGCGGCGAAAAACAATGCTTTTAAATTTGGAAAATATTGTTTGATTTCCTTTTTCGAAAGAGCGGGCATGCCCCAGCTGCTGAAAAGAAATTGCGTATGTACGAAGCGGGTGGGGTTTGCACGGACATCGGACATTTCCACTACGGGAAAGTCGCCCCGCTGCTGCGGAGAATAGCTTTTGTAGATGAACTCTTTCGAGTCGCTTAAAAAAATCATAATGATTCCGCCTTGATTCTTTTAGTGTTTTGCAGGAGGTGCGCTATGCACGGTCTGGACGATGGAGATAATACGATCTTGAGTTGCAATCTGTACAACGAAAGAGACATATCACTTTCGATTGGAGGGTCAAGCGGATTCCATTGCCATAAGGGACTGGAGCTGTGCTATATCCATAATGGAAATGGGCGTTGTGTTATAAATGAGGAAACCTATTACTTCAAAAAGAATTCCGTGCTCTTTTTCAGACCTTTCCAAATACACGGTTTTTTTCCGCAGGCGGATAATGTGTTTTCCCGGTCCATCATCGTAGCGGATATTGCGCTTTTGATGCATGCCAGCGCGGCGCTGCCCCAAATCAAGCGGTTTATATCCTTTTTACACTCGGACGAGGCCAATATGCAGTGCATACAGGATGAGAACGGAGGAATTGAAGCCTTACTGCACCTTGCTTTGCCGGTATCCCCAAAAAATGGAGGGAATATGCCGGCAGAGGACGCTCTGCTGCTTTATCAGGGGATTTTGAAAATGCTCAGTTATCAGCAAAACGCCATTTGCAGCGGGAAGAACCTGAAGGAAAAACAATACATTGGCAGCGGTGTGGAATATGTAAACGCACTCATAAAGTGGGTGGATGGTAATTTTGAAAAAGAATATTCGCTGGACGAACTGTCGGCACGTATGGGCGTTTCCAAATTTTATCTTACCAGGCTGTTTAAAAAGCATACGGGCAGGACGATAAGCGAATATATTATGAAGAGAAGATTGCGGGAAGCAAAAATTCTTTTATATACCAGTCAATTGACGGTTACCGAAATAGCGTGCAAGACCGGATTCCCGAATTTGTCATATTTTTGCCAGGCATTCCGGCGGGACACTGGGCTTACGCCGAGCGAATTCCGTATGACAAATTCGGAAAGGCTGGCTTAGGAGCCGTCCTCAGTCTTTTATCGCTTCGTCGGCGGTGGCGTCGCTGCCGCTCCAAATTTTTTTCCAACTCCAGTCACAGTCCGGATTTTGCCAGAACGCGTCGGAAGCAGGCAGTCCCAATGGCAAAAACACAGCGCAGCTGAGATAACAGCTGGCAGAAGAAATATAACATTCGCCAAGATGGGGCTGGTGTCCGGAGAGACCCACCTGCAACCAACCGGTTTCATCGAAGCTGTCCGGAGCACCGAGCGTACGGCCAATTACTGCGCCAAGTGCGCAGCGCACCTGTTCGGGAGGCAGGGTCGGCGGCAGCAGCTTGTGCAATGCGGCATGAGACAGCGCGGAAAATGCACCGCAGCGGTATGTGATGGACCGGCCGACCGCAGGAAAACTTCCATCCGGTGCAATGAGTCGCTCCAAAATAGCGGCGTATCTTGTGATACGCCGTTTTTCTTTTTCCAAAAACGAAAGGATATAACTGGATTCGCTGTCAAATGCGGGTGCGGCGCGGCTGAGAATATCGTACAAAAATGGATGAATAACGAAACTGTTATAGTAGTCATGGGCAAACCAGGCGCCGTCTTTATAATAACTGTCGCCAACATACCAATTTTCCATGCTGGCGAGGGCGTAGTCGATTCTGGCCGTGTCGCATTCACCCGTCGCAAAATGGAGAAACGTTTCGACCATGGCCGCAAAAAGCAGCCAATTGCTTCGATGGCAGCGGTGTATTTTGGTGGAGGAAACCGCCTCGATCACTTGCTTCTGTGTTTTCTGCGGCAGTTTTTGCCACAGCTGTACGGGCGCACGCAGGATTCCCTGCACCAGAAATGCGGTGTCTACCACCGGCTGGCGGATATCCACCTGAAAAGGCTGCGTGAGATCCCAGTTTTTCCAGGGCACGTTCCCGGACGTAAAATTTCCGAAATTAACGGAGTGTGCATCTACCAGATTGCAAATCGCCGCGCGGGAAAGCTGCGCAAATGTTTCGCGCAGAGCCTCTTCTTCGCTGCTGCCTGTTTCGGCGTTTTCAAGCCACGGAGCAATGCCGGAGAGGACCCGGGCAACACATTCAAGATTTACAAAATATTTGCGCGCGGAGTTTCCGTCCTTTTGCGGGACGCTGTTTTGCAAAACGCCTTCGGCGCAGCTTTCCAAGACAGGCCGAGCCGTTCTGGCCAGCATATTTACCCAGTATTCACGCCCGGTACTTTCCATGTTGCCGCCTCCCAAGTTGATTTGCCATTATTATATCATCCGCGGCTTTTGCGGAATATGTTTGTATTGCACGCGGGTTTATGTATATTGCATCGTTTGTGAATGTAGTGCAATATAATGATGCCTTTATGCAATCTGGCAATGATGCGGATTCTGTGAGAATGTTATAATTGTATACAGGAAGCGCACAAAAAAGCGCGCTGATAGAAATCGCAGATAAGCGGGTGTGACAATGAAAAAAATTGCAATTGGTTCGCTGGCACAAGAATCCAACAGCTTTTCTCCGATGAAAACGGGAAAGGGCGATTTCCATGTGCTGCGGGACCCCGGCGAGATCATCGGAAAATTCCACGAAGCAGCGCAGGTATTTCAGGATTCCGGTTTTGAGGTGGCTTCTACGATTTCTGCCTATGCTTTGCCTGGCGGGAGTGTGGTAAAAGAAGATTTTGTGAGCTTGGCGGAAGAACTGGTCGACAGGATCCCACCGGATGTGAGCGGCGTGTGGCTGATGCTGCATGGAGCAATGTATGTGGAAGGCATCCAAAGCGGCGAAGAATATGTATTGCGGCGTATACGGGAAAAATTGGGGGAGAATATCCCGGTGGCCGTATGCATGGATATGCATGCGAACCACACGCAGGCCTTCATAGACAGAGTAACGGTTGTCCGCGGGTATCATACTGCACCGCACGAGGAATGGGACCATGAAAACTGTGAACGGATCACGGCAAAAGCGCTTATCCGGGCCATCGGCGGGGAAAAGATGAAAACGGTTATGAAAAGAACCGCTGTCCGGCTGTTCGGAGAAAATTTTATGACGGATTTCTATCCGGCCAAGCAGACGGTAGAGCGGTCTGAAGAAATAGAACAGATACCCGGCGTGATTGCGGCGACGGTTTTTGTGGGAATGGCATGGGTAGACTGTCCGTATAATACTGTCAGCGTTGTGATTACCGTTGACGAAACATGTGAGGACGTGCAAGAGCCGCTTTGCAGGCTCGCGGATTGTATCACCAGCAAGCAGAATGAATTCACAATCCCGGCAAAAAATATGTTGTTGAATGAAGCGGTGGATTATTGCGAGGCATTTTCAAAACGCGCATTTTATATCAGTGATTCAGGAGACAACGTAACGGCCGGCGCGGCCGGCGACAATGCATATTGCCTTCATTTTCTGCTTCAGAGCGGCAAAAAAGGATATCTGATTGCAGGAATACTCGATCGGCCTTTTGTGGAACGCTGTTTTGCGGACAAGCACACGGCCAGGCTGTACTGCGCGATTGGCGCGGCAGAGGATAGCAACAGTACAAAGGTGGAAACGGAGTTTGAGGTGTTGGCAAGGTTTTCATCGGATGTAGGTGAGGTAAAAGATGTGAACCTGGTGTTTGCAAAGACAGGTGAAAATTACCTGCTTGTAACAGACAAAAGATGTTCCTTCACATTCGAGGAGGAAATCGTGAAATATGCGGGGCCGCTTTCAGTGTATACCGGGGTCTTTGTAAAATTGGGCTATCTTTTTCCGGACCTTGTGAAAAATGCGGCCGGGTACGTCATTGCATTGACGCCGGGCAACGCATGCCTCGATAAAAAACAGATCGTTTACAAGAACGCCACATGAGTTTCTGGCAAGAGGTAAATCAGCAGTATACACGCTGCTAAAATGCGGGTGGCAGACACGATAAATGGATTTCGGGAGGTTTATATGCGTTATTGTTACGGTGTGGATATGGGCGGAACTACCATAAAAATGGGGCGGTTCGATCAGAAAGGTGTACTTTGTGAAAAGTGGGAATTTCCCACAAGGGTATCGGCGGGAATGTCCGCGATGATGGGAGATATTGCGGAGAATATTCTGACAAATATGGCAAAAAATGAGATTGCACGGGAGCAGGTAATGGGGACCGCAATCGGCGTTGCAGGGCCGGTGGAAGCAGACGGGTATACGGAATCCTGTGTGAATCTGAACATGTACGATTTCAACCCGAATACCATTCTCGAGCCTCTGCTTGGCGGAATCACTGTATACACGGCGAATGATGCGAACCTTGCTGCATTGGGCGAGCTCTGGCAGGGCGGCGGAAAAGGCTGCAAAAACATGGTTTTTGTCACATTGGGAACAGGGGTGGGAAGCGGCGTGATTTTGGACGGCAAGATCCTTTATGGCACGCATGGCCTTGCGGGAGAGATCGGGCATATCTGTGTCAATCCGGAAGAGCCTCTGCGTTGCAATTGTGGCAGTCGCGGCTGTCTGGACCAGATGGCGTCTGCAACGGGGATCGTGCGCAATGCAAGCCGTATGCTGGCGGCAGAAGCGCAGCCGTCGGTTTTGCGCAGTATCCCGGATTTTTCGGCTAAAGACGTATTCGACGCGGCAAAAGCCGGCGACGAAATCGCACAAAAAGCATTGGATTATTGCCTGCACTTTCTCGGTAAGTGTCTTGCCGGCGTCAGCTATGTGGTGGACCCGGAAATTTTTGTGATTGGCGGAGGCGTATCCCGGGCAGGAGACTATTTGCTCGAGATCATAGAACGGCACTTTAAAAAATATCCGCTTTTAAAGAAAGCCACTGCCAGATTTGCGCTTGCGACATTGGGAAACGACGCGGGCATTTACGGTTGTGCGAAGCTTGTTTTGCAGCACAACGGAAACGGGTGAAATCAAATGCGAATAAAGCCGAACGATATTTTGTACACGCAGCTGCCCCTGCCCGAGAGCGAGAAGTCGATCGTCCCCGTAGATTTGACCGACCATACGATGCGGCAGCATAAAGAAAAGATCCTTCATTTGATGCAGCAGGAGAATTATGACTGTATTGTAGTCTATGGCGACCGGGAACACGGTGGAAATTTTGGATATCTTGCCGGATTTGAACCCAGATTTGAAGAAGCGGTGATCGTGCTTCATGCCAACGGAAAGGCATACATGCTTTTGGGCAATGAAGCTTTGCGTATGGCGGCGTACAGCCGTTTGGAGGTAACGGCTCTGCACACGCCGTACTTTTCTTTGCCGAACCAGCCGATGGAAGGAGAACGCCGTCTGAGCGAGGTGTTCTCAGAAGCCGGGGTTACGGAAGGGGAAAAAGTAGGGCTTGTCGGCTGGAAGATGTTTACCGCCGGTTGTCAGGATTGTAAGGAAATGCTGGATGTGCCGGCGTTTATCACCGAACCCATCAGACAGATCGTCGGGGCCGGCGGGCAGGTTTTGAACGCATCGGATCTTTTCATTCATCCGGGAAAAGGCGCGCGCCGCATAATGAACGCCAATGAAATTGCCCATTATGAATTCGGGGCGGCACTTGCATCGCACTGTGTTTTTCAGACCATACAAGCGTTGGAACCGGGGAAAACGGAGATGGAGCTGGCGGAAAATCTGGCGGCTTTTGGGCAACCATGCACGGTGCAGACCATTTGCGCGTCGGGGGAGCGCTTCAAAAATGCGGTCGTTGCGCCGAGAGAAAGAAAAGTAGAAACAGGCGACAGATTCTCCACCACAATGGGACTGCGGGGCGGGCTGACAAACCGGGTCGCCTACATAGCCGCTTCTGACGAAGACTTGCCGGAAAAGGAACGCGACTATCTGGAGAAAATGGCAAAGCCGTATTTTACCGCTATGGCGACGTGGTATGCCGCTGTAAAAATAGGACAGACAGGAGGCGCGATTTACGACGCCATTGAGCGAGCCGCACCGAAGGCATCGTGCGGCTGGAAACTAAATCCCGGACATTTGACATCAAGCGAGGAATGGATGTCTTCGCCTGTGTACCCTGGCTCCGAAATCGAGCTGGAAAGCGGTATGATGCTGCAGATGGATATTATATTAGCAATTGATGGATATGGTGGGTGCAATGCAGAGGATGGTATCGCTTTGGCGGACGAAGCCCTGCGCAGAGAGCTCGCTGACGAGTACCCCTCTGTCTGGCGGCGTATACAGCGCCGCAGACAGTACATGCAGCAGGTACTCGGTATTCCGTTGGACGATGCCGTTCTGCCGTTATCCAATATCGCAGGGTATGTTCGGCCGTTTTTGCTGCAAAAGGAGAAGGCACTGAAGTTGCGTATAGAAGACAGAACAACGGCTTGAAAACTGGCGCCGGGCGATGGGCATAATACCCCAAAATAGAATTTCTTTAAGAAATTTCTATTTGCGAGTGAATGCAGCCTGTGCTGTAAGGCACAGCTGCATAAGGGCGGCAATACAAGGGGGAAGATCGCTTTGAAAGAGTGCGCGTCACCGTGATAAAATGAAAAATTCAAAAACGTACGCAAAAGGCCATAGGTAACGAAACGTTCAGTAGAGGGATACCTGAATGAAAAAGCATTCCAAAAAATACTATCAGATCTTTTTTTCTTATATTTTTGCATTTTTGATTCCGCTGTCGATTGGTTCGTTGTTCTTTTTAAATAATCTGGACATGGTGCGAAAACAGTCGGTTCAGCTGAACGAGGCAATGCTGAGCATCATTCAGGCAGATAATGATAAGCTCTTGAGCCAGGTCAAACAATTTTCAATGGGGCTTTTGGGGAACAGCACGGTGCAGGAACTTACTGCAGAAGGCAAAAGAGGCGCTACTCCACAGCTTCAATATCTGCAGTATATGCTTTATGAGGAAATCAACAGTATGCTCAATCTGTCCGACCGGGTCCGGGATACTTTTGTCTATAACCGCAGCACCGGGCGGATTATTGGTATGAACGGTATCCTGACCACTGATCTGTATTATGAGATGTACTTGAACGGAGAAAGCTTTTCAAAGGAAAAGTTTCTCCAACTCTTAAGTGAACCGCATTATATGGATTTTTTTGCCGTAGACGGCGCTGTGGGCGGCGACCGGGTGCTCATGATCTCCAATGAATTGGCATTCACTCAAAAAAATTCCGAATGTACGGTAGGCATTGTTTTAGATGCGTCGGGGATTGAAGAAACGCTGCGGGAGGCAAAATGGGAGGATTCCATTGCCATCAGCGTATTCGATGCCCAGGGGACGCTGCTGTTCAGCACAAGGGAGGCAGACAGCAGCGGCGAAAATTATGAAGAGTACATGCAAGGAATTTATGAGAACGAACCGACGGATGCGGGAAAAAGCACTGTTTTAGTGCGTCAATCGGATGAACTGGGATGGACTTACGTTACGGAGATACCTCAATCCATTTACGATAAAAACGGGAGAAGCATCCAAATCTATTTTTTGGCAATGCTGTTGGCCAGTGTAGCGATCGGTTTTTTGTTTGCAAGTTATATGACACGAAAAAACTACAATCCGATTCGTGGGTTGATGGAATTTTTAAAAAAGAGCAGGCAAAAGCCTTCCGTAGAGGTAAACGACGAGTATAAGTGGCTTCGGGCTGAAGTGGAAAATCTGATGGCTGAACACGAGGACGCGCAAACAACGATTGAGGACAATCGCAAGCATCTAAAACGTTATCATATTTTACGGCTGATGGAATATCCATACAGCAATTTGGAAAACATTCAGGACCAGTTGAAGCAGTCGGGAATTTCACTGCCGATGCCGTACAATATCGTTATTTTATTTGTTTTTTATTCCAGAGAACAAGAAGTTTCCATACGCGAACTAAATGAAAAAGAGCGAAGGTATTATGAACTCGTTATAGAGAATATTTTTGAAGAATTGATTTCGGAACATTTTCAGGCGTATATGGCCTCTGCGGGAGATTCCATGGCAGCTGTGGTGAATTTGCCGGATGCCGGAGACGCAGGTGTGGAAATTGTACGTGAAGCGATCGAGCGCCTGCAGTTTGCTTTGAAGCAGTATTTTCAATTCGGCGTAGTGGCGCTTTTGGGAAAGGCACACGAGGGACTGTCCGGCATCCACCTGTCGTACGGAGAAGCGCTGGAGTTAGGCGCCTATACATCTCTATTTGATACGCCGATCCTGTCCTATGAAGACGTGGCGGATGTACAGTTCCAATATGATTACCCTTCGGAAACAGAACAAAAAATAATCAATCTTTTGCGCTCCGGAAATGAAAAAGAAGCCGTACAGGTTGTATGTTCGCTGCTGGATCATATTTTTGAACAAAAGCTGGCGGCACCGGTATTTCGTTGTCTGTTGTTCGACTTACTGGGCACGTTGCTGAAAGCGGCGGATATGGTAGGCGACCGGGAATTTGCAGACGAGATACAGACGCTGGAATGGCCATCCGTCAAAATGCCGCTGGAAAAACTGCGGGAATATTTTTCAATATTGATCACCCGTATTGCCGGCCATGTGAAAGTGCAGCAGGCGAAGGAGGGCGATTATCAGGTCAGTTTGGATATTCAGTCCTATGTGCAGCAGAATTACTCGAATCCGGATCTCAACGTTGCGATTACGGCACAGCACTTCGGTCTGTCGGCAACGTATTTATCATTCCTTTATAAAAAACAGACGGGGGAAAACCTTTTGGAATACATTACAAACATTCGTTTACAGAAAGTGAATGCATTGCTGAAGGAGGATCATAGCGTAGCAGAAATCGCAAAAATGGTTGGGATGAGAGACAGCGGCTCATTGATTCGCATTTTTAAACGGAAAACCGGCTTGACGCCGGGACAAATGAAAGCCCGCTTTCAAAAAGAAAAAGCCGGGGCGGAGGAAGCCGGAGGACAAGGCTGAAGAAACTTACAGAGGGACGAAAATGAAGAATCGGCCCAATGCCCTGTGCATATACATGCACAGGGGCATTGGGTTGGAAGGACCAGTCGGCCACGAAAAGGCATAAGGCGGGCTGATCAGTCGGGCCCGACCATTCTTACAGGGTCCAAGGCCTGCTCCAAAGTTTCCGGAGATAGCAGGCCGCTCTCCAGTGCGATCTCTCTTAACGGACGATTTTCCGAAAGGGCGCGTTTTGCCAGTTCCGTAGCCGCTTGATAGCCGATGATCGGGCATAAAGCGGTAGCGCAGCCCACGCTGGCTTCCAGCAACTCACGGCAGCGTTTGGGATTGGGAGTGATACCGGCCACACAGTTATCAATGAAGGTGTTTACAGCGTACGCCAGTGTGTCGATGGACTGGAACAGACAATAAAAGACAATGGGCTCAAAGGCATTCAGTTCAAATTGGCCGGCCTCTGCGGCCAGGGTGATGGTAACATCGTTTCCGATGATATTGAACGCTACCTGGTTTACAACTTCCGGAATGACGGGGTTTACTTTGCCCGGCATGATGGAAGAACCGTTTTGCCTGGGCGGCAATGTGATTTCACCCAAACCTGCCCGCGGACCGGATGACATAAGGCGCAGGTCATTTGCGATTTTGGACAGAGTGACGGCGCATGCCTTGACACTGCCGGACACCGCTACAAATTCGTCCAGATTCTGAGTGGAATCAAAGAGATTATAGGCTTGTGTAAGGCCGAGCCCAGTAATTTTGTCCAGGTTCAGTACGACGCGTTGTACATAGCGGGGGTCTGCATTTAAGCTGGTCCCAACGGCCGTACCGCCCAGATTGACACATCGCATCTCATCTTTTGCCTTTTCCATCCGATGGATGTCACGCTGCAGCGCTGAAGCATATGCACAAAATTCCTGCCCCAGCCTTACCGGTACGGCGTCCTGAAGCTGTGTGCGTCCGATTTTTATAATATCGTGAAAGGCCTCTCCTTTTTCCCGGAGCGCGCAAACCAAGCGCTCCAGTTCTTTTTGTGCATTGTTCAACAAACGAAGCGCGGTGAGCTTCCCGGCGGTGGGGATAACGTCATTGGTGGATTGTCCGCAGTTGACATGGTCGTTTGGATGTACAAGGGTGTAATCGCCTTTCACACCGCCAAGAAGCTCGATCGCCCGGTTGGCGATCACCTCATTGGCGTTCATGTTCAAGGAGGTGCCGGCGCCTCCCTGGATAGGGTCGACGATAAACGCGTCGTGCAGCTGTCCTGCGATGATCTCGTCACAAGCTGAAATAATCGCGCCGGCCGCTTTTTTATCTAATAGTCCGACCTCGCAGTTGGTGAGCGCGGCCGCTTTTTTGATTTCCGCCAGGCTGTTGATGATTCCGTCGTGAATATTCAATCCTGTGATCCGGAAGTTTTCAGAGGCCCGAAGGGTCTGCAGGCCATAATAAACGTCAAAAGGAATGTTTTTGCTGCCGATCGAATCGGTTTCTTTCCGGCAGACAGAGGATGCAACTGTTTCCACTTACAATGCTTCTTTCTATGTGTTGTATTTACAGCATAATGGTATCGGCGCTCAGTATAAAAATGGAGCAAATAAGGCGGCCGCCGCAAAACATTCGTACATTTTGCGGCGGCCATTGATTTAAGAATATGCCATAAAAAGGCTCGGGCTCAATTCAGGGCACAACCTATTTATCGGGCATTATAGCGTTCAAGAGCGGCATTTTGAATCTCAAGAGCACGGTCAAGGCCCATTTTCTGGAGCGTTTCTACATACGCATCAAAGTTGTCCAAGCTTTCAGTCCCAAGAATGAATTTGATTTCCATTTCGTCCTGATATGTTTTGATTTCGTTCATAATGGAATTGTATTCGGAGCTTTCCTCCGGAGTGGGGCTGATCGGCGGCAGAGCATGGGCCGACGCATTGGTAGCGGCAAACGTAGCGGGTGCATTCTGCTGTTGCGGAAGGACATAATACTGGGCGAGGTAGCGTGCGTCTTGGACATGGGGAGCATTGATGGGAGCGGTGCAGTAGGCAGACATTGCCTGCCCAACGCTCCAGCCATCCGGGTTGTTCAGAATCAGATCGGTATAGACAGGCTCGCTGCCTGACATGGTATAAGAGACGCCTTCCTCGCCAAAGTTTGTGTACAGCGCGCCTTCCTCGCTGTACAGATAATCCAGCAGGCGGGCGGCCCGCTCGACGTCCTTGCAGCTGGTGGTGATGCTGGCGCCATAGCCGCCGAATTTGCTGGTGGTATAACCGTACTCCGGCGTGGAGCCTTTTTCTTCCGCTACAAAGGGCGCCGCGGACAGAGAATAATCAGGATTCGTTTCCCGGCCGGCGGGAATCCACGCGCCCAGGTTAGAACCAACATATCCCCAGGTAACGGCGGAGGTGCCGGTCGTCATTTTGGATGAGACCTGGTCCAGGTTCAGGGAGGCAAAGTCAGGATCGATAAGGCCTTCCGAATACCACTGTGCGAAAGTGCTCAAATATGTTTTATAATTTTCTTCGGCAGGACCATAGTGGACCTGACCGTCATCACCCAGATAGAAATTGATGCCGACACCGGCCGCAAAGACAAAAGGATTGCTGTCGCGGATATCTTCACGGGCAAATCCTGTGGTCAGCGGATATTCGATCCCATTTTCTTTAAAAGTGGTCAGGACAGTGTGCCAGTCTTCCAGTGTGGAAGGCATTTCCAAATTATACTCCGTCAACAGATCGTCGCGGATGTACAGACCAAGAAAAGTACAAAGCTCCTCATTGCCGCGAATCATCGGGAACGTATAGTAATTGCCGGAATCGGTTTTGATCATCTTGTCCACATCGGGATTTGCTTCCAGATAAGCTTTCAGGTTGGGGCAATACTGGTCGATGATGTCGCTTAGTTCAAGAATCACACCGTCCTTGATTGCTTTTTCCGGGCCGCCGGAGTAACCGCTCAGGAAATCGTACTCGATAATATCCGGCATATTGCCATCCGCAACGATCAGGCCGAACTGTTCGGAGGCCTGGCCCGCGGGCGGATGCTCGTAATCAATCGTGATGCCGGTGCGCTCCATCAGGCCCTGAGCATAGGGGGTATCTTCCATAGAGGCGAAATTGGCGGAAATGTTGGAGTTCAATTCCATCCAGTAGGAAATGGGGTCGCCGTCCGACATTGGATAGCTGAATTCCTGATTGGAAATCGAGGTTGTTTCGGATGCGGCGGAAGCGGGCGCGGAAGACGGGGCTGAACTTGCGCCGCTGCAGCCGGAGAATATTCCTAAGCTCAATGCAAGAGCGAGGAATACCGCCAGTGATCGGGTGTGTTTCATAATGATACTTCCTCCTTTATTTAAGCAGATAGGCAACCTGCCGTTTGATGACTCTATCGTACTGTCTCCGGGCAGCCTTGTCTATTTGCAAATTTTATGCTCAGTGTGCAAAATCTCGAAAATAAAATGTGCATTTTAAACGCTGTTTCTACGCGGAGCCAAGCATGGATTTTGCACATGGGAGATTGTAATTCGCGAAAAAATAAACACTTATCCCTTTACGGCGCCGACCATGACGCCTTTGGCAAAGTATTTTTGCAGGAAAGGATAAACACACAGGATGGGGACGGTGGCTACCATGATCGTGGCGTATTTAATGCTCATCGCCACCGATTCAGTATCCGATACTCCAACACCGGTAGACATACCGCCCAAGCTGTTTTGCAGAAGGATTTCGCGCAGCACGACCTGCAGAGGATACATTTCCCTTTCGCGCAGAATAGCGGACGCCCAGAACCAGCTGTTCCAGATTTGGACGCCGTAATACAACACGATCACAGCCAATATCGCTTTGGAAAGCGGAAGCACGACTCGGAAAAGAACGGTAAAGTGCCCGGCGCCGTCAATGCGTGCAGCTTCAACAAGACTGTCCGGGATACTGGAAAAAGAAGTGGTCATGATAATAAGGTTTTGCGTGTTGATGGCGAAGGGAATGATCAGTCCCCACAGCGTTCCCGTAAGATGAAAGTCCCGCATATTCAGGTAAGTGGGAATCATGCCGCCCTGAAAAAACATCGTAATGACGATCAAAATCATGATAGGCTTGCGGAACATCACATTTTTCCGCGACAGGAAGTATGCGCCTAAGCAGGTCAGCAGCATAGAGAGGGCAAGACCGAAAAACAATACAAACAGAGTGTTGCCGTAGCCCCGCAGTATCATCGGGTTGGAAAACACTCGTTCATAAGCGGACAAACTGAACCCCTTGGGAAACAGCATCAAGCCGTTGTGCTGCATCAACAAGTTACTGTCACTGAAAGAAGCAACGGCAACATACCAAACAGGGTATAAACAGAGAATGGCGAGAAGCGTCAACACGAAATAATTGATGATCGTACCTGCACGCTGAGCAGGCGAAATACTGATTTTAGACTGTTTCATATTTTTCATCATTACTCATCCTTACCATAAGCTCGTATCGGTCAGTTTGCGGGAAAGTTTGTTGGCTGTAAGCAGCAAAATCAGATTGATAACAGAGTTAAACAGGCCAATGGCTGTAGAGTAACTCCAGTTTTGCTCCAGCAGGCCGGAGCGGTAGACGTAAGAAGAAACGATATCCGCTGTTTCGTATGTGGCGGGATTGTACAATAAAATGGTTTTTTCATAACCGAGAGCCATGATGTTGCCGATATTGAGCAAAAACATAATGACGATGGTAGAAGAGATTCCCGGAAGGGTAACGTTCCAGAGCTGCCTCCATTTGCCTGCACCGTCAATCTTGGCGGCTTCATACAGCTGTTCGTCAATTCCGGAGAGTGCAGACAGGTAAATGATGGAGCCCCACCCGATCTGCTGCCAGATCTCAGATACTACATAGATGGTTCGGTAAAGTTCGGGACGCTGAAGAAGTGCAGAACGCTCGCCGCCAAAAAAAACGATGATATCGTTAATAAGCCCCGTAGATATACAAAAATCCGTGATCATACCGCATACAACTACCATGGATATGAAGTGGGGCAAGTAGGTAATGGTCTGAACCGCTTTTTTGAATTTTCTGTTTGAAACTTCATTGATCATGAGAGCCAAAATGATAGGAGCTGGGAAACTGAACAACAGCAAATAAAGGCTCAGGAGCAAAGTGTTGCGAATCAGGCGGAAGAAGTTTACACTATTGAAAAATCGGATGAATTGATCAAAACCAACCCACTCGCTGCGCGCGAAACCGAGCGCGGGAGCATAATCCTGAAAAGCAATCAGCGCACCATACATAGGCTTGTAGCAAAACAGAATATAATAAATGATTACGGGAAGTACCAAAAGATAAAGAGATTTATTCATGCGCCAATCTTTGACCAATCGTTTTTGGAAAGAAGAATGGGCTTCTGGCGAAGGTTTTTTTACAGATGAAAAAGCGGAAGAAACAACGCGGTTGGGCATAAGAAAATCCTCTCCCTCGGTGATGAAATTGCTGTTCATTTTTAGAATAGCTGTAACCCCCAAAAATATCTATACGCATTTTTTTTGATGAATGCTCAAAATACCAACTTTTTGATATGTATTTTTTGGATAATATGCATTTGGTAAGATAAAAAGAAAAAATTGGAAAAGATGCCGACAAGCAAAGCGCTTGAAGGTGCCTCCGCCATTTATCAGGTAGAGCAAAGAAGCTTTTTCGCAGAAAAATATCGAGTTTAATCGCCCTTTCCAACGGATGACTTTGGTATGCACGTAAGGATCGGTTTTTGGAGGGTGCCAAGGACAGGATTTGCTGACAAAAATAAAATATGGGCTGAGAAATCGTGTTCTCAGCCCATATTTCATGAATAGCTATCGCGGTGAAAGCGGCCTTGTCATCTTTTAAAGTTAATGCCATGGAAGGCAGGAGGCCTTCCTCAAATGTCCGCTGCAAGGCGCAGGATGCAGCCGTTCGCCGGAATCTTTCTCCCGTACATTGATGACGTCAAAGCAGGTTTTGCGACAGAACATTTTGGACAGACGTCTCCCTGGACTTGGCAGCAGAGACTGATGATTTATTGCAATTCGATCTGTGACATATAAGAGAACGCCTTCTTAGGCAAATAAATGCATTCTGTTGCAGCTCGTATGAAAACCCGTATTTGCCTGGATCGTTGGGAAAGCGGGTGGTGGGAATATGGCCTGTAATTAATAATAACTTAGACCGTTATGAACAGAGCTTTTGCCATATCCGCCGTCCAGGCAACGTCCTCCCTCAACAGACCAGGCGTTTTTTGGCCTCTCCAGATGACGCGGGATCAAAAGGCTTTCAGAACGAAAAACCATGCGGGCGACAGTTGATGCTCAAATCCCCCAAAATGACCGTTCTACCGCTGCGCGGCAAATCCACAGCAAAGGAGTGATACACAATGCCGGTTTTCCACGCGGAGAAAAATAGAGGTTATACGATTGCATGTAACCGCCGCTTACGCAATGTCGAAAATGCTGACGCTTCCCGAAAACCGGGACTATACTCTTGCGGAACTGCTCCTTATCAATCGAGAGAAACCCGACACAGTGCGTGAACCGGTAAAAAGCTTGAAACCGCAAGCACGCTCATTGCGTAGCACGCGCCAAATGCTTCAGCAGCGCACCCATGGCCGGGTTCTGCAGCCCGGCCTTCGAGGGCCGGAAAACCAGCAGAGTGCCGCATGTGGGCTCCGGCGTCAGCAGGCGCAGGTCCGGGCCTGCACAGCTTTCGGCCACACGCCGGGAAAGCATCGCAACGCCCGCGCCGCTGCGAACCATACGGGCGATGTTGCCCGCGGCCGCGCCGGTGTACCCAACCTGCGGTGAAAAGCCCGCTTTGCGGCAAAGCTCCAGGCTGGTTTCCAGCAGGCCGGTGCCGGCGCTCAGCAGCAGAAAGCGCTTGCCGCTGAACAGCGAAAGCGGGACGGCGCCTTTTGTGGCGCAGAAAAGTTTTTCGGGCACCAGAAGAACAAGTTCATCCTTGCACAGGATGACGTCCTCCGGCATCACGGGACCGTCCGGGACGCGGAAAAACGCTCCGTCACAGCGCCCGCTCTGGATGAGCGGGGGCATGGCGGTATTTTCCCGTTCCTCCACCATGAGCCGCGTGCGGGGATACGCGGCGGAAAAGTCCGCCAGCATTTGAGGAAAGCCGTAACAATCCGCGACGGGGAGCAGCGCAAGGCGCAGGCTTCCGTCGGGGTGGACGGCCTGTTCCAAAAGCTGATATTGGCGCGCCAGCGCCTGTGCCGGAGGATATGCCCTGCGGCCTGCGTCCGTCAGCTCCGCCCTGCGATGGGCGCGGTCAAACAGACGGACGCCCAGCTGGTGCTCCAGCTTCTGAACCTGCTTTGAAATCACCGGCTGAGAAAGAAAAAGCGCGTCCGCAGCGGCTGAGAAGCTGCCGGTATCCGCCACGGCCAAAAAGGCTTGCACCCATTCCAGATCCATACGCCGCACCTCGCAATATATTCCGTTCTGGAATATATTGTACAGTAAACCAAAATTGATGGCAAGAGCTATGAGCGCTACAATAAAAGAGAAGAAGCAATGTGTCTCAATTTTATGGAAGGGATGGTCAAGGATGAAAACAGTTTGTATGTTTTTTGCGGCACGCCGCTATTGGGCGGATGAAGAAAAGCTGCGTTCTGCCTATGAAACGCTGGCGGCTCAAATGGGGGAAGGTATAGAATGCTGCCTTGCAGCGGACGCAATGGGAGAGGATAAACTGCCGCAGGGCGATTGCCTGATCGCGGTGCCCATGAGCGGCGCCGTGCAGCAGAACATCCTGGCGGCGGCAGCGGCCTATGAAAGCGTGGTGCTGTACGGCGCGTACATACGAGGCAATGCGCCCGGGGCACTGTGCAGCGAGATGCTGCGCTGCAACGCAGCCCCAACGCTGATGGATACGTGGGCCGTGCTGCGGCGCACGACGCCCGGCACACAGCTTGCGCTGAATGAGGCGCAGCTGAAAGATGCTTTGCAGGTATTGGCTGCATACAATGCGGTGCGGGGCGCTACTTTGCTGCAGATCGGGCATACTGAGCCGTGGGTCATCAGCAACGCGTCCGAGCCGGCGGTATATGAGGCGCGTTTCGGCGTGAAAATTCGTTTTGTGGAACAGGACGAACTGGCGCAGCTTTATCGCGGGGCGCAGCGGGAACAGGCGCAGACATATTATGACTGGTTCGTGCAGAACAGTACCGGATGCGCGGAGCCCACGGACGGTGCATTGTGGGATGCCTCGCGTATGGCATGGGCGCTGATCACGCTTTTGGAGCGGTACGGTGCACAGGGAGCAGCCATCGCATGCTTTAATTTGCTCAGAGAGGGGACGACATCCTGCCTGGGCGTGAGCTATGTGAACGACTGCACGCCCATGGTAGCCGCCTGTGAAGGGGATATGGACAGCGCAGTCACCATGCTGATGATGAAACATCTAACCTCCACAAAATTGTGGATGGCGAATCCCGGCCTGCAGCCGGACGGGACGGTGAACTTTTCGCATTGCACGGCGCCCATCTGCTGCATGGGCGATCCGCTGCCCTGTACGCTGCGCAGCCATCATGAAAGCGGCATCGGCGTCAGCCTGCAGGTAGAGCTTCCTCAGAAAAAGCGTGTGACCGCCTGCCGTATTTCCGACGAGGCTTCCAAAATGACGGTCCATCTTGGATACTCTGCGGCGGGGCCTTATGAAACGGCATGCCGCACACAGATGCATGTGCGGTTCGACGATGCGCCGCATTATCTGCGCACGGTGCTTGGGTGCCACCAGGTGTTTGCTTTTGAGGATGTGGAGGAAAAACTTCTCAGGCTGGCGGCCCTGTTCGGCCTGGATGTATTGTAATTGTACTGTGTTGAAATCAAAAACGCTGCTGTTTGGGAAACAGCAGCATAAAGTTGAATCGGGGACTGCGGTTTAGGCGCCAGGCTGTTAAAAACCAAAGCAAAAAAACCGTTCAGAAGTTCGAATCACAGGCAAAAGCAGATGCTATTCTCGCGTCCACCTTTTTACGGATTCGACCAGATCTTCCGCATCCGCCTGAGACTCTGTTTTGGTTACCAAAAACAAGCCCTTTGACGACAGTTCAGACAACAGCGTTTTGATATCCTTGGGGTCCACTTCATTGATGAGCACGCTTTTTCCGCTTTCCTGTATCTTTTTAAAGACGTCAAAATGGTGCATGTAGTTCGGCTGGCCTGCAACGGAGACCCACTGGATCATTTGAATTTTGTCAATCGACAAAATATCGTCAAGATGACGCAGCTGTTCGATGCCATCCATGTGATAGATGTTGTAGTCCTGCTCGTTGGCGCAGCGAATCAGTTCGGGCAATTCAAATTCACGAAAAGTGCTGCTTGAAAGCATGACAGAAATGTCGGATTGCAATTGTGACATACGGTTCGGAGCCCAAAGAGAAAGCCAACCTACGACACTGCCGCCGTAGTTGCAATTCTTGCAAAGCTCATAGAGTCTCTGGCCCGAATAATTCCAGGCATGAAAGAGTTCATCCAGTGCTTTATGTACATTATCCGGGTCATCGTAAAAATCCATTAAAAGATTATCCGCGCCACGCAATGTGGACAGAGCGTCCAGCATACCAGCATTATCCGGAGTGGAAATCATAAATCTATCCTGGCACTTTTGAGAAATATGGGAGCACAGCAGCTCCTGATGTTGCAGGAGTGGATGATCCTCACGGAAAACAAGAGGATGCGCGTCATAGTCTTCAATAACAGAACCAAGCCAGAAATGACCGTCACGAATGTCAATGGGAGCGTCAAAATAGCCGGCGTGGCCGGCAGGGCCGTAATTGAACCATAATTCAGGAAAAGCTTCGCCTCCAAAAAAACAATGCTCCAGATGTTTTTCTTTTTGCTCCAGTACATATTCCGGGTCGTACCCGTGGAGCGTGGACCTTAAGTTGACTCCTTTGTAGTACGCTTCTTCGTGGCCAGCCTTGGGCGCAAATACCGCGACACAGCAGCGGTCGATCAGCTCCTGATGCCAGAGTGCTTCGAAACGTTTTTGGCTTTCCGCCCAGTCGGATTTAAAGTACATAAACTTACCTCTTTCCCTGTTTATAATGGAACCTTTGGGTGCCTTATTGCCAGTAGTTTTCTATTTCTTCGCGAATGATCTGAACATAGCGTTTTGCTTTTGCCTCATTGTGATGAAGCGTGTAAACATCCCTCTGTGAAAATTCAAGAGTACATCCCCGGGCGGCGTCCAGTGTTTCGCGAATGTGTGCCCGGCAGGCGTCTTCATCCAGAAACTCATTCACCCCAAGGAAATTGGGGCTGGGTTTGCGGTGGAATACGGTTTTTCTGCCGCGCAGGCGTTCGCCCATAAACGCCTGGTCGCACCACGGGGAGATAGAGACCTTGCGAAGATTGGGCAGTCTGCTTAAGCATCTGTCCCAGATCGGATGCACCGGTTCACAGCACCCGTAGGACAAAAGCCCGAATGTCTGCGCGAGCTTTTCATATGCAGGAAAAATAAATTCTTCGTACATATCGGGAGAGATCGAGACCGTTTCCTGCGAATCCATAAAGCCCCAAAGGTCTGTACATTGCACCGGTGCATGCTGCTTCAGCGTGTGGTTATAACAGAGAGAGCCCTGGCACAGATGCTCGTGCCCCGCTGTCGGCAGAAGAATGCCTTCGGCCTCCAGGAACTGAAAATAAGCGATATAGTCGTCGGCAAGACGCAGGATCATTTCCTTGAATTCATCGGGATTATCATACATACTGAAAAACATATATTCCATTCCCATAAGATGAACAAGGTCCTGCGTGGGAACGGCAACAAAGGCGCTTCCCTCCAGTTTCGCGGGCAGAATATCCCCAAACGCTGCGTCGGCCGCTTCCAGACGGGCGAGTGTTTCCTCTCTTTTTATCCCGAAGCGGGAGGGAGCGAGATGGGCGCACGCGTCTTCAATATCCGTAATTTGATGAACGAACTGATGGCCCAGGCCGTCGGAGGAGACGCGCTTTACCGGGATATCGAATGGAATGAAAAAAGTCTGCCATAATACGGGGAAGTAGTCCGGTACGACACGGTCGTCCCCGATCAGCTCGCGATTCAGAAAGTTCCGATAGAGAGAAGTTTCCAGGCTGCGGGCGAACTCTCCGCTGCATCGCAGCCGGGGCGGTATGACTTCGTGCTCAAAGGTCCCCAGTTCCAGGGAGATCATGGGGCGTGCGCCCGGTTCGCACTCGTTCAGGGCATACCATTCGGCAATATGCCGCTTATTTTCTTCGGTATTGGCCAGTTCGAGCTGATGAGCGGCAAGTGTGCGCAAAATATCCCTGTCGGTTTCGGAAATGTCAAATGTGTAGGCCATGGATCTTCCCCCTTCAAAATAATCAAAGCAAGCTTGCAAAGAGAATTCCGCCGGAGATTCTCATAAAGACGCGGCCATATACGTATGGCGGCATCTTTTCAGGTTTCTCTTACGAGTTCCTCACGCATTATTTCTACCCAACGAACGGCATTTTGGGGATTCTTTCCCAATGTGTGGGTGTCTTTCATAATGAATTCACAGATTCCGTTCTTGGCCTGCTTGGCTGCATTGCGGCATATGGAGCGGACGTGTTCTTCGTCCAGCCGGGATTGTGCCAGCGGGGCGGGATTCAGCTTGATGCAGGCAACATAGTCCTTTTTTAGAAGCGTCGGTATGGTGCTGAGATTGGACCAGGGACATACCGATACGCGGCGCAGATTTGGAATTTGTTTTACATATTCCCAGCGCTTTTCGTATGGCTCGCAGCACCCGTAATAGTTCAGCCCGAACCGCGAAGCCAGCTCTTTCTGGTACGGGAATATGAATTCCCCGTACATTGCGGGATCGACTGAGACGGTTTCCTGTGACTCTACAAATCCCCACATGTCCTTTGCAGTGTTTGCCTGCGGCGGCAATTGGCTTGTGTAGCCAAAACCGCCGGAGCCGACATAGTCCTCGGTGTTGGTGTACAGCAGATGCTCGCGCTCAAGAAAATCAATCATGTGGTGTTTTCCGTCGCAGAGAAAGTGCATCATACGGTGAACATTTTCCGGTTCGTCGATAAAGTCACACAGGAAATTTTCGAATCCCCGCAAATCAATATAATCCCAACACATGCCCAGGGACCACCACCACTGCATATGGCGGCGCACCTGCAAAATATCGCCAAAAATATCGTTGGCTTGTTCCAGAAGTGCATCTGAACGCTGGCGGTCGATGAGGATTTCCGGAAAATGCAGTTTTTTAAATGCCTCTTCATAATTTTCGATCGCGTTTTCTGCTTTATAGGAGCCGCCGTGAGCGGTATCGCCATGAAGTTTAACAGTTATCCCGTATCCGGAGCTCTTATATACCCAGGGGACATCAAACGTATCGACAATTACTTTATCATCCCGCAGAGTGTTGCAGTGGTACAATCGCTGCCGGAGCACAAGTTCCCATTGACGGGCCTGCACATCTGTGCAGCAAAGCGCAGAGCCGGGAAAGATTTCATGCCATCCGTTTTCGGGATCGATGAAAACCAAAGGCGTATCGCCGCAAAGATCGTTGTGCTCAGCCCACAGACGCTTGTTTTCCTTCTGCAAAGAATCGGCTGCGGCCTGCGCAACCTGCTCCGCAAGTTTGCGGAGCAGGTTTTTTTCCGTCTGTGTCATGTTTTTCCTCCAAGATGAAGGTTACAGCCTGTTGGGCTGCTTTTTTCGTAAAGCTGCACTTTTTTGATGCGGCGTTCCATCCAGCCGCCCCAGAAATAGTAGGCGATAAAAGCAAGCGAGGTAACGATCCATGCGGCGGGGTAGCTTAAAGCGACGACCCGGATGTCGTGCCAGCGCGGAACGATGAAAGAGCACCATACTATACGGATGCCGCAGATGCCGAGCGAGGTGATGATCGTGGGGACAAGCGAATCGCCGGTTCCGCGGATCGCTCCCGACAGGATTTCGATGAAGATGTACGTAAAATAGAATGGAACGACTGTGCGCATGATGGAAACGCCTTCCGCAATGACAGCCGGGTCCTGAATAAACAGACGGTAAATATAAGAGCCGGAAAAGTAAAAAATCAGGCTCAGCCCAACGGAAAAAGTGAAGGAAAGATTCAAGCCCACACGCACGCTTTTGCGGATACGGTCATACTGTTTTGCGCCGAAATTCTGTCCGGAAAAGGTTGTTGCCGCAATGCCGAATGCGCCGATGATCATCCAGAATAAGCCGTCGGCTTTGCCATAGGCCGTCCATGCAGCAATGGTATCGGTGCCGAAGGAGTTAATGGAAACCTGTACGATGATATTGGAAAGGCTGTACATAACAGACTGAAGACCGTTCGGAAGCCCGATTTCAATGATCTGTTTCAGCGTTGGAGCGTCAAAGCGGATCTCTGTGAGATACAGATGATAAATCGTATTGGCATGTGTCAGTTTATAAACGATCATACCGGCACTTAGAAATTGGGACAGAATCGTAGCCCAGGCAACGCCGGCAATTCCCCAATGGAAAACAGCGACGAATAAGAGATCCAGCACCAGATTTGTAACGGTACACAGGATCAGAAAATACAGCGGACTTTTGGAATCCCCGACAGCACGCAGGACCCCTGCGCCAAGATTGTAGACCAGATTCCCGATGATACCCAGAAAATAGATGCGCATATATGTGACGGCATACGGCATCACATCTTCCGGAGTACCTGTGATGTGCAGAGCCATTGGAGAAAATAGAAGCCCCAGAACCATCAGAAAAGCGCCGCCCGTAAGGCCCAGAGCAAGCGTGGTATGTATTGCTTTGTGCATCTTTTCCGCGGAGTTTTCTCCAAAATATTGAGCAATAACGACGCTTCCGCCGGAGGCGACACCGACAAAAAGCCCAACGAGCAGGTTGATCAGCACACTGGTAGAGCCGCCGACAGCGGCGAGCGCTTCTTTTCCGATGAAATTGCCGACGACTACGGCATCTACGGTATTGTAAAGCTGCTGGAAAAAAGTGCCCAGCAAAATAGGGAAGAAAAACAGGAGCAGTTGTTTTCGAATCGGGCCTTCGGTGATGCCGTTGACTGGCTGATGAGTGCTTTCCATGAATTGCTTACCTCCGGTGGGATATGTTTGAGATTCCGGTCAAAGCGCCGGAGTATTTTTTATCTCGAAATACGAAAATGCAGCGCTGCCGCCCGTGGTGAAAAGGCCGATGAACGTGCCGGTAAAGGTCATGTCAGCGGTCCCTTCCGTGCAAAGGCCCGCTACGGCGCCTTTACCGGCTTCCTGTACGGCGTGGTTGGGAAGTGCGTAGCCGAAACGATAGGCACGCTCGTCTGCATCAATAGATAAAGTAATATTGTTTTCGTAATTTATTTTCTGGCAAAAAACCTCGGCTTCCAGGTCATGAATCCGGCGGTTGACCGCGATGCAGTATTCTCCGGCCGCCCGCTTCAGATAAATTTCGTAATGATAATCACAGGTATAATAAGCGGTGATGCCGGCACGCTGCCCATCTGCAAGAGGCCCGGACAAAAGGGTGCGCGCGGTCATCCTGTGTTCCGTTTGCCGTACTCCGAGAAATGCCGGCGAACGGCGCGGATCGCTCAAAGATACGTGACCGCATAGCGTCAAAAAGCCAGGGTTTTCTGTAAGCGACCAGCATCCGTTTTCTGGATTGCGAATAAAAGTCCAATCCGGACGCAATTTGCCGGCTGAAAAATCGTCCCGAAACAGTTGGCTGCGCGGCTGTGCGCCAAAGGGAAGCGGACCTTCCATTTCCAGTGACAGCGTTCTCCCGCCTTGCAGGACCGGCCAATCATCCTCCGTCCAGACAAGCGGCGCCAGAAAGGTTTCGCGCCCCAAATTGTGCAGCAGGTTGTAGGGCAGACGGCGGATGCCCAGACAGACCATCCACCAATTGCCGTTTGCATCCTCCACAAGGTCGGCGTGTCCTGTTGCCTGAATCGGCGATATGCCGAGCTGATCTTGATGGAAAAGAATTGGATTATACGGGTTTGCGGTATATGGTCCCCAGATATTTGTACTGCGTTGAACGGTGACATGATGTCCATATTCACTTCCGCCTTCTGCGAGGACCAGATAGTAAAACCCATTCCTTTTATATATGTGCGGCGCTTCCGGCCAGCATCCGCCGCATCCATAGGAAATAATACGGGATACGGTATTCTGTGTTCCCGTAAGAGGATCGATCTCGCACATCTGTATTGCGTTTTTGCCTTCGCTGAACCCGGTGGAGGTGAAGTATACTTTGCCGTCATCGTCAAAAAACAGGGAAGGGTCGATCCCCGTTTGCTTTACCTGCACAGGCAGGGACCAGCCCTGAACAAGGTCATCGGTATGTACGATAAAATTCCGAATGGAAGAGGCGTTTGTGGTTGTCATATAGTAACGGCCGGCATGATAGCGGATCGTGGGAGCATAGATTCCGCCCGAGTGGCTGCAGCCCTGAAGGGGAAGCTGCTCAGCGGAGGTAAGGCAATGCCCAAGCAGCTCCCAGTTGGCAAGATTTGTGCTGTGGTACAGCGGAACACCGGGAAAGTATTCAAAACTCGAGGTGACGAGATAGTAATCATTGCCTACTCTGCAGATGCTGGGGTCAGGATTGAATCCGCGGATAACAGGGTTGTGATATTGAAACATACGGCTTGTTCCTTTCGGCTGCATGGTACGGGTTGACACGGCTCTGTTTTCTATTGTATTTCCCTTATATCACAGCTTTGATTTTTTTTCTATGGATTTGAAACTATTTCGATTGTTTCGATTGTGCCGGACGCAGTTTCGATGGGTGGATTGCATGAATTAAGGCGTATTGCATATTTTTTCGATTGTTTCGATTGAAAAAATATGTATAATTTCAATTAGAGACATAATGGATCGGCCGATCTATTAAAAAACGGGGCAAAATCGAAATGCTTTTTCGATTTTGCCCCGGATGCCACAGCGTTCGATGAAGTATAATATTTTGATTCGATAAAAGGAGGAAAAACAGTGAAAAAACTTTTGAGCTTGGCATTGGCTATTGTTATAGCGCTTTCTATGGCCGCATGCGGTGGAGGGAACAGCGTCTCCACGGGGACGACGTCTGCACCGGCTGCTTCGGACAGCGAAGCCTCGGGACCCAAAGCGTCCGGTACAATCACCGTATACGGATGGGGCAGCGGCAGTGAGCTGGAGGCGCATAAGCAGATCGTAGAAGACTTTAACGCGCTGAATACCGGTGTGAAAGCAAATCTGGAAATCGTTCCCAGCACGGAGTATTCGACGAAGCTGAAAGCGATGCTGGCAGCGGGAACAGCCCCTGATGTTATTATGACAGGTGTGGATGACAACCATTTCTATTATTTGAATAACAACTTTGAAGATTTGAGCCCGTATATCGAACGTGACAGCTTTGACCTGGAAGGTATTTTCACTCCGGGGGCGACGGACGGCTATGTGTATAGCGACGGCGCGCGTTGGGGTCTGCCGTTTGTGGCTAATACGATGGTCATTGCTTACAATAAAGAATATTTTGACAAATATGGTGTGGAATATCCCACCGGTGATTGGGATTGGAACGAGTTTCGCGAGGTTTGCGAAAAGCTGACCAGCGGCGAAGGGGCCTCCAAAGAATATGGCATGACTTATCACTGGGCAACGACGGCCCTTGCGCACTATTCGGCCGGCGGACAGCTTTTTGATATTTCCACTTCTCCCGCAAAGATGATGGCCAACGATCCTCTTGTTATCGAGGGCGTTAAGATGTACACCGACCTCATCAAAGATGGTTATTATCCTGACAATGCCGCGGTGCAAAATATGCCCTCCGAAACGCGCTTCTTCTCCGGAAAATGCGGCATGATCTTCTTCTTCCCGTGGGATATTGCAAACTTTTCCGAGAGCCTGAACGGCGTTTTTGAATGGGATATCGTTTCGCTTCCCAAGGATGCAACAGGTACGTCCACAACGCTCCAGTGGAACACCGGCTATGCAATGAATGCCGATTCCAAAAATAAGGACGCGGCCTGGGAATTCATCAAGTATGCGTGCGGCAGTGAGGCGGCTGCGGAAGTGATCACAAACTGCGGTATGCCGGTGGTTCAGACGGTTGCCGCGAATTGGGGCGAGGGCTTGATTCCCAATACGGAGATTTCCCGCCAGCTGTTTGTGGATGTGATGGCAACCAGCAAGCAGACGATTCTGGGCGGTTCATTCAACGAGATCGGAGACCTGTACAGTACTGCGTGGAACGATATCGTGTACAACGGCGCCGATGTTACAGAACGCATGGAACAGCTGCAGGAAGAGGCCGAACCTGTTTTGGCAAGGCTGACGGCAGAAAAGTAATTTAGCGGCTGGACTTTTACAATGTTGTTGATGACGCGGCTCTCCTTTTTGCATTTGCCGGAAAGAAGAGCCGCGTTTGGATTTAGGAGGAAGCCCGTGAGGACTATTATGAATAAGAAGACTGCTGCGAATCGAGAAAGTGCGCTGGCAAGAAGGCGCACCCGGTCATTTTTTACTTATATCATGCCGTGGCTGATCGGCTTTTTGGGGCTGACGCTTTTCCCAATGCTTTTTTCCTTATATCTTTCTTTTACAGATTCCTCGATTGGCGCGGCGTCTAACTTTATCGGCTTTGAAAACTATATCAATATTTTTAAAATCGACCCGGACTTTTGGAGAGCCGTACGCAACACATTGGCCTATGTCGGCGTGTTTGTCCCGCTCAGCACGATTTTCAACATTACGATCGCGATGGTTTTAAACCAGAAGCTTAAGGGCCGCGGGCTGTACCGCGTTGCATTTTACATTCCCTCCGTGTGCGCTGGCGTGGCCGTCACACTTTTGTGGGGATGGATATTCAATGCGGATTACGGTATTTTGAACAGCTTCCTCTCCTGGTTCGGCATTGAGGGACCCTCGTGGCTGGTTGACCCCAAGTGGTCGATGTGGGCCATCGTTATTGTGAACCTCTGGACGCAGGGGAATACGATTATTATTTACCTGGCCGGCCTTCAGGATATTCCGGTTTCACTGTATGAGAGTGCACAGATCGATGGGGCAACCTGGTGGCAGAAAACAAGAAAGATTACTTTGCCGCTTTTGACTCCGACCATTTATTTCAATGTGCTTCTGTGCCTCATTGGTGCGTCCCAGATGTTTAACCAGCCGTATCTGCTTACGAAAGGCCTTCCCGGTGAAGAAACAACCTATACGTATATGATGCACACCTACAACAATGCTTTCCGCTTCGGGAACAATGGATACGCCTGTGCGTTGTCCTGGATCCTGCTGGTTGCAATCCTGTGTTTTACACTGATCTATCAGAGCACCAGCAAATATTGGGTGAATTATTCTACCGAAAGCTGATCAATCTGCTATAAAAGAAAGAGGGCGTTTTTGTGACCACGCATACCAAGCGCGTTTTGACAGATGGGATGAGAAAAGGCGTTAGCTATATTCTTCTTACTTGTCTGACGCTCGTTTTTTTGCTCCCGTTTTTCTGGATGCTTTCCACGGCATTCAAGACGCCGGCGCAGCTTTATCTGGACCCGCCGGTCTGGATCCCGGACCCGATCACGCTGGACAACTTTATAAAAGGATGGGACTACGTAGATTTTAACCGCTATGTTCTGAATACGCTTTTTATTACCATTGTGGGTACGCTGGGTACAGTTGTTACTTCGGCCTTGGTCGCGTATGGCTTCGCACGGTTTCCGTCGCGGTGGAACGGCCCGCTGTTTACGATCGTGCTGGCGACGCTGATGCTGCCGTCACAAGTCACGCTCATCCCCGCATATATGATGTATTCCAAGCTGGGGTTTGTCGATACCTATCTTCCTCTTTTGCTTCCGGCCTGGCTGGGCGGCGGCGCGTTCAATATTTTTCTGCTTCGTCAGTTTATCCGAGGAATTCCGCATGAATTGGACGAGGCGGCGGAAATCGACGGCTGCGGTACCTTTAAGATCTTTTATAAGATTTTGCTTCCGGCAATGAAGCCGGTGCTTACCACTGTGGGCGTGATGGCGCTGATTGGCAACTGGAACGACTTTATGGGGCCGCTGATTTATCTCAATTCCGAGAGCAAGTACACCATCGCCATCGGCTTACAGTTCTTCAACCAGAATTTCGGAACAGGAAAAATGAATTATTTGATGGCGGTTTCTATTCTTACGACGCTGCCGCTGATCATCCTGTTCTTCTGCGCACAGAGGTATTTTGTACAGGGCATCACAATGAGCGGCATCAAAGGATAGGCTCGCGCAAAAGTACAGGCTCCGGCCCGGCCGGGCAAACGGAGAATGGAGGAAATAAAAATGGCGTCGATCAAGGATGTTGCAGAATTGGCGAAGGTCTCGATCTCCACCGTCTCATTGGCGATCAATTATCCGGAGAGAGTGAGAGAGGGGACAAAGACCAAGATATTTGACGCAATGAAGAAGCTTCATTATGTTCCTTCATCCAGTTCCAAATCAGCGCTGGAGCAGACACAGAAACGGAATTCCGTTGCGCTGATCACCGGAGAAATTTTCGGCCCTTATTATTACGAGGTTATTCGCGGCATTGCCGAGACGCTGGCGCTGAACAATCTGGAAATGGTAATGCTCAGCGGTACAAGTTCGCTGCGCAGAAATTTCTGCAACTCTATAGAAAATCCCGCCTTTTGCGGGATTATACTGACACAGCTGGCAGATCTGACAGACGAAGACCTGGCCCGGGCGAAGGAAAAAAACATTCCAATCGTGATGTGCCACAGTGAGGTGACAATGGAAGGCCTCGGCTCGGTGAATGTGGACAACCGCAACATCGGGAAAATGATTGCAAACCATTTGATGTGTATCGGCTATGAAGAGATCGGTATTCTGGGAAAGCGGGCAACGGGCACCCAGGTGCGCGCGGAGGTGTTTGCACACACACTGAAGCACAGCGGCGTCGCAATTCCGCCCCCGTGGGATATTCCCTGTGACCTGGACGACAAAGGCGGCTTTACGGCAATGCAGGAGCTGCTTGCCAGCGGGCAGGCGCTGCCAAGAGCGTTTTTCTGTCTCAATGATGAGGTGGCGCTGGGGGCGATGCAGGCGCTTCGGGCAGCGGGCATTCAGGTGCCGCAGCAGATGGCGGTCATCGGGTGCGACGATATTCCCGTCAGCAAGTTTGCCTCGCCGCCGTTGTCCACGATCGTAATGCCGAAATTTGAGATGGGCCTGATGGCGGTGGGGCTGCTGCTGCGGCAAATGAGCGGAAAACCGCCGGAAAATGTAGTTCTCAACGGAAAACTCCAAATACGGGAATCCTGCGGATATAACGAATGGCGGCGGCACCGTTTGGAATCCGCAAAGGCAAAGCAAATAAGATCGGAGGAAAAACCATGAAGCGATATCCCCCTGCGATGCCGGAAATGCAGCACATGGTACACGGCAGCGATTACAATCCCGAGCAGTGGCTCACTTGGAAGGAAACGGTCTGGAAGGAGGATATGCGCCTTGCGAAGCTGGCGGGGCTCAATTCGCTTACGGTCGGTGTTTTCTCTTGGGCGATGCTTGAGCCGTCTGAAGGCCATTTTACATTTGAATGGCTGGACGAAGTAATGGACATGCTGGCGGAAAACGGTATGAAGGCAGTGCTGGCCACTCCTTCTGCCGCGCGCCCGGCGTGGCTTGCAAAAAAATATCCGGAGGTTTTGCGTACAGGGCAGGACCGTGTGCGCAATCTGTTCGGCGGCCGGCACAATCATTGCATGTCATCTCCGGTATACCGGGAAAAGGTGCGTATCATCAATACAAAGCTGGCGGAGCGATACAGGGACCATCCGGCGCTGGGGATGTGGCACATTTCCAATGAAATTAACGGCGAGTGCCACTGCGAACGATGTCAGCAGCGTTTTCGAGCGTGGCTCAAAGAAAAATATGGTACGCTGGACGCACTGAACCAGGCATGGTGGAGTACCTTTTGGAGCCACCGGTATACGGAATGGGAACAGATTGAAAGCCCGGCCTGGAATGGAGAATGGGGAACGCATGGACTGAACATTGACTGGCACCGTTTTTCTACCTGGCAGCATATGGATTTTGTGGCCAGAGAACTGGAACCGTTGCGCCAGTATACGCCCGGGACCCCGTGTACCACAAATTTTATGGCGTCTTATGAAGACCTCGATTATGTGGAATTTGCCAAGCTGTTTGATGTGGTTTCCTGGGATAATTATCCCGACTGGCATTGGAACGGAGAGGCGGACATTATGATCGCCCGCCGGACCGGTTTTTATCACGATCTGATGTATGGGCTAAAAAAGCGGCCGTTTTTCCTGATGGAGAGTTCTCCTTCTGCAACAAACTGGAGGGAAGTTGCAAAGCTGCATCGTCCCAACGGACATCTGCTTCAGTCTCTGCAGGCCGTGGCGCACGGCTCGGACAGCGTGCAGTATTTCCAGTTCAGGAAAAGCCGCGGTTCCTGCGAAAAGTTCCACGGCGCGGTCGTGGACCATGAGGGTTCAGAGAATACGCGCGTATTTCGCGATATTGTGCAGGTGAGCCGGGCGCTGGAAGGTCTGGACGATGTTGTAGGAACAGTGCGCCCTGCCCGGGCAGCGCTGTTATACGATTATCAAAATGGCTGGGGCATCTCTGATATGAAGGGCGCCTTGCAGGAAAAGACGGGTTACAGGGATACGGTGCTTGCCCATTACGGCGCGTTTTGGAATAGAGGCATCCCAGTGGCGATTATCGACGAAACAAGCCTGCTGGACGAGTATGATCTGGTCATCGCGCCAATGGCATATATGCTCCGGGGCGATTTTGCAGCGCGGGTGGAACGGTTTACCGCTGCGGGCGGAACGTTTGTAGCAACCTATCTCACAGGCTATGTGGATGAGACGGATCTGTGCTTCCTGGGTGGATTTCCCGGGCCGCTGAAAGGGGTTCTTGGCATTTGGGACGAGGAGCTGGACGCTTTGTATCCGCAGGATTCCAATACCGTGCAATGGAACGGAAAAAGCTATCGTGCGGTTGACCTGTGTGAGCGGATACACGCGCGGGGCGCGCAGGTGTTGGGTACATACGGAAGCGATTTTTATGCCGGCTCACCGGCTGTCACATGCAACCGGTACGGAAAGGGAAAGGCGTATTACATTGCAGCACGCACAGAGGAAGCATTTTTAAACGACTTTTACGCGGTGCTGTGCGGGGAACTGGGAATAAAGTCCTGCGTCGACGCAGAGCTGCCTGCAGGTGTGAATGCGCAGGTGCGGACGGACGGTGAGCGGGACTTTGTATTTCTGATGAACTTTACGGGAGACGAGCAAACCGTTTCCATACAGGAAGAAAAAATCGTCCTGCAGCCCTGGGGTACACAGATACTTGAGCGGGAGAGCCAGTCCCGGGTTTCCGCCCTTGGAAAAGGAGTGGTGGAATGATGCTGCCGAATATCTCTCGGGAAAACGGCCGCGTCACCTTATTCGTGGACAGCAAGCCTTTCTACATTCTGGGTGGCGAGGTGCACAATTCCTGCGCTTCCAGTCTGGCCTATATGGAATGCTCCGTCTGGCCGCTGTTGCGCGGTTTGCATCTCAATACCTTGGCGGTTCCGGTCTATTGGGAGCTGACCGAGCCGGAGGAAGGAACATTTGATTTCAGCCTTGTGGACGGGCTTTTGCAGCAGGCAAGGCGGGAGGGGCTCCGGCTGATTCTTCTGTGGTTCGGGTTGTGGAAAAACGCAGAGTCAACGTATGTGCCAGGCTGGGTGAAACGGGATACCGGGCGCTTTTTTCGCGCATCCCTTGGCCCCAATGAAGGCCCGCTGCGTTCGGACTGCCTGATTTCTCCCTGCTGCGAAGCGGCGGTGGAGGCGGACGCAAGGGCGTTCGGCATGCTGATGAGGCACTTGCGCGAGACTGACCGAGAGGAACAGACTGTTATTTTGGTACAGGTGGAAAATGAGGTGGGAATGCTGGGGGCTCCGCGCGATATATGTCCGGCAGCGCAGGCCGCGTTCCGGAGCGCTGTTCCGGAAACGGTCGCAAGCCGCTTTGGAAAGCGCGGCAGTTGGGAGGAGGCCTTTGGGGCGCAGGCCTCGGAGCGTTTTTCCAGCTATTGCTTTGCCAGTGCGGTGGAGCGGATCGCTCGGGCGGGAAAAAGAGAATATCCGTTGCCCCTGTATGTCAATGCGTGGACCGTGCAGCATCCAGGAGAACGTCCCGGAAACTATCCCAGCGGCGGCCCGGTTGCCGAGCAGTGGGAAATGTGGAAGCTGTGTGCGCCCAGCATTGAGTTTTTCAGCCCGGATATTTACCTGACGGATTTTGCGGCCGAGTGCGAAAAATATCAGCGGGAAGACAATGCGCTTTTTATCCCGGAGGCGCACAATACCGTGGACGCGGCATCATTTGCTCTGTATGTGGCGGGATGCCGCAATGCACTGGGATTCTCGCCCTTTGCCATCGACACGATACGCTGCTATGAGGCTCCGGTGTTCAACGGAGCGGCGGTGCAGGAGGCGTTCAGCCTTTTGCGGACGAGGGACAATTCAAAGGCGGCGGAATACCTTTCCAGTGTTTACGGAATTTTGGACGCCCTGTGGGAGATCATCGAACCACGCCGCGGCACGGGGACAGTGCAAAGCTGCCTGTGTATGAATCAACTGCGGGACGGGCTGGAATTTGAAAAATATGGGATTCTGGTAAAATATCAAAGGCAGGACCCGAGTGCCCCAAGAGGCGCGCTGCTGGCCATCCAACTGCGGGAAGAACGGTTTTTCCTTGCCGGGATCAATTGCACGGCCGAGTTTTTGCCCGCGGCTTTCTCCCGCGCCGAGATCGTTCGGCTCCAGGAGTATACGGCGCAGGACGGAAAACTGGTGCCCGGCCGCGTTTTCAACGGCGATGAGATTCGGCCTTCTTTCGGGGAAAAGCTGACGCTGCTTTTGGCGGAGCTGCACCAGGTAGATGCGGAGCCTTTGTAAAGGTTATTTTGGCGGCTTATGCCGTCTGAGGGAAAAGGAGGGAACGGTATGCGGGCATTGGACAAAAATCAAATGCGGGCTATTATTGATGGAAAGGGCCATGGAGAGCGGATTCCGCTTCTGTTTTCAATCTGGATGAACGCAGCTCCCTTTCATGGAGATGAAGCGGCGTATCAGGAATGGATCTCAAATAAGGTCTGCGATGTTGAAGAATACTATTTAAACATGCCGGGTTTTTGGGAAGGCCCGGCGGACGCGCCTGAGTATCGGTGGGCATTCGGGGAGAAAAAGTGGGACGATAATGCCGCGATTGATTCACAGGTGCTGATAGAGGATTGGGACAAAGCGCAGCCTTTTTATGACACCTTTCCGTCTCCGGAGTATCCGGGCCTGGTGCCAAAGCCGGAGACGGACGGCTCACGTTATGTTCTGGCGCGGTCCTGGTATACGCTGTTTGAACGGCATTGGTCGCTGCGCGGCATGCAGAACGCGCTGATGGATTTCTATGATGCACCGGAAGAAGTGCATAAGCTGTACCAGCATCTTACAGATTTTTACGTAAGGGCGATCGAACGTGCAAAATTGGAAATGAACGCGGATGGTTTTTTTCTTACAGACGATATAGGGGCACAAAGCGGACCGATGTTTTCGCTCGAGGTATTCCGGGAATTTTTTAAACCTTATTATGCGCAGATTGCAAGAAAAGCACATGATATGGGCATGCACATATGGCTGCATACCTGCGGGAATGTCACGCTGTTTTTGGAAGATTTTATAGAGATCGGCATAGACGTTCTTCACCCCATTCAAAAATATGCGATGAACGCCGAAGAGATTGCAAAAAAATATGGAGGCAGGATCTGCATCCTGGCAGGCTTTGACGTGCAGCAGGTGATTCCTTATGGTTCTGCTGAGGAAGTGAGAGCAGAAGTGCGCTGGCTGATAGATACATACAGGCGCAGCGATGGAAGGCTGATGCTTACCATGGGAAATGGTGCGACCGAGGATTGGAAAGTTGAATGCCTGGACGCATTGTATGAAGAGGCGCTTGTATACGGCAGATTTTAGCTGCAGGAACCTTCTGATCTGTACTGCGGACCGGATAAATCGTGCAAACAGGGCGGCGCCCGGTGAAACAGCCGCATGGTGGACCGTCGGGACGGCATATCTGAAAAGCCGTTATTTGGAAAAATAGCGGCTTTTCGTTTTTTGGCTGCAACAGGCGAAAAAATGAGGACGAAAGCTCATCAAGGGAGGCTTATTATGAAGACGCCGGTGAAAATCGCCGCCTTGCGGAGAAATGAAAACGGCATACAGCTGAACTGCAAAGAGGGAACGCTGGAAATAACGCCATACGGTGATAATATCGTACATATCGCCTATTACCCCCAGGACCCGGCGGCCCTGCCGATGTGGGGAATAGAAGGGAAACCGGCGCCAGGAGTGCAAGCCGTATGCGAAGAGACGCCGGAAGCTATATGGTATCGAATGCCTGAATTGACGCTCCGGATTGACAAAAAAGAAGCAACTTTGGATTTTACAGACCGCTCCGGGCAGCTTCTGACACAGCTTATAGAATACTCTCTAACGCCGGTTCGAATTCTGGGTGAGGACACATGGCAGGTTCGTGCGGTCTTTTCGGCTCAGAAGAAAGAACATTATTACGGACTGGGACAGCATCAGGACGGACGGCTCGATTTGGGCGGGAAAGAATATACCCTATGGCACGATTACAGCCACAAGGGCGGAGAAATCGTAGCAGTGCCCTTTTTGGTGACAAACCGGGGCTATGCCATACTGTTTGAAAACACTTCACGCATGAAAGTGGCGCCCGGTGTGGCGGGCAAAACGGTTTGGGAAGCGGAAGTAGGCGATGCGGTATCCTTTTTTCTGATCTGCGGAAAGACAACGGATGCACTTTACACCGGTTATAGAACGTTGTGCGGAAACACGCCGCTGCCGCCAAGGTCCGGGCTGGGTTTCATTCAGAGCAAACAGAGGTATGCGTCCCAGCAGGAGCTTTTGGAGGTGGCGCGCACCTATAAGGAAAAGGGATATCCGTGCGATATCTTTGTTGTCGACTGGTTTCATTGGAAAACATTGGGAGATATGAGCCTGAATGAGGAATACTGGCCGGATCCCAAAGGCATGAACGAAGCGCTTCACGCTATGGGATACGAGACGATGATCTCCTGCTGGCCACGATTTATGAAGGAAAGCCGACACTATAAATATCTGGAGCAAAAGGGCTGGTTCATGAAAGACGCGGAGGGAAATACCGTATACGGAAATGAAACGGACCATCGGGGCGCTCTGATTGATACCACTAACCCGGAATGCGGTGAATGGTATATGCGGCAGATAGAGGAAAGCTATGAGAAACAGGGCTTTTCTTATTGGTGGACCGATGAAAACGAACCGGATATCAGCCCGCATGAAAGCTATCTGAGTGCAGGGACCGGAGCAAGAGTGCATAATCTTTATCCACTTACGCATTCCAAATGCATCTGGAATGGACACCGGGCGCGTTGCAGGCACAGATGTCTAATATTGTCACGGGCGGCTTATTTGGGAGCGCAAAAATACGGAACGACGTTTTGGTCTTCCGATGTTTATCCAGAGTGGGACGTATTAAAACGGCAGATTCCTACCGCGCTGAATTTTTGCGCCAGCGGGATGCCGTACTGGTCGTCTGACATTGGGGGCTGGCAACCGCTTCCCGATACGGAAAGTGGTGAAGATTATAACTCTCTGCTTATTGGGACCTCCAGTACTGGGACGCAGGTGAAAAAACAGAATTATGCTGAATTGTACATTCGCTGGTTTCAATTTGGCGCATTTTGTCCAACGTTTCGGACACATGGAACGAGAAAGCACAATGAAGTATGGTCTTACGGAGAAAAGGCGGAGCAGATACTGGTGAAGTACCTGAAGCTGCGCTACAGCCTGATGCCGTATATTTATTCATTGGCATATCAAACGACACGGACGGGCGCTCCATTTATGCGGGCGTTATGGATGGATTTCCCGGAGGAAGAATGTGCGCGGCTGCAAGACGAATTTATGTTTGGCCCGGCTTTTTTGATTGCGCCGGTCGTGGAATGTGGGCAGACACAGCGCAGGGTGTATCTCCCCCAAGGGGCGGACTGGGTCGATTACTGGACAGGAAGGCATTACAGAGGTGGCCGGTGGATTCTAGCGCAGGCGCAGATGGATTGTATCCCCATATTTGTCAGAGCAGGCTCGATTATCCCGGTCGGTGAAGATGTGGAAAGCCTGCAGACAGAGCAAAAGCAGATTGAGGCGCGGGTTTATCCTGGTGCGGACTGCAGCTTTACGCTGTATTCAGACGATGGGAAGACCTATGATTATGAAAAAGGCGTATACGATACGCTGGAGTTGCGATGGGACGACTGCAGCAAGCGGCTTACGGCAAATGGGACAGCGCTGCCGCTGGAGTGGTGCGGTAAGACCATCATGACAAAAGTGGTAGTGATCGATACGGAAAATAAGGAAAATACGGAGTGTGTTACTGATGCATAACTACGACAATCCGATTCTGCGGGGCATGAATCCGGACCCGAGCATATGCCGGGTCGGGGAGGACTATTATCTGGTTACATCTACTTTTGAATTTTATCCGGGCATCCCCCTGTATCACAGCAAAAATCTTATAAACTGGGAGATGATAGGGCATTGCCTTTCTTCACCGAAGCAATTGTCAATAAAAAGCTGCAGCCATTCCCTGGGAATTTATGCGGCCACCATCCGCTGGCACGGCGGCCTGTTTTTTATGACGACGACAGATTCCGACGGGATACGCAATTTCATCATGCATACCAATGCCCCGGAAAAGGGCTGGTCGGACCCTGTGCGTGTGGAGCAGGGAGGTATAGACCCGTCTCTGTTCTTCGACGCGGATGGAAGTGTCTATTATACGTCGACAGGCTATGATGAGAACGGAAAGGACATCATTCAAATGTGCCAAATCGACCCAGTCTCCGGCCAAAGGCTTTCTCCCTCCCGCGCAATTTCTCATGGATGCGGTGGCTGCTATCCGGAAGGGCCGCACATTTATAAAAAAGGAGATTATTATTACCTTGTTCTGGCCGAGGGGGGCACGCAGTACGGTCACCGGGCCACCGTCCAGCGCAGCCGGTGTGTTTGGGGGCCGTATGAAAGCAGCCCGTACGGCCCGTTCCTGTCACACATAGACCAAATGGGCAGAAACCCGATACAGGCTGTCGGCCATGCGGACCTGCTGGAGGACGCAAACGGAAACTGGTGGACTGTATGCCTGGGCATCCGAACTCTTTCCTATGGGCTTTTGCACAATCTGGGGCGCGAAACATTTTTGGCGCCTGTTGTTTGGACGGAGGACGGCTGGCCTGTCGCAGGGGAAAACGGCCGGCTCAACTTAACAATGGAAGGGCCGCTTCCCGGGCAGCCGTCTCCCCGCCGCTCAGTTTTTTCGGATGATTTTACCGGCCGGCGGCTGAAACCGGAATGGACCTTTGTGCGCGACCCCAGGCCGGGGTTATGGTCCCTTTCCGAGCGCATAGGCTGTCTGACACTTGCCGGAAATGTTTCCTTGTCCGATCCCCGCCAGTCTCCGGCATTTTGCGGCGTCCGTCAGCGGGAGCATGCGCAGGTAGTGACAACTGAGCTGAAAGGCGAGTTGGAGGAAGGCCAGCGTGCGGGCCTGGCAGCGTATTACAATGCCAACTACCATTATGAAATTTATTTACGCCGTAAAAACGCCTGCTATTTTGTCGGGATGACACGACGTACTCATGACTGGGAGGAAGAAGTGTTTTTCCGTCAGATTGAATATTTGGGCGAGCTGCAGTTGAAAATTTCGGCGGATGAACGGTTTTATCATTTTTATTATGCCTCCGAAGACGGAGCGTGGGAAGAAGCCGGGCAAGCGGCTGTTGCAGGGCTTTGTACAGAGGGTACAGCGGGCAATACATATACCGGAGTTTTTCTGGGTTTATTCACTGTCGGCGGACAAGCGCGCTTTTCCGGATTTGAAATGCAGGACATGTAGCCTCGCCGCTGCCGCATAAAATCAAGAAAAACAGGCTTTAGGGGGATTTTCCAAAGCCTGTTTTTCATATACGCCAAAATCGGCTTTTTGCTTTTCGACGCACATCCATCACACCGCGTGCAATAAACCCGCAAATATAAATAAACTTTACGGCCATGACAGTCCAAAGGGCGGTGTGTTTTTGTTTCAGGTGCATTCAGCTGAGTTTTATCGCCTCAAAAAGGTTCAATTCATCAATAAAGAGACGCAGCACGCCTTTGCAATGCTCAAACCGAACGGGCTTCTCCTCAGTCATACTGTAAACAGTTCTGGGGGACGCCTTTTTTCGGGGCAGTTCAACCACCAGGTCGCGGATGGGCAGGGGGGCGGAAATAAGACTTCAGACTGTACCCTGTATAATTGATTAAATGTACATAGTCTACAGAGCTGTGCCACGCCCTGAATGGGTTCTGCAGACATATACAGCTTTGCATTCGGATATTTTCCGCGTCAAGACGGTGGTCCATATGAAAATGTGTTGCAAAAACGATATCAATATCGTTCCGGTCAAGGCCGCAATAGCGTTGCAGCCGGGTTTCCATCTCATCCACCGTCAGGCTCATGGGGGCAAGTGTTGAAATAGCGCTCCGGCAAGCCGCAAAGCTTCCTTGCTTCGTTTACCTTTGCCATGTATACCTTCCAGGAATCGTGAATGCAAGCGCATCGGGGTGTCTTTCAAATTTGTGCCGACGCTTCGGGTGGCGGATATGGGAGCATAGAAAAATTTCTTGACAAGTGCATCTGGGTTTAATATACTGAATTTAGGGTTAACGTTTACTCAAATGAGATGACCTGTCCGGATAACGGAGGAGGGATGTGTCGGATGGAGGGGGAAAAATCCGTTTCGATGGATGATATCGCCCGCATGGCGGGAGTGTCGGTAGCCACTGTCTCACGCGTAATCAATCAGAATGGCCGGTATTCTTCCGAGACAGAGCGGAAAGTGCAATCGCTCATTGAAAAATATGGATACGTACCGAATATGGCGGCGCGGGGCCTTAAAACACGGCGTTCCAATTTTATCGGCGTGATCGTTCCGGATATCACCAATGAATTTTTTGCGCGTATCGTGCAGGCTGTGCAAAACGGTTTGCGCGCGCAGGGCTATATGGCGCTTGTATGCAATACGGGTGAGGATGAAGCCGCTGAAGAACAGTACCTGAAGATGCTGGCGGCGGCGGATTTGGCGGGCTTGATTTTTATTTCCGGCAGTGTTGGCGTGGTGGAAAAAAGCCTGCGAAAGCTTCCTGCCGTTTACATTGACCGTGCGCCCTCGGACAGCCGAGACGCCTTGGTGGTCGAATCCGATAACTATGGCGGAGCCTGCCTTGCGGTGCAGGAATTGTATCGGAAAGGGTGCCGGCGGATTGCCTGCATGCAGTCGGCAAAGGTAATTTCAACATACAGCTTTCGTTACAGCGGATACCGGGATCAATTGGCACTATACGGCCTGCCGCAGGAGGAAGCGCTGCATTTGCAGGTGGATGAAATATCTTTTCGCGCGGCGTACCAAGCCATAGAGGGGCTGCTGGACAGGAGCGTCGCCTTTGACGGGCTTTTTTGTGCGTCCGATTGGCTTGCCCTTGGGGCGATGGCTGCGTTGGAAGCACGTGGCGTCCGTGTGCCGCAGGATGTGAAAATTGTAGGGTTTGACGATATTTCTGTGGCCAGCCTTACTGCAAAACCATTGACGACGATACGCCAGCAGACAGATATGCTGGGAGCGACTGCGGCGGAAGAAATTTTGCGGCTGATCGGCGGCGCGCCGGTTCGTGCACAGCGGATACAAATCAGCGTCTCATTGGTGGGCAGGAAAACGACCTGAGGGAAGACCTTCGGCCGCTGGTGCGAGAGCGGCCGAAGAAAGTATTTTTGATTTTGAGAAAACGATTACTCAAAAAATGTCTTGAAGTTTTCGAGGGAGTGGAGCTTTTATTATGGATTTCATGCTTTCGGATTCATTGATGTGTTTGGATATGCTTCATATCGGCAACCAGTTAGCCGTGCTGGACGACTGGATGGATTGGCACCATGCAGATGTGATGGATGGACATTTTTGCCCGAACCTGACGCTTTCGCCTGACCTTGTGAAAGCTGTATGCAGCGTGGCAAAGCGTCCTGTAGAAGTTCATTTGATGACAGAGCGCCCCGGAGAATGGATCGAAAGATTTGCCGGTGCGGGCGCGGCCATGCTCTCACTGCATGCCGAGACCATCAACGCGGCGGCGTTCCGCCTCATGCGCGAAGTGCGGGCGGCGGGGTGCCGCGTGGGGATCGTGCTGAATCCGGCCACGCCGCTTGACTCCATTCGCCATTATATAGACGAAACAGACCGCCTGACTCTGATGACGGTGGACGTCGGATACGCAGGGCAGCCTATGGTGCCGCAGGTGGTGAGCAAGATTCGGGAAGCGGCGGCTTTCAAGCGCAAATCGGGTTTGAGTTATGAAATACAGGTCGACGGCTGCTGCAACGAAAAAACATACCGCACTTATGCCGAGGCGGGGGCCGAGATGCTGGTAATGGGGTCCGGTTTGTTTGGGCTCGATACGGACTTGGAAAAGGCGCTGCAGATCATGCGTCAACAGCAAAGAGCGGCATTGGCGGGGATGAAACAAGTCGCGTGCGGATAAGCGGCGGGAGGGACGTGTTTTTATGAAAGCAGACGGCTGCGTATTGGGAATGGACATCGGGGGAACTCACGTCCGCGCGGGAACAGTAAAGCAGGATATGAGCCTGCATGGGTTCGAGATAACGCCCAGCATATCTTTATTCCGGGGAGCGGGAAACAGGATACAGGCGTTGGCAGGCTATGTGAGGAAATATTGTGCGCGCCATTTGGACGGTATGCTGCCAAAGGCGGTGGCCGTCGGATTTCCATCTACAGTCGACCGGGAGAGAATGCGTTTACTCTCAACCCCGAATTTGAAGGGGTTCGACAACATGGATGTGGTGGAGCCGCTGCAGAGGGAGCTTGGCATTCCGGTTTGCATTGACAGAGACGTCAATCTTCTTCTTTTAAATGATATCCGTGTTCACGGATTGGAAAATGCGGAGATCGTCATTGGCTGCTACGTAGGAACGGGGTTGGGCAATGCGATTTGTATTCGTGGGGAAATGCTCCGCGGGAAAAACGGTGTTGCGGGAGAGTTGGGGCATATCCCCATTTGGGGGAGCAAGCGTCCGTGCGGATGCGGAAACATCGGTTGTATGGAGACCGCTGTTTCCGGGCGGCACCTGGAGGAGCTGAGAACCCGTTTTTTTCCCAGCGAAAAGATGGAGACATTGTTTCAAAACCAGGGAAACGACCCGGTCCTGCGGGAATATGTGGAAGGGATAGCTGTACCGGTCGCCGCAGAAATCAATATTTTCGATCCGGACTGTGTTGTTCTGGGGGGCGGCGTCTTACAGATGGGGGGCTTTCCGATGGAACTGCTGCTGGAGGCCGTCAAAAGACATACGCGCCGTCCTTTGCCATACGAAGCACTCAAGATTGTCCCTTCATCGCAAAGCCAGGAAAGCGGGGTGCTTGGCGCGGGAATGTGCGCTTGGGACAGAATTAAGAAAGGAAGATAAAAATGATAGCACTTGCCAGTGACCATGTAGGGCTGACGCTCAAAAAAACGATTCGGGAATTCCTGGATGAAAACGGGGTGGAATATAAAGATTTCGGCACCGATACCACTGAACGCTGTGATTATCCCATATATGGTGCGGCAGCGGCGAAAGCCGTCGCAAACGGAGAATGCGACAGAGGCATCATCGTTTGCGGCACAGGGGTAGGGATATCCCTTGCCGCAAATAAAATACACGGCATTCGCTGCGTAGTGTGCAGCGAACCTTATTCGGCCAAATTATCCCGCCTGCACAACGATACCAATATGCTGGCCCTGGGCTCCCGCGTGGTCGGGAGCGATCTTGCCCGGATGATCGTTTCAATGTGGCTGGAAACACCTTTTGAAGGGGGACGCCATCAAAGAAGAGTGGAACAGTTGGCGGAGCTGGAAGAACGCCAGTCGCTGGGCTGATTCCGCAAAAAGAGCCATAAACCAGGAAGCGCCCGTCCGGTTAAAAAACCGGACGGGCGCTT
>OGYF01000421.1_pt1 | contig 44512 bp, 37 predicted proteins | sample 1576451 | NCBI WGS metagenome assembly OGYF01 (sample SAMEA3541505, study PRJEB24748) | human gut metagenome | biome: human gut; feature: human-associated habitat; material: faeces | place: China | collected 2012
AATATGTAAACTATGTCCTTGCACATTCTGTAAACTATGTTATCACACTATACAGCTTGCCCCTCCCGAAACATCATTGCAATTATCAAAAACAAGTTAATAGAGTTATAATGTAAAAAGGAATTGCGTTTTACCCTTGATACTTAACAGATTAAAAACGCCGAGAAAATCAATAACTTCGATTCAACGGGAGGGGCAAGCAAGGCACGGATGCCTGAAATGAACGCCCAAAGGCTTTGCAGGACGCAAAGCCAACAGAGCGTTCATAAGGAGGCAAGGATGCCTTAGCGTGTGTGCCCAAGGGCTTTAAGCACGGATGCTTACAAGTGGTCGCAAAAAGTCGGTGCAGGACGCACCGACCGCAAACGACCACGATTGCAATGGACGCAAAGCCAACTAAGCACACACAGACGCTCCCCTACGAAAAGCGAGGGTGATAGTGCGGAAAATCTAATTGATGGTGCGGATGGAGAGCAATCCCTCCGTCTTGACGGCAGAAAAGCTTGCAATATAAAAAGGGTTGGCATATCGCAAGCAGAAAGCAACAAAGCAACAGTTTGTGCATTGCCGTCAATCCACCTCCCTTTGACAAGGGACGGGCATGGATGCCCGAAGTTGAACGCCCAAAGGCTTTGCACGGACGCAAAGCCAACAGAGCGTTCATATGGCAAGAATATAGTGCATGGCAAGGGATAGTGCGGATTTTGAAATGGGTTGTGTGGGGCGAGGGGCAGTTAGCGATAATAATACAAAAGCGGTCACAGTGTAGCACTGTAACCGCTTTATTCATTAATTATTGCTTTGTGTAACTCCGCCGTTTTGCTATCCTGCGGATAGCTCGGACAATTCCAAAGGCGGAACTTGGGGCGGCACATTGCCGCAGGCGGAATTTGGCGTGCCGCTTCGGCACCCGCTATTCGCTGAAATCCGTAACTATGTACTTCGGTGCATCGGGAGTGGAATACACCCACCTGTCAATATGCCCCTTAGTAATGAAATACGGCGCTTCAAGCGGGACACAGCCGTCATCACAGCAGTTTACTATTATCAGTTTGATTTTCATCTTTTCGGGTATAATCGCCTTGATATACACGCAGGCGCAATCTCCTACCTTTATTCCGCTTTTAAGCTCCGCCAGCCCTGCGAGATTCGGTGCAAGCTCTATAAAAATCCCGTAGTCCTCTATCGACCTTACAATGCCGGGAACGGTTTCACCTACCGCAAAACGTTCTGCGTTCTGCTGCCACGTTCCGAGCAGTTCCTTGTGCGTAAGACAGATATGTCCCTGATCCCGACCTTTCACCACCGCAAAAATATCATCGCCTACCGAAAATCTGTTTGCAGGATGAACTATTCTTGATACCGAGATAGCGTCAATCGGTATCATTGACGCAATGCCGCAGCCTATGTCCACAAAACAGCCGAACTGTTCAAGATGCGTTACCCTCGCCCCTATAATATCACCGGGAGTCAGCTTTGATACATATTCCCTGTCCGCCTCCTCCTGCGCCGCCTTCCTTGACAGGATTGCCAACGGCTCGCTTCCGGTTTCGTCTATCTTCGTTATCTTGAAGCAGACAGGCTTTCCCACTCTTGATATAAGCGCTATATCCCGTGTCGCACCGCTTTCTATGCCTATTGCGCCCTCACTGCGAGGTATTATCCCCTTCATACAGCCAAGATCGACGTGCATATTATGCTCCGCATCGCACACCGTACACGAAGCCTCAAGTATCGCCCCCGACACCGCCGCCTGCATAAGCGTTCTGGCAGATTGCAATGCCGCCGTGTTCTCTTTGTATGCAAGTCTTCTTCCCTCCGGTAAAAATTCCGTCATTTGAAATACCGTTCCTTCCTCGTTGTGTTTTCTTTTTTACAAGTGTATGTCAGATTTTCCTTAAATATGTTACCATATCTTTACATTTGATTTTTCACGGAATATTTGGCGGAATTCTTGTAATTATCGTTGATTTTGACAACGTTTTCTGTTACAATAGAATTTATACAGGCTTAGTGCCATTAACCCTTGGATTCTAAACGGAGGAATCATGTTTATTCACAGCGGAACATTAAAACGTGCAGGCATTCTTGCCGCAGTGGTTGCTGTAGGTACAGCCGCCGCAATAACCTATAACGCTTTTTTATCGTCGGAGGGCGGACTTCCCGAAGTATTAAGCCCTCTTCAGCCGATAATAAAGGACGAAGACGGCGGGGTAAAGCAGAAAACAGATATTGCCTTCTCCCCCGACGGCAGCTTTTTCGATGAAGATATATCGGTTGAGCTTAAAGCAAAGGATAAAACGGCAACAATCTACTATACCACAAACGGCGAGACCCCCACGGAAAAATCAAACAGATATACAAATCCCATAACGGTACACAGCTCGGGGGAGGTCGCCGCAAAGACGATAAAAGCCATTGCAGTAAGCGAGAACGGCACTTCCGAAGTATTCACAAAAAGCTATGTCACAGGCAAGGGTGTGTCGGATCGTTTTGAAAAAGGCACTTATGTATTCGTGCTTTCGACCGACAGTGAAAACCTTTACGATTATGAAAAAGGCATCGCCGTAGCAGGAAAAATCCGTGACGAGTGGATAGCAAACGAGTATGACGGAAAAAGCGAAATCACGCCCAACGACCCTGCAAACTGGAATCAGGAAGGTATGGCAGGCGAAAGACCTATGTATGTCGAGGCTTTTTCAAGCAGCGGAGAGCTTCTTGTTTCACAGCAGGCAGGCGCAAGAGTTGCAGGCGCATATTCTGCCGCAGTTGACCAGAAATCGTGGAAGCTCATTGCGAGAACTATGTATACCCCGGACAAGGGTAAATTCAGCTACCCGTTCTTCAGTGATGCCACAGATGAAAGCGGAGCGATTCTCACAAAGATAGACCGCATAGTTTTGCGTAACGGTGCAAACGACCGAGAATTCGCAGGTGTGCGTGACGAGCTTTCAATGTCGCTTGCGAAGCAGTCGGGCTACCTTGATGCGCAGTCGACCGCCCCTGCGGCAGTATTCCTTAACGGAAAGTATTACGGCTTTGCGTGGCTCCATCAGAATTTCAGCCGTGCATATCTCGAAGAACGCTACGGCGGTACGAAGGACAACTATCAGGTGGTCGGAAAAGCCGAGGGCGAGATAGTCGATGAAAACGCAGAAGGTGCGGCAGACGATTATAACAAGGTCCTTGAGCTTGCAGAGAACGGACTTACCGACGACAAGAAATTCGAGCAGTTCTGCTCTATGGTGGACATAGACAACTATATGCACTACCTCGCAATGCAGTTATTTATCGACAACCGTGACTGGCCCGGAAACAACTATAAAGCGTGGCGGTATGTTGCGTCTGACGGCGAAGAGGTCACAAGCAAGTATCAGGACGGCAAGTGGAGATATTTCTTCTACGATGCAGAATTTGCCTGGGGACTTTATTCGGACGGATACGCAAACAAGACGTTGACCAAGATTTTAAACGGCACACACCCCGCAGGCGGCTCAGTGCTTATATCGGCACTTATGGAACGTGCGGATATGCGTGAAAAGCTGGCGAACAACCTCTGTGACCTTATAGGCGGCGCATTCAGCTCTGAAAATATTCTGGCAACGCTTGAGCAGAAGCTTGCAGACAGCGATAAGGAACAGTTTTATGCTCTGAACAAGGGCATCACGTCAACGTGGGCAAACGAGGGTACGTTTGAAAACAGCAGAAACGAGATAAGAGAATTCGCCGACAAGCGTGCAAATATCATTCTCAGCGACATCTGCAAGAATTTCGGAATCGACAAGGACGATACATACAAGGTAAAGCTGAACGGTGCAAAGGGTCTTAAGCTCACTATGAACATTCAGACCGTCAAGGACACAAATACGGTAACAGCCGAATATTTCATGCCCTACAAGGTAAAGCTGTCAGCCGAGGATATGTCCGGCTACACCTTCACAAGCTGGGAGATAAACGGCAAGACCTATACCGACCGTGAGATAACGATAGACAGCTCAATGGCCAAAAAGGGCAAGATAACAATAAACGCACGCAGTGAAAAAACATCGTCTACAGGCGATCTGCTGTATATAAGCGAAGTGTACACGGGCGGCGATGACGACTGGATAGAGCTTTACAACCCCAATGACAACGACGTATCAACAAAAGGTCTTTATCTTACAGATAAGGATGATATGCTTAACCGCTACAAGATACCCACTGTCAACGTAAAGCCTCATTCAACACTTACGATAGTTTGCAAGAACAACAAGTCTGAAAATACGCTGATGAAAATGCAGACGAATTTCAGCCTTAAAACCGGCGAAACGCTGATACTCAGCAACGAAAGCGGAGAAATTCTCGGCAAGGTCGCAATAATCGACTGCAGTAAGAATGAATCGCTTGTAAGACAGCGTGACGGAAGCTACGCAAAGGGTACGCCGACCTTTGAAAAGAACAGCCAATAACATAAAAGCCGTGCATCAAGGCGATGCACGGCTGATTTTTTACTTTTTTGCAACAGCCTTGCTAAATACTCCCTTTGCCTTTGAAAGAATCAAATGCAGGCATAGCAAAAAACAAGCACGGCTGTACACCGTGCTTAAAACAAAAAGGACCGTGAAAACCACGATCCTCTTTTTTCATTACTTGTCAAGATTGTACTTCTTCTTGAACTTGTCAACACGTCCGCCTGTGTCAACCAACTTCTGCTTTCCTGTAAAGAAAGGGTGGCACTTCGAGCAGATTTCAACCTTTATATCCTGCTTGGTTGATCTTGTTTCGATAACCTCGCCGCAAGCACACTTGATAGTGGTGGGCTGGTAGTTAGGGTGGATACCTTCTTTCATGCTGTCACCTCCTGACCTTTAGAATTAATCTAAATTACAGCTTTCGCTATGATTTCAGAATACTGCGCTTTCACGCTTAGGTTACTATTATAGCATATACAAAACTGTTTTGCAATAGTTTTTTCAAAATTTTCTGAAACTTGTGTATTAACAGCTTGTTCAGCCTACTATCTTTGTGAAATCTGCCGAGAGCTTAACCTGCTTTTCAGCCGCATCTTCAACGCTTGTGCCTACTGTTGTGTAGTAGAGCTTGATTTTAGGCTCGGTACCGGAGGGTCTTATTACTACGCTTGCGTTATCCTCAAGGTAGAATGTGATAACGTTTGACTTGGGAAGTGTGAGTTCTTCTGTCTTGCCGCTTTCGTAATCTGTCTTTACGCTGAGCTTGTAGTCAGCCTTGCCGATAACCTTAAGACCTGCAACAGCGTCGAGCTTTTCGTTTCTGAGAGTATCCATGATAGCGTTCATCTTCTTCATACCTGTTTCGCCCTCGAAAGTGAAGGTATCAAGCTTGTTGCAGTAGAAGCCGTAGTCGCTGTACATCTTTGCTCTTGCCTGTACAAGAGAAATACCCTGTGAACGATAGAATGCCGCCATCTCGCAGATGAGCATAGATGCCACAACAGCGTCCTTATCTCTTACATAAGAGCCTGCAAGGTAGCCGTAGCTCTCTTCGAAGCCGAAGATATATCTGTTTTCCTCGCCCTTTGCCTCTAAGAAGCCTATCTGCTCACCGATGAACTTGAAGCCTGTGAGGACTTCTCTGAGCTCTACGCCGTACTTAGCGGCGATAGCCTTTACAAGATCGGTCGTAACTATTGTCTTTACTGCAACGGGGTTTGCAGGCATTGTGCCTGCGGCTGTACGCTCCTTGCAGATATATTCGAGCAGCATTGCGCCTACCTCGTTACCTGTGAACAGAACGTAGTTGTCACCGTCGGGAACTGCGATACCTACACGGTCGCTGTCGGGGTCGGTAGCAAGCAGTAAATCGGGCTTTTCTGTCTTGCAAAGCTCAAGGCCTAAGTGCAGAGCTTCCTTTATCTCGGGGTTGGGATAGGGGCAGGTAGTGAAGTTGCCGTCGGGCATTTCCTGTTCCTTTACAACTACAACGTTGTTTATGCCGATTTCCTTTAAGATACGGCGGACGGGCTTGTTGCCTGCACCGTTAAGAGGAGTATAAACGACCTTAAGTCCGCTCTTTGCGCAAAGCTCGGGGTGGATGGACTGCTTTTTAACGTTTGCGATATATTCGTCAATAACATCCTGACCGATGTACTTTATTTTTCCTTTGTTTACAAACTGCTCAAAGTCGCCGCTTTTTACGTCTGCGAAGATATTGAGCTTCTCGATCTCGCCGAGAATCTTTTCAGCGGCTTCAAGAGTAACCTGACAGCCGTCGCTTCCGTAAACCTTATAGCCGTTGTACTTTGCAGGGTTGTGGCTTGCGGTAACAATGATACCTGCGTCACAGCCGAGCGCTCTTACAGCCCAAGAAAGCATAGGTGTGGGCATAAGCTCTGTGTAGATGTTTGCTGTAATGCCGTTTGCGGCAAATATCGAAGCGGCGTGCTTTGCGAATACGTCAGACTTTATTCTGCTGTCGTATGCAACAGCAACCTTAAGATCGCTCTTGCCTGTGTTCTTGAGGTAGTTTGCAAGACCCTGAGTAGCCTTACCTACGGTATAAACGTTCATTCTGTTTGTACCTGCGCCGATAACGCCTCTCAGACCGCCCGTGCCGAATTCAAGATCACGGTAGAAACGGTCGTTTATTTCTTCGTCCTTGCCCTTTACGCTCTCAAGCTCTGTCTTTAAATCGGGATCCTTGACCGCTTTTTCAAGCCATTCGTTATAAAGCTCTGTAGTATTTGCCATAATAATCTGTCCTTTCTGTATAAAACGGTAGCACAGTTCGCTGTATTTAAAAATTAGCTAAATATAGCTGTGGCTAACCTAAAATTCCATTCACCAAACAGTATAACATTTTTCCGCCGTAAATGCAAATAAAATCGTAAAAATATTATTAAATTTTTTGAAATCAAAAATTCCCGTTTTTGTTGAAAATATACCTAAAACGTTGTATAATCATTACATAGCAATCACTTAAAATGATATGAAACGGGTGTAAATATGTATTCTCAGGTAAACGGTATGGGACTTTTCGGTATGAATGCCTTTAAAGTCACCGCAGAAATAATATCCTCAAGAGGTCAGCCGTCCTTCGATATAGTAGGTCTGGGCGACCTTGCGGTGCAGGAAAGCAGGATGCGTATCAAGGGTGCGTTATCGGGTATCGGAATCTCCGTCAGCGGTCAGCGCCTTACGGTAAATCTTGCTCCGGCAGACGTGCGCAAATGCGGGTCGCTGTACGACTTCACCATAATCGCCGCCATTCTTGCGGTAAACAATATAATAACCGACGATTTATCGGACTGTGCCTTTATCGGAGAGGTTTCTCTCGGAGGCTCGCTTGTTTTCACGGGCGGAATTATCAGCATGGCGATAGAAGCCAAGAAATGCGGTATAAAACGGCTGTTTCTCCCTGCCGAAAACGCAAAGGAAGCGTCTGTTGTCGAGGGGCTGTCCGTATACGGCATAAGCCATATTTCCGACCTAATAAACCATTTCACAGGAAAGAAGCGTATATCGCCCGAGCCTCCCTACGTTCCGTCCGCAGAGATGTTTGAAACGGAGGACTTATCCGATGTAAAAGGTCAGGCACTCGCCCGTCACGCTCTTGAGGTAGCCGCCGCAGGCTTCCATAATGTATTGCTTATCGGTCCTCCCGGTACGGGAAAAAGCATGATAGCAAAGCGTATACCGTCTATTCTTCCTCCGATGACCTTTGACGAAAGTATCGAAACAACAGGAATACATTCAATAGCAGGTATGCTCGACCGTGAAAAGCCGATAGTCACGGTTCGCCCGTTCAGAAGCGTATCGCATACAGCCTCGGCAGTAGGTCTTATCGGCGGAGGAAGTATCCCACGTCCGGGTGAAATATCACTCGCACATAACGGAGTATTATTTCTTGACGAGCTGCCGGAGTTTGACCGCAGGACACTTGAAACGCTCAGGCAACCGCTTGAGGACGGAGTTATAACCATATCAAGAGCGCAAGGGTCAGTGTCATACCCGTGCGACATTATGCTTGTTGCCGCAATGAACCCCTGCCCTTGCGGAAACTTCGGCAACCCGAAGGGAAAATGCACCTGCTCTCAGAATATGATACAGAACTATCTCGGCAAGATAAGCCGTCCTGTTCTTGACAGGATAGATATACAGGTGGAAATGCCGCAGTTATCTTACGAGGAAATAAGCAGTGCGAAAAAGGGCGAACCGAGCAGTGCCGTGCTTGAGCGTATAATGAAAGCAAGAGAAATACAGCAAAAGCGTTTTGCTGGTACGGAAATACGCTCAAACTCCAAGATACCTCCTGCATATCTTCACGAAATGTGTCCTATGGACGAAAACGCAAAGAAGATGCTCTCCGACTGCTTTGATAAAATGGGGCTGTCGGCAAGGGCATACGACAGGATACTTAAAGTCGCACGCACCTGTGCTGACCTTTCGGGAAGTGAGATAATAAGGCGGCAGGATATATCCTCGGCGGTAAATTTCAGGAGCCTTGACAGAAAATACTGGGGTGCAGGGAAATAACCGTCATTTTGCCGATTTATCATATTTATTATTTATAGTGCGGTGAAATTTCGGACAAATTCGCCTCGTTTTTACCGCCGAAGAATTATAAAAACGCCGAAATTTTTCTGTCGGCTTGACAAAAACGAAATCAAAATGCTAAAATAAATACAGTCGAGTAGCGAAAGCGTAAATCCGGACACGGATTTACGCTCAGACTGTAGAAAAACCCCGATTCGCAAACGAATCGGGGCTTTTCTACAAGCTGCAGCCTCCGCAAAAAGCGAAGGCTGTTTAAGCATATGCTTACTTTTCAAATATCATCTTGAATCTGCCGATAAGCGGGAGCTCCTTAGCTTTACCGTTGGCAGAGTTTATAAGTCCTGCGACAAGTACAAGAACCGGTATTGCCATGAATATAATATGTATTACCCACGCAACGATCGTGCCGATTACCGTTTCTGTTCTCACCATACCGACATAGTTGCTTATATAATCATATACGGGATTGGATATAAGATTATAGAAGAAAGCGGCAATCGAGCCTTCTACAGCACGGACTGCCATTACGGCAAGTATTGCCGGGAATATCATCGAAAGGTGATACTTTACAAAGCCCGACTTCTTTGCGGCGATACAGGGAGCTACGAGCAAGCCTGCGAGCACGATCACAGCAAAAAAATCGCCTAACAGCCACGTTACAAGTATGTAAGCCAGTACCGCACAGTATGCGAGTATCGACATTGCTTTACCTGCATTTATATCGTTGACGTCCATTGTTGATGTTACATCCTTGGTATCAAGTATTTCCTGAAAGAAGCCCGGTTTTTGATTTATCGGAACAGGTGCAACTGAACCGTCAAGATTTGCACCGCATTTTGCACAGAACTTTGAGCCGTCCTGATACTCTGTTCCGCATTTAGGACAAAATGGCATAATTATTTCCTCCTGTTATGTCTATACCTCTGTATTATATCCGCTGTATGCTGATACCAGTTTATTATACACCCCGCCGGTGTTAAAGTCAATACCGCAATTGTAAAGTCTGATTAAGAAATATGAAAGCATTGATTAATTTTGCTATTATATTTACACGGGTATATTTGTTTTAGTGTGTATCATTAATTTTTTAACAGCTTAAGGAGAACTATGAACAGTACAAACCCTTTTATATATTCCGATGACAACAAGCGTTATCACACGTTGAATTACTATAATAAATCATCGTTCAACAGCAAGGTATTCAAGGCGGTCATTGACGCTGGCTTTACCTGTCCGAATAAAGACGGCACAAAAGGCACGGGCGGATGCATCTACTGTATGGGCGGAAGCGGCTACTTCACCGAAAAATCGGACGGTGAAATCTACGACAGCGTAAAGCGTCAGCTTGCCGCAGAAAAGAAGCGTATATACAAGAAACACCCGAACAGCCTCATTACAGCCTACTTTCAGGCAAACACCAACACATACGCACCTGTCGCAACGCTTAAAGAGGCATACACGGCGGCGCTTGATTCCGGAGTACACGGAATTTCAATCGGCACAAGGGCCGACTGCCTTCCCGATGATGTTATTGCCCTGCTCTGCGACATAAACAGCAAGACCCATCTCACTGTGGAGCTTGGCTTGCAGACCGTCCACGATAAAACGGCACAAATCATCAACAGATGCTACAGCTATGACGAGTTTCTAGAGGGCTACCGTAAACTGCAAGAATCCGGCATACGCACCTGTCTGCACCTGATTGACGGATTGCCGGGCGAAACAAAAGCCGATATGCTCGAAACCGCAAAGGAGGTCGCCCGTCTGCACCCTGCCGCCGTGAAGATACACCTTCTTCATATAAATCACGGCACCGCTCTTGAACGGCTCTTCCTGTCGGGCGGTTACGTTCCGCTCACCCGTGACGAGTACATAGATACAGTAATCTCACAGCTTGAATATCTCCCCGCAGATATAATCATAGAGCGCATTACAGGCGATGCGGATAAAAAATATCTTGTTGCGCCGATGTGGAGTGCAGATAAGATAGCGGTACTGGGCGGCATCGACCGTCAGATGAAGCTGAGGGATACTTATCAGGGGATAAAGTGCGACAGCGAACAGCCTTGATTCGTTAAGGCTTTATATTGCATTTTCCTTTGCATTGTGCTAAAATACGGTTGCAGACTTAGTTTTTGCTTATTAATATGAAACAGACTGGAGCAAAATATGAACACACCGACTTTTGATATAAACAAACCGGATACCCCGTGCTATGTCACAGAAGAATGCTATCTTAAACGCAACTGCGAGATACTGAAAAGCGTACAGGATATGACAGGCTGTAAGATACTGCTTGCACAGAAAGCGTTTTCGATGTACAGCACCTACCCTCTGATAAGCGGCTATCTCAGCGGCACTACCGCAAGCGGACTTTACGAGGCTCGGCTCGGATATGAATATTTCGGCAATGAAACGCACGTTTTTTCTCCTGCCTATACAGATAAGGAGATAAACGAGCTTGCAAAGTACGCAGGACATTTTGTGTTCAATTCAATAAGGCAGTTTGCCCTGCACCGTGACGCAGTAAAGGACAAGCACTGCCTTATCCGTGTAAATCCGAGATTTTCCACGCAGGAGGGACACGAGATATACGACCCGTGCGCTCCGGGCTCAAGGCTCGGACAGACGCTTGCTTCGTTTGAGGAGGATATAAAGCGTTACGGCGAGGAGATTCTTGACGAAATAGACGGACTTCATTTTCACACCCTCTGCGAGCAGAACAGCGACGACTTAAAGCGTACCGCAAAGGAGGTCGAGGTGCAGTTCGGCAAGTATCTTGATAAGATGAGCATTATAAATTTCGGCGGAGGACACCATATAACAAGGGACGACTACGATATTGACACGCTTGTTGAGGTGATAAACCATTTCAGGAATGAATACGGGCTTGAGGTGTATCTTGAGCCGGGCGAGGCTGTCGCTCTGAACGCAGGATTTCTTGTGACAACGGTACTTGACGTGATAGACGGAAAAGTAAACGGCGAGGACGATATAGCAATACTTGACGCTTCAGCCGCCTGCCATATGCCCGATGTGCTTGAAATGCCGTACCGTCCAGTTATCATTCAGCCAAACGGCAACATTGCAGGAGAAAAGGGTGAAAGGGCTGTCACTGTGCGGCTTGGCGGTAACACCTGCCTTGCAGGCGATGTGATAGGAGATTATTCTTTTGACGAGCCGCTTAAACCGGGCGACCGACTTGTGCTGTGTGATATGTCGATATACTCAATGGTAAAGAACAATACATTCAACGGTATGGCTCTGCCGTCAATATATTATAATACCTCGCTTGGTATGCGGAAAATAAGAGAGTTCTCCTATGATGATTTCAGGTGCAGGCTGTGATTTCGGCTTAAAGCAAACTATCAGAGAAGCCTTGTTTTCAGCGACAGCCATTTCCATAAAGGCAAAGCTTTTCAAAGGGTAAAACAGCCAAAATAAGCAAAACGGTTGAAAATTAATGTGTATGTTGAATACTTTGTTGAAAGTTTTTTGTGCATATCACACAAACTATCGTGAAATGTTTAAGGACTATTGAACAAAAGTGAAAAATAATCGCAGAAAAATTGACAAATTGAAAAATCTTTGTTGACGAACAAAGAACATTTGGATATACTATAGGTACAGAGCAGAGATACCGCATAACATCTCAATGCGGACAGCTCGACGGAAAGATAATACGATTTTACGGAGGTAACCAATCATGTTTGTTAAAGAAGTAAGCGTTAAGAATCAGGTAGGTTTACACGCAAGACCCGCAACATTCTTCATCCAGAAGGCTAACGAGTACAAGTCATCGATCTGGGTTGAGAAGGAAGAAAGAAGAGTAAACGCAAAGAGCCTTCTCGGTATCCTTTCACTCGGCATTGTAGGCGGTACAACTATCAGAATCATTGCTGACGGCTCTGATGAGCAGCTTGCTGTTGACGGCCTTGTAAAGCTCGTTGAAAGCGGTTTTGCAGAATAATTCACACTCCCGACCAAGTAGTGTATATCGGGCAACGACCCGATGTGTAGACGTGTAGAAAAGTGTAGACGGACAGAATTACATTTATAAAGAAACAGCGGGGATTTTGCGTAAAGCAGGTCACCCGCTGTATTTTTATTTAACAGTCTTTACTGTTTAGATTTCAAAGGAGCATTATATTGAAAAGAACAGGAAAAATCACAGCCGCATTTATCACGGCTTTAACGGCTGCGGCGTCAATAACGGCGTGCAGTGCCGATTATTCGCATATTGACGGCTACAGCGACATAGAAAACGCACGAAAGCTGTATTCCTCGCTGTATTCAGCCGAAATCACGGTTACGGATAAGCAAACCGGTACGGTTACGCAGGAGCTGACATTCTGCTACGATAAGAGCGATACCCTATCGTACAGCTATTTCGGCACAGACGGCAAGACAAAATATTATGAATATCACAACGGCTCGGAGTACAACTATTATTCCGACGGCGAATGGCATACTCTTGTGAGCGGCGACAAGGATTATGTATGCTACACACGCACAAACAAGATGTCTATGACCGCAGAGGGCATGATATTCATAAAGCCCGAAAGCGTGACAAGCTCGGAAGTAAAGAATACGGCAGACGCAAAGGTAATCACTATGCAGTACGATGTTTCAAAGCTCAACAGCTCAATGGCTTCTCAGCTCGGTCTTGTTGGTGACCTTGACAGCTTCAGCGTTGTGTATACAATTGATAAAGACGGATACTGTACCTCAATGGAACAGACCGGTACAGCCACAAAGGATGGCGTACAAAGTAAGGTGGATTATCTTATGACCGTCAGCCATATGAATGATATTGCCTCGGTAAGTAAGCCGCAGGTACAGGAAAGTGCGGATAAGTCAGACGCAGAGTAAATTATAAGAATCGCCCGTAGGATAAGGCTACGGGCTTTTTTGACGCTTTTTCCCGAATATAATCAAAAAATAAAACGAAAATGTTGTGAAAATTTACAAAATAGCTTGATTTGCGTTCTTTTTTATGGTAAAATTAAATAAAATCATAATGGCGGTATTGCGTATATCTGTAAAGCAATCATATTTCACTGCCTTTGATTTAAGGCAATACCGCATAATTAACGGCTATCGCCTTTGTTGCACGCTCAGCTTGCATATTTTCCGCCATCTTGCACAAATTTCGCTTGACAGGCGCCAGCCTGCCCACACTCAATTTATACAACCTGACGAAAAATCTGACTGCGCAATCGTACGACAATAATTATGCGGTATGGCCTTAAGTTATTTTAATTGCGTTGCCCCACTTTAACAGTTTACCACGTTGAACTATTACATACATATTAGCCCAAGGAGGCGAATAAGGTGCAGTTAAACACCAACGGTCAAAAGTTTATAAATATAATAATCGGCTTTTCACGGGATTTTCCCTTTACCGTAAATCCGGGCGAACATTCCGAGAAAACCTACCCTTCTCTTTTAGAGCTGATAAATCCCGATGATATTCCTCCGATAACCGAAATGTTCACCGATGTATCACAGGACGAGGAAAAGCGTTTTGAGGCGCATTGTCGTTTTATGGTGAACGATGAATATCACTGGTTTTTCCTTTCGTGCAAGGCGGTATATGCAGAGTACGGCAGACCTGTGCGTTTTGAGGGAACGATGTGCGATGTATCGACCTACCTTGAAACAGCGGGTGACGACCTTGTATATAACGAATTCCGCAAAAAGCACAACATAAAGCTGTCCGAACTTAAAAAAGGCGCACCGGGTCTTGCCGATGTGCTTGATGTCGACTACCTTACAAGCATACAGCGTCCTTTCGCCGTGCCGCAGCTTTATTCCGCCATATTTGACGAAAAAGGAAAGCTGATATGTGCGCCGAAAACACAGCATAAATCCCTTTCTCCCGATGATTTTGCATATCAGAAGAAAAAGAACATCCGCATAAATCACCTTGTCAGCGGAACGTGGATACTGGGAGCGAAAACGCAGGAATTGCTCGATGACAACATTCAGCTGTGGGAAACGCTTGTACAGACAGTTTCCCGTATGGCAAACGCATTTGTTGTAGTTCTTTCGGAAATGGACAATTCGCAGAATGCAAACAAGCTGCTGGGTCAGAATGTCGAGGAGCAGATACTGCTGAATAATATCTACGCTATCATAATGCAGAGCAAAAGCGCAGATATTGCGTTAAACTCCGTCACAGAGCTTATAGGCGATTACTTTCACCTTGACAGGATAACCATAATCGACCGTGACGATTTTACTCAGGAGCTGTGCTGGTGCAAGGATTACAAGTACCGCCACCTCCCTCTTGAAATAGACGGCGACACCGCACTTGACTGCACCTCGATACGTGAGGATATGAGCCTTACGTCATCGGCTTTTTCGGACACGGATACCAACGACCTTGCAAAGTTCGGTATCAAGTCGTATGCCATCTTCAAGCTGATAAATTCGGGGGATTTTGACAGTCTTATAATGTTCCAGACGATTGAAAAGGAGCATAACTGGACACAGCGTGAGCGTAAACAGCTCCGCAACATCTCGCAGATAATCTCCTCGCTTATGATGCGTAAGGAAACGCAGGATAAGCTGGAGCAGTCACAGAAGCGTATGCGTCAGCTTGCCTTTTATGACGCTATCTACAATATTCCGAACCGTGCAAGGCTGAACAAGGATCTTGACAAGATAATGAAGCGTAATACAAAAGGCTCGCTTATCGCTTTCAAGGTCACCAACACACGCACTCTTTCCGCAGTTTACGGTCACACCTATTCCGATATGCTGCTGCGCAGTATCGCTCAGTATCTTAAGGACCTGCCCGTAAAGGACATTGGTGTATATTATTTCACGAATGCGATTTTTATGCTTAATCTTCCGGATTGTACCGACAATGAAGCTAAAAATCTTGTCGAAATGCTGATACACCGTTTTTCAAAGCCGTGGAAATTCGGTGAGGATGAACATTCCATCCATTGCAGTCTTGGCATAGCGTTCTATCCCGAAAACGGCGAGGACGCCGAGGAGCTTTGCAAGGCGGCAAGCACGGCAATGTACCGTGCAAGAGAATTCAAGCAGAACAGTTATGCTTTCTATTCAGGCTCGCTTGAGCGTACAAGAATGTTTGCGGCAAGCCTTGAACAGCATATAAGAGAATGTATAAACGACGGTATGAGAGGCTTTTCACTGCGTTTTCAGCCGTCCTTCAGCGCAGTTGACGGCAGTATAATCGGTTGTGAGAGCTTTGTACGCTGGCACGACGAGCAGTACGGCAATATTCCTAACTCAACTTTGTTCCCTATGGCTGAAAATCTCGGCTTATCCCACGTCATAGACGGCTGGGTAATGGAACGTTCGTGCGAATTCTGCAAGGAGATACAGGACGCAGGCTTTGAGAATTTTACCGTCAGCGTAAATCTTACCGCAGGCGAACCGCAATCTGCCGAAATCGTAACGCAGGTACGTCACGCTCTTGAAGAAAGCGCACTCCCTCCGTCCTCTCTGATACTCGAAATTCCTGTAAAGGCCAACATTTTCTACAGCGACAGCACACATATCCTGCACGATCTGCGTACTCTCGGTGTAAATATTGCCATAGATAAATACGGCACAGGAAATATTTCGTTAAAGGTTCTCAGAAACTCATACGTCAACCTTGTGAATCTTCCGGCAAAGCTGTTTATGAATCACGAGGACGAATTTGACACTGAGCTTGTAAGCTCGGTCATCCATCTGGCAAAATGCCGTAAGCTTACCGTATGTGTAAAGGGCATTGAGGACAAGGAACAGCTTGATACCGTGCAGAAGTTCGATATTGACAGGATACAGGGCTACTACTGTTCACGTCCGCTGTCGCTGTCGGAAGCAAAGACAGTATTTACCGAAAGTATTAGAATAAAGGGATGCTGAGCGTATCCTCAGACTGTCGATAAACCCACGCACCGCAAAAATGCAGATAAAGAGTTTCAGACAAACTAAAAATCCGATAAATAAAAAGAATTTCGCACAGCCGTAAAAAACGGCTGTGCGAAAGCATTTTTGCTTACTGCGTCAACCGCCCCTCAACGTACCTTTGTACGCCTGTCGGGGCGGTTTCCTTGTCTGCGTGTGTTTCTCAACGTCTGCTGCGTGCCGTAAGGCCGCAGAATATATTTTAATGTCACTTGTTGAAAAAGTCGAAGAATTGTTGATAATTCTTCGGCTTTTTGTATTTAATTTGCAAAATTGATGTAAAGAACGCTTTTATTTGCAATTCGCTTGAAAAGAGCGCATTTTTCGAGTATAATATATTTATCTGTAATTGTAAAATCGACTGCGGCTGAAACCGCATTTATATTAAAAGGAACACAGCTTTATGAAACTTATTCTAAGCAAAATTAAGACCTATTTCGGAAAACTTGATAAGCTGCTGCTGTTCATGTGCATAGGCATTGCTTTCTTTGCCGTATTTATCCAGTATACCCTTTATGAAAACGATATAAGTTCGGCAGTTACCGCAAGCCAGTATAAGACGCAGATCATAGCCTTTATCGCAGGAATTGTAATAGCAATGGCACTGGCGGCAATCAACTATAAATATCTGGCGAAGCTCTGGTTTATATACGTTCCGCTGGCAATGGGGCTGACATTACTGCTGTTCACCCCTCTCGGAATACAACGTGAAGGCGCAGATGATATAGGCTGGCTCGATCTCGGTATAATAACGATACAGCCGTCTGAGATACTGAAACTCGCTTTTATACTCTCGCTTGCCTTTCATCTGTCAAAGGTCGAGGACAGAATGAACGAGCCGATACACTTTATCCTGCTGTGCATTCACGGAGCGATACCCACACTGCTTATAAGGCAGACGGGCGACGACGGCTCGGCTTTGGTATTCCTGTTCATCTTCATATGCATGATGTTTGCGGCAGGTCTTTCGTGGAAATATCTTGTAATGATAGCTGTGGCTATCCCTCCGGCTGTCTATGTTTTGTGGAATTACCTTATGCAGCCGCATCAGCAGAAGCGTTTTCAGGTACTGTGGGACGCACAGATGCAGGAGGACGAGGCACTGGGGATATATATGCAACAGCGTGTGGGAAAAATAGCCTTAGGCTCGGGCGGACTTACAGGGCTTGGGCTTTCGGGAGGAGATTATACCTATGTTCCCGAAATTCACAACGACTTCATTTTTTCGTATATCGGAATGACTATGGGACTGCTCGGCTGTCTTCTGGTAGTAGTGCTTATAGCGACTCTGTCGCTTAAAATTCTGTCAAATGCAAGCGGCGCAAAGGATACTCTCGGCAGACTTATCTGCATAGGCGTATTTGCTCTTATAGTATTCCACACAACAGTAAATATCGGAATGGTACTCGGCATCGCTCCCGTTATCGGCATACCGCTCCCGTTTTTCAGTGCAGGCGGTACATCGGGAATGTGTCTGTTTGTGGCAATAGGGCTTGTGCTGAGCGTAAGCTATCATAATTCAACCAAGTACAGAATGTTCTATACGGAAAAGGATTAAACTCCCTACGGGAGAAAAGATAAAGCAGATAAAGCAAAATGAAAGGAAACGATCATGGCAAAAAAGACAATTCACACGCTTGAGGAGATTTATCCGGAAAGTGCTGTAGCGGCGCAGAGAGAAAGATATGAAAAATCTGCGGAGGAATTCAGGAGCATCTTCGGCGACAGCGATCAGCTTCGTTATTTTTCCGCACCCGGCCGTACAGAAGTCGGAGGCAACCACACCGACCACAATCACGGCAAGGTGCTTGCGGCAAGTGTAAACCTTGACGTTATCGCCGTTGTAGAGCCTACAGACGACAACATCATCACGATAAAGAGCGAGGGCTTCCCCGAAGATTCGGTTGACATATCTGACCTTTCTGTTCACGAGGACGAAAAGAATTCATCTGCCGCTCTTATAAGAGGTGTTGCCGCCGGTTTCAAGAACAACGGTCTTACTATAGGCGGTTTCAAAGCTTACACTACATCAAACGTTATGAAAGGCTCCGGTCTTTCAAGCTCTGCGGCTTTTGAGGTACTTATAGGAAATATACTTTCGGGCATATACAACGCAGGCGGTATCAGTGCGGTGAAAATCGCCCAAATAGCACAGTACGCCGAGAACGAATATTTCGGCAAGCCCAGCGGACTTATGGATCAGATGGCAAGCTCGGTAGGCGGTTTCGTTGCTATCGACTTCAAGAACACACAGGCACCTATCATTGAGAATATCCCAGTTGATTTCTCGTCATACGGACACGCACTGTGCATAATCGATACAAAGGCAGATCATGCCGACCTTACAGACGAATATGCCGCTATCCCCCGTGAGATGAAAGCTATAGCAGGCTACTTCTCCGCAGAATATCTGCGTGAAATCTCCCGTGCGGATGTAATACTCAATATGGGTATCTTAAGGCAGAAGTACGGCGACCGTGCGGTTCTCCGTGCGCTCCATTTCTTCGAGGAAAACGAGCGTGTGGACAAGCTGGTACATTCGCTGAGGCATCAGCATTTCGATGATTTCCTAAGCTCGATAAACGAAAGCGGAAACTCAAGCTACAAGTACTTACAGAATATTTTTGCCGTTTCGGACTATACGCATCAGGCGGTAGGCATAGCACTGAACGTTGCGGAACACGCTCTTACAAGAAAGGGTGCGTGCAGAGTTCACGGCGGAGGCTTTGCCGGTACTATTCAGGCATTTGTTCCGCAGGATATTTTAAAGAGCTTTATAGTTGATATAGAAAAGGTATTCGGTGCAGGAAGCTGTCACGTTCTTTCTATTCGTCCCGTCGGAGGTACTGAGGTACAGTTCTGATTGTGACGGGTAAAACAAAACAGCCCTTTCGGGCTGTAATGTATATCGTCAGATGACAAACTCCTCATACTCATACTTATGCAGCTTGTCCACAAGGGCGGTTACGGCGATGCCGTTTTCGAGGTACTCCTCGCTCAGCACCTTTCCGTGTGAGTGGAGAGCCGCCGCAAGTCCCGACTTGTCATACGGTATCAGCATTTCCATACGGCTAACCTTGTCGGTAAGATTATCCGATATGGCTTTCAGCAGTTCGTCAAATCCCGTGCCGTTCTTTGCGGAGATCATTACGGTATTTTCTGCGGGCGGCAGTTCATAATCAAGCTTGTCGCATTTATTGAGAACGGTTATTACCGGTATTTCGCCGCAGCCAAGCTCCGACAGCAGAGAAAGCGTTGTTTCTGCTTTCTCTCTTGCCTCAGGATCGGACGCATCGCAGACGTGCAGGATAATATCCGCACTTGCCGCTTCTTCAAGCGTTGACTTGAACGCTTCTACAAGGTGGTGAGGAAGCCGTCTTATAAGCCCTACGGTATCTACAAGCGTAAGACTTCTTCCGTCGGGCAGTTCTATTACCCTTGATGTAAGATCCAGCGTTGCGAACAGCTTATCCTCCGCAAGAACACCTGCGCCTGTAAGTGCATTGAGCAGGGTCGATTTTCCGGCATTCGTATATCCTACGATAGCACCGACGCATACGCTGTCTTTTTTACGGCGGCGGCGTGACAGATCACGGCGTTTTTCAAGCTCTTTAAGCTCATCGCTGAGTTTATCTATTCTGCGTCTTATGTGACGGCGATCGGTTTCAAGCTGGGTTTCACCCGGTCCTCTCGTTCCTATACCGCCGCCAAGACGTGACAATGACGTACCTATTCCCATAAGACGTGGCAGACGGTATTTAAGCTGAGCCAGTTCAACCTGAAGCTTTCCCTCGTTTGTCACTGCTCTGCCGGCGAATATGTCAAGGATAAGCATTGTGCGGTCAATAACACGCACCGATGTTATATCCTCGATATTGCGTATCTGGCTTGAGCTTAGCTCCATATCAAATATAATAAGCTGTGCGTCAAGATCCTTTGCGGCGGCACTGAGTTCTTCAATCTTGCCCTCGCCCAGAATGGTCGCACTTTCGATAGCAGGACGTTTCTGAATAATACGGCACACTGTCACCGCACCTGCGGTTTCAGCCAGTTCTTCAAGCTCGTCCATAGATATTTCCGCATCATATTCGCCGGTATCTACTCCTGCGAGTATGGCACGGGTCGATTCGTTTTCCTTTAAGATCGGATTGTTTACGGTTGATTCGTTCATACTGTTCCTTTCTGATTGTTAATAATAAAGTAAATTTATGCGGTAATCCGCAAAAGGTGGTAATCTTTATGAAGTTCAAAGAATACGACGTAATAATTGTCGGCACAGGCGTTTCAGGTCTTTATGCCGCACTCAACCTTGACAGCAGTATGCAGATACTTATGCTCTCAAAGCGTGAGCTGACGCTGTGCAACTCGGCTCTCGCACAGGGCGGTGTCGCCGCTGTAATGGACACGTCAAACGACAACTACGAGCTGCACATCAAGGATACTCTTATAGCCGGCGGCTACAAGAACAATATCGACAATGTATGCATACTTGTCGAGCAGGGTCCGAAGGACGTTAAGAATCTGCTCAATTACGGAGTTGACTTTGACAGAAAGCAGGACGGCTCTATCGACCTTACCCTTGAGGGCGGTCACTGCCGTCACAGAATCGCTCACCACAAGGACAGCACCGGCTTTGAGATAGTTACTTCGCTTATCGAAGGTGTAAAGAAGCTGTCCAATGTCACAATTCTTGAAAACACTCACCTGCTCGGTCTTACCAAGCGAGGCGACGATTTCCTGTTTGATGTGCTTCACGAAGGAAAGCACAGTTATTATACCACAAAGAACACCATACTTGCAACAGGCGGTATAGGCAGAGTTTACGATTATACAACAAACTCTGCGATAGCAACGGGCGACGGCATACAGTTTGCTTATAATATGGGGGCTGATATTCAGCATTTAAGCTATGTGCAGTTCCACCCCACAGCCTTTGCCGACCATGAAAACCGTGAGTGCTTCCTTGTATCCGAGGCGGTAAGAGGCGAGGGCGCATATCTGCTCAACTGCAACAAGGAACGTTTCATGCACAAGTATGAGCCTGAACGTAAGGAGCTTGCTCCCCGTGACGTAGTTTCAAAGGATATGATGAAAGAGCAGAAGGAAACGGGCAGTGACAAATTCTATCTTGATATTTCGTACAAGGATCCCGAATTTATCAAAAACCGCTTCCCTATGATATACAACAAGGTTCTTGAAAAGGGCTACGATATGACCAAAGAGCCTATCCCGATATACCCCTGCCAGCACTATCTTATGGGTGGTATCGGCGTAAACGGGCACGGCGCTACGAATGTAAAGGGTTTATATGCCGCAGGAGAATGTGCGCATACCGGCGTTCACGGCATCAACCGCCTTGCAAGTAACTCTCTGCTTGAAGCGCTGGTATTCAGCCGTCTTATCGCAGAGGACATAAACAAGAACAATACCCACAGAGAGCTTGGAACACTTGAGGCTGATTATCCCTCGCCCGACGGCAAGCCGCTCCCTAAGGGAATACGCACCGAGATAAGACACATAATGCAACGTTCTTATTTCGTTGTACCCGACTATGTTGAGGCGGCAAAGGATATAAAGCGTGTAACGGAACTGAAAAATCTGCTCGATAACGGCGGTTTTGAGGTAACTCCCGACTATATCGAAGCAAAATCACTGACGACAGTTGCTTACATAATCCTCAGCGAAGTAGTCGCAGAGGGAAAGGAAAAGGGCATTATATAATGAAATTATTACAGTTTTACGTTGACGATCTGATAAAAAGAGCGATAACAGAGGATATAAACTACATTGACAGCACCACCGACCTGCTTATTGACGAGGACGATATTTCGGAGGCATATTTTGTATCAAAGGCTGACGGCGTTCTTGCGGGAATTGATGTTGCGATGCGTGTTTTCACATTACTTGACGACACTATCGAGATGAATATTCATTTCAAGGACGGCGACGCTATAAAGAAGGGCGATGTTATCGCCGAGTTCAAGGGTCACACCTGCGCTATGCTGAAGGCGGAGCGTACAGCGCTCAATCTTTTACAGCACATGAGCGGTATTGCAAGCTACACAAACAAGTGCGTAAAGGCAGTCGAGGGTACTGATGCTTCTATCGCAGATACGAGAAAAACGCTCCCCGGCTTACGTCCTTTACAGAAATACTCCGTAGTGGCAGGCGGCGGAAGAAACCACCGCTACAATCTTACCGATGCGGCAATGCTCAAGGACAATCACATTGACGCATACGGCGGTATAACACAGGCTGTTACCGCTCTGCGTAAAAAAGCGGGACATATGCTTCAGATCGAGGTCGAGGTGCGTAACTTTGACGAACTGAATGAGGCACTTGCGGTAAAGGCAGATGTTATTATGCTTGATAATATGAGCTGTGAGGATATGAAGAAAGCGGTAGAGATAACCGCAGGCAGAGCAAAGCTGGAAGCCAGCGGAAACGTAACGCTCGACAATATCCGTGACGTTGCGCTGACGGGCGTTGATATAATCAGTCTCGGTGCGCTTACTCACAGCGTGACTGCTTTTGATATTTCGATGAAGTGGAAGAAGAAAGCATGACCAACTGTGATTGCTGCGTAAACTATGTTTATGACGATGAGTACGACTGCTACACCTGCCTTGTAAATCTTGACGAGGATGAAATGCGCCGTTTTATAACGGGCGACAACTACAACTGCCCGTATTTCAGAAACGATGATGAATACGAACTTGCAAGAAAGCAGTAACGCTGAAAGGAAAAGCTATGACAAAGATACCGAGAGGTGACAAATCATATATCGGAAAGACTGTCACTGTGACGGTTGACCGACCGATAGGCACGCATCACCCAAAGCACAGGGAGATAGTATATCCGATAAACTACGGCTATGTCGAAGGACTTCTCGGCGGTGACGGTGAGGAACAGGACGTATATATTCTCGGTGTTGATAAGCCCGTTGACAAGGCAGAGTGCGTTATCATCGCAACTGTCATGCGTACAGACGATAACGAGGACAAGTGGGTAGGAGTACCGTCTGAGCTTGTCGGCTCTGAGATTTGCTGTGAGTGCAATATAGTAAACGCCGTTCATTTTCAGGAGCAGTTCCACACCTCTGAGATATTCGCCTTATATGAAAAGACCTGCGGTGCGGTAATGTATACAGGGGGGAGAAAAGACCGCAGATATTTTCTTATCAAGAACAACAGCGGTCATATCGGCTTTCCGAAAGGGCACATCGAGTACGGCGAAAATGAGCGTGAGACCGCTCTGCGTGAGGTTTTCGAGGAGTGCGGACTTGAAGCGGAATTAGATGAGAATTTCCGTGCGGAGTACACATTCCATACGCTTGACAACACCGAAAAGACAAGCGTATTCTTTGCAGGAAGGTTTGACAGGGATGCCGCCGTGAAGATTCAGCAGGAAGAGGTAATAGGCGACTGGCTGTTAAGCTACGGGGAGGCTATGAACAAGCTGAACTGGGAGCAGGACAAGGCGATTTTAAAAGCCTGCGAGGAATATCTCAATTCAAAGCAGAATTAATTATATATCTGTAAAATACCCTTGCAAAACGTTTTGAAGTTTGCAAGGGTATTTCTTTATATTTTTGCATATAGAAAAGGACGGGCAGAACCCGTCCTTTGAAAAAGCGTATTCAGCGCAGAACTTACTTGAGTTCGATCTTAGCGCCAGCCTCTTCGAGCTTAGCCTTGATTTCCTCAGCTTCAGCCTTAGAAGCGCCTTCCTTGATAGCCTTAGGAGCAGCTTCAACGAGCTCCTTAGCTTCCTTAAGGCCAAGACCGCAAACGTCCTTAACTGCCTTGATAACAGCCATCTTAGCATCACCGAATGATGCGAGAACTACGTCAAATTCTGTCTTTTCTTCAGCTGCTGCTGCGCCGCCTGCTGCGGGGCCTGCTACTGAAACTGCTGCTGCAGATACACCGAATTCTTCTTCGAGAGCCTTAACGAGCTCGTTGAGCTCTAATACTGATAAGCCCTTTACTTCTTCAATCATAGCTAAAATTTTCTCTGAAGCCATTTTAATTATCCTCCGTTAATATGTTTTCATTGTTTGTGTTACGGCAGGTTTATGCCGCCGATTTCGTCCGTACAGAAATTATTCTGCTGATTCGGACTGCTTCTTCTCGATTTCGCTTACTGCGATAGCGAGCTTCTGGATAGGGGACTGAAGCATAAATACCAGCTGTGCAAGCAGTGTTTCCTTTGTAGGAAGCTTTGCGTATGCAACAACTTCATCCTTGCTGATGCCCTTACCGTCAACGAATCCCTTCTTGATTGAGAATGATCCGTTGCTTGCTTCTTCCTGCTTGTACAGGATCTTAGGAGCAGTTACGATGTCTTCCTCTGCGAGTGCGAGAGCAGTTGTTCCTTCGAGAACATCCTCAATACCCTCAACGCCTGCCATCTCAGCTGCACGCTTTAAAAGAGTGTTCTTAACTACGAAGTAGTCGATACCAGCCTCACGAAGTTCCTTTCTCAGAACTGTGTCATCGGCAACTGTGATACCGCTGTAATCAACGAGCACACCGCAAGCGGACTTCTTGAGCTTTTCAGCGAGTTCAGCAACGTAATTCTGCTTTACCTGTAAAACTTTCTCACTAGGCATATTGTTTTCTCCTTTCGTGATTTACTGTTCGTAAAAAGGAAAAACATTTAATAAAAATGCCCTCCTCTGTAAGACAGAAAAGGGCAGAAAATTCAGTATTCTTCCCATTCCTCGGCAGGTGAGCATATGCTCGTTAGCGGTAAACCGACCTGCTGTCTTTAGAACAGCGTGATTATTATATCATATTCAAATGCGGTTGTCAAGTAGTTTGACGTAATTTTTTATTTGGCGAGATGCAAAAAACACGGCGGGAGGGATTACGGCTGTCAGAACGCCGGTTAATCCGCACACCGCAAAAATACCGGAATGCTTATGAAAACGATTATAGGGGTAATCTTATTTAATCAGTCCGTATTTGCAAGTGCCGATATACTTGAAGCCATCCGATGATACCCGGTACAGCAGAATTGTGTTGTTATCGTCATTGGGATCTACATCTGTGTCATCATTCCAGACGTATGCTCCGACATAACCGTAATATATATTTGTCGTGCCGGTTTCCTTCTGTATCATAGACGTATATACTGCTCCGTTTCCGGTCGTACTGATAATATCAAACATTCTGTCGTATTTGTTTGTTTTTGATGCCGCCTTTCCGCTCTTTATATCGGCAATATCAAGCTCATCAAGATATGTAAGGGATAAGGTCTTATTTTTCAGCGGCTTGTTGTTATTGTCGGTAATAAAGCAGCTTTCTTTATGCGGGTCTATTGAAATATAACCGAATTTGTCGTAATTATCCCTTGTCACAGGCTGAGTGACCGTTATTACGGAATCCTCGGCATATTCGCCGGTCACCTTTTTAAATTCATCGTAGCCGACATACGGTTTTGTGCATTTTATGGTTTTATCGCCATTGCTGAACGACACTTCACGGTAAATAACATCGGATATGTTGTAATAATCCTTGTTATTTATTCTGAAATGCAGGGTGTTGCCGTTTCCGTTTGCATAGATTTTTCTGACGCAACCGTCCTCGCCCTTGCCGTAATCCTTTATCACAGCTCCTGTAAACCATCCGTCTGTGATATCTGTGTCGCAAAGCTCATATTTCTTACCGTTGACTTCCATGCTTTCATAATACATATCCGCAAGGTCAGACAGGGTGAAATCGCTTGTTTCGCCTACGACCTCAAATTTTCCGGCAGAGAGCGTGCCGTTAGTCAGGTCTACATTTATAACGCTGTTACTGCTCTTTTCGGTTACGGTGAATACCGTAAAGCCGTTGTCGCCGGTAGGCTTCATCATAGGACCGCCTATAACGTATGTGCCGTAATCAAGGCTCTTGAAGGTGTAATCACTGCCGTTTGTATTGATATATGGCACTTCCGAAATTTTGAGTTCTTCTATTTTTATAACTTCGTTGTTTGTAAGGAATGCCTTGTCGACCTTATAATAAAGCAGCATACCCTTATCGAGATAGGCGGCACTGCCTTTCATTCTGAGAGTAACATTTTTTGCCGTGTCCGACGGTGCGGGGGCAGGCTTTACAGTTGCCGATGTTGTCGGTGCTTTTGATGCTGCGGTGGTTGTCGTGGTTGCGATGGTTGTTGTGGTTGCGGTAGTCGTTGTGGTTGTGGTGGTTGTTATTGCGGTGGTCTGAGGTGCGGTGGAAGTTGCGGAAATTGTTGTTCCTGCTTTGGTTTCTTCGGGCTGAGATAAGTTGTCGCTGTCACCAGCCACAGAGGTTATATCAATGGTTTTTGCGTCTGATTCTATTTCGCTTGCCATTCCGCAATTATACATAAAATTATCGGAGTATGCGTTTACGTCCATAAAAATCGTGTTATATATCTCAACAACTATACGAAGTTTTCCGTCAACATATTTCATAGGTATATATTTAAGCTCAAACGTTTTGCTGTCGTTATTGCCCTCTTTTGCGGTAAGCGATAACAGTATCAAAGAATTATGGCTTTCATCGGTATAAACAGCCGCACAATACTGTGTATGCGCTGAGTAGGGTTCTGTTATCGGAAGCTCTTTGCCGATATTTATACCGAAATTCGATTTTATGTTATTTTTATCCGCCGGCTGAATGTAATCGGGGCAGTAATCATAAAAATCTTCCGTGAAATTATCTGAGTAATTTCCCGTATATACCTGTGATACGGTGTTTATAAATTCCTCTGCGGTGTCAAAACCGAAATACGCTTTGTCGGCATAATAAAAACGTTCATTTTCATAATAGCCAGTGCCGACAAAGCAGTTGGCACTGTTGTTTTTGAAGCTTTCAATTTCCTGTACACTCATATCCGAGGATATGCCTACCGCCGCATTGCTGTCGGGAAGAACGATATATTTGTTCGTAATTTCAATTGCATTATCAAACAGCTTAAGCATTTCACTCTGAACCTGCTTATCCGTGCAGAAAAGACTGTCAAAATCATCAGCCGCATTGATTTCTGTAGTATCTATGGTCGGTGTATTATCTATCCTGCGATAAGTTATTTTTCCGAGCTGTGCCCAGAATGTCTTATCATCAACAAAAGTCATTCCGCTCTTTTCGGAATGTACCTTTGTGTTTTCCGAGGGTGTAATAACACTGTCGGCGGCACTGTTGTCGCCTATTGATACGTTTATAGGTCCGCCCTGATTGTTTGTTACCGCAAAATGTATACCGACACCTGCCGTGCCTGCTGCGACAACTACTGCGGCGGCCGCTGCGGCATAACGTTTTATCTGCGGTATGAAGCTGCGTTTCTTGTCGCTTTGCAACAGCCTGTCAAGGCCGTTTTTCTTCTGCTCGTCTGTAGCGTTTACTTCATCGAATGCCTGTTTAATTGTCATTTTATTCAACGCTCCTTTCGTCACCGAGGACATTTCTCAGCTGTTCCCTCGCTTTCTGCAATCTTGTGCGGACCGCAGAAGAGCTAATATGCAACATCTGTCCTATTTCTTCGCTTGAGTATCCGTCATAATAGAACAGATACACAGGTATTTTCAGCTTGTCGGGCAGTTTGGAAAGCTCGCTGAGAAGCTCTTTTGCTTCATTGCTTATATTGCTGTCGGGAATATTGTCGTTGAGCGGCTCGTTTTTTCTGCACGCCGCCTTGAGCATATTCTTACAGATATTTGAAGCAACACGGATGAGCCATGCTTTTTCGTGGTTTTCGCTTTCAAACTGTTTTCTTGTTTCGATTGCTTTCAGAAAAGCGTTATGTACAGCGTCTTCTGTATCCTGTATATTTTTCATATACATATAGCACACCCTGTAGAGAGTGTCGAAATTGCGTTCATAAAGCTCTCTTATGCTCTCGGAAGAATAATCTGACGTCATAAATCGTTCCCCCTGAGTTTTTTCTCTTTGAATGTAATACAACTGACAGATGTGTTTTGTCTGTCGGAGAATAAAAAAATGCGGTTGAAAGTTCAACCGCAACAGCTTGTAGAAAAAATCTGTTTTTGAAACAAACTTCTAACTTACTATCCCTATCCCCCTGCCCCCTTTCCCCGGGAAAGGGGGATTTTACTGGGGCTACCGCCCCTAGTCCCTGTCGGGGGCTACGCCCCTGCGACCCCATTTTTATATAATCAAGAGGTTTATCGACAGCCTGAAAGGACGGGGAAAACCCGTCCTTGATATCATCTTTCTTCCCTGAAGTACGCTTCACCGAGCGCCTTAGGCGGCTGATTCTCTTTCTTCTTTCTCATTGCTATGAAAATCAGCACTATAATGGTGGCGATGTAAGGGAGCATTGTTAAAAACTGCGAGGGTATCTGTATCTCCCAGCCCTGCATCTTGTAGTTTAAACCTCTCAGCATACCGAAAAGGTAGGCGGCAAATATCGCCTTGAGGGGATTCCATGTGCTGAATATGATGAGAGCAACGGCTATCCAGCCTGCGCCTGCCGTAACGTTATCCTGCCAGGTTGTCAGGAATGCGGTTGACAGATAAGCGCCGCCGAGTCCGCAAAGGAAACCGCCAAGCAGAATATTTATATACTTATGGAGCGTAACATTTATGCCCGAAGCGTCCGCCGCACCGGGATTTTCGCCAATCGCCCTTACATAAAGTCCGAGCTTTGTCTTGTTGAGGTAGAAATACGCAAGCACGGCTATGACAAGTCCGAGCCATACATATATATCCTGCGAGAAAACAGCCTCGCCGAGAACGGGTATCTTGCTTAAAAGCGGTATTTCTACAGGGCGGAATGCCGAGCTTACCGACTGGGGTATCTGTTCGCTTGATACCCAGCCGCCTATAAGACCGGAAACGCCCGTGCCGAATATAGTCAGCACAAGACCGGTAACGACCTGGTTTCCTCTGAGCGTGACGGTTATAAAGGCATATATAAGCGCACCTGCCGCACCTGCCGCACCTGCCGCCAGCATAGCGAGCAGAGGATTTCCCGTAGCACACGCAACTGCGAAGCCGAGCGACGCACCCATAAGCATCATACCCTCGACACCGAGGTTCATATGACCTACCTTTTCACAAAGTATACCGCCGACAATGGCAAACAGTATCGGAGTACCTGTCTGAATGGCGGTCTGTAAAAACAGACCTATCTGATGAAGAATATCCATTATTCAGCCTCCTTTACTGCGGTATGCTTGCGAAACGATATTTTATAGTTTATAAAGAACTCGCACGCAAGAACGAAGAATATGATGACGCCCTGCATTATTTCCGTAATGGACGAGGGTATTTTCATTACCTGAAGCGAGCTTCCGCTCTGGAGAAGTATCGAGAACATAAACGACGCAACCACGATAACGGGTGGCTTCAGCTTTGCAAGCCAGGCGGTGATTACCGCAGTAAAGCCAAGACCTGCCGACATCGAATCGGTTATCGACTTCTCAACGGCGCTCGACTGCATAAAGCCTGCCATTCCGCAAAGACCGCCGGAGATAAGAACTGCAATCACCAGTATTTTAACCGTATTCATACCGGCATATTTTGCGGTGGTTTCGCTTTCGCCGATAACGTCTATCTGATAGCCGAGCTTTGTGTAGCGGAGCAATATCGTCATAATAATTACGAGTACCAGCATTATTATCCAGCCTGCGTGAATGCCGAATACATCGGGCAGTACCGCATTTTCCGAGAAGTTAGGCACCTTTGCCGCACCGAGTGCCGCAGGGTCTTTCCACGGGCCGTATTGAAGGTAGCTTATAAAGGCTATCGCAATATAGTTCATCATCAGCGTTACAAGCGTTTCGTTCGCACCGAATCTTGCTTTGATAACCGCAGGGATAAGCGCCCATATGCCGCCGCAGACAAAGCCTGCAACGCACATAAGCGGTAAAAGGAGTATCGGCGGCAGATCGGGACACATAAAAGCCATTGATGCCGCACCGAATGCGCCCATATAGAACTGACCCTCAGCGCCGATATTCCAGAACTTCATTCTGAACGCTATCGCTATGCCGAGCGAGAGAGTGGTAAGCATTATCGTTTTGTTCATAACGTCCTTGAAACGCTTGAACGGGGTCTGTATTATTTTGCCGAAAACCTTGAAAGGATCATAACCCATTATGGCAAGAACAATGCCGATAAATATCAGCGACAGCACGATAGCGCCTATTCTTATAAGAACGTCAACGAGCTTTGATGTGCCTTTCTGCCGCTTTGAAATCTGTATCATGCTCATACGGCCTTCTCCTCTCCCTTGTTGATATGGTCGCCCACCATCATAAGACCTATGTCTTCCTTAGTGACGGTCGTGGGGTCTACTATGTCGATTATCTCACCGTCGTGTATTACCATAAGTCTGTCGGAAATGCTTTTCAGCACGTCAAGATCCTCGCCTATGAACAGCACGGCAACGCCTTTTTTCTTCTGCTCGTTTAACATATGATATATATTGTATGACGCACCTATATCAAGACCTCTTACGGGATAAGCGGTTATAAGCACCTTGGGCGAGAGCCATATTTCTCTGCCGAGAAGCACCTTCTGTATATTGCCGCCGGACAGCTTCTTTACCGTGTAGTTTACCGACGGGGTGTAAATATCAAAATCATGTACTATCTGCTCTGCGAGCTTCTTTGCAAACTTGCTGTCTATGAACGGACCGGGATTATGATTATAGGACTTTAGGATAACGTTGTTCGTTATGCTCATTCCTGCCACAAGGCCCATACCGAGTCTGTCCTCGGGGACAAAGCTCATACTGATGCCCTTGCGGATTATCGCTCTGGGATCGAGTCCCTTTATGCTGTCGCCGTCAAACTCAATATCGCCGTCAGTCATTTTGTCAAGACCTGCGATTATCTCGCAAAGCTCCTTCTGACCGCTTCCTGCTATACCTGCGACACCGAGTATCTCACCGCCGTATACGTCAAAGTTCACGTTATCAAGCACGTTTACGCCGTCTGTGTTTTTCTTCGTGAGATTTTTCACGGAAAGCATCGGCTTTGCGTTATAGTCACAGCACTGCGGACGCTCTATTTCAAGAGTTACCGCCTTGCCGACCATCATCTCGGTAAGCTGCTGAGGGGTCGTTTCACTCGTCTTTACCGTACCGATACATTCGCCCTTACGCAAAACGGTAACACGGTCGGAAATATCCATAACCTCCGCCATCTTATGAGTGATAATGATTATCGTACAGCCCTGCTCCTTCATCTTTCTGAGAATAGCAAACAGTGCGGTTATCTCCTGCGGGGTAAGCACCGCTGTAGGCTCGTCAAGTATAAGAACGTTTGCGCCTTGGTAGAACGCCTTCATTATCTCTACAGCCTGCTTTTCGCTGACAGACATATTGTATATCTTCTTGTCGGGGGTAACGTTAAGACCGTATTTCTCGTTCAGCTTGTTCACATGATGAGCCATGCGCTTTTTCGATGTGACAAAATGCTTTATGTGACCCATTACCACGTTTTCTGCGGCGGTCATTACATCGACCAGCTTGAAGTGCTGATGTACCATACCGATGCCTGCCTTTATAGCGTCACCGGGTGAGCCGAAGTGCATCTTTTTACCGTCAATCGAGATAGTACCGCTGTCGGGCGTATATATGCCGCTGAGCATATTTACAAGGGTACTCTTGCCCGAACCGTTTTCGCCGAGCAGGGCAAGTATCTCGCCCTTGTATACGTCAACGGAAATATCCTTGTTTGCGTATACCGAGTCAAACGATTTGGTTATGTGTTCAAGTTTTATATAAGGGTCTGCCATATAACCTCCTTGAAAATAGCGATTTGTCTTTTTAAAACATCGCAGATATTCCGGTGCTTTAAAAAGACAAATCGGGCAGCCGCAACGGACTGCTCGTATTGTCTTTAATAGTCTTAAGATTCTGTGACCTGTAGATTATGCGGGGATAGTACCTGTTACACCCTTTACAAACCAGTTCATGTTCCAGATCTCGTCGTCTGTCATCTTAACGCCGTCTTCAACCTTCTTGTTGCCTTCCTGGTCGTAAAGAGGGCCTGTGAAGGGTTCGAGTGTGCCGTCGATGATAGCCTTCTTAGCCGCATCTACCTTTTCCTGTGTGCCTTCTGCGCAGAGGTCTGTCAGCTTGTCAAGGTATGTCATGTTAGCGGCAAGACCTTCCCAGTATGCACGGCTTGTCCATGTACCGTCCATAGCCTTCTTTACATCGTCTGTGTAGAATGTCTTCCAGTCGAAGCAAGCGGCTGTGAGGTAAGCCTTGGGAGCAGCGTCTGATGTCGGGAAGTTGTAGCCGATGCAGTATGCGCCCTTTTCTTCAGCGGCAACCTGAGGAGCTGTTGTATCCTGGTGCTGAGCGATTATGTCAACACCCTTGTTGAGAAGCTCAAGTGCTGCCTGCTTTTCAACAGTGGGGTCATACCATGTATCTGTGAATACTACTTCTACCTTAGCATCGGGGTTTACAGACTGTACACCGAGTGTGAATGCGTTGATACCACGGATAACCTCGGGGATACCCTTAGCGGCAACATAACCGATGTAGTTCTTCTTTGTCTTCATACCTGCAACGATACCTGCAAGGTAACGAGCCTGGTATACCTTACCGAAGTAGGTTGACATATTGTCTTCTCTCATATAGCCTGAGCAGTGAGCAAACTTTACATCGGGATGCTCCTTTGCCATCTGGTCTGTACCTTCCATAAAGCCGAATGAGTTTGTGTAAATAAGGTTGCAGCCTTCATCGATAAGTGTCTGGATAGCTTCCTTAGTGTCGGCAACGGTTTCGGGTACGTCCTCAACGTAGAATGTCTTTACACCCATAGCCTCAACTGCAAGTCTGCCTGCATCGTGAGCCTGTGTGTAACCGCCGTCGTTGATCTTGCCGATGTAAACAAAGCCTGCTACAACATTGCTCTTGGCTGTGCTGTCGCCTGTGCTCTGTGCGTCGGAAGTCTTGCTTTCATCCGTACCGCTTGTTGCGGCATTGCCGGAGCAGCCTGTGAGTCCTGCTGTAAGTGCGCAGGTTGCCGCCAGTAAAATGGCGATAAGTTTCTTTTTCATGTTTTTCCTCCCTATTAAAACAGTAAAAGATATATTAACGGCATTTTGCCGCTAAATACGGTTATTTACAAGTCAATACCGCATAATTATTGTCGTGCGATTGCTTAGTCAGATTTTTCGTCAGATTGTATAAATTGAACGCAGGCAGGCTGGCGCCTGTCAAGCGAAATTTGTGCAAGATGGCGGAAAATATGCAAGCTTAGCGTACGGCAAAGGTGACAGCCGTTAATTGTGCGGTGTTGCCTTAATAGGCTCAGTGTCTGAAAATACAGCCGCCGTCAACGCTCATCGAGTCAACTATTGCGAGCGATTCTACTCTGATGCCTTTCGAGCGGACAAGGTCTCCGCCCTTCTGGAAGCCCTTTTCTATAACGATACCTGCGCCTGCTATACTTGCGCCTGCACCCTTTACTATGTCGATAAGGCCGAGTAAAGCACAGCCGTTTGCAAGGAAGTCGTCGATTATAAGCACGTTGTCATCGGGCGACAGGAACTTCTTGCTGACTATTACGTTATATGTACGCTTGTGCGTAAAGCTCTCGATAGATGTGGAATATACCTCGCCGTCTATGTTTACGCTCTGCGCCTTCTTCGCAAATACGACAGGACATCCGAAATACTGCGCCGTAACGCACGCAATGCCGATGCCCGACGCTTCTATAGTCAGTATCTTGTTTATGCTCTTGTCGGGGAACAGTCTGCGGAACTCCTTGCCGATCTCATTGTAAAGCTCAATATCCATCTGATGATTGAGAAAGCTGTCAACCTTGAGTACGTTTCCCTCTTTTACTATACCGTCCTTGTTTATGCGTTCTTCCAGTAACTGCATTTTACATTTCCTCCGTTTATTTCAGTAATTCACGTCCCATAAGTACGCCCATTACAGACGCCATCATAAGTCCTCTTGTCCAGCCGCTTGAGTCGCCTAAGCAATGCAGTCCCTTTACGTTCGTGTTGAAATGCTCGTCCATCTTTATACGGTTGCTGTAGAATTTAAGTTCGGGTGAATATAAAAGCGTTTCACGGCTTGCAAAACCGGGAACGACCATATCCACAGCCTTTATGAAATTGATAATGTTAGTCATTGTACGGTAAGGCATAGCCGCCGTGATGTCGCCTGCAACCGCATCGGGCAGGGTGGGTCTTACGTTGGAGAAATTAAGCTCCTTGGGCCATGTACGCTTTCCGTCAAGAATATCGCCGTAACGCTGTACAAGAATGTGACCGTTACCGAGCATATTGGTAAGCTCGCCGACCTTCTTCGCATATTCGATAGGCTGGTTGAACGGTACGCTGAAATTGTGCGAGCAAAGTATAGCAAGGTTTGTGTTGTTGCTCTTAAGCTCTTTATATGAGTGACCGTTTACAACGGCTAAATCGTTGTCGTAGTTCTCCTGGCTTACAAATCCGCCGGGGTTCTGGCAGAATGTACGCACCTTGTTCTTAAACGGCAGAGGATAGCCGATGAGTTTTGACTCGTAAAGGACGGCGTTTATCTCCTCCATTACCTCGTTTCTGACTTCCACTCTTACGCCGATGTCAACAGTACCCGGTGTATGCTCTACATTATGCGCCTCGCAGGTCTTTTCGAGCCAGTCTGCGCCCTTACGGCCTGTTGCGACTACTATCTCGTCGCCGTATATGGTTTCCTGTTCGCCGCCGTCACGGGCATTTGAAATGATAACGCCCTTACATACGCCGTCTTCTATTATAATATCCTCGCAGTTCTTGCCGAACAGCACCTCAACTCCGCTTTCGATAAGATACTTTTCTATCTTGAAATAAAGTTCGTGCGCCATTTCCGTTCCTAAGTGGCGGATAGGACAGTCAACCAGCTTCAGGTTTGCGTTTATGGCTTTCTTTCTTATATCTCTTATCTTGTCGGGGTCGCTTACGCCCTCAACGTGCTTATCCGCACCGAATTCAAGATATATCTTGTCTGTGTAGTCGATGGTTTCCTGTGCAAGCTCCTCACCGATAAGCTCGGGGAGCGTTCCGCCGACCTCGCACGACAGCGACAGCTTGCCGTCCGAGAATGCGCCTGCGCCCGAAAAGCCCGTTGTGATATGGCAGTAGGGCTTACAGTTCATACAGTGCTTTGTTTTTGCCTTAGGACAGCTTCTTTTCTCTACCGAAGCGCCCTTTTCGATTATCAGTATTTTTTTGTCTGAGCCGTTTCTGACCATTTCAATTGCGGTGAAGATGCCCGCAGGTCCCGCTCCTACAATTACTACATCGTATTTCAATTACTTTTCTCGCCTTTCCGCTTAGCAACAATAAGGCGTTTTACCGCTCCTTTGCAGAAAAACGCCGAATTTACATTAATATAATTATTTTGACACAATTCGAGCCTAAAGTCAATATCAAACCGACACAAAAATGAACTTTTGTGAATAATTTTTATGCCGCTTTCGGTAAAGCGAAGAATGTAGTACAATTTACAGCTAATTTAGCACAATACAGTAAAATAATACAAGATGGGCTTGACAAAAAAAACATAATATGCTATTATAAAAGTACTAGCAAATGCAATGCTTTAGCAATGCCTGCAAATTGAAAGGAGTCCACTTTATGACCAAGATCGGAAAACGTATCATTATCATCGCAATACCTGTGGCAGTATCAGCCGTTTTGCTGTTATCATCTGTCTTTTCTGCGGCAAAATTCAATACCTTCAACTGTTTTTCTTCGTTCCCTGCATTTTTCGGAATTATAAGCGGCTCGGAGAATGCGACAGAGATAGACGGCGGAAAAATTATAATGTGTCCGCCTGCGGATTCTGTTGAAAAGCTGGCAGATTATCTGAAAGATAAAGGCATTGAGCGTGACCCTGAAAATGATATGGGCGGCAGAATCGGCTTTATCGAAAACGGTGAAAAAATTCAGTTTGCATCCCGTATAAACGGTTATTACGGGTTGTTCACAAAGGTGTAAGGCGATAAACCGATTATTAAAACCACACAGTGAAATATATCACCGCCACTGCTTAAAACAATTTTTGTATCGACAAGTTATTAATAATTTCGTGAGTATATCTGTACAACTGCATTAACATTGACTCTTCAAAAAAACGCCACTAACCTGAGATATATGTACTAATCTGCGGACGTGTAGCGTTAAGCGTCCCTGCATACGCATAGTTTTGAAATACGACCGTTTGCGCCAAAGCACTATCACACTTGCCTCCCTTGTCAAAGGTGAGGTGCTGTCGCCCGAAAAAAATTCGGGCGACTACCGGAGGGATTGTCACGCCAACCCTCGCCTGTATCAATCCCTCCAAAACCGCACTATCCCTCGAAAAGCACTATAGTCTAAACTGTGTCTGTTTCAGGCACAGTTTTTATTTTTGCCCAAAAGCTCTTGACAATAGTCCGAAATCGGATTATAATATCTCTCAGTCCGATTTCGGACTTAACCATTTGCCGACAAGGAGAATCAGCTTGGATAATAAAAACAACAGAAAAAAACTGTATGAATATAATAATGTACTGAAATCAATAGATGATTGCTACAGAAATATAGCAAAGCGCTACGGGTTTTCGGAAGCGGCTTTCTGGACGCTGTACACACTGCGTATGGAGCCGGGCAACATAACGCAGAGCGATGTCTGCACCGTGCTGTATCAGCCTAAGCAGACGGTGAACTCCGCACTGAAAAAGCTCGAAAGCGAAGGGTATATAACGCTTACTCCGGCAGGTGCGCACACAAAGAATATCAGCCTTACAAAAAGCGGAACAAAGCTGTGCGAACAGACGGTAGATAAGGTGATAGAGGCAGAATGTGCCGTACTCGGCAATATGACAGATGAAGAAACCGAGAATATGACTGCTCTTATGAAGCTGTACAGCATACTTCTTAAAAGCCAGACGGCAAAAATATAAAGATACAAAAGGAGAACAAAGGGAAAATGAGCAAGATAAAACTTTCAGATCACTTTACAGCAGGACGGCTTTTCAGGTTTGTACTGCCGTCGGTGGCTATGATGGTGTTTATATCCATATACGGCGTTGTTGACGGCTTTTTCGTATCGAATTTTGCCGGCAAGACCTCTTTCGCATCTATCAATCTTATAATGCCGTTTGTAATGATACTCGGCGGTGTGGGCTTTATGGTCGGCACGGGCGGAACGGCACTTGTTTCTCAGAAGCTCGGCGAGGGTGACGAAAAGACGGCAAAACGCTATTTCACAATGATGATAATGCTGACGGTGATACTCGGTGCGGTACTCACAACATTCGGCCTTATCTTTTCCGAAAACGTTGCGGTGTTCTTCGGCGCAACTCCCGAAATGCTCGGCGACTGTGTGCTTTACGGCAGAATAGTAATATCATTTACAACGGCTTTTATGCTCCAGAACGTATTCCAGAGCTTTTTCATTGCCGCCGAGAAGCCTAAACTCGGACTTATTTCAACTATTATGGCAGGCTGTACGAATATCATACTTGACGCTGTATTTGTAGGTCTTATGGACTTTGGCGTTGCAGGTGCGGCATTTGCTACGGGCATCAGCGAATGTGTCGGCGGAATATTCCCTCTTATCTACTTTCTCCGTCCGAACTCAAGCATACTGCGTCTTACTAAGACAAGGCTTGAGATAAGACCGCTCCTGCGTGCCTGTGCGAACGGTTCATCGGAGCTTATGTCGAGCATTTCCTCATCGGTCGTAAGTATAATCTACAACTTCCAGCTGATGAAATATATAGGTGAAAACGGCGTTTCGACCTTTGGCGTAATGATGTATGTGCAGTTCATTTTCATAGCGATATTTGTCGGCTATTCTATCGGATGCGCACCCGTGATAGGCTTCAACTACGGAGCGCAGAACCGTTATGAGCTGAACAATATGCTCAAAAAGAGCCTTTGCTTTGCGGCGATAGCGGGAGTTACCCTTGTCGCATTGTCGGCGGTGCTTGCAAGCCCTCTTGCAAAGATATTTGTCGGCTATGACGCAGAGCTTTACGAGCAGACACGTCACGCTTTCAGGATATTCTCGCTGTGCTTTTTACTTGCAGGCTTCAATATATTCACGTCATCGTTCTTCACCGCACTCGGAAACGGCGCTATCTCTGCGGCTGTGTCGTTTATGAGAACACTTATATTCCAGGTTTCAAGCATCCTTATACTGCCCCTTATTTTCGATGTTGACGGTATATGGATGGCGAATGTCGTAGCGGAATTTTTTGCTTTCCTGCTGTCGCTGATGTTCCTTATCGTAAAGAGGAAAAAGTACGGATACTGGCAGAAGAATGTTGCTTTGCCGGTTGAACCTGAATCGGCAATGACAAACAAAAACGCAGATTAAGCGGTTATATAAAGCAATATAGAGCGGCGGCTCGGTAGTGTTACCGGGCCGCCGATGTTATTAAGGTCATTTTCTGAAAACAAACAAATATTCATGTGCAATAAGCAGAAAATTGTACTTTACGCTGTTGGTTTTCCAATATCCTGTTGCTCTACAGTTATGCTGTTCCTTGATGATAAGCTCTTTGAGCGTAAAACCTGCGTCTTGAAAAATCTTCATGACATCAAAGCTCATGGGGATCATGCAACCCTTTTGACGTGTATCGCCCATGAGAATAGCACAAAACTTCCCTTTTTTTAAAACTCGGTAACTTTCTTCAGCAACAGGCTTCATCTGTTCAAGGAATTCTTTGACTTTAAGCTGAGATAAGTCGCCATCAATGCCATCGCTGTACTTGATTATGTCAGCGTATGGCGGGTGTGTGCAGATAAGGTCTATGCTATCATCGGGTATGCTATCAAGATGTCGAGCGTCTCCCTTATTGATATATACCTTACCCTTTGCAGGCTCATAGTCGAAATCTGTCTTTTCACGGCAGCGTTCAAGCGCAACATCGTTTATATCAATTCCGATAATATCACGGTTAAGTAGCTTTGCTTCAACAAGCGTTGTGCCGCCTCCGGCAAACTGGTCGAGGACTAAATCACCCTCTTGCGAATATCGAAGAATGATATTTCTTGGTATATACGGCGACCAGTTTCCTCGCCATTTTGCATCGTGAGTAGCCCAGTCTCCTCGCTTGGGAAACGACCAGTGGGTGGTCATTTCAAGTTCGAAATTTTCGGGTTCCCATTTGGTGATTTTCTTATTTGCCATATGTCCTCTTATGTTATTCCATGTTCAGTAACATATTCTTGCATTCTTTCAGGTGAAATAATATCATCGTATTGGCTCTTGACCTTTTTCACCTGATAGTCCTCTGTGATCCAATCTATAAATGTTTTAAAATCTGGGTTTTCTTCTACCAATCGGTTTATCATTTCCCAGTCATTGGATTTATTTTCTCTTGCGGGTAATAGAATCTCGCTTTGTGCCACATCTTCAGCATTAAGTTTTATAAACCCAATTCCAAAAGCATTATTTAATCGGCGCATTTCATCTATAAAATCCGAATCTTCAGAATACCTTAATGCAACAAGATAACCTTCATTTGCCCAACTGGAATTAGATACCGCTTGGAAGAAATACTCTCTTAAATGCGGCATATCAATAGTAATTTTCATTTCAAAAGAGAACAGCTTAATTGAATTCTCGTTGAATGATTTGATTATATTAAGAGTGCTTTCTGAATAATCATCAAACGGAAAATACACCCCTACAATATCAGGGTGCAACCATTTGTTCTTGCCTTTTTTGTCTTTGTTTGATTTCTCATGATATATGGTTTTGGTATAACATTTGAAATGAGAATCACCATAAACAAAAGAAGTCAGCAAAGGGTGAAGATCTCGCTCTAAAAAGTTATCGTTATGTTCTGATGCAGGTAATTCTTCCTTTTGTTCAGGTTTTTGATCACCTTGTTTTTTTAACGAGAACTTAACAGGTCTTTTGGAAACCTGTATAAATTCGCTGTCTGGGTTATCCCTTATTTCGACATACAACTGTGCACCAAGTGTTCGCCATGGCGTTTTTCCTGATGTATTTATTCTCTTATCAAAACCGCATATCTTGGCTTGTTCCCACATCTCCTCAACTGTTAGTGGCATATTTGTTTTTTCAAGTGTGTCTTTGGCTAACATCTTAAAACTATATATCTTTGGCTTTTTCATAATAATTCACTCAATATTCCTTTCTCCAAATCATCAATTGAGTAGATATGCTCCATAACATCAAATGTTTCCTCAAGATTGTGCCTTGCACTTGTCCAACCAGAGCCATCGGTAAACCATACAAATTCAAAGCCGTTTATGGTAGCAACCTCCTGTGCTATCTGCTTATAGCTGCGAGCAGTTTCGTTCAGCTTTGAGCCGCCACTCGCATAGAAATTCGTTTCAATTCCGTAGATAGCTTTATCGGTCTTGATAACAAAATCGAAACGCTTTTCCATTTTACCGCTGTTTGAAATAGCAGAAAGGTCAATACCCCATTTCTCGGTAATCTCGTGAATGTACATCTCCTTGAAATAGGTCTTGTTCTTCTCAAAGCCCGCTTTAACAATGTAGCTCTCGACCAAATCTTCCATCAGATGACCGCCACGATTTTTGCGACCGTTTGAGTCCAGTCCGGTTTCAACACCGGTAACATAATCAACGAGGGTATGAATTATGTGTTTTTCAAGCAGTTCAAACAATCCGGTTTTACGCATAAATACTGCATACTGTTCCGGAGAGTATTTAGCCTTCTTGAAATTATACGAAAACTCACCATCGCCGTCAATAGCGTAGATCTCGTTAGCCCTTACTGCAAGAAGAATAGGAATACACTTCAATGTCTCAGGGTACTTGGTAATAATATTCTTAAAATCGTTCTCTATATCTGTTGAACCAATAAGAGAATTAAGAATGTTAAGCTCTACCTTTATATCGTTGACATTACGATACACCTTGTCAAAATCTATGTAATATCCATAGTTTGCAATGCTACTTCGGAATTTTGAGAGCCATTCATTGAAGTTGCGTATTGCCATTATATTCCTCTTTCCTGTTATGCCATAAGTCCTCCGCCACCGCTGTTTTCGGTAGTGTACGCAGAATTCCAACCAGTTTGACCCATTATGCTAATTGATTTTGGCGGCATTAAATTCTTGTCGCCATATTGTTCGCAAATGCGTTTAAATGGGCATTGATGATAATTTGGATTTGCGATTTTTGATTGTACAAATGGAGTTTTATCAATTGCAATATAACCCTCATCAACATCACAAGGCAACAATTTATATAACATTTTTGCTTTTTTGCGTTTCTTAGTTTCTTTATAACAAACCTGACAAGTCCTATTGTTTGCACTGTGCCAGTAAAAACTGTGTCCGTCTTCGCAAACAAAATAACATAAAGAAAGCTTGCAGAACTGCTTGCCCACAACATTGTAAATGAAATAATCGAGCAAACAAGGGCTTGATATTGCTTCATTAGGATATTTATCTGTCCAAATTTTCCATACTCTTCGCCACGCAAGAGCATTAGTTTCATCAACATATCCGTACTGATAACAGAATATGTCTAAAAAGCTTGATATTAACGGGATTTCGCTTGTCAATATACCCGTGCGAAGTGCAATTTTTATTGTGTTGACATCGCTTGCAACATCTATATCATCGAAGCCTTTCACTCTGTTCCAAACGCCAAGAACAACCATATCTCTTATGAACATATCTGTCTTTTTATTGCCATATCCAGCACCGTCAAATTCAATCAAAGCATTTCGCAAACGTGTTACATCATTGTCAAAAACTTTTATAATATCATACGGAGCGGAATTGTGTTCGAGCAAGAATTGGGAAATTTGCTTTGCGTAGCGTACTCTTTTGTCGTTTTGAGAAAGCTCAGTTATACCGATGGATTTTACAAAATCTGCGGGAGAGTTGATAATTTGTTTTTCGTCAAATATAGTTGGATCTGACAAGTATATTTCTGATAGTTCCTTAAAATTTCTTGAACCACGAAAATCCTGATTTGCAGTTAAGAGTCTTACCCTGCAAATTTCATCAGCGCTCAAACCATTAGTATCATATATTTCCGCAAATGCTTTTCCTTCTGTTCTGACATATACCTCATGTAATTCGTCTGCTACCTTTTCACAGGCTTCATCTGATATTTGCAAGTTGAGGATATCTCTGTGATGCAAATGCCAGTATTTGTGGAATGCAGAAAAATAAGGGAATTTTTGTCCTAATTCGTATACAGAACCTATATTAGAAGGACAAGTGAATAAAAATGTGTTGATTTCCTTTACAATTTTCCGTGCTGTCGGCAAATCCAATTTGTCTGAGCCGACATTATATAAATCTGCAACATTTGCCGCAAATTGATTAAGTTCGTCCATAAAGCCCCCTCAACAATTACAAATCAAAAGCTCATTAATACTGCCTCTACCCGAAGCCTTGCTGTTAATCATACGCTTTGCAGAAACACGCATAATCGTATAGCTTGAATACAGGTCATCAAAAAAGCTGTCGCTTTCATCGCTGTTCTTTGGATCGGAGTTGCTTACAACGACCTTTGCTCCCTTTGCTGAAATCTCGTCAACAAACTTTCCAAGTTCTATCTGTTCCTTGTCGCCAAAGCCATTCTCCGTGTATGAAGTAAATGATGAAGTTGCATTCAAAGGGCGGTAGGGCGGGTCAATATATACAAAAGTTTGACTATCAATGAAAGACTTACATTTGGAATAGTCTCCAAATTGTACGGTTACATTTTTTAACAAGTCGCTTATCTTGCGAAGATTTTCTTCATCGCAGATAGGAGGCTTTTTATATGAACCTATCGGAACATTGAAAGCACCTTTTCCATTAACTCTATAAAGCCCGTTAAAACAAGTCTTATTTAGGAAAATAAAGAGGACAGCTGTTTCAACACCCGTTGAATTAGCGGATATTAGTTGGTTAAACCGCTCCCGTTTTGCCATATACATTTCTTTGCGGGCAGCGTCGTCTTTTTCCCAAAACCGTTCTTGAAGCTCAGCAAGCAAAGCAACAACATCATCAATGTTATCTCTGATTTGCTTATAAGTGCCTATAAGTTCAGCGTTTATATCGTTAATTAACACTTCCTTGGGGTGGCAGTTTGCAAGCACATCAAGGAGTACCGCACCGCCGCCGACAAAGGGCTCGCAGTATTTATCTATTGTTTCGGGGTATTTTGCCCGGATTTCATTAAGCAGCTGGCTCTTTCCGCCTGCCCATTTAATAAATGGTTTCACAGTTTTATAGTTCATAAAAATCCTTTAAAATTAAATCAATAATATCAAATATAGTATAGCATATCTAAAAGAAAAATTCAACCATGTTGATTTTTCAAATGAAGCTATTTTATACTTTGATATTTACGTCTATTTGTTAGGCTAACCGCAAAGTTACTTCCTCCCATTCAGCCCGAACTTCCTTGTATACGCATCAAAGTCAACATAGCAGTGATCCATATCAACATCGCCGTCGATTCCGCTGATACTGCCCTCCCACGAATACTGCCACATAAAATATGTTCCGCTGTATGCAGGCTTGTCGGTGTCAACGTGAGCCACCCATACGGGATACTTTGAAAGCGCCGTCATATCAAGGTAGCTGTTGAAAAACGAAGCGTAGGAATATACGACAGGCAGATAGCCTGCGTTTGCAATCTCCTCGCAGAACGCTTCTGCCATTGCGGTGAGGGTCTGCTTTGAATAGCCGTTCTTTACATACCACTGATCCTCGATATCAAATACTACGGGGTAGCTTATCTCATAGCCGGAAATAAGGCTGAGTACGAATTTAGCCTCATCTCTCGCTTCTTCGACCGTTTCGGCATAGCAGTAGTGATACACTCCGGCAGGAATGCCGTTTTGCATAGCACCTTTCATATTCTCGTGGAAATATGTATCGCTTGTCATAGGGTAATCGTCGCTTATTCTGCCACGGCTTGAACGTATCATAGCAAAGTCGATGCCCGAACTTTTAACCTTTGCCCAGTCTATCGTGTCGCCCTGCGCCCACGAAACGTCAATTCCCGTCAGTGCGTCTGTTGTATACAGCGATATAGTTTCGACAGACATTGCCGAGTTGTCATAGGCTCTGCGGTTGTCGGTGACACTGCCGTTTTTGCTGTTTGTGA
>OGYF01000428.1_pt1 | contig 44016 bp, 47 predicted proteins | sample 1576451 | NCBI WGS metagenome assembly OGYF01 (sample SAMEA3541505, study PRJEB24748) | human gut metagenome | biome: human gut; feature: human-associated habitat; material: faeces | place: China | collected 2012
GTCCTTCTTCGTTGCGTACTTCTTATAAAATTCCCGTTTTGATAAATACTCCATACCATCCCTCCATGCTACCATCCCGTCTGATAGGCGGCAGCATACGAAAGCATCCCCTGGAAAAGGGGCCGGCCCGTGTATGCAGCCGTTGTTTCGGGATATGGCGGCGCGTATCCCCTGCCGCCAACCTGCTTTATCGGGTCGCGTCAAGTTCGGTCCTGTTTATGCTGGCCTCTGGCAGGGGCCTCTGTCTCCACCGGCCCTCCCAGCATTGCAGCGATAGGGCAGGAACCGACCCGGGTATCTTATAGCCTCCCTTTCAGCCCCCCCAGAGCCTTCTACCCAGGTCACGTCCCCAGCTCCACTTTAGCCCCCACAGGGCCGGACAAAAACGACCATGAAAAAAGCCCCGGAACAAATCGGTTCTGGGGCTCTGTAAACGTTTGGTAAGAAAGTTTAGCGCTTGGAGAACTGGGGAGCGCGACGGGCGGCTTTGAGGCCGTACTACTGTTTCACACAGCGTACAAAGTCCCGACATACAAGGGTTTTAGAGGTCATGGGCACAATTTTAACCCCTAATTTAACCCACTACTCGCGCACTCATGCCTTTTACGATTGTCCAAACGCTAAGTTTACAACGGCACTTAGTTTCTGGGGTGTATTGTACTTCACTTTTGCGTAAATGTCCATCGTTATTTTGCTTTTCTCATGTCCCGCAAGGTATTGAACGGTCTTCGGATCAACAGATGCATATATCAGGTTGGTTATATATGTGTGTCTCAGTTGATGTGGCGTCACCTGAAAATCGAGGCTATAGACCACATTCCCATTATGAGCAGCTTTTTCACCCAGAACAGGCTTTACTGTCTTCTTAATCTTTTGCCCATTCACATACCTGACATAGGTTCTTTCTTTTGTAGAGCGAGTTTCAATATACTTCCACACACGCTTAAACTGTGTGTAGGACAACGGATCGCCATCGCTGTTTGCCACCACATAATCAGAAGTTGATTTTGCCTTCGCCTCACGCAGGCATTCAGCGAGATTCTTCGGAACCGGAACATCCCGCCGAGCCGCTTTGCTTTTGAGTTCTGTTGTGATTACCGGCCTGTTATGTTCCGTATACCATGCCCTGCGCACCGAAATATACGGAGCCTCACCCTCAAGATAAACGCTGTCCCATTTGAGTCCAAGGATCTCCTCTCGACGCAAGCCAGCATACAGCCCTATCATCACAAACACATAGGGCGGCAGTCCTTTAATTGCGGCAAGGAGTTTTGTTATCTGTTCATCGGTCAGTGCTTGTCTTTCTTTCTGTGGCTTCCCACCCTTTCCTGAGATGCGTTCACAAGGTGAAAAATCAATGATGTTGCTATCCACCGCAGCGCTGAATATTGATTTGAAGAGCATATGTACAGATCGATATACAGAAACAGATTTCTCTGATACCGGTACCAATGCCAACTTTACATCATCAGCTGTGACCTCAGACATATACATATCCCCTAATGGTGCAATGATGTAGTTCTTCACCTTGGATCTGTAATCTGTCAGAGTTGTATTTCTGATACGTGCTGATTGCATCAGAAGCCATCGTTCACAATACTCGGCTACTGTGGGGGTTTCTCTACGGAATACGGCATCTTCAACCTGTCGCTTCGCATCTTCGACCTTGTCGTATAGTTCTTCGGGTGTTTTGGCATATATCGCCACACGTTTTCCGTCAGCATCTTCGATGCGGGTTCTGTAGTATTCAATACCGTTAAGCATTACCGTTCCGTATTGGGGAATTTGCTTCTTCTTTCTTGCCATTTCCTCTCCTTAATTAAATGATACACATTTACTGTGTTATTTCCAATGAGTTTGGGTTTCGGCAAAACAAAGAATCTCAGCGTTTGCAGTTTCTAGGCTTACGATAAGTATAGCCAACCCTTTCCGGTGGTTTTGCTCTGTGGGTACATTTAGCAATGTATTCCTGTAAACCAGAATCAGTAAAGAACACGCAGCCATTAGGAACGTACTGTACGTAGGATATTTGCCCACTACTACGGGCGGCGTCAAGGGTGGTGATGCTGATTCCAAGTATACGTGCAGCTTCCTTGCGGGTAATTAGCTTTTCCATAAGGTATACCTTCCATATTATATTAGTCTTTTGATATAGAGCATCCATCGTTTCCAGCTATCCATGAAATACGGATAAACATAGCATTCATGCTATCCCGCCATTCCTATGGCCGGCCGTCTCCTTATCGGACTGAACGGGTGAAGGTATTCATGCAGTCGCTTACAAGTCGTGAATCTGTTTGACTTTTCGAACATTGGCTTCATGCATCAATCCTTTACTGGAAACACTATTCTTCAGTTTTCAAGGTGCATCTGAACTCCCAAAGGAAGTCCCTCTCATAAATAGGCACATTTGAGAACAGTTTTTTACCCCCCTCTGTGCAAAAAAAGTCCACGCCAATTTTCGGCATGGACTTATTTATCGAGCACCGTCTCACAGGAACTCAGTCAGATTATCCAGCATGCTCTCCAGCGCCTCGTTTGTCAGCAGGTCATCAGCTGTGGGAATGGGTGCCGCTGCCGGGGCTGCCTGTTCTGCTGCCGCAGCCACAACATTCGCAGTCGGTACGGCCAGCGGCCGCTCCATTTGCTCAGCCAATATCCGCCGCACGATCTGTTCCAGCTCTGCCCGGTCGATCCGGCTTCTCTGCACCGTTATGTGCAGACTGCCTTTTTCCGCTTCCGGATGCCGCGCGAGATACTCCAACACCGCACACACGATGAAATCGCTCTTTTTCCGGCCCATGCGTTCCAGGCACTCTCCAACGCGCACATAGTCCTCATTAGCTTGGCTGAACTGCAGGCAAAACCGGTAGCCGTCATGCGTTTTCAAGGCCCAAGCCCCCGTTCATTGCCAGCCTTCGCAGGTGAGCGGATGCAAGAAGCTCATAGCCCATAGCATTGGCTTTGGTTTCCTGCATAAACTCCTTCTTGCCCACCAGCGGCGATTTTTCAAGATACGGTTTGAGCATGATCGCGCCGCCGCCCGTAAAGACTGCCGGGTTAGCTCTGAGGTCCACCTCCAGCTCCCGCAGCCTGTTGAGCATGTTCACCGCGTACATTTCCACCTCCTGCCGGATGGTGGCCTGCACATCCTCGGGCAGGATGTCGTTGCTGCCTGCAAGCACCTCGGCGATATGCTGTTCATCCACTGTAAGGTCATGTAGCGCGTTCACCTTGCCCGCTATCTGGTTGGTCATGGGGATGACGCCTGCGTTCAGGCTGCGGCAGAACTCCAGATCCGGCTTGCCATGGCGCAGCATCAGGATGTCCGTAGTGTATCCGCCCACATCGATCACGAAGGTACGGGAGGTTTTCATCAGCTCCGTACTGCGCGTGGCGACTGCGGCATAAGCCTGGGGATAGACGAAGATGTTGCTGATGCGCAGCCGGTATGCACTATCGTTACAGGTGAAGCGGATCTCATCATCCCGCCGGAAATACCCGGCGAACTTCTCCTTCAATGCCCCATAGTGCTCAGGCGGCAGCCCTATCGCAAGGTCGATGTTAGGTTCCCGGGAATACTCACGCCGCGCTTCCAGCTCCTTGCAGATGGCAAACAGGGTCAGGATGAAGTACCGTTCATCCTGGGTCTTGTCCCGCATGAAAGGAATGCGCTTGCCGATCAGCGTCCAAATCTTCCCTTTATGCTCTATCACGTCAGTCGCCATGGGCGGTTTTACAAGATGCTCCTGCACGCCGGCAGGGAAACAGGTATGTACGGTCTTGATCTGGGCATTGCCATGATCCACAGCAATAATCATAACGAATCATTCCTCCTTTTCTTCTTATCCTCTTACACCGCTCAACACGCGTTTTTACAACGAAAGCGTATTGAGCCGATTAAAACGCATTGTTGTTTCGTGCTGCCTATCCGGCTGAGAGCGTTAGGGCATAGTCATCCAGCCCCTTGTACCGGGGATCCCATGTGTATGTCCCATATCGGATCTCAAGCAGGGAAAGAAGCTCCTGCAGGCTTCGGAAGGCTTGTTCCACATTTGGGTTTTTCATCATGTCCATGTCAAACGCGGTCATCACGGTATCCATGCCCCGTTCCTTCAATTCCAACAGCACATCCGTAAGCTGCTCCAGAGCGTCCACGCCGGTCAGACCAATCACGGACAACCCGGTGAGGTGGCAGATGACATCCGCCTTCATGGGCCCCTCCGTAATCAGCATGGTCTTCTGCACAGGCCCGGCCACATGAACCCAGCGTCTTGCACCGCAGCCATCGGGATAGTCCGTGGTTGCGAGCCAGCGGAACTTACGCTTCTCCACATTGTCCAGCCGTATCTGCAAGCCCTGTATCCGCCCGTCCATGTCAACCACGGGTATGAGTATCCCCCGCCGCATTTTTACCAGCGTCCACTGCCCTTTTTGCCTAAAAAAACCCGGTACGCCCGCAAGATACATCCCGTTCTCCTGCAGCTGCTTTGCGAGAGTGCCATATCCCAACGCAGGCGTGGTACGGTAAAGATTCCGTGCTATCGCATCCTCCGTGAGACCCCTTGCAAGCAGCTTGTGTTTATGATCGGAGGCCAGCGATAACCTTTCCAGCAGCGCCCGGTAGGTTTCGTCTCTGGCGCTCACATCCGTCAGCGGGCAGGCGGGAACTTCCACCAGTGACGCATTCCTTTGCTGCATTACCGCCCTTGCGTCCGAGGGCGAAACATGCAGCTTCTCTGTGATAGCCTGATAAGCGGCCTTCCTGTCCATGCCACTGTAAAACCCATACAGATCCAGCATCCCGCCCGAGAACCCGCAGCGGGGGCACCGAAATGCCCCCTTGCTGAGGTTGATGTTCAGATGCTTTTTGCGGTCGTTGCAGCACGGACAATCGATGTTATAGTTGGTCCTGCCGTTGGCTGGAAGAGGTAAGCCCAGCAGCGATACCACGTCCAGCATGGAAAACGGGAAATCGCGGTCCAAGCCCATCCCTCCTTATCCGCTTATGCCGTCTGTTCCAGTGCATATTCGCAGATGAGCCTGGCCGCAGCCGCCGCTTCCGGGAACTGCTCTGCCTGCTTTGCGATCCAGCTGATAGCGCCGGGATCCAGCTTCATCACTTCGCCCATGGTTCTGCCGGCATACTTCTTTATGATGCAGGGCGTGTCCAGCGCAGCCTGCAAAGGATCCGCCGCAGACACTGCCACGGGCTGTTCCTGTACGGGGTCTGCTGCCTCAGGCGTTGCAGATACGGCTGAGAGCGTTTCCGGTCCCTCCGGGTCGCCTGCCAGACGGAATTGCAGTCCAAAGCCCGCATTGCGCAGCGCGAGGCCGATAGCCGCAGTCTGTGCCCATTCCCGGGGCGAGATCTCCTTGCGGTCTTCCATCGGCTGACGCAGGGCGACGGCCTCCGCAAGATACTGTTCATCCGCATCCTCACAGCTCCGATACACCCGGGCATGAGCCACAAAGCCATTCTGATCCGGCGCAACGCGCACCGAAATACGCCCTTCGGGGTACCTGAGCCGGAACCACGCCACCTGTGCCAGTACGGGCAGGCCCTTGATGACCTTGCCATCCCTACCCTGCCAGTCCTCAGCTAGGGCTTCCGGGCAAAAGCCCTCCACCGCGTTGATGCCTGCGATCATGCGCATGGCGCTTTCCCGCGCCTGCACTGCGTTCGTCGTTTCGTTCATATCCAGTCACTCCTCCTCAGTGTAAATCTGCATCATGGTTTCCCGGTACTGCGTCCATGCGGTAAGCAGAACCTGGATGGTGTCGTGAATGTCTCTTCGGTACTGGCCTGCGCATTCCGCCATGTAGTTGGAAAAACGCTTGCGGTAGTCCCTGACCACATCCAGCAGGAAGCGGTACGCTGTATCCCGTTCCTTTTGCCTCTGCTCATCTGCGCTGGGCTGAAAGCGCCTTTCCACGCACAGATGGCAAACAAAGGCGTCGAAAGCCTGAAAGTGTTCACGGATACAGGAAAGATCAGCGTTTTCCGGTGCGTTGCAGTCAAGAAAACCGCACACCTTCAACACATGGATACGGTACTCCAGCTCCTGATACGCAAAACAGGCTTGGCAAGAAACGGACGATTCGGAAGATGCGTTGTCCAGCGCCGCCCGCTTTGCCTCATACAAGTCCAGCAATCTGTTCATATTGCGGCTCCTTTCCCAGGTATGCATTGATCCGGTGCGACAGCATGGTGCTGCGTTTCTCCGTATCCAGCCGTTCAATGGCCATACACACCGCTTTGCGCTCGCCTACGATGACGGCCTTCTTTTTTGCGCGGGTGATGGCCGTATACAGGAGCGGCCGCTTCAGCATAATGTAATGGGCTGCCTGCAAGCTGATCAGCACCGTGTCATACTCCGAGCCCTGGGATTTATGGATGGTACAGGCGTAGGCGTGATCCAACGCTTCCAGCTCGCCGTGGCTGTATTCCATGGTTCGGCCATCGCCGAAATCCACATGCACCAGCAAATCGTCATCCGCTTTTGTGATGGCGGTGACCATACCGATGTCGCCGTTGCTCACAAAGCCGCTGTTCTGGATCTGCATCACCCTATCGCCCTGCCGAAACACCCGCTTGCCGTACTTGGCTTCGGGCTTGTCCGGCGCCGCCGGGTTCAGCTTATCCCTAAGGCGCAGGTTCAGCGCGTTTACACCGGTCTCCGTCTTAGTGCGGAAGGGCGAGAGCAGCGCCACGTTGTCCAGCCCGTTATTTTGCACCTCATTGAGGTACATCTGCTCCAGAATATCCGCTGCGGATTCAAAATCCTTTGCCTCCACCAACGTGAAATCCTCACCGTACTCCAGGGCAAGGTTCCCATGCCGGATAAGTGCGGCGTTGATGGCTACCCGGCTGCCGGAAGCCTGCCGGTACACCTTGTCCAGCTTGACCACCGGAAGCCTGCCGCAGCCGATCAGGTCGCTGAGCACCGCACCGGGGCCCACCGAAGGCAGCTGATCGGCGTCGCCCACCAGAATGAGCTGACAGCGGAATGGCAGTGCATTGAGAAGCTGCTTTGCCAGGTACACGTCCAGCATGGACGCCTCATCCACAATGACGAGATCCGCATCCAGCGTGTCCAGCTCCTGATAGGTGGCCTCGGGGTCTGTAACAAGCCCCAATGTACGGTGGATGGTGGACGCCGGATGCCCGGTTGACTGCTCCATACGCCTTGCGGCACGCCCGGTAGGCGCACAGCAGATCACTTTCCCTTCCGGGCGCAGCACATGATACAGCTCCAATATCAGGCGCTGCAGCATGGTTTTGCCCGTGCCTGGTCCGCCGGTGATGATACTGATATGGGAGGTTAGGCAGGTTTCCAGCGCCCTGCGCTGTTCCGAAGCCAGCTTGACGCCGAGGCGCTTTTCCGCTTCGTCGATCTCCCCAGGCAAATCCGCTTTGCAAGAGACAGTGCCGTAGGATGCCAGCTCCTTGACCCGCTCCGCGATCCGCTGCTCAGCTTCGGCGGTGATATAGCGGTAGCACATCCCCTGGTATTCCACCAGCTCGTTGCGTGCAAGCAGGGATTGGTATTCCCGGGCCAGCATACCGCCGGTTAGTCCGGGAGTAGCCAGCAGCTCCGTGCATTTCTGCAAAAGCGTTGTCTTGGGGACGCAAAGGTTCCCGGCATTGGGAAACAGCACGCCGCCGTTTTCCGCTTCCTTGAGCGTGTGCAGCAGGGCCGCCTGTAGCCGTTCCGAATCCAATGGATTTATGCCCACGCCCTTTGCGATGGCGTCCGCGGTATGAAAGCCGATGCCCTTCACGTCACAAAGTCTGTACGGGTGCTCCCGTATGATCTCTACCGCATCGCGGCCGTAAATCTTAAAGAATTGTACTGCGCGCTTGGGCGAGACGTTGTAGGGCGCCAGCAGTGTGATAATGTCCCTTGCCGCACGGGATTCGGTGTAGGAGAGCACGATCCGCTTCAGCTTTTTCTCGCTGATGCCATGTATCTGCAGGAGCTTTTCCGGCTCCTTGTCCAGCACATTCAGGGTTTCCTTACCAAACCGCGCATAGATGCGGGCAGCCAGCTTTTCTCCGATCCCCTTGATGTATCCGGAGGATAGGTAAGCCACGATCCCGGTTTGCGTGGGCTGTATGATCTCCTCAAAGCCCGTGACCTCAAACTGCGGGCCATACTTGCCGCGCTGCCAATGCCCCTGTAAATCAAAATGTATGCCGGGCGCGGTGGGCAGGAAGTAGCCAACCGCCTTCACATTGGTCAGTGCCTGACCGCTGCCGTCAAGTACCTTTTCCTGTGGCCGGTATGCAGCAACCATATACCCGGACGGGCTTTGCTCCGCTGGGGAGCGCGGATAGATCAACCGTTCAAAGCTACACAGCATGGCACGCTCCCTTAACCGAAGAGTTCTTCAGCGCCATGCCTGAGAAATCCGGGTTCCTCCGCAAGCTCGACCAAGGATTTGTTCCCTCCCGCAAGGGTATAGATCTCGCGCACATCCTGCAACAGCTCGTCATGGAATACCTTTGCGGGTATCCCCAGTTCCGCAGCCCTCTTGAGTTCCCCGCGCATTCCGCTGCTGAGCCTGTTCCCGCAGACCAGCACAACGCTGCTCTGCTCCAAAAGCTCCAGACCGAACCGAAGCGCCAGTGCCCGCTCTGCGGGGTGCTTGTCCGAAAGCAGTACCGGCAGGTACGCATGGGGCGCCCGGGCAAAGAGGTTCAGGTTCTCATGGGCATACCAGGCATAGAACCGGGCTGCCATCATATTCTTCTGCACCTCTAAGGAGGTGGGCGCTGTGCAGGCAGAGCAGATATAGGCCCGCTGTACTGCCGGCCTGTCGTCCCGGATGGCAAGGTACTGCTTCTCCATCTGGGCATGCCACTTTGCAACGATGCCGGGGATCCCTTCTCCGGCCTTTGTTCTTTCATGCAACATACAAGTATCCTCCTTTAATCGTTTTCTTCTTCAAAATACAGTTCAAACAGGGGCAGAATGTCCCAGTTCGTCTCTTTGATGCTGCTAAGCCCTGCAGCCTCCAGCACCTCGGTCTGCGCGCTCTCCTTCAAATCCGAAAAGTAGATTTCAACCGTCCTTCCTTCCATGCATTCGCTCCTTTCCAAAAACAACAATGCGGAGGGTGCGTTCCCTCCGCGCATTCGCCCGTTTATACCACGGATACCTTTACTTTTCTGCTGTAACTGGGTTTGGTATAGTCCCAGTACGCAGCGCCATAGATCTGTTTCAGCTTCTGCGTATCCGGCATCCGCTTTACCTTGGTCACGAAGTCGATCTTGAATTTCTCGCTTGCCGTCTCCAGCACGCCGTATTCGTGATCCTTCATCACCTCGGCGATCCGCACGCTAAGCGCCTCCACCTCCTTCTCCTTACGATCTGACAGGGTGTGCAATTCTCTGAGCTCCTGCTGCAAGGAAGCAATCCGCCGGATGGTGTTCTCATACTTCCTGCTGAACTCGATTGTCGGCTGGCCTTTCACGCTGTTGCCGTATATCCTTGCCAGCGCCTTGAGCGCCAGCTTAGGCTCTGCATCCGACATGGTAGGCGGCTCGTTGTCATGAAGGCTTTGGATAAACGCCGAACCGGCATCCATGATCTCCCCTTCCTTAAAGGGATCCCGCTCCAGCTCCCGTACCGCCATGTCCTCTTCCGGGTTATTCCCCCATAGGCAGCATACATCCCAGAAGGGCATATCCTTCACCGCCATGTAGAACCGTGCCTGGTACTCGTAATAATATGGTAGCGCTCCGTCCGCCCAGTCTCCGGCCTTGTGGTAGCTGGTGGTCTTGCACTCCAGCCCGCCCTGCACGCCTTTCTTGATGGCGCCGTAGTCGATGTTGGCGAGCGCCCAGGGATATGCCGCGTGCTGATACAGGTTGGTATCCTCCAGCACGGCATTGCCTGTCTTTACGCCGTACCAGTGGGCCACAATGGGCTCCATGAGCTGGCCCATCGCTTTCTGAGCTGCGTTGCTGCTGTCGTCCACTGCCAGCAGCCCTTTCTTTTCCATCCAGAGCTCCAGCCTGGTTTTCCACGGGCTCAGGTCGAACATCGCGGAAATATCACTGCCGCCTAACGTATATGGTATGGAGCCGTCCGGTCCGTGCTGCCGGCATGCGAGCCAGGTCCTCCTGTCCATCCCTTTTGTGCTGCAAAGAATGACCGGCGCTGCCATCAGTAGCTCACCGCCCTTGCAAGGTCATAGTCCTCCCAGCGCAGCGTCAGCGCCCGGGCGATGGCCTCCTCCACGGAAAGGAGCTTGCTCTCCGGCGTATTTGCACTCTTGAGGATAAACGGGATCTCCTGTAGCGCAAAATACACATCATGGGCGGTAGCCATCCCGTTTCCTATGGCCATATCGAACATGTCGATGGCTTCCAGCGCCGCCTTCTTGGGCAGGGATAGCTTTTTACACACCGCCGTCATGGCGTTCACTGGATAACAGAGGGTGACGTCCAGCAGCTTTTCCAGCTTGGCGATGGTGTGGGTAAACTGGGCGAAAAGCATATCCAACGCATTCCCGAAATCATCCACTTTGGATTGACGGCGGTGCTCCACGGCAACCACGCTGCCGATGCGAATCGGGTACTGACCACCGAGCAGCAGTGCGGATACGGATGCGGCGGATACCCCCACATCCGATGTGGAAAAGCGGATGCCGGGCATGAGCTTCGCGGCAAGCCCCTTCTGTCCGTGGGCCGTGAGCGCCTTGTCATAGGTATCCAGCAGATCTTCCCGCTGCTTGGGGAAGGCCCACATGGCGGTCGATACCGCATGGTCGCTGTACCCGGTCTGGAACTCGTTCCCCGGAAAGCGCTCATCCAGCCTGGATTCAAGGGCTTTCATCAGCTCGTCGATGGGCAATATGGAGTAATCCTTTTCGTCCCCCGAATGCACAGCGGCCACCTTTTCATCCCGAACCAATACCAACGCTTCTGAACTGCCATGCAGTGGGAAACATTCGTTGAGTATGGCGGAGAGCTTATCCTTTGCCAGCTTGGGCAGTACGCTGCCGCTGATCTTGGCCCGGTCCAGCAGGCTCTTGTATGCGGTGGTGCGGATAGGCACATACCCATCCGGGGTCTTGAGGGCAAGCCCCAAGTTCCTTGCGGTATCCGCAATGGCGTCCTGAGACACCATGGGCGCGAAATCCGAAGGGCTGCACATAAGCCTTGAGCCTTCGTCCAGCGCCTCCGTCTCCAGGCTTGCCACGTTGCACCGCTCCCACCGGCTGCTGCGTTCCAGTGTTTCATGGTAAGACAGCATGGCGGGCAGGTCTTTGAATGTGGTGCTGTAATTGTCGTAACAGGGTTGCATTTTCCTTCTCCTTTCTTGTTTCGGCATTTGCCGTGATATGACAAAAGCAGGCGCTCCGTCTCGGGAGCTCCTGCTTATGCGCCGGTACCGGCTGTTGGGGGTTTCGATATGCGATCTGAACAAAAAAAGCGCCCAAAGGCACATGCCTATGGACGCTGCGTTACTTGGATACTTCGCCTTCCCCAACAGGACGGCTTGGATACTTCATACTCGGATTATAGCATCCCGTTTTTCAACCGTCAATACAGCCCTGTGGTTTCTTTATTATTCCCAGCAGCCACGCTCAATCAAACAAAAACAAATCATTCCTTTTCCCGGCCAGCTGCTGCAGTTCATCTGTAAACCCGCTGATGGAGAACAGCGCAAACCACTCATGCCGGTCATTCCGGTTCCAGTCCACCAACGCGGCTTTCTTTTCCAGCTCGTTCAGTATGTTGACGCCAACGGGCTTTCCCCAGAACTTACATTCCCCAAACAGGATATTCCTGCCGCCGGAGTCGGTAGCCACCACATCTATCTCATTGCCGGCGCTGTCCCACCAGCGTCCTGTCTTTTCAAATGCTGAGGGCAGCGCACCGGATGCGCACAGACGATACACCTCCTGCCGGCAGATGTCCTCATAGACGAATGCCACATGGTTATCGACGAAGTTCTCCTTCAGCCGGCGCATGACAAAGGCAGCGTCGCCCATCTCCAGATAGCTTTTGTTGGGATAAACGAACCGGAACCAGAACTCCATAAAGTGATCCTTCACCTTATATAGGCATTTCTTGCTCTTCTCTGGGTTTCGCTCAGTAACCGGCACCTCCCGCTCAAGAATATCCATATCTATTAAGGTTTTGAGATACTTTGGCAGGGACGTCTGCTTTATCTCAAGCACTGAGGCAATTTTTTGCGGCTTCTCATTGCCTGCAGCTATCGCCTTGATGATGGAAAAATAGCTTCCCACTTCGCTGACCTCATGCTGGAGCAGGAAGGTGGGTTCCTCATACAAAAAGCCTGCGCTGCGCAGCACGTTTTCTTCTATGGCGGAGAATATGTCCTGTTGATCCTCAAACAGCTCTATGTACTTGGGTACGCCGCCGGTGACGCTGTAACGTTCCACCAGCTCCCGACGGCTGCGCGATGGAAAGAACTCCTGATAATACCGGAAAGGTATCTGCCGCATCTTGAGCTGCGCTGTGCGCCTGCCATAGAGCGGGCTTGCATGATCCAGCGTTTGCGATTCCATCATGGTGATAAGGGAACCGCACAGGATAACCATGACCCGCTGTTCTTTCAGGCGCGTATCCCATATCCGCTGGAATACCGAGGGAAATGCCGCATTGGCTTTCCCCAGATACTGAAACTCGTCTATCACGATCACGCGCTTTTCCACGCTGGGCTTTTCCATTATAGCCTCGAATACATCGTCCCAGCGTTCCACCGTGGCGTTCCTGAGCAGGGAACTGTTGATATAATCCGCCGCCAGGTTCTTGAACATATTGAGGTTCTGTTGTTCCGATTCCTCGGACGCAAGAAAATACAGTGCGTTCTTATTCTTGATAAACTCCGAAATCAGCGTGGTCTTGCCGATCCTGCGCCTGCCGTATAGCACCACAAAGGACGCGCGGTCTGCGGCATACTCCTTTTCCAGCGCCGACAATTCGTATTCCCGGTCTATAAATCTGCTCATAACATCACCCCTTAACCACATTATACTTCAAATAATTATTATTTCAAGAATAATGTTTAATATCCATTCCAATAAAATCGCCCACCATCCATCACGGCAAGCGCCATGTCGGACAGTGGGCATAGGAGGCAATTACAGGCGAATGGACCTTTTCACCATCTGCGTCAGCGTTATGGGAAGCTGGGTAAGGTCTGAGATATTCAGGAAGGAGTCCCCATAGATACGCTCAATGGCGTCCCGGTCATCTCCGATGGCGGCGGCAATGAGGTTGACGCCTTTACGCCGGTATTCCTGTTTGATACCCCGCAAGTCCTCCTCAGCGGCGGTGCCGATATACCCGCTGTCCGCAGGCTGGCCATCCGACACCAGTATCAGCAACTTCACATCCTCCGGGCGCTTGGACAACTGCTCCGCACAATAGCGTAGTGCGAGCCCGTCCCTATTACTGGAGCGGGCGGAGATGTCCATCAGGCGGTAGCGGTCCTGCCTGTCGATGGCGTCGAACTCCGCATAGGAATAGAGGCACACGCCGCCATTGCCCGTAGAGTGACCGTACACCATGACGGGAATGTCCAGGCAATCGCAAAAATCATAGAGGATCACTGCGGCAGCACGAGCATAGGTTGAACGTCTTCCGCTCATGGAGCCGCTCTCATCCAGCAACAGCGATACCGCCAGCTCCGGCGTTTCGTTAGGCAGGCTGGATTTAGAGAAAATACGGCCATCGTTTCTGGACAGCGCATGGACGTCCAGCCGCCGGCCCATATACAGCCCCGTCTGTTTTCCGCCACGCCTCTGATCCTGAAGCTGTCGGAGGATGTTGCGCTGAAGCTGTTTGGAGATGGCAAGAAGCTGTGGCGCAACTGCGTCATACCGTTCCCTGTATCCATCGTCCAGGGCAGCAATCCGCCGAACCGTGACCTTGACGCCTTCGTGTGCGTTCCCATAGCTGATGTTCTGTGCAAGCTCATTGAGCGCCTTTGCACGCTTCTCCTCCAGCCGCTCCGCCGCCATACTGTTCAGCAGCGCCTCGATATCCCGTCCTGCGGCGTCATAGTCCAGGCCGGTATAGCTGTCGTCCTGTTCCTTGCCGCCCCGGTTCGGTGCGCTGATGGCAGCGGTCTGCTGCAGTGGGATGCGTTCCGGTTCCCCGCCCTGGGCGAGCGCCGTGGTGGCATCATCGGCATCCTCCTCTTCAAACTCCATCGGAGCGGAAGCGGTCTCACCTTCCGCATCCGCCTGCGTTGCGGCGCGGTTGGGTGCTGTTATGCATTCCTCCGGCGGCTCCGGGCCGCCTGTTACGGGGCCGGTAACGCCGCTGCCGATGGCGCTTCCGCCGCCTGCGCCGCGGATGGCAGTCGATACTGTGCCTACACCGCCGCTCTGCGGGTCGCCATGCTCCTCGCAATAATCGAGAAAGGGTTTGATATATTTCCAGCAGCGCACCATGATCCGGTTCACACAATCCCAACGGACGCGCGCATCCCGAGTCAGCAGCCCCCTGTCTATGTCGCCCAGGCACTGGAACACCATCTGGATACGCTCATCGCTCATGGGCGTTTCTCCATACTTGATCTCGCCGTAGAGCGCATAGCTGAGCATAGCGGCGCGGATGCTGCAAAACATCAGCCGAGCATCCTCCTCGTCCTCAATAGTTTGTGTGCAGGTAGGGTGATTTTCCCAGACATCGTTTCGCATGAACTGTAGCTGCTGTCCCAGCACGCCGGGGTATTCATAGAGCAGGCGCTCTTCGATGTACCCATCCTCAATGACGTTGCTGAGCTCCTTCGCCACCATCAACAGCCGCGCGGCATGATGCTGGCTCTTGCTTCGGTATTCCTCCAGCTCAGCCATGTTGAAGCACAGCGATGGCTCCACAAACGCCGGGCGGTCTGGGTACCACGTTCCAGCGACCATACGGTTGGCATAGGTCTGGAACGAAAGGAAATCCGTATACAGCGCATGGCCCAGCTCGTGGGTGAACAGCCCGCCGACCATCTCATACCGGTCGCGCCGGGTTTTGTAGTGGGTGACGCGCTCATGCCCCGCATTGATCCAGATCACGTTGTTGTCTGTACAAGCGATGTCGTCATTCCGGGGCTCCCACACGGTGGTCACATTCACCCGCCTGTCATAGCCATAGCGGGGGGTCTGTGCCGCCGCTATGTCCTGAAAATGCCCCGCCACCAGGCGGGAGAGAAAAAACTGTCTGTCCGTGATTCGGCTGCGCTCCTCATTGAGCAGCTGCCGGACGCGTTTTTGGCTTACTCTTGCCAAGGATTGATTCCTCCTCTCTATGCGGATTTCTTTGCCCGCCGTCCGACGGGCGCGTAAATGGGATCCAGCACCGCTGTAATCAGCGCATGCCGGTCTTCTTCGTCTGCGGTGGCCTTTGCCACAACGGTATAGAGCGCAGACATATACGGATCGCCGGTGATGTCGGTGGAAATGATCCAGTCAATCAGACTGCGCATACCGCAGCTTCCGTCCACGATCCCGTTCTGGCGCATATAATCCGCCATACTGCATACCACCTGCACCATCTTCGCCACCTCCACATCGTCGTCATAGCCCGTAACGCTCATGGCCCGCTGGGCCATAACGTCTGGCGTGGGCATTTCGATGTCCTGGGCAAGGCTCATGCGGTCTGTGACGGACTGGTTCAGCCCGCGGCAGCCCTCGTAGGTGATGTTGGTCGTTACGACCACCACAGCGTCCGGGTGCCGCTCTATGACCTCTCCCGTGGGCAGCGTAATGGAGCCGGACTGCTCCAGCAGCGAGTTCAGGCCAACAAGCACCCCGGGCTGCATGATGACGGTGGGTTCCTGTATCTCCACCAGCCAACCGTACTTGAGCGCCCGGATGAAGTCGGTTTCCACATAGGAATAGGACTGGCCCTGCCCCGTTTGTGTTACGCTGCTCAGTTCGCTGACCTTCTTTGAAACGCGATCCATGACCACGGCCATGCAGTCCTGCGATGAGGCGTTTGGCTTGTCCACGCCGGTGACCGCCCTATACACGCCCTCCGGGTCGTAATCCATATCCGCAAGGCTGGGCAGCTTCATCAGCCGGGAAAGGTTCTCAAAGCTCATGCCTCCCATGCTTTTGAGCATTTCACGCTCTGCATCCAGCTGGGCGTCCCCCGTGGTCGCCGCCGCTGTATCCGGGAACACCTGGCCGATGAAATCGAATACCTCAGTATTGGCGGAACAGGTATATTTCACATATGGCAGCCCCAATCCTGCCGCAATCGCCTGCGCACCCATGGTCTTGCCCGTGCCGGCAGGACCCCGCAGTAGGAAATTGCGCATGGGCTGCGGTTTGCCGGTGGTTTTGGCTGCGTGCTTGCAGATGTTCACCACCTCCCGGGGGATGATGTACCACTTTGGCAGCCTGGGAATAAGCATCTGCTCCCGTGCGTTGAGCCGCCGGGCGCTGTTGAGGGGATATTGCCCCACAAAATCCGAATGCTCGATCACCCCCGGCGGCGTATACACAGGCGCAGGGCCGGTCTGGGCGAATATGGTGAACTCGCCGCAGATAACTGTGTTGGGGATAAACCTGCCGGCGTCGATATTGGCGCGGGACACCCTCGGAAGGTTCCCGGCCTTGTCGATATTCAGCTTCACCTCGCCTGGCCCGGTTCCATACCGAACACGGCGGTACGCGTTGTCGCAGAGTATCGCCATCAGCTCCGCCGCTTCATCTTCATCGGGGAAGCCTGCTGCATACGCAGTGCGGTAATCCTCCAGTGTCTTACTGAACTCTTCATCCTCCATGAGCACGGGCAGCGTGGCCATATTAAGCGCGGTTCCGTCCCGTCCTGTCTTGTTCAGCTCATAGACCTCAAGGCTTTCTGTATCCTTATCATACGGGCTTGCGATGATGTTCCCCGTGGCTGGGTCGTACACCACCAAATGATAAGCGCCCGGCGCCACGGAGGATTTGTACTCCACCACGATACGCTGGTCGGCAAGCTTGCCTATTGCGCCCGCAGTGCTGCCATCGATACAGCCGAGGTAAGCGTGGACGGCCTTGATGAACGATGCGGAAAGCGTGGCCTCCGTACCGTCGCCGTACTTGGACGATACCTTCACCCGTCTGGAGCCGCGTTTATCAAACGGCGGCGGCAGCGGGTGGTCAAAGGCATAGAGAAATTTGGTATTGACGCTCATAATTCTTTCCTTTCTTAAACGGGAGACGTGATCAGGATCCCTTCCTCCATAATCTCCACATCCGGGAACTCATGCCGCAACAGCGTTTGGCGGATATCCTCCCACGCAGCGGGTTCCGGAAGCTTGTCCGAAGGGATCAGAAACGTGTTTTCCTCTCTGGCTATGGCTTCGTTGCAGCGCTCATTGATATAGCAGATATGCTCTTCTACCCACTCCATGGCAGCAAGGCTGTAATCGATCCGCTCCTCCTCCGGCTCCGGAACGCCGCAGAGATGGATAACCGGCTCCGACTGCGCTGTGCTGCATTCGCCCATGCCGTCATATTGAAGGCGCAGGAGCTGGCGGTTTTCCAGCAGGACTTCAGCCCTGCGGTATCCGCCCGCCCGGTTGAGCAGGATGAACAGTGGTTCATTGTCCTCCATGCGCCGGATGGAATGTGGGGTTTCCCAGATCCAGCGCGCTTGGGGGTAATCCCTGAGCACTTCGCGGGCAATAGCCCGTTCCAGCATGGCAAATGCGGTTTCCAGCATTCCTGCAGGCGAAGGTATGGCGCAGGCCGGCGGCAGTGCGGGCATGCGCTCTGCCATGCGCTGCCGTTGAAGGGATTGATAGAGCAGCAGGATTGCCGCCGCGATGAGTGCAACCAGAATTAACAGGATCAGAGGCCAAAGCCGGGTAACGAAGCAGAGCATAAGGATAACGCCGATGAGAATCAGCGCATCATGCGCGGTTTGCGGCTTTTTGTTTTGCATATGATGTTCCTTTCCGCTTGATATGAGGCGGGATAAAGATATGAATCGTATGGCTGCAGCCATCGGGATAGTGCTCCCTGGTGATGATCGTGCAGGCTGCGTGCCCTGCATCGAACAGTTGGCTCTCACGGTACCCCGTATCCGTTGCCGTACCGAACAGGATCTGCCCGAATACAACACTGCCCCGGTCATGCTCCGGCCCGGAGTGCACCAGCACATTCCGCTGACAGAATCCGGCAGCGTCCTCATGCACAACCACCGTGTACTGCCTCCCGGTGCGGATCTGCAGGCTCAAATCCCGCAGCTGCTCATCCGTCAGCCTGTCCCCCGTTTTCTGCCGCAGCATGGCCCTGAGCTTGGTGGCCTTTTCCGCTTCATCCCGAAGCCGGAATGTAGAGTTTTTCATGGTGTTCACCTCCTTTTACAGCAAAATAAAACGCATACAACGCCGTCCGTTCTATGCGCCAATACGTTTTAGGCTGTATAATGTGTATTATTCGGGATAATACGGGTTATCCGTTCCGAAGGGCCGGTAGCCGAGGAACGGATCCGGGGGTTCGTCCGCCTGCCTTGCAGGTTTGTGCTCAGCGGATGCGCTCTCCGATGCGCTGGGTCTTGGCTTTGCCCCGGATGCGTATTCGATGCCTTCCGCCCGGATGGTGGGATAGGATGTGATCTCCCCAGTTTCCCGGTTCACATTGGGGCGCATATCAAAGGCGCCGTAGACATTGATGTGGGACCCTTCCTTCAGCCCCATCTTCTGCACCCGCCCTACGAGCTCACCCCTTACATTGACCTGCTGGTTGACCCAGCGGGTGTTATTGGGCGCTCGCGTATCGTAGACCTTACTACCGATACGGAAACTGAGGAACTGTCCGTCCTCTGAGGTGTAGATGGCTGGCGATCCGTCATATCCACGGGAGATGACGGCGTCGGTTATGATGCTCAGCATCATGTTGGATACTCCTTTCCGCAGGCGCTGCGCCTGCAATATAATGTGTTTATATAAACACCCGGCATCCCGGGCGGAAACAAAAAAAGTGCCAGAAGGCATACGCCTGCTGACACTGTGTAACTTGGATACTGCGCCTTCCCCAACAGGATGGCTTGGATACTTCTTACGGGTACTATATCACACCGTTTCTGAACCCGTCAATCCCTCGGCACGGATTCGCCTTTTGGGCGGCATGCGTTCTTCCATGGCGATATACTGAAAGACCCAATATGCGCCATTCCGTTCATACAGCCTCGTCCCGGTATCCAGATACACACATACACGCTGTCCCGCATCCAGCCTGATGCTCTCCCGCAAACGGATATGCAGAGGCTTTCCGGCATCCGTTTCCAGCGTAATCACCCGGGGGCGTTTTCTCAGCCGCATAAGCCGGAGCTGTGCCACAGTCCCTTCTATCTGCAGCACTTGTCCCCGATCCGCTCGGTAAAACAGCCAGCCGCCGTTAAAAACGCACCACAAGCCGAACAATGCTCCCGGCAGTATAAGCAGAGCGTCATTGCCCATAGCCGCCAGAAGCATCGTTATCAGCAGCAGCGCGCATCCCCACAGGCAGCGCCGCATTACCTCCCCTCGGATGACGGGCGGCAAGGATTTGTATTTCTCGCGCATACCGGCCTCACAACAGCACAATGCGTTTCTTCTTCACCAGTGTGAGAACGGCGCTTACCGTTGCCGCAAGCGCGATGCTCTTTTCCATTTGGGCCTCCAGCGCACCGTCTTCAATGTTATCTGCACAGTAGATCGCCTCAACCAGCCGCTGGCGGTTGTCTTCGCCCAGATACCCTGTCTCAGGCTTCAACCCCAGCTCAGAAAGCCGAACCAGCTCCGCTGCGGTCAGCCGCAACCCGGCCAGCGTGAGCCAACGGAGCGTATCCTTTTCCCGCTCGTTCAGCCCCATGTAGGAAAACCGCTTTGGATAAGGCGTAAGGATACAGTTGCACAGCGCCCGGAATACGTCCAGCGCATAGCGCTCCCCGGGCTGCGCCTCAACCAAACCCATCGCCGCCAGTTCCCTTATTCTGGTCTTGCTTCTATATTGGGGACCATGACGCCCCTCCAGCCAATCACGCGCCTGTGTCCCATGAAGCGTCACCGCCCTGCCATGCCGGTTCACTGTGACCGCGCCGCCGTGCCGCTCCTGCAGTAATCCTTTGGATAGATAAATCATCTTGCCACCGCCTTTTCTTATCTTATTTCTGTTACACCGCTCCCTGCGGATTTTTACAACACCTGCATCATCACGACGGACAATGCCACGATCCCGATTGCGCCGATGCAGAGCCAAACGATTTTCTTTATGAGTGCTCCATCCATCTTCTCCATAAAGGCCCCGTCATCCGCTACCGGCGTATCGTCATAATACCCGTCATAGCCATCGTCTTCGGGCTTTACGGTCTCCGCTACAGCAGCGGCAGGCTGACGGCGCGGACCCACAGGCCGCTTCTTTTTCCGTTTTGTCTGCGGCCGCTTCCGCTCCGGTTCAGGCCGCGTTTTTTCGTATTGAACCGGGATCGTTTTTCCGCACTCCATGCAAAATGCGGCGCCTTCCAATAACGAAGCGCCGCAATAGGGACAGTATTTCATCCTGATACTCCTCCTTTTTTTGATTTGCCGCAAGGAGAAGTATCGACGATAGGATTATAACACGGGTGGATTTTCGCGTCATCAGCAGAAACCCGCCTGAAAACTGCCACAAAACTGACATTCTATTGCGCCCATAAGTACCCTGGGGTATACTTGGGCCATGAAGTATCCAAGCCATCCTGTTGGGGAAGGCGCAGTTTCCACGTCACACAGCGTCCATAGGCATACGCCTTTGGGCGCTTTTTGCTTTTCCAGGGAATACCCCCTGTGTCAATAGATATCAACCGAATAAGGAGGTGAATGAAAGGATTGCCCATAGCGGCAGGTTTCGCGGAGCGCATATGCGGTCCGTTTTTTTGTGCTCAATATTCAAAGAGAGGAGTAATCACTATGACAAATACCCAACGTGCGCTCAGCGAAGCCGAATGTGCTTTTGCAGAATCGCATCACCACATGGTCATCAACTACCTGAAGCGCAGACATCTGCCGGAAAGCGAGTTCTACGATGCGGTCATTGACCGCTATCTCCGCACCGTGCAGCTCTACTGCACGGAGGCGAGGCTCCGCAGGTACAAGTTCAAGACCATCCTCAACAAAGCCCTGGATTGGGCGGTCAAGGACTACTGGCGCCGCCTCTATAACCATGCGCAGCGGTTTGTGAGCCTTGATACCGCCAGGGACGAGCATGGCACGCCGCTGCACGAAATGCTTGCCGATGCCATCGTCACCGATGAACAGGCTTGCGGCAACATGACAGCGGACGACTTGATGCAGGCTTTGTCCGACTCACAGCAGGAAGCGATCCGGCTCAGGCTGGATGGATTCTGCCTTGCTGAAATTGCGGAGCGGCTCAGGCTTTCCATGAGCGAGGTGGAATCCCTTTTCCTGGACGCCCGTGCCATGCTCGCACCGGTGTCTTAGACCATGAAATACTACTTGCCCGATAAAGACCCGGCACTGAAAGAGATGGCGGCCATATTGGAGCGCGTCAGCTACAAGCATGGGATATTTGACAGCTTTTTCAACCTGATGGAGCTGATAGCGCTTAGCATCAGCACCCTCTGGTCCGGCGAGGAGCGGGCGGAGCGGCTTAATGCATTGGAGAGACTTTTAGCCCGGCTCAGTGCGGAGGAAAAGACGAGCTACTTCCAGATGGCCGAGCTTTTGAGCAGCGTAATTACCAAGCGCAAAGATGCACCCAATGATGTATTGGGGAAGCTGTTCCATGCCTTTGGCCTGCACAATAAATGGAAGGGCCAATTTTTTACGCCGGATCATATTTGTCAGTTCATGGGCATGGTATCCGGCTTCCCCAACGAGGAAGAACTCAAGAAAAAAGGCTACGTCTCAGTAAACGATCCATGCTGTGGCTCTGGAGCCCTGCTGATCGGGTATATTCATGCGCTGAAAAGCCAGAACTACGACCCTGCCAATCGTGTTTTCATGGTCGCGCAGGATATCGACATCCGCTGTGTCTGGATGTGCTACGTCCAGTTGAGCCTGTATGACATCCCTGCTGTGGTCATCCATGGCAACAGCCTTGCGCTTGAAGAACAGTCAAAGTGGTACACACCAGCTTGCCTTGACTTTCATCCGCAAAAGGAAGGAGATGAACTGAACAGTCCGAAGGACGAAACATCCGTTGCTTAAAAAACAAATAGTGAAAAGGAGTTGATTGCATGACAGATGATTGCATAGCCCGCATGAAAGCGCTTATTCCCCGCATCCGGGAGGCGGATACCGCTTATTACAAGCATGATAAGCCTATCATGACCGATCGGGAGTACGATGCACTGTATGACGAACTGCTGGCGCTGGAGAAAAGCACGGGGATCATCCTCTCCGGCTCACCCACCCAAACCGTGGCGGGCGAGGTACTGGAGGGGCTAACCGAGGTTGTGCATACCCGACCCATGCTTTCTGCGGCAAAGACCAAATCCATCGATGAGGTCATACGTTTCATAGGCGGCCGACCTGCTCTGGTGAGCTGGAAGCTGGATGGCTGTACGCTGGTGCTCCGCTATGAAGGCGGCAGGCTGAAGCAAGCCATCACCCGTGGTGCAGAAGGCCGCATCGGCGAGGACGTCACCCATACCGTCCGGGTCATGGGGAATGTGCCGCTTACCATCCCCCACTCCGGCGCCATCGAGGTGCGTGGTGAAGGCGTGGTGAGCTGGGAAAACTTCCATGCGCTCAACGAAACGCTGGAAGAGCCGTACACCCACCCCCGGAGCCTTGCGTCCGGCAGTATCCGCAAGCTGGACGCCGAACTTATCCGCAACCGGCGGCTGGAGTTCATCGCATTTGATCTGGTAGCCGTGTCCGACCTTACGTTCACACGGAAATTCGATCAGATGCGTTTCCTTAAAGCGCAGGGCTTTGATGTAGTGCAGCACATGGGCGTATATTCGGATGAATCCGAACTGCGCACGGTCATTGACTGGTTTGCCCCGGAGAAATCCAACTATCCCGTGGATGGGCTGATTATCGAGTTCGATGATATCGCCTATGGCAAAAGTCTGGGCGCAACAGGGCATCACGAGAACCGGTTGATCGCCTTGAAGTGGGCGGACGAGCTGTATGAAACCGAGTTTTTGGGCTTTGAGCTGGCGACGACCCGCACGGGCATGGTGTCTGTGACCGGTATGTTCCGGGATGTAGTGATCGATGGCGCAACCGTCAACCGGGCATATCTCCACAACCTCGATATTGTGGAGGGCTTTGAATTGGGGATTGGCGACAAGGTGAAAATCTATAAAGCCAACCAGATCATCCCCCAGCTAGCCGAAAACATTACCCGTAGCGGTACGGCTCGGCTTCCGGATACCTGTCCCTGCTGTAAAGGCCCCATAACGGTTAAGACAACCTCTGGCGGGACACGGTTTTTGTACTGTGAGAACACCGACTGCCCCGCAAAGCTGGTGGATAAGTTCGTGCATTTCTGTGAAAAGACCCGCATGAACATCGAAGGGCTCTCGGCCAAGACGCTTGAGGTGTTCATCGACCGGGGCTGGATCACCAACTTCGGCGACTTGTACGAGCTGGAACGGTATCGTGCTGAGATCGTCCGGACTGAGGGATTCGGTGAAAAGTCCTTTGCCCGACTTCAGGCAAGCATCGACAGAACCCGGCGTTGCCATCTTAACCAGTTCCTTGCGGGCTGCGGTATCCATACGGTTGGGCGCACAGCCAGCAGAGCTATTTCCCGTCATTTTAACGGCGATTGGGACGCCTTTGAGGCTGCCATCCAATCCGGCTTTGACTTCACTTCCCTACCCGATTTCGGCCCCACGATGCAGGAAAACATCTATGCGTGGTACGCAGACCCCGCAGCACAGCAGCTGTGCCGGCCTGCGCTGAAGCATCTACATTTCATTAAAGAGGAGGAACCGATTATGAGTAACACCAACAACCCCTTTGCCGGCAAGGTCGTCGTAGCCACCGGCAAACTCCAGAACTACAGCCGCGACTCCATCGAGGATAAGCTGCGTGAGCTGGGCGCAAAGCCTGGCAGCAGTGTCAGCAAAAACACGGATTTCCTGATCGTCGGCGAGAAAGCGGGCTCCAAGCTGGCAAAGGCTCAGAAACTGGGCGTACCCACGCTCACTGAGGAGCAGTTTGAAGCGATGCTGGCCGGGTAATCCGGTGCAGCGGAAAACACAAGAATAAATCAGACAGGAGGCGTAATTATGCAAACCAATCTTGCAGTCGTAACACCCGAGGAAACCAGCCTTTTTTCTCAGTTGGCTGAATTTCACAACAACGAGCGTACCGCCCGTGAGATGAACGGGCTCCCCATGACCTTCGACCGCATCAAGCCCCCTTCCTCCGGCGGTACCTCCTTCGAGGTGCCCGCCATCGAAGGGGATGATACGGAAACGGTCAAGACCTTCAGCGGCGTGATTCTGTATCACCATCCCATCCAGTCCTATTACAAAAAGACCTATACCGGCGGCAAGGAAAAACCAGACTGCGCCAGTATGGACGGCGAGTTTGGCCGCGGCAATCCCGGCGGCGAGTGTGCGGCCTGTCCGCTGAACAAGTTCGGCACCGGCGTCAACGGCTCCAAAGCCTGCAAGGAAAAGCACCGGTTGTACCTGCTCAAGAAGGGTGAGATCTTCCCCATGATCCTGGATCTGCCCACCACCTCCGTGCGTGAGTTCGGCGGGTATGTGAAGCGGCTGCTTTCTAGGGGCATCTTTGTGGATACCGTCATAACAAAGTTTGCACTGAAAAAGAAGCAGAGTACCACCGGCATGGAGTTCTCTCAGGTGGTATTCTCCATGGAGGAGCGTCTTGGCAGCGGCGACACGCTGCTGATTGCCGATCTGGCTGAACAGGCAAGGGTCTATGCGAAGACCCTCGCATTCACGGATGAGGAAGAAGCCGAAACCATCCCCGCCGGCTGTGATCAGGAGGATTATGCGGCCATACCGGGGTATGTGGATCACGAGACTGGCGAAATCTATGAGGCGCCCCCGCAGGAGTAATTCTAAAGGGACGCATATCTAAAGGGGCGCTTCGGCGTCCCTTTGTGTTTTAGAAATTAAGACGCACATGATGGCACAGAACCACTCAACAAACAAAAGAAAGCGAGGATCAGAACATGTTGAAAATGGTTTCTACCGATAAGATTTCCAACCATCCCGACAACCCCCGCAAAAACCTCGGAGACCTTTCCGAGCTGGCCGACAGCATTAAGGCCCATGGCATTTTGCAGAACCTGACCATTGTTCCCGTAACGAACCACCCGGGTTATACCGCCTCGGCGGATGATGCGGAGGATGGCATCGAGTATTATGCGGTGATCGGCAACCGGCGTTTGGGCGCAGCTAAGCTGGCGGGTCTTGGCGAGGTACCCTGCGTAGTATCCGGCATGGATTACCAGGAACAGATCCGCACCATGCTCACGGAAAACATCCAGCGCAGCGACCTTACGCCTTATGAGCAGGCTGCGGGCTTTCAGATGATGCTGGATCTTGGCGAAACTGCGGAGACTATCTCGCAAAAGACCGGGTTCTCCAGCAGCACTGTACGCAGCCGGCTCAAACTGCTTGAACTGGATCAGGAGAAGTTTGTGCAGGCGTCCCAGCGCGGGGCTACGCTGTTTGATTTCGCTGAGCTTGGGAAAATTGACGATATCAAGCTGCGCAACAGTGTATTGACCAAGGTGGGAACAAACAATTTCCAGAACGAGCTTCATAAAGCGCTGGATAAGGAGAAGACAGAAAAGGCGTGCGCCGCTTTGTTCAGCCAGCTTGATGTTTTCGCAACAGCCACAAAAAAGACCGAGGGTTTGATGTATAAAACCAGCTACTTTGCAGGGGGAACTACGGCTGTATCGGTTCCGGAGGATGCCGTTGAAACAAAGTATTTCTATGTGACAGAAAGATGGGGCGCCAGACTATACTGTGAGAAAAAGGCACCAACATCTGAGGAAATCGCACAGAAAGAAGCGCGAGAAAAAGAGCAAGCTGAAATCAAAGCGAAGCGTGCGCTTACAGCCGCACTGGAAGACCGTGCCAAACAGCTCCGGAGTAGCTTTGTGTGTAAGCTCTCCAATACGCAGGCAAAGAAAAGCATCTCCCCTATCATCGCGTCTGCCGCCAACAAGCTGCTGGTCAACGGTTACCGATCAGTTGACTATCCTGCAATCGCAGAGCTTCTCAAAGTAAAAACGGATGAAAACAATGAATGGTGTTTTGAGGATATCAGTGAACAGATCCGCAAAGAACCGGAACGGCACCTGCTGCTTATCACCTATGCTCTGATGGAGCCAAGGAACTCACTCTTCGACTGGAGATTTGAGTTCTGCCGCAATGAAAAATTGGAGGTGCTCTACGACTTCCTCGAAGAACTGGGATATCAGGTATCCGATGAGGAGCGGGCCTTGCTGGATGGAACCCATGAACTGTTCTTCCAGCCCGAAGAGGAGGCCGAGGCCGCAGCGTAACTTGTTCGGGTAATAATCTGATTGCTACTGGGCAGCACGCTTCTGTGCTGCCCTACTTCACTCTCACAAAGTAACAAGAAATTAAATGCAAGAAAGGAGTGCTTTGAAGCTATGAGCTTTCCGAACATGCCCAACCTCCAGCCAGTACAGTGGAAAGACCTGATCGACTTCCGCTGCGTGCGCTGTGGGGCCTGCTGTAAGCATATCAAGCAGTGCGTCATGCTCAGCAGCTACGACATATTCCGGCTGGCAAAGTATTTTGAGAGTACGGTTGGTGCGGATAACGCCATTGCACATGTATGCGAAAACTATACGGATACGGTCATGCTCACAGAGAATTACCCCATCCTGACCCTGCGAACCCAAGGCGAGGATGACGGCTGTATCTTCCTGTGCGAGAACCGTTGCAGCGTATATGCTGCACGGCCGCGTATCTGCCGGCTTTATCCGCTGGCAGCGGAACCGGCGTTTGGGGATACCATGTTCCATTACCACCTTTGCACCGAACAGCCACACCATTTCAAGGACGGTAAGATACGCGTCAAGGAATGGGTGCGTGATAACTTTCGTTCCGGGGAACAGGCGGCGGTGCTTCGGGAACTCAGGCACACGGTGCTGATTCACACGGTGTTGCAGAAAATCACACCCGAAGGTGCATTGCGAACACTCTCCGCAGTGCTCTACTATCTTTACTTCAATTATGACTTGCACGAGCCGTTCTTTGAGCAATACGAGCGAAACTGCGCGCGGCTCATGGCTTTACTTAAAAACAGAGTTTAAGATGAAACGGATTTGCAAGACCACTGCTGCTGTGCTGGCAAGGCGTGGTTGACTGCCGCAGTTTATCGGTAGTTGTTATGCTTTGCCCCTGAACGTGGCAGAACATTACAATTCCCTACTTACAATGATATTATGGAGGTCATTATGAGCCATTTTACAGTTTTGATTGATGTCCCACACGAAAGCCATCTGGATTTTCAGGTTGCCGATGTGCTTGAGCCATTCTATGAGCAGACGGAAGACAAGGATTATCTCGAATTTATAGATAAGACAGCAGAGATTCAAGATGATTATCTGAATAAGACCGCAGACTGCATCCAAACTCCTGACGGAAGGTTTCTGCCTCAATACCATGCCGCACTGCGAGGGCTTGTGATAAAGGATGGCACTGTGGTATCAAACCATGCAGGCCCCCTGCATCATGCAAAAAAGACCCGCAAGTCAAGAAAATACAAAGCGCATCTGAATTACCCATTGCGGAAGATCTATAAGAGCATAGAATCATATGCGGAAGAGTATTGCTATTATACATATTCGGACAGTGAGCAGGCTTACGGCTACTACACAAACCCGAATGCCTTTTGGGATTGGTATCAAATTGGCGGGCGATGGCCATTTGAACTGCTTGTAAAAGCCGATTGTTCCACATATGATCCCGGTGATCGCAGTTGGACGACTGAAAAAAGCAATATGCGGCCTGCACCTGAAGGGTACATCTGGGTTCCCGCTGCCGCAAAGGGCGATGTTGAGTGGGAGCTTATGCGGGAGCTGGGTATCAGAAACAAATCCGAGAAGTTCAAGCAGTTGAAGGAATGCTTTGATACAGGTGTGCTGCCGCCTGACAGTCCGCTTACGCAGATTGCCGAGGATGGTATACACAGCTGGGGAAAGCTGATCTATCGGAAAGACGAAACGCTTGAAGGTTTCCTTGAACGCAACAATCTGGGTGATAGCTGTAAATACCCTGTTAACTTTTATGGCTGTATCCGGGACGGAGAATACCTTTCAGTTGGCGATATGGGCTGGTGGGGTATAAGCAGTAACGAAAAAGAGGAGCAGGTCTGGCGATTCATACTGCAACAATACATTGAGAGTGTACCGGACGAACATATTCTTGTTGTTGTGGACTGTCATATCTGATAAGTATTATGAGGATAAACAATACATGAGCTATATTTCTTGGCATAACTACGGATACGGCATCCGTGTGGACGACGCAGTATAGTGGCAAGTTCATTCCCATCCTCCACGAGTATGTTATGATTATCCGCAAGGATGATGGCCTGACGATCCCTGTGCTGCTGAGTTGCAGACGCAGCGCCGACATCCGGGATGTGCCAGGCGCTACATGGCGGGACATCATATCAGCGGTGATGGAGCAGGCAAATGAGCCAGTGACTCTCCCCTACCTGTATGAGCGCATTGAACCACATAAGCGGGCGCAGGAAAGCAAGTGGTGGAAAGAAAAGATCCGCCAGACCCTGCAGTACCATCCCCAGGTATTCCATCATACTGGCCGCGGCATATGGGAGCTTAACCGGAAAGCGGGAAGTACCGTGAACATTCCTATCGCTTGCCAGACGTATAGTGATGCCGTATAATTGGAATATAATAAAGACAGACTGGTATCTGAGAGATAATATCTGATTTCCCGGGTTGCCGATGCGTTTGAAAACTGGAATAAGGAGTTGCAGAACATGATGTATCCGCTCATTACCATGGATGACAGTTCAGAAATCGTACATTCCGAAATGCAATCCGATGGTAAAGTAAAAGTATATGTTGAAAAACCGGATGAGAAAGACTGCTTCCATCATGCGACCTGTTGGATTCCCGGATACCAGTGGGAAGACGTCCATGGATTTACGCAGAAAGAGGTAGGCGAATACCAAGCTGTAATTGAGTCCCTTTCGCACCTCATTCGATCGCGGCAAGAAGTGATGAAGTGATACGAAAATGGCAAGACTACTTCGGTCAGATTCGGTATTATTGCTGACGCCAAAGCAGCTCTGCATGAACAGATGAACCAACAAAGCGGCACGGCATCAGTATTCAATTAACGGAACCCATTTTTGTTCAGACAGGAGGTGGACAGCATGACATGCAGCAATAACAAGCACAATACCCAATACCGGAAGTGGAACTGTCCACGGGCTCTATAACCCTAATGGACGATAATTTACACGGCGCTTCCGGTAGACTTCGGAGGCGCCTAATTATTTGAGGAGAGCGAATATGATAGAGATATGCGGAAAGTTCAATACCGCCAAGGTATTCACGGATGTGGTGGACGAGAGCTCCATCGCCCAGATCACCCAGCTCTGCAACCAGTCCTTTACGGAGGGCGCCCGCATCCGTATGATGCCGGACGTTCACGCCGGAGCGGGCTGCACCATCGGCACCACCATGACCATCACGGATAAGGTCGTGCCCAATCTCGTGGGCGTGGACATCGGTTGCGGCATGGAGACGGTGCGGCTACGGGAGAGCCATATCGAGCTTGCGAAGCTGGATAAGCTCATCTACAAGGCCATCCCCTCCGGCTTCTCCATCCGGCAGAAGCCACACCGCTATGCGGCGGATATAGACCTGACCACACTGCGCTGCTATAAGGATGTGGATACCCGCCGGGGCGAGCTGTCCATCGGTACGCTGGGCGGCGGCAACCACTTCATCGAAGCGGACAGGGACAATGACGGCAATCTGTACCTTGTGGTACATTCCGGCAGCCGGCATCTGGGGTTGGAGGTGGCGAAATACTATCAGGAGCAGGCTTACCACCAGTGCAACGGCTCCGACCAGGCCAGTATCGACGCGATGATCGAGCAGCTCAAGGCCGAGGGCAGGCACAAGGAGATACAGAAGACCATCAAGGCCATGAAGAACGTGAAGCGCACGGATATCCCCAAGGCGCTCTGCTACCTTACGGGAGAACTGATGCAGGACTATCTTAACGACATGGCGCTGATGCAGCGCTACGCCATGCTCAACCGCAAGGCCATGATGGATGAGCTGATCCGGGGCATGGGGCTGCATGTGGAGGAGCAGTTCACCACCATCCACAACTACATCGACACGGAGGCCATGATATTGAGGAAAGGCGCAGTATCCGCCAAGGCCGGGGAAAAGCTGTTGATCCCCATCAACATGCGGGACGGAAGCCTGATCTGCGTTGGTAAAGGCAACGATGATTGGAACCAGTCCGCACCCCACGGAGCAGGGCGGCTCATGAGCCGGGCAGCGGCGAAGCAAAGCTTTACCCTCACCCAATTCAAGGCCGAGATGGAGGGTATCTACTCCACCTCCGTCTCTCGGGATACCCTGGACGAATGCCCCATGGCCTACAAGGGCATGGAAGATATCGTAAACAACATCGGCCCCACTGCGGAGATCTTGTCCGTCATCCGGCCCATCTACAACTTCAAGGCCGGTGACGAGGACGCATAACTTACATTACAGCCTGCTGACGATCCGCTGGGCAGCAGGCAAGATATAAGGAGGCACACGATATGAACCGCTTTATCCCACGGGAAAAAATGAGCAAGAAGGAACGGCGCAAGCTGGATCGGACGCAGCGGCAGACCTGGGCAATATCCCCGGTGAGCCGCACCGTCAAGAGCAAGAAGGTGTATGACAGAAAGAAAGCCCGGAGCTGGAACAGCAGCGACGGGGCTTTTTACTTCTCTCCGTTCAATTTGCAATACCGCTCTGCCAATTCAAAACAGATAGCGTCTTCTAAAGCTTTCAAGGGATTGGTGGTCATCTCGTTCAAATGAAAATCCAACTGCTTTCTTAGTTCAATAAGCGCGCCGCCGTACATTAGCCCGGTTTCATGTCGCTTTTGAATATCCTGAAAAGCGGCTGTCAGAACCGCGTCATCCTGTTCGCGCAAAAATGTGCGTATGGCTTGATATGCCTCCCGTGCGCTGCTCATGAGCCATTCCCCTCCATGATTTCTAAGCCTTATGCCACGACTTTCCCCATGACCCTGAGCTCGTCCTGTACACCGACCACCCTTGGCGCATATTCGGGGTTCAGGGATATGAGCGCAATCTGGCCATTGTTATCGCCCAGCTCCTTGCACAGCGCCTCGCCGTTGTGAAAGAATATGCCGATCTCTCCTGGCTCCAGCGTCTGCTGGGGCTTTATGTATATGATCTGGCCATGCGTAAACCGGGGCTCCATGCTGTCGCCAGAAACCCGCACGGCGAAAGTGGCATCCAGCGGGACGGCCTCATCAACTTCAATGAGCTCATACCTGTCGCTGTCCAGGAATTGTCCCGTTCCTGCTGACACCGGCAGGTCGTATAGAGGAATGCTTCTGGTTATGCGTTGAGGCTTGACAGGCTCAGCGAGATACATGTCGCTGAGCTGGAGTAGCTGAAAATATTCCAGCAGCTTGCGGCGGCCCAGGTCGTTGAGCAGTTTGCCTGACTCTGCGCCGCAAAATGTCCCCATGACGTCGTTGACCCCGTAGAGTTGGCACAGCAGAAGGAACTGCCCGGCATCCGGCATCGAGCCGCCAAGCTCCCATTTGGATACCGCCTTGCGCGTTAAAGGGCGGCCATGCTGACGAAAATATTCCGCCACATCCTCCTGTGAATATCCACGCTCTGATCTTAACAATGCCAAAGTCTCCGCGATCTGCATATAGCACCTCATTTCTTATCATAATTGTATCGTGTCTGTACGCTCGTTTCAAGAGCTTTTTAAGAAAAACGCTCCAAATGGCAGCATTTAAGTATTGTATTCTCCTAAAAGTAGCGTTACAATAGCGGTACAGCATACACAGGAGGTACAGCACATGGACAGAACCATACTCCATATAGACATGAACGCCTGCTATGCCTCCATTGAGTGTCTGCATCGCCCCGGCATCCGGCATCTGCCCGTGGCTGTGGGCGGAGATGTGGAAGCCCGGCACGGTATCATATTGGCGAAAAACCAGCTTGCCAAGCAGTATGGTGTCAAGACTGGGGAAGCGCTGTGGCAGGCCCGGGATAAGTGTCCCGGCCTGGTGATTGTGCCGCCCAACTATCCCCTGTACCTGCGCTTCTCCCGGCTAGCTCGGGAGATATACAGCGACTACTCCGATCAGATCGAGCCGTTCGGATTGGACGAGGCGTGGGTGGACGTCAGCGGCAGCACCCATCTGTACGGGAATGGTGAAAAGATCGCCAACGAAATACGGGAGCGGATCAAGTTCGAGCTGGGCATTACCGTGAGCATCGGGGTAAGTTGGAACAAGATTTATGCCAAATTGGGAAGTGACTATAAAAAACCGGACGCCACTACGATATTTACCCGCGGCAACTACAAAGAGCTGATATGGCCGCTGCCCGTGGAAGAGCTTCTGTATGTAGGCCGCGCCACCAGTCGCAAGCTGCGGGAACGCAGCGTTACCACCATAGGTGCACTGGCACAGACGGATCCCTCCTGGCTCCGTAGCTGGTTTGGCAAGTGGGGGGATGTTCTCTATACCTTTGCCAATGGATACGACACCTCCCCTGTTGCCAGAGCCGGGGACGAAAGCATCATCAAGAGCATCGGCAACTCCACCACCACGCCGCGAGACCTCAAGGACGAGCAGGACGCATCCATCATATTCTACATGCTGGCCGAGTCCGTTGCGGAACGGCTACGGGATCACGGGTTTATGGGCAGAACAGTGCAGATCAGCCTTAGAGACAACAACCTCTACTCCTTTGAGCGGCAATGCAAGCTGAAGCAACCCTCCTGCCTCTCCGGCGAACTGCACGACGCCGCCATGAAGCTGCTCCGGGCCAACTACAACTGGTACAGGCCCCTGCGTTCCATCGGTATCCGAGCGATGGACTTAGTGACTGCCACCTCGCCCATGCAGCTCACTCTCTTTGAGGATCAGGTTCGGCGAGAAAAAGCTGAGCAGCTTGAGCGCAGCATAGACGATATCCGGCGGCGCTTCGGGCATTACTCCGTATGCCGTGCCGTATGTACCATGGACGATACGCTCCACAACATCAGCCCCAAGGATGAGCATACCATCCATCCGGTGGGGTACTTTAAGGCCATGTAGGGAGGTGTGATACATGGAATATAACCCGAAAGCCTATGTAGGCGTGCGCGCTGAATTCAGTCCGGATGGCGGCTGGCCCATGCCGGTTGCCATCCACTGGGAGGACGGTAAGGAGTTTGAGATTGACGAGGTTGTAGACGTGCGCCGGGCAGCCAGCCTCAAAGCGGGTGGGGCCGGAATACGGTATACCATACGGATAGGAGATAGACGAACATATCTTTTTCTGGAAGAAGACAAGTGGTTTGTGGAAAGGCGCTGACGGCGCCGCTGTTGTGACAAGTACACAGCCTTGATATAATGGAAAAAAGCATCAGAGAGGGTGGCTTCCATGGCGGATATACTGGATAGACTGAACCAATCCCAGCGACAGGCGGTGCAGAGTACCGAGGGTTTTGTGCGGGTCATCGCAGGAGCGGGCTCCGGCAAGACCCGGGCGCTCTCCCACCGTTTCGCCTACCTTGTGAACGAGCTGGGTATTTTGCCCGGCAATATTTTATGCGTCACTTTCACCAACAAATCCGCCAATGAAATGCGCCAGCGCATCCATAACCTGACCGGGGATAACGACACCGGCTACATCAATACATTCCATGGCTTCTGCGTATCTATTCTGCAGGAGGACAGCCATGCGGTACAGTACCCAAAGAGCTTCATTGTGCTGGACAATTCGGATATCGACGCCATGCTCCAGATCATCTATGAAGAGCGGGGCCTCACCCTCAGGGATATGACCTTCTCCAAAGCCAGGGATATGATCGAGATCCGCAAACTGTTCAAGGAGCCGGACTACTACCTCGACATGATCGCCCTGCCCTTGGAGGACATACGGCAAAAGTACGAAGCGGCCACGGAGGCCGGAGATATCATATTCTACGGCTATCTCTATCAGGAGAAGAAGTGCTTCGGGCTGGACTACAACGACCTCATCAAGTTCTCCCTCTACATATTCGCCCAGCATGAGGATATCAAACTCAAGTGGCAGAAGCGGCTGGAATACATCATGATAGATGAGTTCCAGGATATAGACGCTCTTCAATACCAGCTCATGGAGGTGCTTTGCGGTTACCACAAGAACCTGTTCATCGTGGGGGATCCGGATCAGACCATCTACACATGGCGCGGCGCCAATGTAAAGTACCTGCTGGACTTTGACAAGAACTTCCCCAATGTAAAGACCGTCATGATGATGGACAACTACCGCTCCACCCCGGAGGTGCTGGCGGTTGCCAATTCCCTCATAGACAAGAACAAGCGGCGCATGAAAAAGGAGCTGCTGCCCACGTTGCCTTCCGGCTCCCCCGTCCTCTGCCACTACGACGAGACTGCGGAGGCGGAAGCCGCATGGATGGCGGAGCGGATACAGAAGCTACATGAAGAGGGCGTGCCATATAAGGACATGGCAGTGCTGTACCGGGCCCACTATGTGACCCGCTCCATAGAGGAAGCCTTCCTCAGGGAAAAGCTGCCCTATACCATATACAGCGGGGTACAGTTCTTCAACCGCATGGAGATCAAGGACGCACTCTCCTACCTGCGAATGATCGCCTATAAGGACGATCTCTCCTTCCTCCGCATCGCCAATGTGCCCAAACGCAACCTGGGCAAGCGGCGCATGGCATTTTTGCAGGAGCGGGCGGAGGCGGAAGGAACCTCCCTATACCAGGCGCTCATACGGCATTTGGACAACGACCTGTTCAAGGGCACCAAAGCCCGGGCATTTATTTCACTGATCGAGGAGTTCTCACGCAGTTACGAAGGCCGGCCCGTGTCGGAGGTGTTGTCCGCCATACTGAACGAGAGCAGCTATGAGGCGGCGCTGCGCACCGAGGGCAGCCAGGAGCGGCTGGATAATCTGGCGGAGCTGAAGCAGGCAGTCCACGAATACGAGGTGAGCTGCGGGGAGGAATGCACGCTGGAGCACTACCTGTCCCACATCGCCCTGTTCACCAACAGCGATGCGGACAGTGGCCACGACAAGGTAAAGCTCATGACCGTCCACGCCGCCAAGGGGCTGGAGTTCCCCTATGTGTTCCTATGCGGCATGAACGAGGGCGTATTTCCATCCCGCAAGGTCAATACTCTTGAGGGCATGGAAGAAGAGCGGCGGCTCAGCTTCGTTGCCATGACCCGGGCGGAAAAGGGGCTCTGCATCTCAGCTGCGGACGGCCGCAACTTCGACGGCTCCCCCCGCTATCCTTCACGGTTCATACTGGATATAGACCAAAGCCTCATCACCTATACCAAACCGCCCCGGGAGGGCCTTATCGCGGATGCCAGAGGGTACATCGACAGCACCACAAGGTGGCTGCCCGACAGCATGGATGACTTCATACTGCCCATAGGCCAGCGGGTGCGGCATTCCGTCTTTGGGGATGGGACGGTATTGGACGTGGACAAAGGGAAATCCGCCCATATGATACAGTTCGACGAGATGGAGACGCCCCGGAGTATTTCATTCAGGGCTAAGCTGGACAGAATATAAAGAAAAAGGAACGTAAGATATGTGCGGGCGATACTATATTGACGACAACAGCGAATACATGATGGGCCTGGTGCGTGAGATCGCCGCCGGCCCGGATGGGCACAGGTTGATGGACATGAAGCTGGGCGAGATATTCCCCACCAACACCGTCCCGGTCATAACCGGCGAGCGGCCACGGCTTATGCAGTGGGGGTTTGCCCGTTACAACGGCGGCGGCAAGGTCATCAACGCCCGCAGCGAGACGGCACTGGAAAAGCCTATGTTCGCCAAGTCCATGCGGGAGCGGCGCTGCCTGCTGCCCGCTTCCTGGTATTTCGAGTGGCAGCGGGTCGGAAGCACGAAAAAACAAAAGCACGCCATATCCTTGCCGGACGGCGCGCCCCTTGCTATGGCGGGTGTGTTTCGGGAAGAGAAGGACATCCCCATCCCCGTGTTTGTTATCCTCACACGGGAAGCTGCCCCTGGGCTCAGCCACATCCACGACAGAATGCCGGTGATCCTCTCCCCTGCTGCGCAAGAGGAATGGGTCCGTAACGAATGCGACGTCAGGGCGGTGCTGCACACCGCGCTGGATAATTTGCAAACCGCACCTGCCTGATGGGCTGCATCGGTATTCATGCAATCGCTCCACAATCTCTGCTCAGGTGGATGTAATTATGCCTGTTGCGCCCTCTCAAAGAGTACACTTTTTGAAAGGTCGCAAAACTGCTTCTTTTCCCTACCAAAATGCCTGCACTTTTACTTTTGAGAGTTCTCAAAACAAGTGCGGGCTTTTTGATAGGGATACGTTGTAAATAGCCTTTGCTGCCTGTATAACATAAAGAGGTGATTTTATGGCAGTTTATGGATACAATCGAACCAGCACGAAGGAGCAGCATCTTGACCGTGGGAATAAGCGGATACAGGATTTCTGCCTGCAAAATGACATGCCGCTTGTTGAGATCTACACGGATCAGCAAACAGGCAAGAACTTTGAGCGTCCGGAGTATCAGTTTATCAAAAAAAGGATGTTGGCCGGAGATATTCTTATTATCTCCGAACTCGACCGCCTGGGGCGCAGCAAGGAAGGCATCCTGAAGGAGCTGAGGGATTTTAAGGAGAGAGGCATACGCATCATGATATTGGAGATCCAGACTACGCTTCTCGACGTTCGCAATCTTGAGGACAGTCTTGCGAATATGCTCCTTGAAACCATTACCAATATGCTCATCGAGATGTTTGCCACTCTTGCAGAAGCCGAAATCAGGAAGAAGGAGCAGCGCCAGAAAGAAGGATATGAGCGTCTTCGTCGCAATGGCGAATGGGATAAGCTAGGCAGGCCCATGACAATGAGTACGGATGAATTTACGGTCGCTTATCAGCGTGTACTATCTGGGGAACTCACACCGTCGGGGTTTATGAAGCATTATGGATTAAAGAGCGCAACCTACTACCGGTATCGGAAAAACTATGAGAATGGCGTAACATAAACCCACCCAATTTGTAGAACAAAATCATGTGCATCAGATGCTGTTTCGTTTGCTTAGTGCGTATTCAATGAAGCGATATAGCTATTGATAATGTCTTCCAGATGACGATATTGGGCTGGAGTTAGCTGAGAGATTTTAGTAGAGAGGATGGATCTGTCATGTTCATTGATTTCTCCAAGTAGCAAATAATCCGTACTGACATCCAATGCAGCACAAATCCTAATGATGTTTTCAGGCCGCAGGGCCTTCTTTCCGAGTTCAGCTGTAGAAATTGTTTGTGCTGTAACACCGGCAAGATCCGCAACCTCTTCCTGCGTAAGCCGAAGCTGCTTCCTGCGTTCAAACAAACGTCTGCCGATTTGTTCCAGTATGTTGTCCATGTCCCCTCCTTGATGCTATGGTTTAATTCTATCCTCCATAGCGTAAATTATTAAGCGGCCATGGTTGAACTTATTCTTCTATGACATTTATAATGAATGTATCCGGAGAAATCTGCCGGATATTGGTTATGTGTTTCGGATCAAAAACGTCTCTTACCCGAGTCTGTAATATGTAAAATAATGATGTGAATTGACCATACTAACACAGCTGATATAGGAGGAAAAGCCATGACTTATGAAAAAGTATTAGCGGTATTTGCGGCATATCTGGCCGAGGATGATACATACGATGTTGTGCTGTCAAAACACGGATACACGGTCTTGAACGGCGAAGCGAATTGTCGTGAGCTATACGGTGCGTTGCTTTGCAGAACGCCGGAGGAATTGCGGGACACATTGTTGGACGCTTATCGTGAGTATCGCAGCTTTCAAATGCTGACGGACAGCCCAGAACGAAGGCCAACCAAGGCGGAAAAGGCTGTTATTGAGTCTGAGTGTCAAATTCTAATAGAAAAATGCCAGTAGTATTACTATGACTGATAAAGCCGCAGATCATCATCTGCGGCTAAACTATGTTTCATTCTATCAAAACAACTATTGCTCTGGAAGGTTCTCAAGGGCCGTGCGCAGCATGGCGGAGAGCAGTTCTGTATGCGGCGGGTCTGCTGTCTGCCATAGCTCCATAAGCTCAGCGCATACTGTGAGCTCATTTTCATCCACATTTCCTTGCAACAGAAAATTAGGGGACGTCCTCAATACTTTACAAATCATGGTAAATACCGGAAGACTTGGCAAGGCTGCTCCACTTTCTATCTGCCGTATAAATGTTGGCTGCACGCCGACCAACTCAGCCAACTTGTCCGTTGTCAGCTTTCGGCTTTTCCTCGCAATCTTAATCTGCTTTCCCAGCAATACTTTATCCATATACCCACCATCCGCGACAGTATGAATGAACACATTGTTCTCTTATATGCTATATTCTCTTGCGTCGCAGAAATAGCCAGTATAAACTAACACTGTGTGCGTTAATATGATATGCCGCAATGGATGAAGATATAAGCAAATTATCAGGAGGACTTTAATATGCCCGGAACATGCTGTTTCTTTGGTCATAGGGATACACCTTCGGATGTTTATCCCATAGTTGTAGCCGCGATCAAAAAACTCGTTGTGGAGCAGGATGTCCAAACCTTTTATGTCGGCAGCCATGGCAATTTTGACAGGATAACCACCAGCGCCGTGCGGGAAGTGAAGGTACAGCATCCGGAGATCGAACTGCTTTTTGTGACGCCCTATCTCTCACCCGATAAGACCCGGTATGAGGGATATGGTTATGATGGCATCATCTTCCCTGAAGGTCTGGAACTCGTACCGAAAAAATACGCCATCCTGCGCCGCAATCGCATAGTGGTGGATATGTCAGATTTCATCATTGCCTATGTCGGATACTCATGGGGTGGCGCAGCAAAGGCACTTGAATATGCACACTCCAAAAAACAGCTGCCTGTTATCATCAACATCTATGAGGAACGCAATGCCACATAGAAACGACGCCGATAATTGGCGTCGTTTCATATGTCGAGCACACAAACTGCTCATTATGCTATTCCGCTGTCGGATCCTCCAGCAGCCCTATGAACAGTGGCACACCGGTTTCAAAGTCCACCACCGCATATACGAAGGGGCTGTCCAGATGCAGGTTGACGGGCTCTTCCACAGGCATCATCGCGCCTTCCGTTGCAGCCACCTCCGTGACGGCAGCCGCCTCCGTCCCCTCCTCATTGACTTCGATTTTCACCTTCTGGAATACCCACGAAAGATACAGCGGCCCGTTTGCACTGCTTCCCATGGGGATAAAATCAGCATCCGCATCAAATGCGCGCTTAAGGCCCATCTCGATGAGGGCGTCTGTAAGATAGAGTTCATAGGCCAGGTTGAATTTGGGCATGGAAAAGTTGGTCAGTCGATCCTCGGCAGAGCCGATATAGCCGGCGAGCCTTTTCTCCGTCAGGGAGGCAGCAAAGTCCCGGGCGCTTTCCCCGCCGGTGGGCCTAAGCGCGACGAATGCAGTCTTGCCGTCGTCATAGGGCAGCAGGATGCCCTCCGCGCCGTCCAAATTGATGTATTGCTGATTTTCCTCATACATCTGCATGAAGGGCGCAGTTAACTCTGTGCCGTCCGCTTTGGTGAAGGTTTTGTCCCGGGTAGAGTGCCCCATGAACATCCGCTGCCACTCGGCTTTCATATAAAGCGTATTGAGCAGCACCAGCACCGTATCAGCGGGATAGGGCTCATCGTGCAGTTTCGGGATCAGCCCCTCGGTCTTGTCGTTGACCCAGGCATTGATGTTGTTGAGAGTCTTTTTACTGGGCAAGTCTGCCTGGTACATCTCCCCGTCAAAATAGTTCACGATGTCCTGAACGAACTCTTTCTGCAGCGTCACCCGGTCATCGTCTGCCCAAAGGGAGTTTGCCACGTTCAATTTGGTGCTGCCCTCCGTATCCATGAGCTTTTTCGTGAGATGATGGGCCAATGCGGTCGCGGTCTCCGTATCGCCGCCCATGACATGCTCAAACTCCGCAAGGGTCTCCCCCTCCGCCCCCAGCATTACCATGGCAAGGCAGAGATAGGCTGAAGCCGGAGAGATCACCGGGTTCTCATCCCCCACGGCCAGCGTCTGTTCAAGCAGATTCATACCGAATTCTGTGGCTGGGCTAAAGTCTTCACAGGGGGCAACGGTGAAGTCTTTGTTCGGCGATACTTTGGTGATCCCCACCACTTCCGTCATCTGCTGCGCATTGTTGCCTCCGGCACAGCCTGCCAAGGATGCTGCCATTGCAAGGCAGAGTATCAGAGATAGGATGCGCTTCATCATGCTTCCTCCTTATACATAATCCATTCGCCGTTCCCTTAGTCAAAGTAACGGGTTTCTCCCTCTATCTCCACGAAGAAACCTCCCTGTTCACCGGGCAGTACGCTGTCCTGTTCCACAGCAAGCTCCTCCACAGCCGCATAAAGCTCCCCTGTCTTTCGGTCAAAGAGATACAGAGAAAGGAGATCGCCCTCGTTCAGGTATTCGTATTCCGGTGCATTGGGGCGGCAAAGCAGTGCCACAAGGCCATCTTCCCCATCGCTTTGGGTGAACTGCCACACGGTTTGGCCACGATTCTCCATTAAACGAAGCCCATCCCATGGGGTGTACCATTCCCAATCCTCTTTTTCCCTGAGCGTTCCCGGCGCGGGAGAAGTTTCCGGCCATCCCCTGTCCGGCAGAGCGTCCTTCGTTACGGCAAACTCCAACTGGTAGGCAGGATAGTCGGTATAATCGCCGCCATAGTTGAGATTATCATCATCAGCCGCCACCCGAAGTGTGCAGCCCGTTACCCGGTAAAACCCTTCGGTGAGTGTCTCCTGAATGGCAGAGGTGGGTACATGGAAGACATCCCGCTTGTGTTCGTATAGTGTATAACCCTCCATGGTCCATGCGGCGTCCTCACGGTTGGGCAGCGGGACCCACTCGCCCTCCTCGTACCGCTCGAAGCTCCATCCATTGCCGTAGAGCATCACCTGATCCGTCCGGTTCTCCATGATGAGGGTCATGCGCTCCACGCCCTCCGGGAACTCGCTGTTCATAAGGCGCAGGGTAATGCCATCCGTCACCGTCCATGTATTGCCGGGCTCCGGCGGATCATTCTCCCCGGTGTTACTGTTTTCCCAGATGCTGTACCAGCAATCCGGCAAATCCGGTCGGTTGATATAGAAGATGGTTCCATCCTGTTCCACCAGGTCAATGCTGTGATAATACAGTTCCGCTCCGTCCGCATAGGCGATGGTCACAAAATAACTGTTCAGCCCCGGCTCCTCCGGGCCTTTCCCAAGGGGCTTGCCCACCTTAAAACCGTGGAGCCATGCGGTGATCTCCGCCAAATGCTCCTCCGGCACGTCTACGCTGCTGTTCCGTAGACCATGGAAACGCACCGCTATGATCTCCCCTTCCGGAAAGACTGGCCCGGCAGACGCTGCGGGCGCCGGCTTCGCGCAGCCGAAGCACAAGGCCGTCAGCAGGAAAAGCAGCAGACAGTGCATGACGTGTTTATATTTCATGGGCCTCCTCCTATGCTTCATCCTTGTGTGTCAAGTCCGTGTAAACGGAATAGTGGTCGATGTAATCCCCGAACTGGGAGCTTGCCATGCCGTGCATCAAATCCTCCCAGGTCACGGTATTGTCATTGGTGAGCACATACCGTTCATGGCTTTTATATGTGGCGGTTGCCGTGGGCGCATCCCCGGTGTAGTGCATGAGATAGCGGTATTCCCGGGTGATCGTCCCTCCGTTCTCCTCCCAGCTAACGGAGAACAGCTCACCGTCATAACGAAGGTCAATCAGATAAAGGATAGGATAATCCTCCTTATGGGCCTCATAGTAGTCCGGATGGCTGGTTTCCTCATTCAGCGTATAGTAATGGCCCACCAGGACGGATGCTTTTTCCCCAGATTGGGTTTTCTTTACAAAGTCCAGCCAAGCCTGCTGCCCACTCTTTACGTCCCCATCCTCCATGATGACAATGCCATCGCTGCGGGCCTGTTCTAGTGCGCCGGGTTCTGAACGCTTGGGCGGGCTGTACTGGTAAAGAGAAGTGAAATCAGGCTCCGCCTCTGCCCATACAAAGGAGCAATCCGGGTATTCCTCCACGGCATAGACCTCCCATTGGAATTGTTCAAAGCCGGTATCTTCTACGCAGGAGAGGATATGCTCGCCCCGGGTGGCTGTGCCGGGTACAGTATCATATCGCTCATAGCGGTAGGTTTCCCCACCAATCGGCACGAACAGATACGAATCGTATGGGCCGGTAAGCTCTGCCTCCGTGGGCTGCATGGAAATGGACTGCGGCACTGGCGTAGGCGCAGGCGTTGGTTGCTGCATATAGCCGCCCAGCATCAGTATCAAAATCATCGAAATGAGACAAATACTTAGTCTCCTGCGCATCATCGCCCTCCTGTCTTTGTCCCTCTATATACTTAACGGAAAAAGCGCCTGAAGTTTTCACGGAATCGTCTTTATCTTTGTCTTTAAGTACAGGGTATAATGCGGTGTGCTGTATTCTCTTTGGTTTCCTTTCCTCAATCGAGCGGATCCTGATCGCCATACGGGATAATGACCATCTTACAGGCTTCGCAGTGATATGCTATAGCAGTAGAGTTTGGGTTGACCCCATCGGGCATTCCGATGGGTATGGCGCCCCTCCCGAGAAATGACAGCGCGGCCACCGGCTGCCGCTTCTCTGTCCAGCGCAGTCCATCCCGGCACTGGACGTAGCCCTGCTGCATCTCGTTTTTACAATAGGGACATTTCATGCTGGATACCTCCTTATTTCTCCCCGTCCTCAAGGAGCGAGAGAAGCGGGTACATATCGTTGTATTGCTTTTGGATGAACATAGCGCTGCGCTTCCTGTAAAGCCTCTCCCCCAGCCTGTCCGCAATGGGCAGCAGTATGCGCTCATGGGCGCAGAGGGCTGGGGCCACTTTTGTGATGCTGCCCGTGGCTTGCTTGTTCAGGCAGCCGCAGTGGTGGTTGCAGCGGCCCTTCACGGCGCAGCCCTCACAGCTTTGCTTCTCCCTTTCGTTGATCTGATACAGCTCCAATCGCTTATTTTCATCGGTGCCGCTTTTGATATGGCCAATGGCATACATGTCATCCCCCACAAACTGCACACAGGGATAGATGCTGCCGTCAGGGGCCACGGAGAGCTGCTTTTTGCCCAGCTCGCACCGCTCGGCGCAGTAGTTTGCGCCGTGGATGTGGCTGGCCAATTTGACCTCAAAGGGGGAAAGATAGAACTTGTCTTCCGCCAGCGTATGTTCCTCATAAAACTTTGCCAGCAGCTTGTACTGGCGTTCCAGCTCGGAAAGGGCGTCCTCATCCCAGGCCCCGGCATAGTTCATGGAGCAGATGAGATAGCGGAAGCCCCGGCCGTACAGGTATTCCACCCCCTCCGCGTAATATTTCACACAGGATGGGTCGACGGTCATCATCACAGGGGCATAGGGCCGGGCATCCAGCAGGGCGTCTATGACCGGGAAAAGGCGTTCAAACGTGCCATGCCCGGCGGCGTCCACCCGGTTTAAGTCGTGGGCCGTCTGTACCCCATCGTGGGAGAGAGCGATGAACAGGTTTGTATCTCTTGAAAAGCGCAGGAAATCCGCATCCAAAAGCAGGCCGTTGGTGGTGACTTTGAAGTGAAAGCGGGTATTGCCCCTGGCCTGCACATGGCGGGCGTAATCCACGGTTTCATAGATCAGATCTTTGTGCAGCAGCGGTTCTCCGCCAAAGAAATCCAGTTCCAAATTGCGTCTTTCTTTGGAATGTTCAATTAAAA
>OGYF01000429.1_pt1 | contig 43974 bp, 40 predicted proteins | sample 1576451 | NCBI WGS metagenome assembly OGYF01 (sample SAMEA3541505, study PRJEB24748) | human gut metagenome | biome: human gut; feature: human-associated habitat; material: faeces | place: China | collected 2012
TGTGCCGCCGCCATGAGGTGATCCCCGTGTGCGGGGAGATCTTCGGGGGGCTGCCCACGCCCCGGCTCCCCTCCGAACGCCGGGAGGGCGGCGTGTTTGCAAGCGACGGCGGTGATGTCACCGATGCCTTCCGCCGGGGGGCGGAGGAGGTGGTGCGTTTGGCCCGGCTCACCGGAGCACAGGCGGCCATTCTGAAGGAGCGCAGCCCCTCCTGCGGCTCCGGGGAGATCTATGACGGCACCTTCACCGGAACGGTGGTGGAGGGCTGGGGCGTGACAGCGGAGCTGCTGCGCCGGGAGGGCATCCCGGTGCTGGGGGAGTCCCGGATGGGAGAACTGCTGACAGAGGGCGAGGCGTGTTTGGTCAAAATCACAAGAGACCCGGCGAAAAAACTGTGAGATTCTGAAAAAATGGTCCGGCCCCATTGACAGCCTATGTATAAGTTGCTAAGATGGTAGCGTCAACAAACCGAAAACGTTACCGGAAAGGTTTCCAAGTTTTCGGTACTATCTCCGGAGGGATTACCGATGACCATCAAAGATATTGCCCGGCTCTGCGGCGTCAGCGTCAGCACGGTATCCCGTGTGCTCAATGACCGACCTGACGTCAGCGAGGAGAACCGACGCCGGGTGCTGGAGGTCATTGAAAGCTCCAACTACATCCCCAACAACACCGCACGGGATCTGGTCAAGACCAAGTCCGACGCCATTGGATTGGTGGTGCGGGGCGTGTCCAACCCCTTCTATACCGACATCATCCGGGCCGTCGAGGACAGCATCACCGCCGAGGGCTTTACCATGGTGATGCAGCAGATCGGCACCTGCGATGACGAGATCAAGCGGGGGGCTATGATGGAGCGGGAGAAGCGGCTGCGGGGCATCGTGTTTCTGGGCGGACGATCCGACTATACGCCGGAGGAGCTGACCGTGCTGAACGTACCCTTCGTCTGCTGCTCCTACGCCAATCAGTACGGCACACTGCCGGAGGGCTCCTACGCCTCAGTGTCCATCGCTGACGAGGAGGAGGCCTATCGGGCCGTGACGGAGCTGTACCGCTGCGGACACCGCCGCATTGCGGCGCTGGTAGCCCGCACCGATGACCGGGCCATCAGCCAGCTGCGCTATCAGGGGTATCTCCGGGCGCTGGCGGACTGCGGCCTGCCGACGGAGGAGGAGCTGGTGATCCGCACCGGGTCCTTTGACATCGGGGACGCCTACCGGGCCACGGCGGAGAGGCTGCGGCAGGGGGCGGACTTCACGGCGGTGTTTTCCATTGCCGACAACATGGCGCTGGGCGCCATGCGGGCGCTGCGGGAGGCGGGACGCCGGGTGCCGGAGGACTGCTCCGTTATCGCCATCGACGGCCTGACCATGTCGGAGTATTTCTATCCCATGCTCACCACCCTCTGCCAGCCCATGGAGGAGATGGGGCGGCGCAGCGTGGAGATTTTGATGGACATGATCCACGGCCGGGGACGGCCCCGCTGCGAGACGGTGCGGACCGTGCTGCGCCGGGGAGCGTCTGTGCGGCGGATCAACTGAGTTTTTCCCATCCCAAGGGATGTGAAAAATAATAAATGAAGGAGAAATGAAAATGAAGAAGTTTCTTGCATTGGCTCTGGCTCTTGCTATGGCGCTGTCTCTGGCAGCCTGCGGCAAGAAGGCAGATGACAACAACAAGGGCAATGGAGACGAAGCGAAGGGTTCCGTGTATTACCTGAACTTCAAGCCCGAAGCCGACAAGGCCTGGCAGGATCTGGCCAAGACCTACACCGAGAAGACCGGCGTGGAGGTCAAGGTCGTCACCGCCGCCTCCGGCCAGTATGACACCATGCTGACCTCCGAGCTGGACAAGTCCGCTCCTCCCACCATGTTCCAGGTGGGCAATCAGGGCGCCGTCAACTCCTATGGCGATTTCTGCTATCCTCTGGATAACACCGACGTCATGAAGGAAATGACCACCCAGGACTTCAACCTGAAGAATGCCAACGGCGAGACCGTGTCCATCGGCTACTGCTATGAGGCCTATGGCATCATCGTCAACAAGGCTCTGCTGAAGCAGGCCGGTTATGAGATCACCGACATCACCAACTTCGAGTCTCTGAAGAAGGTGGCCGATGATATCCACGCCCGTGCCAACGAGCTGGGCTTTGACGCCTTCAGCTCCGCCGGCCTGGAGGGCTCCTCCAGCTGGCGCTTCTCCGGTCACCTGGCCAACATGCCCCTGTTCTATGAGTTCCGGGATGACAATGTCACCTCTCAGCCCGCCACCATCAAGGGCACCTATCTGGACAACTTCAAGAACGTCTGGGATCTGTACACCACTGACTCCGCCACCACCGGCGCTGCTCTGACCACCGCCACCGGCGACACCTCCGAGGCCGAATTCGGTCAGGGCAAGGCCGTGTTCTTCCAGAACGGTTCCTGGGAGTATGCCAACCTGGTCACCAGTGATGACAAGGGCTTCAAGATGAACCCCGAGGATCTGGCCATGATCCCCATCTACTGCGGCGTTGAGGGCGAGGAGAAGTCCGGCCTGTGCTGCGGCACCGAGAACTGCTGGGCTGTCAACAAGAACGCCAAGGAAGAGGACATTCAGGCCACGCTGGACTTCATGAAGTGGGTCGTTACCTCCGACGAGGGCACCACCATGCTGGCTGAGCAGTTTGGCCCCTGCCCCTTCAAGAACGCCAAGACCCCCGAGAACGTGTTCTTTGCCGATGCCAACACCTATACCGCTGCCGGCAACTACATTGTGACCTGGGCCTTCAACTGGACTCCCGCCGTGAATGACTGGCGTGCGGGCGTGGTGGACGCTCTGACCCAGTACACCGTCAACGGCGGCAGCTGGGACGACGTCAAGACCGCCTTCGTGGACGGCTGGGCCACCCAGTATGCCAAGGAGAACGGCTGAGCTATAAGCGCTCCGTTGTAACGCAATAGGACCGGGGGCGGGCTTATCGCCCGCCCCCGATTTTCTCACCTGCGGCGCACAGAGCTGTTGGCCGGTATGGACCGGGCAAGAGCTCCGGGCGCCGCCCGGAAAAAACATAGATAGGAGAGAGGCGTCATGAAACTTCCGAAACACCGCCGGGACGAGGCCGCGCTGAATTCCCGGCTGATCCGCCGCCCCATCAAGCGCATGGTGTGGCTGTTTTTGCTGCCCACCTTTGCCGCCTTCTGCATCGGCTTCCTGTACCCCTTCTTCAAGGGGCTGTTTCTGTCCTTCTGCAACTTCCGCATTACCAGCCAGTGGACATGGACGGGGCTGGAAAACTACCGGAAGGCCTTCCAGGACCCCGGCTATATGCACGCGTTCTGGTACACGGCGCTGTTTGCCCTGGTGAGCCTGATCGTTATCAATCTGTTTGCCTTTACCATTGCCTATGCACTGACCCAGAAGTTCAAGGGTACCAACGTGTTCCGCACGGTGTTTTTCCTGCCCAACCTCATCGGCGGCATCGTGCTGGGCTATATCTGGTCCATGATCTTCGACGGCATCCTCATCAAGTACAACACCTCCGTGATCCTGGAGACGAAATACGGCTTCTGGGGTCTGGTGATCCTGGTGTGCTGGCAGCAGATCGGCTATATGATGATCATCTATATTGCCGGACTCCAAGCCGTGCCCGAGGATATGCTGGAGGCGGCCCGCATCGACGGCGCCAACCGCTGGCAGACCCTGTGGCGGGTCACTATCCCCAACGTGATGCCCTCTATCACCATCTGCATGTTCCTGAGCCTGACCAACGGCTTCAAGCTGTTTGACCAGAACCTGGCCCTGACCGCCGGGCGTCCCTTCCAGCAGCTGGGCAACGGAGAGACCATCAAAACAACGGAAATGCTGGCCCTGAACATCGTCAACGCCTTCGGCACCAGCGGCGGCGGCAACCGCGGCGTGGGTCAGGCCAAGGCCGTGATCTTCTTCATCGTGGTGGCGGCCATCAGCATCATCCAGCTTCAGGCCAGCCGCCGCAAGGAGGTGCAGCAATGATCAAAACCGAAGCTCTGCGCCGCAGAGAGCGCCGTCAGGCGCTGCTGACGGTGGTGTTCACCATCATCTCCGTGATCTATCTGATGCCGGTGCTCCTGGTGCTCATCAACTCCCTGAAGGCCAACGCCTTTGTCAACACCGAGACCTTCAAGCTGCCCACGGCGGAATCCTTTGTGGGGCTGAAGAACTATGTCAAGGGCATGACCTTCGGCAACTTCGCCTTCTATAAGGTGGTATTCTACAGCTTCTTCATCACCATTACCTCCACGGCGCTGATCCTGCTGTGCACATCCATGGCGGCGTGGTACATCTCCCGGGTGGGGAGCCTGGTCAGCAAGATCGTGTACTACCTGTGCGTATTCTCCATGGTGGTGCCCTTCCAGATGGTCATGTACACCCTGGCCCGGACGGCGGACCGGGTGCATCTGAACACCCCCTGGACCATCCCTGTGGTATACCTGGGCTTCGGCGCGGGCCTTGCCGTGTTTATGTTCACGGGCTTTGTCAAGAGTCTGCCGCTGGAGATCGAGGAGGCCGCCGCCATCGACGGCTGCGGCCCGGTGGGCACCTTCTTCCGGGTGGTGCTGCCTATGCTCAAGCCCACCATGATCTCCGTGGGCGTGCTGGAGATCATGTGGGTATGGAACGACTATCTGCTGCCCAGCCTGGTGCTGGACATCAACCAGTACCGCACCATCCCCATCCACATTCAGTACCTCAAGGGCAGCTACGGCACCGTGGACATGGGCGCCACCATGGCCCTGATCATGCTGAGCATCCTGCCGGTGATCATCTTCTATCTGTGCTGCCAGAAGCACATCATCAAGGGCGTGGCCGCCGGTGCGGTGAAGGGCTAAGGGACATATGGGGCCTCCGTCCGGGGGCCGACGAGAAGAATTTCAAAGCATTTCTATAAGTAAGTGAGTGACTACCTATGAAGCGAAGCAGCGGCATTCTGATGCCCATTTTCTCCCTGCCGTCTCCCTATGGCATCGGCACGCTGGGCAAAGCGGCGTATGACTTTGCAGACTTTTTGGCGGAGGCGGGCCAGCACTACTGGCAGATGCTGCCCCTTGGCCCCACCAGCTATGGGGATTCCCCCTATCAGAGCTTTTCCACCTTTGCCGGTAACCCCTATTTCATCGATCCGGACCTGCTGGTGGAGGACGGCCTCTTGACGAAGCGGGAGGTGAAGGCCTATCGCTGGGGGAGTGACCCCCGCCATGTGGACTACGGCGCTGTGTATGACAGCCGGTTGAAGCTGCTGGCCAAGGCCAAAAAACGGGGCTGGGAGCGTGACCGGGAGGAGGTCACGGCCTTTGTGACGGAGAATATCCGGTGGCTGCCGGACTATGCCCTGTTCATGGCCTGCAAGCGCCATTTCGGGATGCGATCCTGGACGGAGTGGGAGGATGAGGACATCCGCCTGCGCCGCTCTCCGGAAGTGCTGGAGCAGTACCGCACCCTGCTGCGGGAGGATGTGGAGCTGTTTACCTATATCCAGTATTTGTTCTTCCGGCAGTGGGAGGCTCTGCGGACCTATCTCCATGGGAAGGACATCCATGTCATCGGTGACCTGCCCATATACGTGGCCATGGACTCCGCCGATGTGTGGGCCGAGCCGGAGAATTTCCAGCTGGATGACCGCTGTGTCCCCACGGAGGTGTCCGGTGTGCCGCCGGACTACTTCAGCGCCGACGGCCAGCTGTGGGGCAACCCCCTCTATCGCTGGGATCGGATGCAGGCCGATGGCTTCGGTTGGTGGATCCGCCGCATCGACGGCGCCGGGAAGCTGTATGACGTCATCCGCATCGACCACTTCCGGGGCTTCGAGAGCTACTGGGCAGTACCCTACGGCGAGACGACGGCCAAAAACGGCCGGTGGGTCAAGGGTCCCGGTATGGCGCTGGTGGGCGTGCTCACCGGCTGGTTCCCGCAGCTGGAGTTCATCGCAGAGGATCTGGGCTATCCCACCCCGGAGGTGGCACAGCTGCTGCGGGATTCCGGTCTGCCGGGCATGAAGGTGTTGGAATTTGCCTTCGATTCCCGTGATACCAGCAGCTATCTGCCCCATAGCTATGGGGAGAACTGCATCTGCTATACCGGCACCCATGACAACAGCCCGCTGGATCTGTGGCGGCAGGAGGCAGACCCGGCGGATATCGCTTTTGCCAAGGAGTATCTGGGCCTTAACGACGAGGAGGGCTTCAACCGGGGCATCATCCGGGGCGGCATGAGCTCTGTGGCCAAGCTGTTTGTGGCTCAGATGCAGGACTATCTGGAGTTGGGGGCGGGACACCGAACCAATGAGCCGGGAACCCAGTCCGGCAACTGGCAGTGGCGGATGCTGCCGGGAGAGCTGACACCGGAGTTGGCGCAGCGTATCCGGGAGCTGACCCGTATCTATGGCCGATTGGCCTGAGAGAATAGCGAGAGGGACCGAGCCGATGCGCGGTCCCTTTTTCCGTGGAAGGAGAAGGATATGATCCGTGTGCATGAGACGGGACTGCGGCGTGGAGGAGGTCACAGTGAACAAACCGAATCCTCAGGCTGTGGGCCTTTTACCGGCATATGGGGGTCTATCGGAGGATCGATTGCGGCGAGGAGGGGACCCCCTATCCACTGCTTTATAGGGGGGCGCCGGAACTGAAAACAGCACATGACCCCGGCGGCCAATGGCCGCCGGGGTCATGGGGACTGTCGAAAAAACCCGGAGGGTTTTTCCGGCAAAAGGTTGCAGTCTGCTGTGCGCATAATTTGTGTGCCATAGGCGCACAAATTCCACGCTTGCAGCCTGAGAAGTATTTTCTCTCACGCACATGTCGCGAGAGAAAATGATTTTACTTCTTTGCCGCCTGCGGGCGGCAAACTCTGCGAGGCTTTTTTTGACACGCTGCATGACCCCGGTGGCCATTGGCTGCCGGGGTCATGCTATGGAAAGGAAGGGGATAGAATGATTTACCGCTGCACCCGGCCGGAGCCGTCGCCGCCGGCCAGTTTCTCCACCTCGGCCACGGTGACACGGTTGAAGTCACCCTCGATGGAGTGCTTCAGGGCCGAAGCCGCCACGGCGAACTCGATAGCGCTCTGGCTGTCCTTGCCGTTGAGCAGGGCGTAAATCAGGCCGCCGCCGAAGCTGTCGCCGCCGCCCACACGGTCCACGATATGCAGGTGGTACTCCTTGGAGAAGCAGTAATTCTCGCCGTCGTACAGCATACCGGCCCAGTCGTTGTCGCTGGCGGACAGGGAGGTGCGGAGGGTGATGGCCACCTTCTCGAAGCCGAACCGATCGGCCAGCTGCTTGGCCACGGACTTGTAGCCCTCCTTATTGAGCTTGCCGCCGTAGATGTCGGTGTTCTCCGCCTCGATGCCGAACACGTCCTTGGCGTCCTCCTCATTGGAGATGCAGACGTCCACGTACTGGCACAGCTCCGTCATGGCGGCACGGGCCTGCTCACGGGTCCAGAGCTTACCACGATAGTTCAGGTCGCAGGAGATCTTTACGCCGTGCTTCTTGGCGGCTACGCAGGCCTCCTTGCAGATCTCCACCAGATCGGAACCCAGCGCCGGAGTGATGCCAGTGAAGTGGAACCAGTCGGCGCCGTCAAAGATGGCATCCCAATCGAAATCGGAGGGCTGGGCCTCCTGAATGGCGGAGTGCGCCCGGTCGTAGATGCACACGCTGCCCCGCTGGGAGGCACCCTTTTCCAGATAGTAGATGCCGATGCGATCGCCGCCCCGGACGATGGAGCGGGTGTCCACCCCCAGCCCACGGAGGGCATTGACGGCCCCCTGACCGATGGCGTGGGCGGGCAGCTTGGTGACGAAGGCGGCGTCCATGCCGTAGTTGGCCAGCGACACGGCTACATTGGCCTCGCCGCCGCCGAAGGTGGCCTGCAGCTGATCGTCCTGAAAGAAGCGGTAGTAGCCGTTGGGGGCCAGCCGCAGCATGATCTCACCGAAGGTGACGATACGTTTGCTCATAGTGATTCCTCCTTATCTGCGAACCAGATGAATGGCGAAGCCGCCGAATTCACCGTCGATATAAATGGCCTTGGTATTGCCCTTGGCATCCGTCTTGCAGGTCTCCGGCAGGCAGCGGATGCCGCACAGGCCCAGATGATACACCGCCCGGTCCACGTTGCTGGTGGCGATGGCGATGTGCCCGTGGGTGCCACGGCCGGGGGCCTTGGTACACTCCACGGCGTGGAGGGCCTGCACGGAGGAGTTGCCCATCTGATAGGCAAAGCCGAACATATCGCACAGGGTACGGGCCAGCCGGTCGGCCTCGGCCTCGCTGCCGCAGTTGACGCCCACATGATCCAGAGAGAAGCCCAGCATGGTGCGAACGGCCTCCCGGCTCAGGCGGGTGATCTCCGCCCAATTCTCCTGTTGGATGAGGTCCTTTTTCACCATCCAGGTGCCGCCGCAGGCCACGATCTGGTCAAAGGCCAGATAATCTGCCAGATTCTTGGCATTGACGCCGCCGGTGGGCATCCATTTCAGGGTTTTGTAGGGGCCAGCCAGAGCCTTCAGCTTGGCCACGCCGCCGTTCTGCTCGGCGGGGAAGAACTTCACCACCTCCAGACCCAGCGCCATAGCCTGCTCCATCTCGCCGGGAGTGGCGGTGCCGGGGACCATGAGCGCACCCTTGGACAGACCGTAGCGCACCATGTCGGGGTTGAAGCCGGGACTGACGATGAACCTGGCACCGGCGTCCAGCGCACGATCCAGCTGGTCGTGGGTCAGCACCGTGCCGGCACCTACCAGCATTTCCGGGACCTCCCGGCTGATGGCACGGATAGCCGCCTCGCCGGCGGCGGTGCGGAAGGTGACCTCGGCCACCGGCAGCCCTCCGGCTGCCAGTGCTTTTGCCAACGGCACGGCCTTTTCGGCGTCGTCGATGGCGATGACCGGGACGATGCCGATATCAGAGATTTGTTTCAGAACAGGATGCATGGATAGACCCTCTTTTCTGTGTAGTAGTGGAAATGGTCAGATGCTGCGTGCTTACACGCAGACGGGAACAAAGGGAAAAACACCGCACCCGGCGTCAGCGCCGGATGTTGCCGGAACACGCTCAGATGCGGTGGTTCTTTCGGGTTTTGGAGGGGGTTACTTGCTGCCCTTCTCCAGCGCCTCCCACAAGCCGGATAGGTACACGGCGCCCAGCGCACGGTCGTAAAGACCATAACCGGCACGGCCCTGCTCATCCCAGATCATGCGGCCGTGGTCGGGGCGAATGTAGCCGTCGAAGCCCACGTCGTGATAGGCCTTCATGATCTCGTAGAGATCCAGACTGCCATCGCCGGAGAAGTGGGCGGCCTCCTCAAATTGGCCGGGGCCGGTGAACCGGATGTTGCGGACGTGGGCGAAGTGGATACGGCCCTGTGCGCCGAACTCCCGCACCATGGCGGGGATGTCGTTGCAGGGGTTGGAGCCCATGGAGCCGGAGCAAAGGGTCAGCCCATTATAGGGACTGTCCACCAGCGACAGGATGCGGCGGACATTCTCGGCGTTGGTACAGATGCGGGGTAGGCCGAAGATATCCCAAGGGGGATCGTCCGGATGGATGGCCAGCTTCACATCGTACTGCTCACAGACGGGGATCACCGCCTTCAGGAAGTACTGAAGGTTGCGGAACAGATCCTCGTGGGACACGGAGGCGTATTGGGCGAAGAGCTTTTTCAGCTCCGCCATACGCTCCGGCTCCCAGCCCGCCATCTCGAAGTCACCGGCACCCTGTTGGATGCGGTCGGCAAAGGCCTGCGGATCAGTGATGCAGTCGATAATGGACTGGTCATAGGCCAGAACGGCAGCACCGTCGAGCCGGGGCTTGGCCAGATCCGTGCGGGTCCAGTCGAACACCGGCATGAAGTTGTAGCAGATGACCTTGACCCCAGCCTGACCCAAACGGGCCACGGTCTGGCGGTAGTTGTCAATGTATTCGTCCCGACTGGGCAGGCCCAGCTTGATGTCCTCGTGGATATTGACGCTTTCGATGACCTCCAGCTCCAGACCGGCGTCGTTGACTTCTTGCTTCAGCGCCCGAATACGCTCCGTGGGCCACAGAGCCCCGGCGGGCATATCCATCAAGGAACTGACAACGCCGCTCATGTTGGGGATCTGCTTGATATAGCGCAGCGGTATGGGATCCATCTGACTGCCATACCAGCGAAATGTCATTTTCATGGCTGATCGCTCCTTACTCTCTCACTCAGCTGCCGGCGCAGGATATCACGCACCGCTCCCGGCCCTGCCAGCATGGCACGGAAATCGTCCTCCACCGTTTTGGCCAGCCCTGCCTCATACAGGTCCACACCGAAGATATCGGCGTTTTGCAGGATGGGACGCAGCTGATGGGTGAAGGTATCGGGCTTTCCGAGGGTTACGTCCGCCAGCAGCGGCTGCAGCTGGGGAAGCAGGGGATCCGGACTCACCGGCATCGTCTTACCGGCATCGTCTACTCCCAGCAGATAGCGGCACCAGCCGGCAAAGACCAGCGGGATATACCGCAGCTGCACCATGGGGAGGCTGCGTTCCCGGTAACGGCGCAAGGTGCCGCCGTAGCGCACTGGTAGCTTCTGAGAGGTATCGGTGGCGATGCGCTGGGGCGTGTCGGGAATGGCGGGGTTGGGGAAGCGCTCATGGAGCACCTGATGAATAAACTCCGTGGGCCGGAGGATGCCGGGATCCTCCACCACCGGGAGACTCTCGCCGGCGATACGTTCCACCAGCGTTACAAGGTCGGTATCTCGCATCTCGGCGGAAATGGTCTGATAATCCAAAAGGCAGCCAAACACCGCCAACGCCGTGTGCAGGGGGTTCAGACAGGTGCCGACCTTCATTTTCTCCGACTTCTCCACGGTGGCCCGATCGGTGAAGTAGACACCCGCCTGCTCCAGCGGAGGCCGACCGTTGGGGAAATGATCCTCCAACACCAGATACTCCGTGACCTCGGCATTGACGAAGGGGGCGGAGACGGTGCCGGTGGCGCTCTTGGTGATGGTCATGCCCGCCACGCCCAGCGCCGTCAGCTGGTCGGCCACCTTCTGGGAGGGGTGGGGGGTGATCTTGTCGATCATGGACCAGGGGAAGCTGACGCTCTCCTCACAGGAGAGCCAGCGGAGGAAATCCTCCGGCACGAAGCCGCCTTCCTGCCAGCCCTCGGCAAGGGTCAGACAGCTGTCCCGGAGCTTTTTGCCGTTTTGGGCGCAGTTGTCCATGCTGACCACGGCAATGGGGCTTCCACCTGCCAGAAACCGCTGATACAGCAGTGCCACGGCGATGGACAGCGTGTGCCGGGGCCGGAATGGCCCCGCCGCCAGATCCTGCGCCACCACGGGCAGGAGCGTGCCGTCCATATCCCGGAGGGCATAGCCCTTCTCGGTGATGGTGAAGCTGACCATTTGCAGGGCGGGGTCCCGGAACATCCGGCAAAGGGTTTGCCAGTCGCCGTCCTGCCAGTCCGCCTTCAGACAGCCGGCCACGCTGCCGATGACCTCCCGGTCGCAGGAGCCGTCGGCGTGCATCCGCACCAGAAGGGAGAGGTTGTCGTAGGGGGTATAGCCCTCCGTGGCGGCGCTGAAATTATGGGATGCCGCCGCCACGATGCCGGTATCGGTGCAACCGGCGTTCAAAAGGGTCTGCTGGGCCGCCGCCAGAAAGGCACGAAAGATGTTCCCGGCCCCGAAGTGTATCCAGACGGGATGCCGGAGCGTCCGCTCCTGCATGGCGGAGACGTCGTAGCGGGGCAGGGCGATGTGCGCCGCCTGCCAGCCGCTCTCGTCCCGCAGACCCTGAATGTTCAGATGAAGCATAAAATGCCGCCCTTCGTATCAGACTCTGGTATCCACCAGATGCTTGCCAAGCTTCTTCTCCAGCTTGCCCTGCAGCCAAGTCAGCATGGTGCTGAAGATCAGGTAAATCAGTGCAGCCTCGCAGTACAGCAGTAGGGGTTCGAAGCGGACGGCGATGATGCTCTTGGCCGTCATGAGGATCTCAGCCACGGTGATGGAGGACACCAGAGAGGTATCCTTCAGCAGGCTGATGAAGGAGTTGCCCAGAGAGGGGACGGCCACCAGAGCGGCCTGGGGGATGATGACCTCGGTCATGGTCTGGAGCTTGTTCATGCCCAGTGCCTTGCAGGCCTCGAACTGTCCCTTGGGGATGGAGCCCAGAGCGGCTCGGATGACCTCGGAGTTATAGGCGCCCTGACTGATGACCAGCGCCATAATGGCGGAGGGGATGGGCTTGAGGACCAGCCCGATGGAGGGCAGGCCGAAGTAGATGACGAAGATCTGCACCAGCAGGGGCGTGCCACGGATGACCCACACCACGAACCACGCAATGCCCTTCAGGGGGGCGATCTTGGACATACGCATCAGGGCCAGCGCAAAGGCCAGCACCAGGCCCAGTGCAAAGGACACCAGCATCAGTGGAACGGAGATGGTGAGTCCGGCCTTGAACATGGGCCAGAAGGAATCAAGAACCAGTTGTAATTTAGCCATAGGGGTTCTCCTTTTTAAGAGACGGGGACGCCGCCACCGGGCGGCGTCCCCTCAGTTTCTAAGCGTTGCTTACTTGTTGTACAGGCTGACGCTGTCGGCCACAGTCTGGCCGAAGTACTTGACGGTGAGGTTATACAGGGTCTTGTCCTGGATCATCTCGCTGATGATCTCGGAGACCTTGTCGCACAGGGCCTGATCCTCCTTGCGGAACATGGCGGCGGACTCGATCATGTACTTCTGGTCATCGGCGGGCTGAAAAACAGCGGCGATCTTCACGTTGACGTCGGGACGGTTCTTCATGTACTCGTCCACGGCAGCCACGTTGTTGACGTGACCGTCCACACGGTTGGTGTTCAGCATATCCATGGCGCCGGTGAGGTCGGCGTCAGCGGTGGAGGCGCCGTAGCTCTGGGCGATCTGACCAGCGGTGGAGGAGGGGGAGTTAGCGCAGACCTTGCCGTTCAGGTCCTCGAAGGACTTGATCTCCTCGTTGTCACCGTTCACCACCAGACAGAAGGGGTTCTCTGCATAGGAGGCAGACACGGCGTACTTCTCCTGACGCTCGGGCTTGGGGTTCACGCCGCAGATAACCACATCGTAGCGGGCGGCGTCCAGACCGGCCATAACGGGATCCCAGCTGTCGGAGATCTGGAACTCGGCCTCCACACCCAGACGCTTGGCGATCTCCTTGGCGACCTCTACCTCAAAGCCGGTGAGATCACCGGTTCCCTCATCGTTGTAGACGTAGGGGATCCAGTTGCCCTCGGCGCCGATGGACAGCTTGCCAGCGTCCAGCACACGCTGCAGGGAGTTGTCGGTGTTGTTGTCACCATTGTTGTTGTCGTCGTCGGCCTTCTTGCCGCAGGCAGCCAGAGAGGCGATCATCATCAGAGCGAGGACCGCTGCAAGAATCTTTTTCACTTTCATTCGTTTCACCTTTTCCTCTTTTTTATTTATTTTTCAGCTGACGCTGAGAAATACGTTGGTTCAGTCCTCCAGAAAACGTTCCAATACCCGGAAGTTTCTGCGGTCTGCGCTGAAGGGGTCGGTAAAGTAGTGTTCGTCGGCCACCTCCTGCACCAGATAGCCGGTGAAGTGGTGGGCCTGCATGATCTGAAGCTGGCGGGACAGGGACGTGTTGCCGTCGCCCCATACGTTGTGGAGCCAAGGGTCGCCGTCCAGAAAGTGCATATGGATCAGATCGCCGCCGAAAGCGTCGAACCAGTCCTCCAGCGTCTCACCGGCGGCGCCGGTGGCGATGTTGTCCACCATCATCTTCAGGTTGGGGTGGCCGATCTGCCGGTACATCTCACGGGCACGGGGCAGGTCGTAGACCAGATTGCTCTCGTCGTCCCGCAGGGATTCCATTACCAGAAGGATGCCTTCCGCCTCCGCCACACGGCACAGGCGGTACAGATGATCCCGACAGCGGTTCCACATGGTACTCTCGTCCTCGCCGGTGTAGCCCCAGCCGGAGTTCACCACCACCCGGTCGGCACCCAGTTGGGCGGCCAGACGAATGGCGTTGGAAAAGTAGCGGAAGGAGTACTCCAGCAGCTCCGGCTCCTGAGAGGCGTACTGATACTGGTAGGCGATGCTGGGGGCGGTGACAGACACCACCCGGACATCGTGATCCAGAAGCTTCTGTTTCAGAGCGGGGACGTCGCCGGTACCCTCGTGGTCCAGCCAGAAGTGGGAGGCACCGCACCAAAGCTCGATCTGGCGGATGCCCAGCCGCTGCTGACAGTCCAGAAAATAGTCCAGAGAGAAGCGGCGGTAGTGCTGGTTCATGTTCACCAGCTGACTGCGGAGGATGCCCATTACGCCAGCACCTCCTTTACAGCGGCCACGGCCTTTTCATCAGGATAGGCGGGAGAGCCAATGTAGCGCTCACCGGGGAGATACAGGGAGAAATCGCCCTGATAGCCGCCCTCTGTCAGCTGGCAGAGGTAGCGGTCCACCGGCAGAACGCCGTCGCCCCACGCCCGCCAGCCGTGCCAGTTGCCGTCGCACAGTCGCACCAGACCGATGCGGCCGGGGAAGAGAGAGAGCCAATCGGCCACGGTATCGCCGTTGGCGCTCATGACGTTGGTATCCAGACACACGCCCAGCGCCGGGGAATCGACCCACGCCAGCATCTGGGAGAGCTGCCGGGCGGTATTCAGTACCGGGGCCTCGGCGATGAGGGGCGTTTCAGCGCCCATCACCGGGGCCAGCAGCAGCGTCACGCCCTCCACCTGCGCCGTATGGCACAGGTGGGTCAGCATGGCGGCTGCGTGCTCCGCCAGTTCCTGCGGCGGGATGTCCCAGCAGGCCCCGGCGGCGCTCAGCACCAGCCGGTGACAGTTCAGCTCCGCCGCCAGACGGATGCAGCTGTCGTAGTAACCGACGGTGGCGTCCCGCTGCTCACCTGCCGGGGCGGTAAGAGAGCAGCGATAGGGAGGCGGCGTCAGGACACTGACCTGCAGTCCCGCCCCTTGCAGGGCGGCCCGCAGGGGGGCAACGTCGGCGTGGCCCCGGTAACCACAGAAAAAGTGCGGCACCTGCGGCACAAAGTCCAGCCGCCGGAGGCCCAGACGCTGCATGGACTCCAGAAAGACCGGCAGGGGGAAGCGGCTATATTGCCCATTGGAGCCTAAAAGCCGATCCATTTCTTACTTGATCTCGCCGGGATAGCCGTTCTCGCACAGCTCGAACCACACATAGGCAAACTTCTCGCCGTCGGCGCACTCGCTGCCGTGGTGGGAGCCGTGGGGGGTGTAGGTGATGTCGCCGCCCTGCACGTGGATCTTTTCGTTTTCGGCGGTGTAGGTGAAGGATGCACCGGGCAGCATGATGTACCACTGCTCCAGCTCATTGTGGATGTGCTGGCCGATGTAGTTGGGGCCGGTGCCGAAGTTGGCACCCATGGACAGACGGCCCAGATTGCGGTGCTCCAGCAGCATCATCTGCTGAATGTCGGCGCCGGTGAAGTCCTCCTTGTAGTGCCATGCACCGGACACACCACGGAAGCGGGGCAGGCTCATGTGGGCTTCCTTCAGGCAGGTCTTGTCATAGTCGTTGAGTTCGGTGACAAAGTGGACGATCTCCATGGTCTCCTTGGCATCGGCGGCGCAGTGGAAGGTGACGCTCTCCTTGTCGAAGTCGGGGACAAAGACGGAGACCTCGGTGATGTTGAATACACGGCGGGGGGTGACGATGTAGCCCTTGCCGGCGGTGATGAGGAACACCTGATTGTGCTGCTCACGGGTATACAGCTCGGCGGAGAAGTCCGCACCGGGCTGCAGGGAGATGCGCTCCACGGTGGCATCCTTATAAGCGCCCTCCAGAATGCTCACACGGGAGACGCCGTTGACATAGTTGTGCTGGATATCAGCACCTCTCGAAATCTTGACCAGAGCCATGATAAATTCTCCTTTACAGTATGGAAATATCGGTATCTGCGCCTAAAAGAGGCGTGGAAAGCGTTTTTACTTGATCTCGCCGGGATAGCCCTCGATGCACATCTCGAACCAGATGTAGTCGCACTTCTTGCCGGCCTCTACACGGCTGCCGTGCCAGAAGCCGGTGGGGGTGTAGGACAGGTCGCCGCCGGTCATATGGACCTCCTCGCCGCCGGCGGTGTAGATGAAGTCGGAGCCGGGCAGGGGGAAGTACCACTGGGCCAGCTCATTGTGGATGTGCTGACCGATCTCGATGGGGCCGTTGCCCTTGACGCAGCCCATGGACAGGCGGCCCAGATTGCGGTGCTCCAGCAGCATCATGGAGGTGGTGACGGAGTTGTCCTTAAAGTCCTCGTCATAGGTCCAGCCCTGAGAGATGGTGCGGAAGCGGGGCAGCACCATGCGGGACTCTACCAGACAGGTCTTGTCGTAGTCGTTGAGCTCGGTGACGATGTGCAGGAACTCCAGAGGCTCCTTGCTGTCGGCGGAGCAGGTGATGGTGAAGCGCTCGGTGTCGAACTCCGGGACGAATACGCCGGGCTCGTTGATGTTCCAGGCCTGACGGGGCGTAGTGATATAGCCCTTGCCCTTGGTGAAGAAGAACAGCTGGTTGTGTTCGGTGACGGAGTAGACGTCGGGGGTGATGGAGTGGCCGGGCTGCAGGGCGCAATGGGCGAAGCAGGCCTGATCAAAGGCGTTCTCCAGCACGGGTACACGGGCGAAGCCGTCCTTGAAATCGTACTTGACGTCGCTGTACCGGGCTACCTGAATGAGAGACATAGTAGGTTCCTCCTGTTTGTTTAAGTCTGTTTTTATCAAAGCATCTTGCTGAGAAAATCCTGCAGACGCTTGTTCTTGGGATGTGCGAAGAATTCCTGAGGCTCGCTGTCCTCCACGATGACGCCGCCGTCGATGAAGATGACCCGGTCGGCTGCCTCACGGGCAAAGCCCATCTCGTGGGTTACCACCAGCATGGTCATACCTTCAGCGGCCAGCTTCTTCATAACGTCCAGCACCTCGCCCACCATTTCAGGGTCCAGAGCGGAGGTGGGTTCGTCGAAGAGCATGACCTCCGGCTGCAGAGCCAGCGAGCGGGCGATGGCGATGCGCTGCTGCTGACCGCCGGAGAGCTGATTGGGGTAAGCGTCACGCTTGTCTGCCAGTCCCACAGTCTGGAGCAGAGCCATGGCACGCTCCTCGGCGGTTTTCTTATTCACGCCCTGCACCTTCACAGGCGCCAGCATGATGTTGTCCAGCACGGTCTTGTGGGGGAAAAGGTTGAACTGCTGGAACACCATGCCCATACCCAGCAGGAGCTTGGTGCTCTCCTTGGGCGGGGCGGTGACCAGATCGGTGCCGTGATAGATGATGCTGCCGCCGGTGGGCTTTTCCAGCAGGTTCAGACACCGCGGGAAGGTGGACTTGCCGCAGCCGGAGGGGCCAACGATGGCCACCACCTCACCGGGCTGGATCTCGATATCTACGCCCTTGAGAACCTCGTTCTTGCCGAAGGTCTTTCGCAGGCCCTTAACGCTGATCATACTCATTTTTCATACCCCCGTAAGTGATGGTGCTGGAATCCGAAATAGGAAACGCTGTTGCGGTAGCAGATATCGGCCACCATCTCCTCCAGCAGGGGACGGTCGTCCGGGTATTGACCCTCCTCCACCCAGCGGCCCAGCAAACCGCACAGGATACGGCGGAAGTACTCGTGGCGGGTGTAGGAGAGGAAGCTGCGGGAGTCGGTGAGCATCCCCACGAAGTTTCCCAGCACGCCTCCGGCAGCCAGACCCTTCAGCTGGGCCTCCATGCCGTCCTTGCAGTCGTTGAACCACCATGCAGAGCCGTGCTGCAGCTTACTGCGGACTCCCTCACCCTGATAGCAGCCCATAAGGGTCACCAGAGCGGCGTTATCGTTGGGATCCAACGAATAGAGGATGGTCTTGGGCAGGGCCTCCTCGGCCTCCAGCGTATCCAGCAGCCGTGCCAGATCCGGCAGGTTTACCGCCGGGCCGATGCTGTCATAGCCGGTATCGGGCCCCAGCTGGCGGAACATCCGGGTATTATTGTTGCGCTGGGCGGCGAAGTGCAGCTGCATGACCCAGCCCCGCCGGGCATAGCCACGTCCAAAGTACAGCAGCAACGCCGTCTTATACTGCCACAGCTCCTCCTCGGTGATGGGGAGGCCGGTCAGCCGCTTTTGCAGGATGGCATCCAGCGCCGCCGTGTCCGCCGTGCGGAACACGATGTTGTCCAGCCCGTGGTCGGCTACGGCGCAGCCGTGAGCGGCGAAGTAGTCCATCCGGCGATCCAGCGCCGCCAGCAGGGTGTCCATGTTCTGGATCTCCGTCCCGGCAGACTGAGAGAGTTTAGCAATGTAATCGGCAAAGTCTGGCTTTTCCAGATTTACCGCCTTGTCCGGGCGGAAGGCCGGTAACACCACGGTCTCCAGCGTATCATCGGCGGCCAGCTGTTCGTGCCAGCAGAGGTCATCTGCCGGGTCGTCGGTGGTACACAGCAGAGTGACGTTGGACTTCTTCAGAATGTCCCGCACCCGCATCCCGTCGCCGATGACCTTCTGGCAGTGTTCCCACACCGCATCGGCGTTGCGGGAGGTGAGATAGCCGTCAAAGCCGAAGTAACGCTTTAGCTCCAGGTGGCTCCAGTGGTAAATGGGATTGCCCACGGCTCGCTCCAGTGTGGCTGCCCAAGCCCGGAACTTCTCCTGATCCGGCGAATCGCCGGTGATGAGGCGCTCCGGTACACCACAGGCCCGCATCAGGCGCCATTTGTAGTGGTCGCCCTCCAGCCACAGCTGGGTGAGGTTGGCAAAGGAGCGGTTTTCTGCGATCTCCTTGGGGCTGACGTGGCAATGATAGTCCATGATGGGCTGCTTCTCCGCCACACCGTGGTACAGCTCACGGGCCGTCTGGGTATCCAGCAGAAACTCCTCGTCCATAAAATGCTTCATTTTCAGTGACCTCCGTCCGAAGGATAGCGTGATCTTGCATCGCACTGACGTTATTTATATATCATCGATATATCTGTGATATATTTCTTGATTACGAGGATACCATAGTTTAGGAGGGGTGTCAAGTTGAAAATGCAGCCATTTGCCTAAAAAGCACCGATTTTTGCCGATTTTAATGTACAAATTTTACGAGTAAATCTTGTGCAAAGTGACAAAGAGGATTGACAAATGCAGGAAGGAATAGTAATATAAGGAGCGTCTGATATATTATATGATTTGAAATAATGGACTGGTGATATATTACACACCAATCAGGGAGGTATCTATGCCACGCATTGCCACTGAAAAACAAAAATGTCTGTCCCGTGTCGCCTATGACCGCATCAAAGTCATGATCCTGCAAAAGGAGCTGATGCCGGGGCAGTTTATCAATGAGTCGCAGCTGCAGGAAACACTGGAGCTGGGAAGGACGCCGGTGCGGGAGGCCGTGCTGGCGCTGGCACAGGACCGGCTGGTGACCATCCATCCCCGCAAGGGCATCGAGGTCACACGCCCCACACCCAAGGATATCCACGACATCTTCGAGATTCGTGGGATCATGGAGCCTGCCATTCTGCGCCAGTGCTGCGGCATGGTGGATCCACAGTGGGCTGTGGATATGCGGGCGCTGCTGCAGGGTCATGCCGATGATACGGCCTCCAACGCCGGCGAGACAGCGGCACCGCTGATCGATTTGGATAACCGGTTTCATCTGGAGTTGGTGGACGTGTTTCACAACCAGTATGCTTCCAACCTCATGCGGAGTCTGGTAGACTTCCTGAACCTGATCCGGGTCACGGCGTGGAGCGCCGATCGCTATCAGATCAGTAACCGGGAGCATATCGACATTCTGGATGCCATTCTGGAGAAGGATGTAGATCGGGCCTGCCGTCTGATGGAGGAGCACATCCAGCTGTCGTATCAGGAGGCCATCCACACGATGATGCACGCCTCCTTCTGAGTAAAAGAAAAGAGAGGGGACAGCCCATTGGGCTGTCCCCTCCGCTTGTCGAAAAAGCCTTTTCGACAAGCGGAAGCATTTTTCAGAGCTTCAAAAAGCTCTGAAAAATGTTGATCATCATCGTGCAGGACACCCTTCCGGGTTTCCCGCACACACCCTTCCGCCCCGTTGACGAAGGATTTCCACTTGGGGGCAGGCTCAGGGGACAGCCCATTGGGCTGTCCCCTCTTTCGTTCTATGTTCTTTGGTAGGCTGTGTTTACAGGGTAACGCCGTCCTTCCAGATGGCCAGCTCCCGGTAGCCCAGATTTTCGGAGCAGGTGGCCAGACCGGAGGCTGTGGCCATCACCCGATCCAGCAGAGTCTCTGCGGCATCATCCCAAGAGTCCCCCTGCACCAGCGTACCGGCGTTGAAGTCGATCCATTGGGGCTTGCGCTGGGCCAGAGCGGTGTTGGTGGAGATCTTCAACGTGGGGACGGGCCCGGCAAAGGGCGTTCCCCGCCCAGTGGTGAAGAGCACCATGTGTACCCCGGCCGCCGCCAGAGCGGTGGTGGATACCAGATCGTTGCCGGGGGTCTGGAGCACGGTCAGACCCCGGTTCTGCACCCGCTGACCATAGGACAGCACCCCGCAAATGGGGGAGCTGCCGCCCTTCTGGACACAGCCCAGAGACTTCTCCTCCAGTGTGGTGATGCCGCCGGCCTTGTTGCCGGGGGAGGGATTTTCATACACCACCTGCCCGTGGCGGACGAAGTAGTCCTTGAAATCTGCTACCAATGCCGGCAGTTCCTTTTGTACTGTTTCGTCGGCACAGCGGCGGAACAGCACCCCCTCGGCGCCGAACATCTCCGGCACCTCCGCCAGCAGAGCCGTACCGCCCATGGCCACCAGCCGGTCGGCAATGCGGCCCACCAGCGGATTGGCGGTGATGCCCGACAGACCGTCGGAGCCGCCGCACTTGAGACCGACGACCAGTTCGCTGGCGGGGATACTGCACCGGACATCCTTGGAGGCGTGGTCAATGAGCTGGCGCAGCAGAACCTTGCCGGCCTCCAGTTCGTCCGGGACGGACTGGCACTCCAGAAACGCTATTCGCTCCGGGTCCCAGTCCCCCAGCAGCTTTTTCAGCTCCCCGATGTTGCTGTTTTCACAGCCCAGTCCCAGCACCAGTACACCGCCTGCATTGGGATGGCGGATCAGATCACAAAGGATACGACGGGTATGCTCCTGATCGTCTCCCGTTTGGGAACAGCCATAGGGATGGGGCCAAGCGTAGACACCCGTCACGCTGCCCCGGATAGAATGGACGGCTATGCGGGCCAGCGTCTCGGCTACACTGTTGACGCAGCCCACGGTGGGGATGATCCAGATCTCATTGCGGATGCCCACGCCTCCCTTGCGGCGAAAGCCCTGAAAGGTGCGGGAGGCAGGGACCACTGATTGCGTCGGGACGGCGATGGCCGCCGAGGTAACGGCCTCTCCGTCGAGGGAGGTGGCCAGATCGTGGCTGTGGACCCAGTCGCCCACATGGATGGCTTGGGTAGCGTGGCCAATGGGAAAGCCGTATTTCACTACGGCGGCCTCGGAGGGGATATCCATCAGCGCCAGCTTGTGGCCCTGAGGAATGTCCTGCCGCAGAGTCACGGCTCCGGCGGAGGTCTCCACGACATCTCCGGCCTTCAAGGGCTCCAGCGCCACGGCCACGTTGTCGTCGGGATGAATTTGCAGGATGCGGCTCATAGCGCAGCCTCCTTTCGGCAGGCCTCCATGGCGGCGGCTATGCCGTCCCGGCGGATGCGCTGCAGATCATCCGCTGCGGTGGCGGTGAAGCCGGGCAGCCGGTTCAGGTCCTGTCCCCAGAAATTCTCACGGGCCGCCAGCGCCGTTACCAGTGCTTCCGCCGTATCACCTGCGTGAGCGGCAAAGAAATTCAGTACGGCCGCCTCATCCCGCACGGGGTACGGCTCACCGCTGCGCTGGCCCTGGGTATAGAAGGCACACAGGGCAGCGAAGGAGAAGGTCAGCCGCACCGGCAGCCGCCCCGTCTTTTCCAGATAGGCGGTGACACTGGGCAGCACCCGTGCCCGCCACTTGGAGACGGAGTTCAGGGCGATATCCAGCAGCCGGTGATCGATGTAGGGGTTGGCGAACCGCTCCTCCACCGCACGGGCAAAGGCTTCGCAGTCCTCACGGGGCAGGGATAGGGTGGGGATGATCTCCTGAAACAGCGCCCCCTCCAGATACGCCCGGACGGCCTCGTCCTCCATACACTCCCGGACGATGTTGTGGCCCGCCAGATAGGCCGCCAGCACCATGCTGGTGTGGCCGCCGTTCAGAATGCGGACCTTCTGCTCCTTATAAGGATGGTGGTCCGCCACGAACTTCACCGGCAGCCCCGCCTTTTGGGCGGGAAACTCCAGGCTCAGGGCCTCGTCGCCCTCGATGACCCACAGCCCGAAGGGCTCTGCGGTATCCAGCAGGGCATCCTCATAGCCGTTTTCAGCGTTGAGCCGGGAAGCCTGAGCGGCAGGATATCCGGTGACGATGCGATCCACCAGCGTATTGCAAAAATGGTTCTCCTCCCGGAGCCAGTGCAGGAAATCCTCCTCCAGTGCCCAGTCGGCGGCGTGGCGCAGCACGGTGTCCCGCAGGACGGTGCCGTTGTCGGCAATGAGCTCACAGGGCAGAAGAATGAGACCCGGTTTTCCGGCGTACCAGCGCTGCCACAGCAGCCGGGTCAGCTTGGCGGGGAAGGAGGCGGGCGGGCAGTCGTCAAAGCGACAGTCGGGATCGTAGACGATGCCTGCCTCCGTAGTGTTGGAAATCACGAACCGCAGTTCATCGCTGCACACAAAATCCAGCAGCTCCTGCCACTGGGTGAACACGTCCAGTGCTCGGCTGATGCACCAGATGAGCCTTCTCTGATCGACTACCTGACCGTTGAGCTTTCCCCGCAGATACAGCTGATACAGCCCGTCCTGCCGGTTGATGCGCCCCGTCTTGCCGGTGGAGGCTGGAGGGACGATCACCACGCTGCTGTCAAAGTCCGCCTTTTCGTTCATCTGATCGATGAAATCATCCACAAAGCCTCGCAGGAAGTTGCCGTCCCCAAATTGCAGGACACGCTCCGGCATCCGCCGGGACAGGGACGCCTCTGCGCCTAAGGTTCGATAGCTGAGCAGTTCCATAGCCCTACCTCCATGATATATCTGTAATATATCATACTCTGCACTGAGTGGACTGTCAATGCTCATTTTCGCCGCCATAGGCGATGGAGGGAACCTTTTCCGGCCCATTGCTGTCCTATAAAAGGAAAGACCGGCGGCGCAAGGAGCCGTTTGGGCAAAACTCAGTGAAATTAAAGGAGAAATGACCATGAAAAAGATGGCACTGCTTTTAGCGGCGCTGTTGCTGCTGAGCAGCTTGGCGGGCTGCGGAAAAAGCAGCAAAGGCGAGGCGTCGGTGGAATCCGTATCCATGATCTGCGGCCTGAGCGGTGTGGGACGGGTGGATCGCTTCGCTGGAGTCGTCAGCGCTCAGGGCGAGACAAAGATCGCGAAGGACGAGAGCCGGCGGGTGGCCTCCGTGGCCGTGAAGGCCGGGGATGAGGTGAAAAAGGGCCAGACCCTCTTTACCTACGACCAGACGCAGGCGCAGCTGGATCTGGAGAAAGCCCAGCTGGAGCTGGACCAGATGAAGAGCACCCTCAGCGCCAAGCAGGAGGAGAAGGCCCGGCTGGAGCGGGACAAGAGCAACGTCTCCCCGGATCAGCAGCTGCAATACGATCTGGAGATCCGGGAGGCTACGGCGGCCATTCTGGAGCAGCAGTACAACATCACCCTGAAGGAGAAGGAGGTGCAGCGCCTTACCGACAGCGTCGGCAACGCCAAGATCACCTCTCCGGTAGACGGTCGGGTGCGGACGGTGAACGAAAACGGCGGCACTGACAGCAATGGGAATGCACTGCCCATCGTGACCATCGTGGAGACGGCGGGCTTCCGGGTGAAGGGCTATGTCAACGAGAGTAACGCCTCCGCTCTCTCCGAGGGGACGCAGGTGCTGATCCGCTCCCGTGTGGGCAGCGATGTCTGGAAGGGCAGCGTCACCTCCATCGACTGGAAGAATCCCGCCACCGGTAGCAATCAAAACACCATGGACGGCGGCAGCGACGTGTCCACCGCCAGCAAGTACCCCTTCTATGTGACGCTGGACAGCAGCGACGGCCTGCTGATGGGCCAGCACGTCTATATCGAGCCGGATCACGGTCAGGGTCAGAAGCAGGAGGGCATCCATCTGCCTGCCTACTACATCAATGATGCCGACACCTCCCCGTGGGTGTGGGCACAGGATAAGAACGGGAAGCTGGAAAAGCGCGGCCTGACCCTGGGGACCTATGAGGAGGACTTGGCCACCTATCCCGTGGAGAGTGGCTTGGCGGCGGAGGACTACATCGCCTTCCCCGACGAAACGCTGGCGGTGGGTATGACCTGCGTCCCCTATGACCAGGGTACCTTCAAGCCGGACGACAGCAAAACCCCGGACGACAGCAAAACCCCGGACGGCAGCAAAACCCCGGACGGCAGCAAAACCCCGGACGGCAGCTTTGACCAGCCCGCTATGGACGGCGGCTTAGATCTGCCGGAGGGCGGCGACGGTGCCGTAACGGACGGCGCCGTGACGGAGGGCTGAGCATGATCCTTGAAATGCGGAATATCTGCAAGGACTACCCTATGGGCAAGACCGTGACCCGTGTGCTGCGGGACGTGAGTCTGAATGTGTCCGAGGGGGAGTACCTTGCCATCATGGGACCCTCCGGCAGCGGCAAGACCACGCTGATGAACATCATCGGCTGTTTGGATGAGCCCACCAGCGGCAGCTATCTCCTGTGCGGGCAGGATATCACCGCCTGCACGGACCTACAGCTGGCGCAGGTGCGGAATCAGGAGCTGGGCTTCGTGTTCCAGTCCTTTCATCTGCTGCCCCGGTTGACGGCGCTGGATAACGTGGCCCTGCCGCTGCTGTACGGCGGGGTGAAAAAGGCAGAGCGCCGGGAGCGGGCCCGTGCGGCGCTGGAGATGGTGGGCCTCGGCGACCGGATCGACCATCGCCCGGACCAGCTGTCCGGCGGCCAGTGCCAGCGTGTGGCCATTGCACGGGCTATGGTGGGCGGCCCCAAGCTGCTGCTGGCGGACGAACCCACCGGTGCGCTGGACTCGGCCAGCGGCGCACAGGTCATGGAGCTGTTCCGGCAGCTCCATGAAAACGGTGCCACCATCATCATGATTACCCACGATGCGCAGGTGGCCCGGCAGGCCCAGCGGATCATGACCATCCGGGACGGCGTCCTCAGCGGAGGTGACAGCCATGAATAAGAAACTAAAACGCTCCTTTCTGGCGGCGGGCATCGTGGTGGGCGTATGCGCTCTGGTGTGGGGTGGGCTGACGCTGCTTCGCAACGGCAGCCGCAGCGCCGTAAAGGTGTATCCGGTGACGGGCATCAGCATGACGGACTATTGGGGCGACACCACAGAGACCAGCGGTACCGTCACCATGGATAAGCTCCAGAAAGTGTTTCTTTCCCAGACCCAGACCTCCGCACAGGTCTATGTGACGGAGGGCCAGACGGTGAAGAAGGGAGATCGGCTGCTGAGCTACGACAGCACCCTGACGGAGTTGGACGTGGAGCGGGCCCGCATCGCTCTGGAGCGCCTGCGGCTGCAACAGGAGAACACCCGCAAGGAACTCCAGCAACTCCAGCTGGCGGAGGATAAGGAGAAGCTCCAGCAGCAGGCGGACGCCCTGACGGCTCAGATCGAGAAGAAGCTGGCGGAATCCACCGACGAGATCATCCGCCGGGATTCCAAGCCCATCCAGCCCGGCAAGCCCCTGCTGCGTGGCAGCGCTGCCGGCACGGCGGAGGACCCCCTTTACTGTGATTGGAACAGCGGTGATGCCCTGACGGAACAGAACCTGTCGGTGCTGCTGCCGGAAGGGGAGAGGGAACTGTATGTGGTGCTGGTGACCCACCGGGGCGACGAGACACTGGGGGCCATCATCGGCAGCTGGGGGCTGCACCTGACCCGTGGGGAGGACGGCACCATTGCCGTGTCTCTGGCGGACCTCCCGGCGGCGGAGGATATCTCTGTGGACGGCACCACCGACGAGATTCGCCAGCTTCGCAAGGAGCTGGAGCGGGTGCAGGACCTGTTGAGCCGGTCCTACACCAAGGAGGAGCTGCTGCGGATGCAGAATGACAAGCTCCGGGAGATTCAGGAGGCGGATACCTCCATCAAAATGGCGGAGCTGGATCTGCGCCGGAAACAGGCAGAGGCCTCCGACAGCAGCGTGTACAGCCAGCTGGACGGCGTGGTCAAGGCCGTCCGCACCCCCACGGATGCCGCCGCCAATAACGAGGCGGTGGTGGAGGTCTCTGCCGGCGGCGGCTATTACGTCACCGGCACCGTCAGCGAGCTGCGGCTGGACACCGTGAAGGTGGGCCAGACGGTGAATATCAGCTCACGGATGACCGGGGCTGCCTGCACCGGCGAGGTGGTGGAGATCAGCACCTATCCCACCGACGGCGATTCCTATGGGGGTGATGGTAACCCCAATGTATCCTATTACCCCTTCAAGGTGTTCGTCAGCGAGGATCAGCAGCTGCAGGAGGGGGAGAGCGTCAGCATCAGCTATCAGGCGGTATCCGACAGCGACGGCAGCAGCCTGTATCTGGAGAATATGTACGTCCGCACGGAAAACGGCAAGAGCTACGTCATGGCCCGTGGGGAGGACGGCAAGCTGGAGCAGCGCTGGGTTCAGACCGGTAAGGTGGTGTGGGACAGCTACACCCAGATCCGTGGCGGCCTGACGCCGGAGGACTATGTGGCCTTCCCCTATGGCCGGGACGTGGTGTCCGGAGCCAAAACGGAGGAAGCCACCGTGGATGCCCTGTACAGCTGGTAAGGAGGCGGTAACTATGTTGGAAAATATCAATCTGGCGCTGCAAGGCGTGTGGAGCCATAAGCTGCGGTCGTTTCTGACCATGCTGGGCATCATCATCGGCATTGCCGCCATTATCACCATCGTCTCCACCATCCGTGGTACCAACGAGCAGATCAAGCAGAACCTCATCGGTGCCGGCAACGACATGGTGCAGGTGCAGCTGACGCAGGACGGCAGCACCGTGGACTTCTCCTACGGGGAGCTGCCGGAGGGCATCGCCGCCATCACGTCTGCCATGCGGGACGAGATGGACGCCCTGCCCGGCGTCTCCGCCGTGGCCATGTACCGCCAGCGTACGTGGGCCGACGGCATCTATGCCGGCAACCAGTCCTTCACCGGCACCCTCAACGGCGTGGACGACCACTATCTCTCCGTGGCGGGCTATCAGGTGAATTACGGTCGTGCCTTCCTGCCGGAGGATTTCTCCTCCCGCCGCAAGGTGGCCGTCATCGATACGACGGCGGCCCAGAGCCTGTTTCCCGGACAGAACCCCATCGGCGGTGTCATCGAGATGCAGGGCGAACCCTTCACCGTGGTGGGCGTGGTGAGCCAGAGGGTCACCTCCCAGCCGGTCATCAACAGTGTAGAGGATTATCAGATGTACGCCCGCACCACCTCCGGCACCGTGATGATCCCGGAGAGCTGCTGGCCCATCGCCTTCCGCTACGACGAGCCTATGAACGTGGCGGTGCGGGCCTCCTCCACCAATGATATGACAAAAGCCGGCAGCGGCGTGGCGGACTACCTCAACGGAAAGGTCGTGAGCGGCAGCAAGGCGGCCTATCAGGCGCAGGATCTGCTGAAGCAGGCCTCCGAGCTGCAAAGCCTGTCGGAGACCACCAACCGCCAGTTGATCTGGATCGCCGCCATTTCCCTGGTGGTGGGCGGCATCGGCGTCATGAACATCATGCTGGTTTCCGTCACCGAGCGCACCCGTGAGATCGGCCTGAAGATCGCCATCGGCGCCCGGAAGAGCCGCATCCTCTGGCAGTTTCTGACGGAGGCAGCAGTGCTCACCAGTCTGGGCGGTTTGCTGGGCGTCCTATGCGGCATCGGTCTGGCGGAGATGCTGAGCCACGTCATGGGTACGGCGGTGGCCATCAGTGCTCCGGCCTGCATCGTGGCGGTGGCTTTCTCCATGGTCATCGGCATCGTGTTCGGTCTGGTGCCTGCCGTCAAGGCCTCCCGCCTGAACCCCATCGAGGCCCTGCGCCGGGAGTAAGCACTGTCCCAAAGTCCCTCCGGAGGCTCCGGAGGGACTTTTTCCCTCCCGCAGGCGCTTTCCCTTGACACACGTCCCTCATCCCGTTACAATGGAGAAAAATATGCACTTTAAGGAGGAACTCCATCATGACCATTGGTCTGGTATACGCCATGCCCGGCGAAATAGAGACGCTGCTGACAGACGAGACCCGCACTCCTATCCGCACGGAGGCTGGCGTGTCCTTTTATCAGATCCGCCCCCATATCATCGCCTGCTGCTGCGGCGTCAGCAAGGTCAACGCCGCCATGGGCGCCCAACTGCTCATCAGCCTCTACCACCCGGATCTGGTGCTGAACGCCGGTGTGGCCGGCTGCTTCGAAAATGTCCCCATCGGCACCATCGTTCTGGCGGAGGGCTTCGTGCAGCACGATGTGGATACCACCGCCATCGGCGATCCCGTGGGGCTGGTGTCCACCGTCAACCAGATTCAGTTCCCCACGGCGGACCTGCCTGCCGCCAAGGCCGCCATGGATGCCACCGGAGTCCCCTATCGCACCGGCTGGGTGGCCACCGGCGACTGGTTCGCCACCGATACCCCCCGCTCCCACTGGATCGCCGACACCTTCCACCCGCTGCTGTGCGAGATGGAGGGCTGCGCCGTGGCGCAGGTGTGCCTGCGGAACGGGGTGAAGTTCATGGCCATCAAGTCCGTGTCGGACTGCCTGTTTGAGCACCACGACTTCGCTTTCAACTTCCCCGCCGCCATGAAGGATCTGAACCGTGTGGTCATGGCCTTCCTGACCCAACTGACAAAGGAATGAGAGGAGGGAGAAAATGGAGATGAATTATGCGGAAGCACTGCTGCGAGCAATTATTGAACTGATTGGACAGTGCGATACGATAGAAGAACTTCGTGAAAGCGTGAAACGCATCATGCAGGACTAAGTTCAAGCACAGCGATTCTACTCAAAAATCTGCTGCTCTGCACGAAAAAGGCGGCATCTCACACATCCAAGTCAGAGCACACAGCTTATGCTGTGTGCTCTGACTTTATCCTTATCGCCCCAGCAGATAGCCCCAACTGGCGGCCCCCAAGATACCGTCCACGCCGAGGCCGTGGTCGGCCTGCATCTTCCGCAGCCCGGCCTCCATTTTGGCCCCGAACAGCTTGTCACTGACGGGGATGGCGTAGGGGTAGTACCCCTTGTCCTTCATCAGCAGCATGGCGCTCCGGACGTCGCCGCCCTCCATGCCGCGCTTCAGCATACGCAGCTCCACGGTCACCTGTTCCTCCTTCCTGATGGTCGGCGCAGGAGACGGCTTGGCCGTCCCCGGCGCCCGGTACGGGATACCGAAATACTCGCACAGTCCCCGGCAGGTAGCCTCTGCAATGGCCCCCAGATGGCTGTGGAACCACTGGGCGTCGGAGGCGTTGTCGTGGAACACGTGCTCCTCATAGAAGCTCACCGCCGCCGGAGCCCGCAGCTCATACCACACGCTGCTCTCCGACAGCCGGATGGGCTGGTCGTAGATTTTCCGGCGATACTTCAGGATACACGCCGCCAGCTTTCGCCCGCCGCCGGAGCCGGGATAGATCATGGGCCGGTAGCCCCGGACGCCGCCGTTGGCGGCGTTGGTGTGGCTGACGTAGTGGACGTCGGCCCCCCACGCATCGGATTCCCGTACCGCCTGCAGCATCAGGGCGTCCCCGTCCTCACCGGACTTGGGCGTCCGTCGTGGCCCCCGCTTATACTGGATGCCGCAGGCTGCCAGATACGGCTCCAGCACATCCAGATAGAGGTTGTTGTGGGTGGTCTCGTCGCACCCCGCCACGGCGCAGGGATTCCAGTAGTGATACGCCGGGGACAGATACACCTTAGGCATCTCCGCCCGCCTCCTTGCTCAGCTGCTTGGCGGCCTGATGCAGCCCCGTAGCCGCCAGACCGCTGACGATGCCCACCGCCGCAGCGGTGATAGGGTCCCCCGCCGGATAGTCGGGGATGGGCAGCAGATAGAAGCTCACCAGCCCCAGCAGCCCGCCCAGCAGGCCGCAGAGAATGGGGATCCACTTGTTGTCCATCCGGCTGGCCCGCACGGCCATGCCCATGAGATAGGTGATGACGGTGATGGCCGCCACGCTGGCAATACCCAGATTTTCCATAAAAGCCCTCCTTATGATACAATGTCCCAGGTCTTGACCTCCTGATAGATACGATCGATGAAGGAATTGCCCCGCAGGGCCTTATAGGCCCGGTACTCCAGCAGAAAATTCTCATACTCATACTGCCGGATGGCGGAGTGCTCCCTATTCTTATAGTATGTATGCAGCATATTGCTCCGCAACAGGCATTTCTGCCCCTCCCGCAGGTGCTTCGTCCCCGTCAGCGCCTCCCGCACCGGCCGCAGCAGCAGGATCAGCGCTGCACCGATTCCGGTGACGCAGGAGGAGATGCCCGCCAGAACCGTCAGCAGCTCCATACCGCCGCCTCCTCTCGTATTGTCTCCATGTTCTCACACTCCCTTCTGCCTGTGGCGTCCCCGCCGGGAAAGTTGTACCGCCTGTTGCCCTCCACCGGACAACAGGAAAAAATTTGCGCCCCTTTCCGAAAAACAAAAAAGGAGCCGACTGCATAGCAGTCGGCTCCTTGCGTCAAACAAGCTTACTTGTTCTTGTTCTCCTCCACGATGGACAGGGTGTCCTGAGCGATCATCAGCTCCTCATTGGTGGGGATGACCATCACAGTGACAGGGGCGCCATCCTTGGAGATAATGCGCTCCTCACCACGGACATTGTTCTTCTCCTCGTCGCAGGTAATGCCCATGAACTCCAGACCCTCCAGAATGTGAGCACGGGTGGAGGGGGCATTCTCACCCACACCGGCGGTAAAGACCACCACGTCCACGCCGTTCATGGCGGCGGCGTACTCAGCGATCATCTTGTGTACACGGTACTCAAAGATCCGCAGGGCGATGGCGGAGCGGTGATGGCCCTTGGCGGCAGCGGCCTCCAGATCACGGAAGTCGGAGGACACACCGGACAGGCCCATCATGCCGGAGCGCTTGTTCAGACCTTCCATCACAGAGGAGATGGAGCGGTCGTACTTGTTGGCCACATACTCGATAACGCCCACGTCCATGTCGCCGGCACGGGTACCCATGGGCAGACCGGCCAGCGGCGTCAGACCCATGGAGGTGTCCACGCACTTGCCGCCGTCCACAGCGGCCAGAGAGGAGCCGTTGCCCAGATGGCAGGACACGATCTTCAGATCCTTGGGATCCTTGCCCAGCAGCTCGGCGGCCCGCAGGGTCACATAGCGGTGGGAGGTGCCGTGGAAGCCGTAGCGGCGCAGCTTGTCGTTCTCATAGTACTTGTAGGGGATGCTGTACAGATAGGCGTGCTCCGGCATGGTCTGGTGGAAAGCGGTGTCGAACACAGCCACCTGCGGCACGTCGTCGCCCAGCACCTTGCGGCAGGCCTCGATGCCGATGATATTGGCAGGGTTGTGCAGGGGGGCCAGAGGCGTGCAGTCCTCCACAGCCTTCAGCACCTCATCGTTGATGAGCACGGAGGAGGCGAAGGTCTCGCCGCCGTGGACCACACGGTGACCCACCGCATCGATCTCCTTCATGGAGGAGATCACGCCGTTCTGGGGATCCACCAGAGCGTTCAGCACGGTCTGGATGGCCTCGGAGTGGGTGGGCATGGCCACATCGGCGGCCTTGATGGTCTCCTTGCCCTCCACCTGGGGCTTGTAGGTGAATTTGCCGTCCAGACCGATGCGCTCGCACAGGCCCTTGGCAAAGACCTTGCCGGTTTCCGGATCCATGAGCTGATACTTCAGGGAAGAGCTCCCCGCATTGATGACAAGTACTTTCATGATGAAATTCTCCTTATCTTTTTGTTTCCGACCCCACACCATGGGGAGTATATCGTGATAATGATAGCATACCGCCCCAGCCTTTACAAGCGTTATTTTCTTCACAAGAGCCTCTCTGCCGCCGCCTCCCGCCGGAAAAAACTTCAAAAAAATCCGATTATCCCGTTGACAAAGGGCGTGAAACATGGTAACATATCAAAGCTGACGATTTTGCGGAGGACCCATGCGGGTGTAGCACAATGGCCAGGGCACCAGCCTTCCAAGCTGGGGATGCGGGTTCGATTCCCGTCACCCGCTCCACTGACTTTATTTGCGCCAGTAGCTCAGTTGGATAGAGCAACTGCCTTCTAAGCAGTAGGCCAGGGGTTCGAGTCCCTTCTGGCGCGCCACTCTTTTGCTGAAGGAGCATCGTCAGCATCCCTTGCGGTTCATATTTGGTGGGTGTAGCTCAGTTGGTTAGAGCACCGGATTGTGGTTCCGGGTGTCGAGGGTTCGAGTCCCTTTACCCACCCCACTGAATATCAGGGATTGGGAGAGATCCCAGTCCCTGATCTTTTTTCACACAGGGGTGTAGCCAAGTGGTAAGGCAAGGGACTTTGACTCCCTCACTCGCTGGTTCGAGTCCAGCCATCCCTGCCAAAGTGTATCCGGAGGGTCGTACCGGTATGATCGGCTGCCTGCCCTCATGCGAAAATAAACCGTCCGCTCCGTTAGCTCAGTCGGTAGAGCACCTGCCTTTTAAGCAGGGTGTCCGGGGTTCGAATCCCCGACGGGGCACCAAAAAGAGAAGCACCGCTTTGCGGTGCTTCTCTTTTTGGTGCCTGTCGGTTTTTGCTGTGCAAAAACCGGGGCCGCAAGCGGCCTTTGATTAAAATCGTGAGGGGGAAACCGCCCAAGGTTTCCCCCTCACACGTCCCTTTCCTTGCCTCATAGGGAAGCGATTCCCTCTAACACCACAAAGCTGGGCATTCCGCATGGTGCGTCTCTTTTTGGCATCTGGTGGATTCGAAACGAGCTCCGGCTTCGCACGGCCCAACGGGACGTCGAAGCCGGACGCAATATTCCACCCGCCCACCGGGGCAGCATCCCCCAATTTTTCTGTTGGAAAAATCGGCGCACCTGTGGTATAATATCCTGACATCATACAGCAAACGAAGATTTGCGGAGGGATCACCATGAAAAACATCATTCTTACCGGCGACCGTCCCACCGGCCGCCTGCATCTGGGCCACTATGTGGGCTCCCTGAAGCGCCGGGTGGAGCTTCAGAATTCCGGCCGCTTCGACGAGATCAACATCCTCATCGCCGACGATCAGGCCCTGACCGACAACGCCGACAACCCCGGCAAGATCCGGGAGAATATCATCAACGTCGTGCTGGACTACCTCTCCGTGGGCATCGACCCCACCAAGTCCACCATCTGCGTGCAGTCCACCCTCCCGGCGCTCCATGCCCTGACCTTTTACTATATGAATCTGGTCACCACGGCACGTCTCTCCCGCAACCCCACGGTGAAGTCCGAGATCCAGATGCGGGGCTTTGCCGACGAGGGCCTGCCGGTGGGCTTTTTCGCCTATCCCGTCTCTCAGGCCGCCGATATCACGGCCTTCCACGCCAACGTGGTGCCTGTGGGCGAGGATCAGCTTCCCATGCTGGAGCAGACCCGTGAGATCGTGGAGAAGTTCAACCGCATCTATGGCGAGACGCTGACCATGCCCACCGCCATGATCCCGGAAAACGAGATGCAGCGCCGTCTGCCGGGCGTAGACGGCAAGGCCAAAATGAGCAAATCCCTTGGCAACTGCATCTACCTGTCCGACAGTGCCGCCGTGGTGAAAAAACAGATCAACGGAAAGATGTTCACCGACCCCCTCCACCTCCAGATCAGCGATCCGGGCCACACCGAGGGCAACGTGGTGTTCACCTATCTGGATGCCTTCTGCACCGACGAGCATTTTGCGGAGTTCCTGCCGGACTACGCCAATCTGGAGGAGATGAAGGCCCACTACCGTCGGGGTGGCCTGGGGGACGGCACCTGCAAGAAATTCCTCTTCAACGTGCTGGAGGAGACGCTGGCCCCCATCCGGGAGGAGCGGGCCAGATGGGCGAAGGACATCGATACGGTGTACGATATCCTCGCCGCCGGCACCGTCAAGGCGGCGGAGACCACCAACGAGACGCTGGCGCAGGTCCGCAAGGCCATGCGGATCGACTACTTCACCGACCGCTCCATCGTGAAGGAGTGGGAGACCCTTCTCCGCAAGGCCAACCAGTGACCCACAGAAAGGAACGACTTACCCCATGAAAAACAAAAGAGAGTGGGGCCGGGTGCTGAAATTCACCCTGTTCTCCATCTCCGCCGGGGCCATCGAAATGGCCTCCTTTGCCCTGCTCAATGAGCTGCTGCACGGGAGCTACTGGCCCTGCTATCTCATCGCTCTGACCCTCTCGGTGCTGTGGAACTTCACCCTGAACCGAAAGTTCACCTTCCAGAGCGCCAACAACGTCCCACAGGCCATGGCGCTGGTGCTGCTGTACTACTGTGCCTTTACCCCCCTGTCCACCCTGCTGGGCAGCTATCTGGCGGATACCCTCCATTGGAACGAGTATCTGGTGACGTTTTTGAACATGGTGCTGAATCTGGTCACGGAATATGTCTATGACCGGCTGGTGGTGTACCGGGGCGCCGTGGACACCGCCCGCCGTCCGGAGAAACAGCCGGCGGAGGACTGCCAATAGAGCGCCCGTAAGGAGGAGCCTGCCATGGAGTATCTGGGCATCCCGTTTTCCGTAAAGAATACTCCCTGCCTGCAGCCGGACTTTCTGCCCTTTGCCCCGTGGCGGACGGCCTATCTGTCCCAGGCCCGACAGCCCTTCCGCATCGCCGTGGAGGGGAGCGGCACCGTGGTGCACGAGACACGCATCCGTGGAGGAAGCCCTGCCGATCTGCGATATCTGGAGCGCACCATCAAGCTGCTGCTGTGGAGCGTCGGAGGATGGCGGGTGACGCTGCAGGGGGACGAGGTCCTGATCTCCCGGCTGCGGGAGAGTTTCAGCCCCCACGGCTCCCGTGCCTTTGACGTGGCCATGATGGAGACGGTGTACGGCCGTCCCTTCTGCGTGGAGACGGCGGGGGAGCGCTTCCCGGAGCCCCGACCGGCGGCCCGCCCCATAGGCGGGCATCTGGAGGGCTGCCGCATCGGCTTTGACGCCGGCGGCTCTGACCGCAAGGTCTCCGCCGTGGTGGATGGCCGCACCGTCTACTCCGAGGAGGTGATCTGGCACCCCAAGACCGCCGCCGACCCCCGGTATCATCAGCGGGAGGTGCTCTGCGCCCTCCGCACGGCAGCGGCCCATCTGCCCCGTGTGGATGCCATCGGCGTCTCCACCGCCGGCATCGTCCAGGGAGACGAGCTGATGGTGTCGGCGCTGCTGGCTGCCGTCCCGCCGGAGCGCCAACAGGAGGGACGTACCCTCTACCGCAGAGCCGCAGCCGCCATGGGGAATGTCCCGCTGGCGGTGGCCAACGACGGCGATGTCACGGCGCTGGCGGGCTATATGAGTCTCGGCACCGGCCCCGTCATGGGCATCGCTATGGGGACCAGTCAGGCGGCGGGCTATGTGGATGCACAGGGCCGTGTCTCCGGCTGGCTCAATGAGCTGGCCTTTGCACCGGTGGATTTGGCAGAGGCGGCCCCCAGAGACCCGTGGTCCGGTGATACCGGCGTAGGGGGGCAGTACTTTTCACAGGACGCCGTGATCCGGTTGGCCGCTGCCGCAGGAGTTCCCACAGATGCGGCCCTGCCCCCTGCTCAACAGCTGCGGCAGGTGCAGGAACTGGCCCGGCAGGGCCATCCCGCTGCCCGGAGGATCTTCCGGGATATGGGGGTGTGCCTTGCCCATACGCTGGCCCTGTATGCTGAAATTTACCCGCTGCGCCATGTGATGGTGCTGGGCCGTGTGGCCTCCGGTATCGGCGGGGAGTGGATGACGGAGACCTGCCGCCGTGTGCTGGCGGAGGAGTACCCTCAGCTGCCGCTGGAGGTGCTGCTGCCGGACGATCGCTTCCGCCGCATCGGACAGTCCGTGGCCGCCGCCAGTCTTCCGCAGGTGCGCCCGTAACGCTGCCATCCCCGAATCGGCAGATCTTTCCGAACGGTGTGTGCCGGTTGGAACGCCTTGCTCAATGAGGTGTCCTGCCAAATGGTGTACCCTGCCGAGTGGAACACCCTGCCAGATGGGCCGCCTTACCAAATGCGGCACCGTGCCGGGTGAGGTGGCTTGCCAAATGACTTATCCTATAAACCGTGAATTTCCAAATTTTTTGTTCTGCTCTCGCTGCCGGTCGGCAGACTATCGAATGAAAAATATCAGAATGACCCTCCGGCTTTTGCCGGAGGGTCATTCCGTTGATCGTTCTTCTTGATGACAGGTGGAGTTACTTCGGGGCCGTAGCGCAGATCGCTCCAGACGGTCCGAAATGCCCCATGATCGGACATCCGGTTTTCCAGTGCCGTTTTTGCCGGGTATTGCAGAAATCTGTACGGATAGCTGTAATTGAACCGGCTATCCGGCACATTTCGGTATTCTGCGTGAGGAATTTCATCGGCGGCATAGACCACATAGCCCCGCCCGTGCTGCGCCGCAGTGGACAGAGAAAATGTCCCGAAAATGTCCCGCTGTCCATAGATGCCCTGATATCCGTAGGGGGAGGTATCCGCCTCCAGAGAGTGGTAGGGCGCCCGGAAGGTCTCCCCGTCCCGATCGTACAGAACCCGGCCGGCGACCTCTCCGGCGGCGCTCCACAGCTCATCCGACTGGTATACCGGCAGAGCTGTATGGCGGCTGTCCCATGGAAGGGCGGGGCCGTGTTCCAGAGAGAGTGGTGGAAGATCATCCAGCCGGCAGGCTCTCCCGTCAGCTTTACCCGTACCCCGGTTATGCACAGCGGGTTGGAGCCGCTGCTCCGGCAGAAGCCTCCCTTCTGGTCGAACTCCTGAACGCTGACCACCATCTGTATGGCCCCACGACAGGCCTCGATCTCCTCCCGCCACAGGAGCCGGAAGCCCAGTAGCATCAGCACCAGCCCGATGCCGGGCAAAAGGTAGTTCAGTCCCCAGAGATTCGTCCCCAGGGCGGTCTGCCGCTCCTGACGCAAAAGCACTTCCTCCGGCGTCAGCTCCGGGGAGGGGGGATCCTCCGACAGGGCCTCGGCCCCGCCGTGCCGGGAGATCCGCCGGGCGTGATTCAGCGCCGCATGACGGGTGAGGGAGGTCAGCCAGCCATTCCAGCTTCCCCGCTCCTCCTGAAAGGGATCGATTTTCTCCCAGACCCGCATGGTCACCTCGGAAAGACACTCCTCCCGCTCCTGAGGGTCCCGCAGAATGGGAACGATGACGTATCGCACAGCGGCCCATCGTGTACCAGCAGGGCGTGCAGCCCCTGCTCGTCCCCGCTCACGCAGCAAGGCGATGATCTTCCGCTCCTGCATACGGTCTCCCTCCCTTCGCTTCTACTGGATCATACACGGTATCCGGAAAAATCCCACGTTTTTTGCGGCAGCTGTCAAAAAAGGATGAACCACAGAGAACATGGTTCATCCTTTTTCATACATTATTCATCCGTTCTTACGGTAGACTATCCACTCCAGCAGCCGAACGGTGGTGTTGCCCACGTTGACATACTGCCGCTCCGCCTGCCCCGGCAGGGAGAGGCAGTCCCGGCTCTCCAGTCGGAACACTTCGCCGCCACAGGTGACCTCCACCGTTCCGCTGAGCACCGTCAGGTACACATGAGAGCCGGGGACGTGGTCCGCCGCCTCATAGACACCGCTGATGAAAATATCCATCTGGCAGCTTTCGCTGCGGCTGTCGGTATCAAAGGGGAACAGGGGATAGCGGATGACTTTGCCGCCGTAGAGGCGCTGCCCGGCCACGTCTACCGCCCGGTACAGAGTGGCGGGAGCCTCCTCACGGTTTTCAATGAGCAGCTCCAGAGGGACGTGGAGTCCGGAGGCGATCTTGCCCAGCACCGCCAGCGTGGGGTTCACGCTGCCACGCTCTACCTGCCCCCACATACTCACAGAGATGCCGGCCAGCTCCGCTGCCCGATCCATACTCAGTCGCTGGGACTTGCGGATGCGGTGAATATTTCCGGCCACAGCCTGATGCAGTTCCATACCGTTTCCTCCAATATTCTGCCTGTTTTCTCTATCATATTACTGAAATCGGGCAGATTTGTCAATACCTGACGGTGGAATATGCAGATGATATTCGGCAGTATCCGCTTGGGAGAAGTCACTCTGCGTGCCGGTGGGGGGGTGAGTTTTCCCAGCAGCAATTTCTTTTTATGCCTCCGGCGGGTAACTTTCTTTCAATAGCGAAAGAAAGTTACCAAAGAACGCCAGCAGAAACCGATGGTTTCTGCACTTCCTTTGTCGTGTGTAAGAGTTGCAACTTAACTCCCGCCGAAACAGGGAATTGACTCAGCAACAGACCCGCTGCCGCTCCTGCTCTGATGAAGGAGCGTTGGGTCTACCGCCGGGGGATACGGATTCCCACGACCAGTCTGCGGACTGGTCTCGGAATGACAGAATTATCTTATGAGAGAACTCCCAGCGGCCGAACAAGACTTGTGCCTTCTTGACGTGTCATTGCGGAAACCGCCGAAGCGCCGCCTGTGGCGGAAGCAGCAAGGCGGTTTCGAGGAAGTGTCCCAGTTTTCATGCCACAACGTGGCTGGAAACCGGCTGACACGACGGTGAATCTTTCTGCCGCTATTGGCAGAAAGTCGCCGGAGGCAAGAAAGAGGCTGTTGGGAAAAGTAGGCCGCCGGAGGCACGTTTCCTATGTAAAAAAGCTTATTGAAAGAAAGTTACCCGCCGGAGGCAAGAAAGAGGCTGTTGGCAAAAAGTAGGCGCCGGAGACAAAAGAGGAAAGAACTGCCGGAGAGTAGGGTGCCGACAACATACCATCGATGAACAAGGGCAAGTACGCCTGCCACCGATGGTAACAAAAGGGGAGGAGAACGGCGCAGGCATTCTCCTCCCCTTGATCTATGAAAGCGTTATCTCTTCCAGCGCACACCACCGGGGATGTCCGTGATCTCCACGCCCATGGCCTTCAGATCGTCCCGGATGCGGTCCGCCTCGGTGAAGTCCTTGGCCTTCTTGGCGTCGTAGCGGGCCTGCAGCAGAGCCTCCACCTGAGCGTCCGTCTCGCCGCTCTCGCTGACGATCTGGAACCCGCCGGAGGCCGGAGCGGTCTGCTTCTGCTCTGCCTTTTTCCGGGCGGCATTCTCCAGCAGATCCAGACTCAGCACCCGGTCAAAGTCCGCCAGCACATACCGCTTGGTGGCCCCGTTGGTCTTGGCCTTCAACACGTCATACAGCACCGTCACCGCCATGGAGGTGTTCAGGTCGTTGTCCATGGCCGTGCGGAACTTCTGCTGCAAGGGCGCTGCCGCCGCCATATCCACCGCACCGTCCTCCTCCGGCAGGGCGGCGATCTTGGCGATGAGCTTGCCATAGGCCACGGCGGCGTTGTCCAGATTCTCCCAGCTGAACACCAAGCTCTTGCGGTAGTGGCTCTGAAGGCAGAAGAACCGGTATACCACCGGTGCATAGCCCTTCTCCTCCAGCAGGGACACCGTCAGGAACTCACCCTTGGACTTGCTCATCTTGCCGCTGCTGGTGTTGAGGTGGGCCACATGGCACCACTGGGGGCACCAAGGGTGGCCCAGATAGCTCTCCGACTGGGCGATCTCGTTGGTATGGTGGGGGAAGGCGTTGTCCACGCCGCCGCAGTGGAGATCCAGATACTCACCGTTGTACTTCATGGAGATGCCGGAGCACTCGATGTGCCAGCCGGGGTAGCCCACGCCCCACGGGGAATCCCACTTCAGGGCCTGATCCTCGAACTTGGACTTGGTGAACCACAGCACAAAGTCGTTCTTGTTGCGCTTGTTCACGTCCTCCTCCACGCCCTCCCGGACGCCTACGGCCAGATCCTCCTCGTTGTGGTCGTTGAACACATAGTACCGCTCCAGCTTGCTGGTGTCGAAGTACACGTTGCCGCCGGCCACATAGGCGTAGCCCTTCTCCAGCAGGCGGGAGATGATGCGGATGTAGTCATCAATGAGCCCCGTGGCGGGCTGCACCACGTCGGGGCGCTTGATGTTCAGCTTGCGGCAGTCCTCGAAGAAGGCGTCGGTGTAGAACTGGGCGATCTCCATGACGGTCTTGTGCTCCCGGCGGGCGCCCTTGAGCATCTTGTCCTCGCCCTCGTCGGCATCGGAGGTCAGGTGGCCCACGTCGGTGATGTTCATGACCCGGTTCACATCGTAGCCCACATAGCGCAGGTACTTCTCCAGCACATCCTCCATGATGTAGCTGCGGAGGTTGCCGATGTGGGCAAAGTGATACACCGTGGGGCCGCAGGTATACATCTCCACGTGGCCCGGCGTGTGGGTCCGGAACTCCTCCTTCTTATGGGTGGCAGAATTATACAGATACATAGTCAAGCTCCTTTTGGCTGCAAATTTTAGCTGCAAAATTCGGAAAGCTCCGTGCAGAACAGAAAACGCCTCCCATGCCCGCAGGCATGAGAGGCGAAGCGGCTGCTCCACGGTTCCACTCTCGTTTATCGCTCGATGGCCGGTGACGGCGGCCTGCCGGAGGGCGTCTGCATCCCCCGCACTCCCGGACGCACTTTCGGCCCTTGCTCCGCAGGACGGCTTGCAGCCGGTGGCCATCCCTCTCTGCCCGGAGCGCCGGGCGTACTCTTTCCGATCAACGTGCTATTTACGGTAACATGGTATCAGGATTTCCCGCCGGTGTCAAGTGCGGCTTTTCCCGGCGGGGTACGGTTGACGCCGGTCCGTCAGGCCCAGCAGATAGTCCGTGCTCACCTGATAGAGCTTGGCCAGCCGGATCAGAACATCGGTGGGGATATCCCGTTTCCCCGATTCATAATAGGAGTAGCACACTTGCGTGCATTGCAGATAGGCCGCCAGATCCTTCTGAAGCAGATCGGCGTCCTCCCGCAGGTCCCGGATCCTTCGATACATATTGCACCTCGCTTATGGGAGATACAAAGAAGTATATGTAAAACATTTTGTTTTATTGACAAAAATAACAAAATGTTATATAATGGCGACAACATGAGAAAGGAGAGACTCTATGAAAAGACTATTTGCAGCGCTTTTATCGCTGGTGCTGGCCCTCTTGCTGATGGGCTGCAGCAGCGCCCCGGCCAACGATCCCACACCGGGGCAGGCGGACGCTCCCGTGGAGGACAAGACCGACCTGCCTGCCGGGGAGCAGAGCAATGACAGCACCGGGGGCAAAGAGGACACCAATGCCGACGATACTGGCCGTGATGCACAGAATACCGGCGAGGGGCAAGTGGGCGATTACGCCGTGAAGATCACCGGAGTCCGCTTGGGCAAAGACTACGACGGGGCAGATGCCATCATTCTGGACTATGATTTCACCAACAACTCCGACGAGACCACGTCTGCCATGGAGAGCCTGTATTTTCAGCTGTTTCAGGACGGCGTTGAACTGGATTTCACCATCATAACGGGGGACGATAACTATGATTCAGACAGTTATATGAAGGATATCCGGCCCGGTGTGACCCTGTCGTGCCAGTGTGCATATGTGCTGGGCAACACCACCTCGCCGGTGGAGGTGGAGGTCAAGTCCATATCCGATTCTTTCAAGAGTAAGGTGCTCTACAATGTGGATCTGAGCGCACTGTCCTGACCTGCTTACAAAAGAACCAGAGGGGACGCAGCAACAGCTGCGTCCCCTCTGGTTTTTTGGATGAAACGGTTGGTGTTCCCGATTACTTCTTCTCCTGAAATACGTCCCAGTTTTTGGCGAAGTACTCCACGCCGGAGTAGACGGTGGTCACCAGAATGACACCCTGGCACACCAAATTCAGCCAGTGGGGGATGCCGAAAAGCATCAGGCAGATGCACACCATGGTGCTGGCAGTCTTGACCTTGCCGGACCAGCCTGCGGCGATGACCCGGCCCTTCTCCACGGCAATGAGCCGCATTCCGGACACGGCGAACTCCCGCAGCAGCACCACAGCCAGCACCCAGCCCACCATGTCGCCGGTCTCCACGAACCAGCACAGTGCCGCCATCACCAGACACTTATCCGCCAGCGGATCGGCAAACTTGCCAAAGTCCGACACCTGATTATAGTGTCGGGCCACATACCCGTCCAGCAGGTCCGTCAGGCAGGCCAGAATGTACACCCCCAGCGCCACATAGCGGCTGCCGGGGAAGCCCCAGTATGCGATCACAAGAAACAGCGGGATCATAAACACCCGTGCAAGGGTCAGCTTGTTGGCAGTGTTCATAGGCATAGCTTTATTCCTCCTCAGAAAGTTCCTCCACCGCTTCGCCGGTGAGGTCGCCGTCCATGGCGCCGGTGATACGCACCATGACAAAGTCTCCGGGCTCCACATCCCGCTCCGCCGTAAAGAAGATGCACCCGTCGATGCCGGGGCTCTCGGCGTAGCTGCGGCCCACATAGCTCATGGCCTGAACGTCATAGCCGTCGCACAGTACCTCCACGGTGTCGCCCATGCGGCTGTCGTTGAACTCGTCCATGACCTGTGTTTGAATCTCCATTACCAGCTCCGCCCGGCGCTGGGCCTCCTCGGTATCCACCCGGTTCAGCATCTTGGCCGCAGGAGTTCCCTCCTCCGGAGAGTAGGGGAAGGCCCCCACCCGCTGGAGCTTCTGCTCGCCCAAAAAGTCGCACAGCTCCTCGAAGGCCGCCTCGTCCTCATAGGGCAGTCCCGTGATGAGGCTGGTCCGCAGCACCACGCCGGGGATGCGCTCCCGCACCCGGCGGAACAGCTCCTCCAGCCCGGCCTTGGTCTCCCGGCGGCGCATGGCCTTGAGAACGGTGTCGTTGCAGTGCTGGATGGGGATATCCAGATAGTTGCAGATCTTTTCCTCCCCGGCGATGGTGTCAATGAGCTGGTCGGAGAGATTGTCTGGGTAGAGATAGTGGAGCCGCACCCAGTGGAAGGGAAGCCTGCACAGCTCCCGCAGCAGCTCCGGAAGCCGCCGCTCTCCGTACAGATCCACGCCGTAGCGAGTGATATCCTGAGCGATGACGATGCACTCCCGTACTCCGTCCTCCGCCAGCGCACGGGCCTCCTCCAGAATGTCCTCCATCCGGCGGCTGCGGTAGTTTCCCCGCAGGGAGGGGATCACGCAGTAGGCGCAGCGGTTGCTGCACCCCTCAGCAATGCGGAGATAGGCGTACTGCCGGGGGGTGGACAACACACGGGGCAGCTCCTCCACGGGGCCGTTGATGTCGGCAAAATGGCGGCACTCCTGACCGTTCACCACCTGCTCCAGCGCCGTGACGATGTCACCGAAGCAGCCGGTTCCCATGATGCCGTCGATCTCCGGCAGCTCCTCCAGAATGTCCGCCTGATACCGCTGGCTGAGACAGCCCGTTACCAGAATTTTGCCCACCTCACCGGCGGCCTTCAGCTCCGCCGCCGCCAGAATGGTATCGATGGCCTCGCTCTTGGCGCTGTCGATGAAGCCGCAGGTGTTGATGACCACCACGTCGCTGCCGGAGCAATCCTCCTGCACGGTATGTCCGGCCTGCAGGCACAGGGCCATCATCTGCTCGGTGTTCACCCGGTTTTTGTCGCAGCCCAGGGATATAAATGATACATTCATGCTGTGTTTCCTCTGATGTTTGGTATGTGGATTTGTGATCTTGCAAAGGAGCATTCAAGGAGATGCTCTCTGGATAGACGATGAAAATGTGATCTGCTGCCGCCGGAGGCAATAAGAAGAATGATTGGCAAAAATATGCCGCCGGAGGGGGTTTTGCATAGGAGCAATTTACCTTTGGGAAGGGATTCTTCCTATTCCTCCGCCATTTCCTCGCCCAGACGGTTCAGCACCGGACGGATCTCCTGCCAGGAAAAG
>OGYF01000430.1_pt1 | contig 43890 bp, 29 predicted proteins | sample 1576451 | NCBI WGS metagenome assembly OGYF01 (sample SAMEA3541505, study PRJEB24748) | human gut metagenome | biome: human gut; feature: human-associated habitat; material: faeces | place: China | collected 2012
TTCTAAAACTATATTATAATATAAATTACAATTATGCAGACATCTATATATATTATATATAGATGTCTATATAGTTATATTTTATACTATAAGATAGATTTAGGAAGAAACAAAGAAGAGAATCTCACTTGAATAAAACGATTAAATATCTAATATTCAATCATTTGTGTTATATATTCCCCTTCCTTATCTTTGCGATATTAATTAAAAGTAGATTAATATGCATAGTAATTCATTTTTCGATCTCCTTTTGAAGGAGATCAAAAGGGCAGAAGGTCAAAAGGCCATTCTTCCTATGAGAGTCAAAAACATTCTTCAAGTTTTTGGCTCATTAGTGGATGATGACAACGAACGAAAGCTGTTATTAACAATAACAGTATTGATCTCTTACGGAGCCATGATGCTTCATGTATCTTGTTGGATAAATGAGAATGAAGAAATCTATCCCTATTTGTTCTTAATAACTATAGGAGATGCAGCTATCGGGAAATCCATTCTAAAAATTGGTAATAGAATTTATTCCTATCATGCCTCTTTGATTGCCAAAGAAAGTCAGGTAGAAGTAGAAGAATCTAAAATTGCCATTAAAAAGTGGAAAGATTGTATCAGTAAATGTAAAGAGGAAGATTGTGGATGTGGAGTAGAACCGACACTTGTCAAAAAGAAAAATTTATTGATATCGGCTTCTATTTCGTACAGCAAATTGATTTCTAACTTATTTGATAATCAACCAGAATCTATGCTTTTATTTGATACAGAATTGGATAATGCTTCGCATACAGATAAACAGGATTTTGGGAACTTATCTCCAACATTAAGAAAAATATTTGAAAACGAACCTGTTAGTACACATACGCATACACATGGGAATATTACTGTCGAAAATCCCAAAATGGCTTGTATTATGAGTGGAACTGAAAAACAAATTATGCGCTTCTTGGGTAACAAAGAAGATGGATTTGTTAGTCGTTGTATTTATTTTCTACTCCGATTCAGTCACTATAAAGGAATTGCTGATTTTGACGATTCGAAAGCAAACATTTTACAAGATACTTGGAAACTCATCTACAAACAAGTGGAGACTGCATCCATGTATTTTAGAAAGCACCATTTGCAATTGACGATGGATAAGGAAGTCCGTTTATTAATAGATGAGTATTTCAGCCATAAAGAACAAGAAGTGCTACCGTACAACTCCAGTGCCTATCTCGCCTGTACCCGACGTATGCGAGGCATTCTGATCCGAATCATGATGATCATCGAAGCCCTACATGCCTGTGAGGACAACTTCCAGGGAACAACTTGGCCAATTCCAGTAGAAACAGCCCGGTTTGTCCTTGGAATGGCCAACTTCCTTCTGGAACAGTCCTTTCAGATCTGCGACATACTGCCAGACGTAAAGGAAAGCGCAGAGGATTCCAAGGAAAGGTTGCAAAAGGAACTGATGGACAAACTACCTTGTGATTTCTCTTTCGGTGACGGGTTACAACTAGCCCAAGAAATCCTGAAATGCTCAGAATCTACCTTCAAACGTCTTCTGCGGAAGTGGATAGAACGAGGCTTACTGGAAAAGTCTGCGCACAATCAATACCACAAAGTGAACTGTAAGGAAGAGGCTTCGTTCGAAGCCGAAACCAATCCTTATATGGCATTTGGTACGAACTCAATGTATGATGAAGACGATGACGATGATTTACCCTTCTAAACTGATCTTTTGAACTTTTGCACTTCCCCATTGAAGTAAAATTTCCTTTTCCAAAATTTTTACTTCAATAGGAAAGTGCTTTTATGATTAATTGACTAATACTTTTCTTTCAGTTAATCAATCATTAAGAACTTCAAAGGGCCATGTATAATGCGAATAGATAAACGGAGTCCCACCTTCTTTGGAAGTTATCTTCGCTCTTATTCGAAATTTGGTTCCAACTGGATAATCTCGTTTCATGGAATTAGAACATTCCACAAACATATCTGGCGTAAACGGATATTGACCAGGTAAAGGACAAATGTGAATATCACCATGCTGTACTCCATTATTACAACGAACACTTTCTACTATTATATTTTGATATACCTCTTTTCCTTTCATAATTTATTTATTAATCGTAATGGTTATTAGAATAAAAATTATCATGATCATCTTCATAGTCTGAATCAGAATAATCATAATTAGAAGAATTGTATGAATCTTCTTGATAAGTATCTTCTTCCATTAGATTGCCCCATGGATTATTTCGCCGTGGGCGATGCCGAGTTGATTTACCATCTGGTTCTGGATATTCAATCATTGAATATAATCCGGACTGATAGTTTTGACTATTATTTATTTTTTTATTTTGCTTCTTTCCCATAAAATAAGATTATCTATTCAATATTTTCTAATGCTGATTTGGCATCATCTAATCCTGTTATAGCATTATCTAAATTCGTTATATTATCTTGCATTATATCTCCTCTTTCTGAATACTGTAAAGATTCTGGAAGATTATCAAAGGCCATTTCTTCTTCATCTTTAGCCATAGTCAATAAATCATACGCCTCCTCAATTAAAGATAAAGCCTCTTTTATTTGTTTTCTTCTTAAATTATTCATGATATATTGATTTAATTTACTATTTAAAATTCATACCCCAATTTTAAAGTAAGAGCATTTAGTGAAGTTTTAAAATGAACATCCATATAAGATGTCTCATACTTATTTGTCGACCATCCAATCGCCAATGTTGTCGCATTTTTAGGAGTCACCATAAATTTCACACCAGCAAAAGGATGGCAATAAAATCCTCCATCTAAAGAAGAATCTATCAGTTTACCATAGCCTATTCGTAAAGCCACAAAAGGTAAAATAGACCCCGTCATTAAATTTCCTCTAACATCAGCAAACACTGGAATATTAATCGTTTCTAAGTCTGTTGCATATTGGACTCCTGCTCCAGCTCCAACAAATAAATAATTATTGATTTGATAGCCTAAAGAAACTCCTAACTCAGGCCCTTTAATTGCTCCTGCAATATAACCAACGTCTATTATACCACGAAAACCAGTAATAGCATAATCATTTCCTTTATAAGGAAATGGTGGTGTATTTTCTGTTTCTTCTCCAAATATGCTTCTCTTTTTCATAACTCGCTCTTTTGCGATCTTTTCTACTTGATCGATAGGATAGTTATACACACTTCCGTCTGCAGTTTCTATTTTCAAAGACTTACCTAATATTTGTTCAACTATAGTCCCACGAATAATACTGCCATCTTTTAAATAAACAACATCAGTCATTTTACCTTGTGCGTATGTACCTAATGAACAACTTACCATTAGAACTATTAAAAGTAATAATTTTTTCATTGCATGTGTTGTTTGTTTTGTTATAATCTTTACTTTCAAAAATGAATATTCTTTATTTTACGCGAGTACATTCGATATTATATAGATCGCTACTTTGGCTTTCATAGTTTTCAACAAGAATTTCTACGTAAGTTTTTTCACCGCAAACAGGGAATCTATCCGCTATTTCATTTGTTTTTATATCTGTCATAATACACTCATAACATACATAGCCATCATCTAACTCATCTTCATCACTACACGATAAAGATATGGCACACATCATTAGCGTAACAAGAAATTTAATTGATTGTTTCATAATATAAATTCATTAAGCCTTCCAATCCCCCAAAAAGGTCATTAAACAAAAAAGCGTGGGAACTGTACCTGCCGCTTACCCCACGATTCCTGGCCTTCGCATTGCCCATCAAACAAGGATAAGCAACGAAGAAAGCCCACGCCGATTTGTATGTGGTATAAGTTCCTGCACCAAGAAGCACAGGAACCATACTTATACAAAACCCGTAGGCATCTACCGCTGCCCTGTCTCCTTGTTTGATTGTCAAAGTTGCGAAGTTTGGAATCATAGAAGACAAGACGTTCAAGTAAACGCCTTTCAATAATATGTCTTGTTTCCCTCCACGTCCTTATCATCGGCGTGGAGAGGAAACATCACAAAGATATAAACTTTTTCTTTGCTTTACTATTTTGTGTCAGAAAATAGTAGGGGAAGGAGGAATAGGCAAAAGGTTGGGAATAAAAATAATCCGCCATTCGATGTCTTTCTCCGTTGAAAGGATTGAATGACGGATTGTTTGTTTCGTTTTATTTCGGTTAGTCTTTCCGGATAGCCGGTATAATAGAGAGCAGATAAAGAACGCCGATACTCATAACGGCAACGGCTCCTACCTGTGACTGCATCCAGTCGGATACGATACCCATGAAGAGCGGGAAGATTGTTCCTCCAAACAAGCCCATGATCATCAAACCGGATACTTCATTCTTACGATTAGGCAAGTGTAATAATGCACGGGTAAATAGCATGGAGAAGATGTTGGAGTTGCCTAAACCAACCAGGGCAATGCAGACATAGTGGGCGGCTAGCGATTGCATCGTAAACAATCCGATCATGGCTGCAACCATCATCAGAACACTGACAGTGAATACTTTCTTCATGGGGAAGTAAGCGAGAAGGAAGGCGCCACTGAAACAACCGATGGTTCTGAACAGGAAATATACACTGGTGGCAAGTCCGGCACCGGTAAGAGTCATGTCCAGACGTTCCATTAATAACTTGGGTGCTGTCAGATTCAATCCGACATCTATACCTACATGGCAAATGATACCTAAGAAAGAGATCAGAACCACCTTATCTGCCAGTAAGGCAAAACATTCACCGAAGGTAGAACTCTTGGTCTCTACAGACGAACTCTCATCGATGTGTGTCATACCCAGCAGGACGCAAGCGATAACAGCAATAACCAAAAAGATGAGGAATAACAGTTTCCAATTTCCCCACGATACAGCTGCCCAACCGGCGATGATAGGAGCCAGGAATGAGGCAATCGCCTTGACAAACTGTCCTAAGGTCAAGGTACTGGCCAAACGATTCCCGCTGACGATATTCGACAAGAGAGGATTCAGGGATACTTGCATCAGTGTATTTCCGATGCCTAGTAGCGAGAAGGAAATCAACATGCTGGCAAACGAATAGTTGAGCAAAGGCAATAAAAGGGCTGCTACAGTCACTACAATACTGAGTAAAACCGTTTTCCGCTGACCGATCTTGTTCATCAGCATACCGGTCGGAACAGAGAATATCAGAAACCAGAAGAATACCATGGATGGCAACAGATTCGCCAAGGTATCTGATAATTGGAAGTCCGCTTTAACATAATTCGTTGCGATGCCGACCAGATCAACAAACCCCATCGTAAAGAAGGAGAACATCACCGGGATCAGCATCCAGATCATACTTTTTTGTTTTGTACTCATGACGTTATTTATTTTTTAGGGTAAACAGGCCAAGCTCCATCTTTGGTGCAGACAAAAGCTGCTGTCTCGACAGCTGTCTGATGGGCTTCTTTCAATGATTTTCCAGACAAGATAGAACAAACGAAGGCACCTGAGAAAGAATCGCCTGCACCAACCGTATCGGCAACCTTCACTTTTGGCGTGTTGATTGTTGATTTCTCGTTCTCTGAATAAATTGTACTATAGCGGCTTCCGGCAGTCAGAACCAAATACTTCAAGTTGTATTCTTGCATGATACGGCGGCAGCATGTATCTTCGTCTCCTTCAAGCTTGAACATCGGGCGGAACATCTCCAGTTCTTCGTCATTCAGTTTAAATACATTCGCCTGTTGAAGCAAGTCTTTTATCAATTCTTCGGAATAATATTTCTGACGAATGTTGATATCGAAGAAACGTAAAGCCGATTCAGGAGTATAAGAAAGCAATGTATTCAGAGTTTTTCTTGATTCCGGACTGCGCTGGGCCAAGGTACCGAAACAAACTGCATCTGCTTTCTTCACGATATGAATGGCTTCCTCTGTCAGAGGAATATGATCCCAGGCAACGCCTTCCACAATGTTATATGTTGGGATGCCGTTGTCGAGTTCTACAAGTACAGTTCCCGTCGGATAATCAACTGTTGCTATGCAATGGCCGATGCCGTTTTTGTCAAGTTCCTGAAGGATTTCTGTTCCTGCCAGGTCATTGCCAACAGCACTGATTGCATAACCTTCAGCTCCCAGCTGAGTTGCATGATAAACAAAGTTTACAGGAGCACCACCGGCTCTTTTTCCTGTAGGCAGAACATCCCATAGAAGTTCGCCTATTCCTACGATTATAGGTTTTTTATTTTCCATATATATTCAGATTTTGTTTTTTGTCATTTTCAATACACTTAGATTCCGTAAACCTCTGCGGCTTCAACTTCAAATGTTCCTCCTTCACCGAAAAATTCCCATTGAGTATATGGTTCTGTCGGGAAAACAAGATTGGTCATAGCAACCTTTCCGCCATTCAGGAATATTTCAACAGAGCATTTGTCAACAAATATCCTGAAATCAAATTTCTTGTCAGTCGGAAGTTTTCCCCATGTTGCCAAAGCAAAATCATTTACATAATTGATCGCATTGGTCTTTCTGTTATCATGATTCTCTTTTGCATGAGGAGCACTCTTTTCGCCAAAGTCCACCAAGCCACTGTTTACCCTGTCCATAACAAGTTTTTTGTCAGCAAGATCAAGATATATTTTCACATTCTCACCTTTGGAATTCTTCAACGTAAATCCGGCTTTCTTCGCATTCAATGGGTTGATGGAAACATTAAGTTCATATGTCCCTTTGTTACCGTCAATCAACTCGCCTGCATCATGTTTACCATCAACTTTAAACGGTTCTAATTTGTTTGAAGTCCCGTTTCTCAATGTTGATAATTCATCAACAGGAGTCGAAGCCATATAAATATGACCATCTTCTGAATAAAGGCTCAATTCACGAGGTAAACCTTGTGCACTGCGGAACTGCTTTGTTGGCACAATGTTGGCATATTGCCAGTTCGACATCCACGGCATTGCTATCACACGGTCACCGGTATTTGAGAATGTAACTGTTGCATAATGGTCTTTTCCCCAGTCCATCCATTTTGTTACATCTTTTGGTGTGTCGCAAGTGAACTTTGTCCCGTCAAAATCTCCGACAAAATATTCGGTTGCTGAGCCTCCAAACATACATCCGGGATTAACATTCACAATCATTACCCATTTCTTCTTGTCCGGATTACCGTCAACAGGCAATTCAAAGAAGTCTGGACATTCGAATTGGTTCGGCTGTATTCCATAACCTTCACCGAAACTGCTCATATAAGTCCAATCTTTCAAATCAGAAGAAGAGTAGAAACGCATTTCCTTGTCTGCAGAAACTATCATCACCCATTTCTTCTGAGGTTCATACCAGAATACCTTTGGGTCACGGAAATCACGTAAACCGTCGAAGGGAGTAAGAATAGGATTGTTCTGGTATTTAGTGAAGCTTCTTCCATTGTCAGTACTATAGGCAAGACACTGTATCTGTCCGTTCTTATCGCTGGCTGAAGTGTAGAAAGCAACAATAGCTCCTTCTCCAAATCCGGCAGTATTGTTTTTATCAACTACTGAACTTCCGGAAAAAATATGTCCCATTGTGTCGCGTTCCAAAGCAACAGGCTGTTGTTCCCAATTCACCAGGTCTCGGCTTACGGTATGTCCCCAGTGCATATTTCCCCACATGGACCCATATGGGTTATACTGATAGAACAAATGATACACTCCGTCTTTGTAAACCATTCCATTAGGGTCGTTCATCCAACCGAAGGAAGGCGTGAAGTGATATACCGGGCGGAAAGGTTCAACATTGTCCGTATTGAATGTGTCACTAAGCGCTATTTCTTTCCAAGTCACACATTCTTTGTCAATATTACTTATACGCAATGTCACTTTTTTATCTTGAGGAAGTTCGAAAGGCACACAATAGTCAACTTTATTTCGTGCCAAACGAATATCCATATCAACTTCGCCTGTTTCTTCATCAAGCAAACATACTTTTGTTTCATTGGCCTTTTCTTCAATAGGTAGCAATATATATTTCGTTGGCTTATCAATAGAAATAATAGCTGTATTATCAGACAGCCAATCTACTTTATAAGCGATTTTATCAGATGACGTACAAGAAGAAGCTAAACAAAGTGCCAATAGGCTTAAAAGTCCATAATTTGAAATTCGTAACATAATCAATGATATTAAGATTTAATTGCGACAAATGTATGTACACTAAATTTCAATCGCTATAACAAATGAAACAAAAGATATAATATTTGTATCATCGATGAATACATATTGAAAATCAGGCTTTATATGCATAAAGATCTAGATATTTTGCATTTCAGTAGGTGTTTTCCCATATACTATTCTGAAGCATTTGGTGAAATAAGCCGGAGATGAAAAACCACATTTGTACGCAATTTCACTTATCGTATATTGGTTCTGTTGCAATAGTTCCAAGGCTTTTTCCAGGCGATAATTCCTTAACGACTCAACGGGTGAGAGTCCTGTCAGTTCCTTAACCCTGCGATAAAGATGACCTCTAGACAAAGCAAGTTCTTCACTTAATCTCTCTACCCCGAAATCAGAATCGGAATAAAAGAGCTCGAGTTTCTGCATATATTGACGCAAAAACAATTCATCTGCCGTAAGCATATCATCCGGACGTTTGTCTTCTTTTTGCTGCGACTTTACTAAATTCTCGAAATTCTTTTTCCATTTTCTTCTTTCCTCAATGAGTGAGGCTATGCGTACTTTCAGATAATTTATATGGAAAGGTTTCTGAATATATCCATCAGCACCTTCCGATATTCCGTGAATCTGTTGTTTGATGTCGGTAAGCGCGGTGAGCAACAAGACTGGAATATGTGCAGTTGACTCATCTTTTTTTATGCGATGACATAATTCGAAGCCGTTTATATCGGGCATCATTACGTCGCTTAGCACAAGTGATATATTCTCTGAAGACAAAACCGACAGAGCCTCTTTGCCATTACATGCTGTTGCTACCTTGAAATTTGTTGACAACACCTTTTTCAGAAAATCACGAACCTCATCTTCATCATCGACAATAAGTATTTTCTCTTCGTAAATAGAAGACAGAATACGGTTAGCTTCAGCTGAGTCAAGCGATAGGACTTCGGTCGTCAGTTGTGAAGCACTATCTGTTTCTATTTCCTCTTGATTGAGATGTGCATTTCCTTTTTGCAGGCTAATAGTGAAGCGGGTTTTCACTCCCGGTTCGCTTTCTACATTTATATTTCCGCAATGCCTGTTTACATATTCTTTTACCAGATAAAGACCTATTCCGCTTCCACTCCTGCTATCTCCAGTATGGAAACGCTCGAAAATAGAATCCAGACGTTCCGCTTCTATGCCTTTGCCTGTATCTTCAACCGTAATGATAAAACCGTTGTCCACGGTGAGTCCTAAAGTTATGCTTCCATATTCTGGTGTAAACTTGAAAGCATTCGACAATAAATTAACAATAACTTTCTCCATTTTGTCACGATCTATAAATGCTTCGCATTTCTCTTCCGGACAAACAAAGTTGTAAGTAATATGACGTATAGAAGCCATTCCATCGAAATAACCTTTTATATCCTGCAGGAATGTAGTAAGGTTGACTGGAACAAAATGCCACTTTTCGTCTGCTCCACTTTCCAGACGTTGGAAATCCAAAACTTGGTTGATCACTCTCAGCAGACGTGAAGCATTCCGATAGATCAACTTTATATCATTTTCATAGGCTGTTCCTTCTGTTTTGGATTGCAATTGCTCTAACGGAGATAAAATGAGCGTCAAAGGTGTGCGCACTTCGTGGGAAACATCGGTGAAAAGCCGTAGCTTTTGAGCTGTAACTTCCTTTATTTCTGCATTCAGCGATATTAACTTTCGGTTTTGTTCTTCTTCCTTTTCGTTTCTAGTCCGAAGTTCGCGATTTATACGTATTATCTTATTATTCATAAGATATACATAAATGAGTGAGATGGCAGAGCAAACAGTCAAAAGGGAAATAATCCACAAAGAATTTTGGAGGAATTCGTATTTACTGAGCAGCTGATTACTTTTGTCGCGCTGTTCCATAATTCTTTTTTGGTAATTTCTTCGCTGATGATTCTGAAGCAATAAGGTTTGTGCGGCGTTCTTGTCTACGGTTGTTGTGTAAAGGGGAATTTCTTTAGGTACGGATTCACCTCGTAGAATCTGTATGGCTGTACGTATTACCTGCTCTCCACCTGTAGGATACAAGAATGACACATCAATCTGTCCTTCCTGTAAGGCTTTCAGTCCGGTGTTGGTAACGGCATCTACACCCATCACCATGATAGGGCGAGATATTTTCTTTTCCTGCATCACTTCACGGGCTGCAATTGCCATTATATCATTGTGGGCATAAATGATATCAATGTTATTCAACGAATCGTATGCTAACAATGTCTTTCGTGTATCATCATAAAGCCAATTACCATGAACGGAGTCGCATACTATATCTTTTCTCTTTGCCAAAGAAGATACAAAACCTCTGTGTCGTTCCATAGCTGGAGAAGAACCCGGCAATCCCCAAATCTCCAGAATTTTTCCTCCTTTCGGCAGATTGGATGCGGCGGACTGTCCGGCAAGTTCTCCTATTTTCTGGTTGTCTGCACCGATGAAGGTTGTATAACAGTCTGTATTGACACGACGGTCTGTAATGATAGTAGGTATTCCGGCTCGATATGCCTTTTCAACTACTTCGACAAGCGGTTCTGATTCGAATGGTGAGACTACAAGGATATCTACTCCACGATCAATAAGTTCATGTATCTGATGAATCTGTTCCTCGCTGTTGCTGTGGGCATCTCTTATTTCAATCTTTAGGGAGTCATAATTTGCCGCTTCAATCATCACTTCCTGTATCATGGTTTCTCGCCATTCATCATCGGTCATGCATTGAGAAATCCCTATCACATATGAGTGGTGTGGGGCGGAATCACAGCTCACCAGCCATAATACAGCAATCAAACCCATAGAAAACAACCGGAATAGGGATGATCTTCTCATGAATAAAAATATGTCATAATTTGCTAACATCTTAAATGCAGACCTTGAAATCATCAGGATCGTGAAAACTCTTTAAAGATCCATCAGTCATAAATATATTTTAGTATAAACAAAATAGTCAGTACATAGAGTGTCGGATGCATGTCTTTGAAACGGCCTGTACATATCTTCATCATGCTATATGCCAACATTCCCAGCACAATACCTTCTGCAATCGAATAAGTCAGGACCATCGACAAAATGGTAACTAAAGCAGGCAAACTCTCCGTAATATCATTAAGTTCAATATCCTTTAATCCATTCATCATAAATACACCTACCAGGAACAATGCTCCGGTTGTAGCTGCACTAGGTATTATGAGGAATAAAGGAGAGAAGAATAATGCCAAAACAAACAACAAACCAGTTACTAAAGATGTAACTCCCGAACGTCCACCTTCGGCAATTCCTGCCGAACTTTCCACGAAAGTCGTAACGGTAGATGTTCCGCAAACCGCGCCAATACAAGTTCCTACTGCATCAGACAGTAATGCTTCTTTCATATGAGGAATGTTACCTTCTTTCGTGACCATTCCTGCTTGGTTAGCTGCTCCCACCAAGGTTCCTATTGTATTGAACAAGTCCATAAAAACCAGAATCAGTGTTACAACTATCAAGTCGAAATCCCAAAGCGAAGCGAAATCAAACTGAAAGAATGTTGGCGATATTGACTGTGGTTTCGAAATAATAGTGAATCCTTCTGGCAAGTTCGTTATCCCAAAAGGAATACCAATTAATGTAGTAAGAATAATCCCGATAAACAGTGCGCCTTTGACATTCCAATAGCAAAGCACGCCACTCAGAATGATTCCCAATATACCAATAAGAGCTGCTGGAGTAAAGGAACCCAATGCTACCAACGTAGCATCATTATGCACAATTATCCCTACATTCTTCAATCCTAGAAAAGCAATAAACATTCCAATCCCTACAGATATGGCATATCGTAAGTTCAACGGAATGCAATCAACAATTTTATCTCGAATATTAAATAGCGTAAGCAATACAAAAATGATACCCTCAATAAGTACAACAGTCAAAGCTGTTTGCCAACTGTAACCCATACCTTGAACCAATGTATAAGCAAAGAAGGCATTAATTCCCATGCCTGGAGCCTGAGCTAATGGTAGCTTTGCCAAAAAAGCCAACAGAATAGTGGCCAAAGCCGAAGACAAAGCTGTTGCCGTAAAGACGGCCCCTTTATCCATTGATGCCGCACTCAGGATATCAGGATTAACGGCAAGAATATAACTCATTGTCAGGAATGTGGTAATTCCGGCAATGACTTCGGTTTTCAAATTCATTGTCTTTGGATCAAAGCCCAAATAGCGTTGTAGAAATTTATTGTCCATGAATATATTGGGTTTTAACGGTTAATAGTTAACTTATAGACAAAGATAAAAAAAGTAAGTGTAGCACAAAATAATCAATTGGATTTTGGTTTATCAAAATAGTCTTATTCTTGGTTGAAAGTAATAAATCTAGTAAAAATGAAAAAGGTGTGCCTGTTTTGACACACCTTTTTATCCTTTCTGTATAAAAGGAACTTTCCTTATACAGCGTTTATACTGAAAAGTATTTATTATTCAGAAACTACAGTGAAAGGAACTTCAACAGAAACTTCCTTGTGTAATTTGATTGTTGCTTTGTAGTCGCCAACTTCTTTTACAGCTTCTTTGATGTAGATGATCTTACGATCTACTTCATAACCTAACTTAGCCAATTCTTCAGCAACCTGGATGTTGTTAACAGAACCGAAGATTGTACCAGTAGAGCTAGTCTTAGCACCGATAGTCAGTTTAACATCTTTCAGCTTAGCAGCCAATTCTTCAGCATCAGCCTTAATTTTAGCCAACTTGTGAGCACGCTGCTTCAAGTTTTCAGCCAATACTTTCTTAGCAGATTCTGATGCGATAACTGCTTTACCCGTGGGGATTAGAAAGTTACGTCCGTAACCAGACTTAACTGTTACGATATCGTCTTTGTAACCTAAATTGATTACATCTTCTTTCAAAATAACTTGCATATTCTGTCTCCTCTTTTTTAATTATTTCATCAAATCTGTTACGTATGGAAGCAAAGCCAAGTGACGAGCACGCTTAACAGCCTGCGCAACACGACGCTGGAACTTCAAAGAAGTACCTGTAATACGACGAGGTAAGATTTTACCCTGTTCGTTCAAGAATTTCTTCAAGAATTCAGGATCTTTGTAGTCGATATACTTAATACCGTTCTTTTTGAAACGGCAATATTTTTTCTTCTTCACGTCAACTGAAGGCGGAGTCAAATATCTGATTTCTGATTGAGTTGCTGCCATAATTAATTCTCCTTTACTGTTTCTTTAGATGATTTCAAATTTCTTCTCTTTGCTGCATATTCTGCTGCATATTTGTCCTGACGGAAAGTCAAGAAGCGGAGTACACGTTCGTCACGACGGAAGTTTACTTCCAAAGTTTCGATGGTTTCCGGTTTTGCTTTGAATTCGATCAGCTGATAGAAACCAGTTGATTTCTTGTCGATAGGATAAGCTAACTTGCGCAAGCCCCAGTTTTCCTCATTCACGATTTCTGCACCCTGTTCTTTCAGGATACCTGTGAATTTTTCTACCGCTTCCTTCATCTGTGCATCAGACAAAACGGGAGTTAAAATGAAAACGGTTTCGTAATTATTCATACAATACTGTTTTAATAATGTTGTTAATATTTTTCGCGGTGCAAAAGTACTAACTTTTTCTGATACTGCAAATCTTCTTTCTTCTTTTTTTCTTTAAGTGTGCAGATTTCAGTTGGTTGTTTACCGTCTTCCTGTTTTTGTGGCATTCCTTTCTTAGAATTGCTGGAATATTTTTAGCAACTTCTTGTGGAAAATGTTAGAGATGATCAAATCATTTGCCTGGTCGAACGGTGGGTATAATACACAACGTTTTTCCTTGATGGTGCCGAGATAATTGATGTTGATGATACAAGACTGATGTATTTGGACAAATTCCGGCGAACTTTTCAGAATGTTCTCGGCTGTCGTATTTCTTCTCAAGGCAATCGGCGACTGGTTACAGGGATAGACTTCCCATAACTTACGTTCTTGATTGTATTTGAAATACCCGATGTCTTCGGTATGAAATACCTGTAAATCGTTGGTTGGCGTTGCAATAATGAAAGCCTTATGGTCTTTAGACTGACTACGCAACTGGATATATGGCGGTGCAACAGGGATTAGCTCGCTGTTGATGTCTTCCAGCGTCCGACTAATGATTGTTTCCAGTTCCAATGGATCAATTGGTTTCAACAAGTAATCGAAAGCAACTTCGCGGAACGCTTGCAACATGTATTTGTCGTGCGCGGAATATATGATGACCCGCATACTCCAATCAATTTCGTTTTTGATTTCATTGAACATGTCGATTCCGCTCATGTCGGTTAGTTCCATGTCCAGGAATAATAAATCGGGTTTGTTTTTAACGATGATTTTCTTACCCAAATGTCCGTTACGAGCCGTTCCGGCTATTTCGAGCATCTGGAAACTGTTTAGGCAAGCCACGAGATTGTCAATGGATGCCTGATCGTCGTCTATAATTACTACATTATATATTCTTTTCATTATCCGTTTAATCTGCTTGGTTTGTGAACAAAGATAAACGTTGTGTTTTTAATTTATTTCCCTTATTTGACTGAAAAGAGACTATTTGTTCCCAATTCAGGACTAATCATCCGAAAAAAGTTGTTAACCGTTTGATTTTTTATCCAGCAACTGATAGGAATAATTGTCGGGAATGACCAATTGGACTTCCGATCCGGTTTCTCCTGTTTCGGTTGTTATGTTGTGGATGGATAAATCCAGTTTCACTTTATTGTTTTCATTCAGCAGACAAATTGTTTGCGTGATGATTTTTAGTCCGAGGCCCGTATTGTCGGTATTACTCCGTGGAGCACTGAAGCCACCTCCATTGTCCTGAATCCGGATGATCGTACTTGCTTCTTCTTTCTGGATAAAGATGGAAAGTCTTTTTTCTCCTTCCTTTTGCCTCAGGCCATGCTTGATTGCATTTTCAACCGGTATTTGGATAAACATGGACGGAATAAATACTTGCCCGGTATGAACTTGTGGATCTGTATGAATCTGGAAGATGAAATCGTCAAACCGTTTTGATTCCAGGTGGACATACGTTTTGACAAAGTTCAGTTCTTCTTCCAGACTGATGTAGAGCTGCTCTGTCAAAGACAGGTTTTGCCGGAGCAGCTTGACCAATTCGGAAACTTCCTCCTTCTTGAAGCTGAGTTCGTTGTAATTGATCGAACGGTTGAGTACGTTGAAAATGAAATGAGGCGAAATACGATTCCGGATATTTTCCATTTTCAGCTCAGTTATTTTGTTCTTCTGTTGCATTGAGATCAATGCCTTTTGCTTCTTATAGTACAGGAAGAAAAAGATTGCCAGAATAATAAGAATCAGACATAAGCTGATTCCAAGATAGGAGGTAAGCTGCAGGATATGCATGTGATCCTGCTGTTGCTCAATGACGATGGCTTGTTTCATGAGCTTTGTATCTTGCCGGTAACGCATACCGATTTCAGCCACACGCATTTTTACTTGTTCATTGCGCAAAGAGTCGTCGAGCCGTATCCACTCTCCCAATACATCATAGGCATCCTTATACTGATTGGTCTGCGTATAATATTGTTCCTGATATTTCTTTCGGATCAGCATCAAACTGGGTTCTATGTTTTCTTCATTCATATTTTGAATGATGACTTTGGCTTTATCCCAGGCCTTTTGCGAGATAGCTAATGCCAGCTCTTGTGTCTGAATATACGATAACGCCGATGTCTGTTTGATGGAAAGGAAAAAGTCTCGGGCTTCTTCTAAAAAAATTTGGGCAGAATCTGGTTGGTTGTTCAGTAAGTACAATTCAGCCAGATTCGTTTTTGACAGGTTTTGTTCGAACAGGTAATCCGGACTGTCTTTTACCGTAATAAACGCCTGCTTGTGGTATTTCATAGAGTTGGGATAATCTTTGATCGTATAATAGTATAGTCCGCGATTGTTGAGATAAACAAACTTTTCGTGGATATCCATTTGTCCCAAAAAGGCTTCGGTTTGCCGATAAAACTTATCGGCAAGTTCGTAATCATGCAGTTCGGTGTAGGCATGACCCAAACCGTGATAAATAAATGAAAGGTCTTCTTGGGGTAACTTCAAAGAATCGGCATAATGCAAGGCGGTACGATAGAACTTGACACCGTTGACAAAGTCGCCTGTTCGTATATAGGTATCGGCTATATTGGTACATATATCAGGCAGGGAGCGTTGCTTGTCACTTCGTTTGCAATGCTCAAAGGCTTCCAGATAATAATGGATTGCCTGCGAGTTGTCGCTGACACGTCCGAACTTGTTGCCCAATATATTGTAATTCTCCATCAATAGCCTTTGGATTCGGACGTCAGATAGGTCTTGTTCCTGGCAATAACTGATTACTTTTTGGCCATAAAACGTCACTGAATCATATTGGGACGAAAGGAAAAAAGCTTTCGCCAGCAATGTCTCTATTTCGGCTTGCCTGGACTTATCCAGATCCTGTTGTAGGGCCTCTTTTAAAAGCTGACATGATTTTAATGGTTCTGAGAACAAATAACCATTGGCTTTTTCTTCTAAGGAATCAACAAGCGGCGTGATTTTCCCTTCTGTTTTTATTGAAGTTTTTTTCCCGCAATTCGCCAAAAAAAGTAGTGCTAAAACGGCGGCTATTATATATGTATAATATCTTCCCTTCATGGTTCTCGATGTTTTGCTCCGAATGGCGTTTCAAATAGATTACTTTAGATTTCAAATATACAGTTTTCTCTTTAAAAAAGAATGGATATGTAAAAAATGTGGTGAAAAAAGTGGATTTTTTATCCCAAATGGTTCCCGGAACACCATCCTGTGATGATGAACCGGGAATATTGTTATTGTTGTACCCAACGATTCAGATGGTTATTAGGTGTTTGCAGTACGAATTTGTAGAACTTAGACGCCGGCAGTTGTCCGCTTTTTACCTGATAACTCCGGTAGGATGCCGGTACTGTACCTAATTTGATCCATTCATCTTTGCCACCGGTCTTAAATAAGTTGTCGGTTGCGGCATAAACCGTTACTTCGGCATTTGGATTCAGGCAATCCCATGAGAGGATAATATCTTCATCATACGGAGAAGTCTTCATGTTGGCGATATCTACCGGACCGATAAACGGCATACCGTCTTGTTCCCATAACACCGGTTGCGGTACTTCAAAGCCCATAAAGCGGCAAATCGACGGAGTGATATCGGTAATGGCCAATTGTCCGTTATGGAAATGACGGTTTACCGGCTGGTTGGTCGAGATCCAAGTTGTTCTTTCCCGTTCCGATTGTCCGCCATGATCATGACCGTTTTCAGAACGTCCATGGTCGGTCGTAACAACCACCATCCATTCTTCATCAAAATTGGCTTCCCGGTACTTAACGGCTTCCCAGATTTGAGCAATCTGCTGGTCGGCTTTCAAAGTATATTCATCGAAAAACTTACCGTTACCTTCAATGTGTCCGGCATCATCCGTGTACCACAGATAAACCCAACTTAAGTCGGGCGCATCATTCTTGATACCTTGTGCGGCCTGTTTGGTAACGAATTCATCGATATCGAAGATATGCAGCTCTTTTTCCTTCTTGGGGAAACGCTTGGTATCGAGGTCATATCCGTCATATACGTAGTCAATCTTCAGGTTTCCTGTTTCAGGTTTTCCTTCTCCCAGCAAAACCGTCCGGTTATCTGTCCAACTCGAATAGATAGCTGTTTTGTAATCTTTCTTTTGCTCTTTGGCAATTCGGAAAATGGTCCAGTAATTATAATTCGGCTTCAGGTTGGAATTACCGCCCACATTATGCTTGTTCAGCCAAGTAGCCGTCAGCAAATTTGTATAACCAATAGCCGAAATCGTGGGTGTTTGTGAATAACCGCCAACTTCACCGCCTGTATAAGCTCTTTCGAACGAACCGCGGGCTGCTATCTCGTCGATAGCCGGGGTATTCAAGCGTTCAATCATATCCGCCGGAACACCGTCGATGATGATAAACACAGCTTTTCTGGTTTTAGCAAAAGCTGTTGTGGCAAAAAGCACACATAATAAAGCAAATAGCCTGATTTTCATGATAAAGTCTTTTTGTTGATGTTATAAAATGATTTAGTCTGAGCTACAAAGGTAGGGATAAAATCCGAGATTCATACCTATCCGGAAATTCCAGTCTAGGAACCTGTCAACCGAAAGATCGTTATTTAGTTATTTTTCCACAGTTGTCGAAAAGCTTTACCATATTAGTCAAAAAGCTTTAGCACATATATGGAAAAGCTTTAGCACAGCTGTCAAAAAAATTAATTTCCTATAGGATTCAGATGTCCATCCGGCGAGGAAATACTTATAGCCCACAGGTGAATAACAGGAAGTGGTTGGTTTTAGGAATAAATGCTTATCTTTGTGAAAGCAGAAATCTTTTTTATGGAAATGTAGAACAAAGAGAATGGACGTCCCTTATGATTTAAATAAGGTAAAGAAAGGAGATAAGAACGCATTCCGCTCTTTCTTCGGATATTTTTATCCCAAATTGATGGCATTGGCTTGTCGTTTTGTCGATTCGCAGGTAGCCGAAGATTTGGTACAGGATGTCTTTGCGTCGTATTGGGAGAAAAAACATCTGATAGAAGCCGACGACATTCATTCTTTCTTGTTTAAATGGCTTCAGAATTCCTGCTTGAATCATATCAAACATCAAATGGTTGTGCAAGATTACGAAGAGCGGGTACGCATTGCCGAAGCCCGTTTGGAAGCAATGGGGAAATCTGAAGAACAGAGTGAGGTGTTGAAACATATCCTTAGTCAGGATTTGAGAGAGTTGGTTGAAAAGTCTATTTCCAAATTGCCTCCCAAATGTGCAGAAGCTTTCCGCCTTTATTATTTTGCTGATTTGAGCCGAAAGGAAATAGGGGAACGGTTGGAAGTTTCCAATCGGACAGTAGAAGGATACATCCGTCAGGCTTTACTTGTATTACGGGATGAATTACGCCCGATCTTCTTCTTGATTTTTATGTTATAGGATATAAAAGCGAAAAAAACAGACTTTTTGTTGCGTAGTTTTTCCCTTTTGAATTGTCGTCTATACAAACAAACCCAAAAAGGAAGATGATGAACGAAGAGATATTGATCAAGTTTCTCGAACAATCCTGTTCGCCGCAGGAGTTGAAAGAGGTAGATGAATGGATTCAGGCAAGTCCCGAAAACCGGAATCAGCTCTTTGAACTCGAACGGGTGTGGAGTTTGAAGAACGAGTTGTATTATGCGCAGCCCCAGCGTATAGACAAGGCCTATCGTGCTTTTGAAAAGAAGCATTTTAAGAATCATTCTTCGTATTATCTGACATTCTTGAAGTATGCCGCTGTATTATTCTTAGGTATATTCGTGGGTATTCGTTCGTATATAGTTTTCCATGAACAAGAAATAACGGAATATGTAAATCAAATCGAAGTACCGATCGGCGAAAGGGCCAGTCTGCGTTTGTCGGACGGAACGCTGGTCTGGCTGAATTCGGGAAGCCGTTTGGAATATCCAACCCATTTCGCAACCGATAATCGCCAGGTTCGTTTGGAAGGAGAAGCCTATTTTGAAGTGCAACGGGACGAATCGCTCCCATTTATCGTACAGACCAATACCGTGGATGTAAAGGTACTGGGTACGAAATTCAATGTCTCTTCGTATGCAAAGGAAGAAACAAAAGTAACCTTGAAGGAAGGAAAAGTGCAAGTGGACTGTGACGCCGGAAAAGAATCCTATATCTTGCATCCCAACGAACAAATCGTTTATTCGGAAGGAAAAGGAGCAGAGTTACTGCAAGTCGATGCCAACCGTATTTCTTCCTGGACAACCGGAGACCTGAGTTTCGTAAACGAACCCTTGGAACATATCGTAAAAGTACTGGAACGACGGTTTAATGTACAGATTGTGATTGAGGATCCTCGATTAGCTAGTAAGGAGTTTACCTGTACGGTGAAACATGTTACGTCAGTAGATCAGGTATTATCGTTGTTGCAGAAGACGCAAGATTTGACATGTAAGAAAGACAAAAATCAAGTTTATATAATCCATTAAATTCAAATGCCTATGGGGAAGGATAAGAAAAGAGAGAATAGCTGATAACTTGTATTATTTAAAGAGAATGTATAGTTCTTAGATCTATTTACCAATTTAATATTTTACTTATGGACATAAAAAGAATACAAAGGCCACAAGCAGGAAAGACGGCCGGTCTAAAAAAGGTACTTACAGTATCAGGGTGTATGTTTCTTTTGTTAACTTGGGAAAACACACCTGTTTGGGCAAACAACACAGATAGTTATTCACAGTTGGCTATGTTCACTTTTGATTTAAGGGAAGCAACTGTGCAGGATGTGTTGATGGAGATAGAAAATCAGAGTGATTTTTATTTTACGTATAGTAGTTCTCAGATAAAAACAGACAGACTTGTTTCGATCAATATCAAGAATAGGAAAATTACGGATGTATTGGATGAACTGTTTGCCGGTCAGAATATTGGTTATACCATTGAAGATAGGCATATTGTGTTATTCTCTACAACTGGGAAAAAAACGCTGAAGGTTGAGTCTGTTCAACAAAAAACAAAACAAATAAAAGGAACCGTTCGGGATGCAGCCGGTGAACCGGTTATCGGAGCCAATGTGGTTGATTTGACATCACCATCAAATGGAACCATTACGGATATGGATGGTAATTTTACATTAAATGTTTCAGAAGATGCGAAATTACAGATCTCTTATATTGGTTTTGATTCGAAAGTGGTTTCTGTAAAGGGTCAGGATGCTTTGCAGATTGTGTTGGCAGAAGACTCCAAGGCTTTGGAAGAAGTTGTAGTAGTAGGTTATGGTACGCAAAAGAAAGTAAACTTGACAGGTTCGGTTGCTTCTGTCAATTCGGATGAAATCAAAGACCGTGTACAGAATGATGTCTTGAGTTCTATACAGGGAACGGTTCCTGGAGTAACAGTTGTTTCTCGTCCGGGAAAAGATGCTTCAATTAATTTCCGCGGTCGTGGTAACTTGGGAACTTCCGAACCGCTTTATGTAATTGATGGTGCTATTGCAGATGCAACCTTCTTTTCTAATTTGGATCCGAACAGTATCGAAAGTATTTCATTCCTGAAAGATGCCGCGTCGTCGGCTATCTATGGATCTCGTGCCGCTTATGGTGTTGTATTGGTGACGACAAAGCAAGGAAAAGAAGGCCGGATGGATGTTTCGTACAGCGGTATGGTGGGTATGAAGGCTCCAACCTATAAACCGGATCTGGTAAATTCTTGGGAATATGCCGAACTATACAATGAAGCTCTTTATAATACGAATCCTGCAGCAGGTAAAAAACAAGGATTTACAGACGAGCAGATTGAATTATTCAGAAACGGTTCACAACCAGATTTGTATCCGAATACCAATTGGGTGGATCTATTGTTTGATGATTGGGCTGTCACGACCAAACATTCATTGAACTTCTCTGGAGGAACCAAGAAACTTCGTTATTTTGCAGGTTTGGGTTATATATATGACACGGAGAATGTACGAAATCGGGATACCCGAAGATATAATTTGAATTTGAATGTTTCATCGGATGTAACAGACTGGTTGACATTCAGAGGTGGAGTGAAGTATATTCAGCGCAATAAAGATATTGACGGTGGAACACCTTCATTTGATAATATGCTGATTGTACCAAGTACATTTGTGGCGCAACAATCCAATGGAGATTGGGGTTCTGTTGAATCAGGCCACGAAGCGAGTGGAACATTTGCCGGTGGAAACCCGTTGCGTGCCTACAGTACAAACGACTGGACAAAGAACCAGGTGGAAAATACCATGTATGAACTGGCGTTTGATTTGAAGCCGGTCAAAGGGCTTGTGATAACCGGACAAGCTACCTATAAGTCTTATTCTTATAAGAATAAATATTATAATAGTTTGAAGGACGATGTTCCAAGTTTCCTGAATCCGGGTACTGTGATTGGTGGTACGGGAAATACCATTAACTCAATGGAAGTAAATTGGCAGAGTAATAATTTCCTGACTTATACCGGAACGGCCAATTATAGCTGGACGAAGGGAATTCATTCTTTCTCTGTTTTGGCCGGTGTTTCTTACGAACATTATAAGGCAGAAACCTTGATGGCATCCAGACAGGATTTCCCGGCTGATTCGTTTGAGGATATGTCGGCTGGTGCAACTTCTGGATCCCTGTACAAGAATGATTCCAGTATGCAGGAATACAAGATGTTTTCTTATTTCGGCCGTGTGAATTATACGTTGATGGATCGGTATATGTTTGAAGCGAATTTCAGAGGTGATGCTTCTTCCCGTTTCCATGCTGATAACCGTTGGGGTTATTTCCCTTCTTTCTCTGCCGGATGGAGAATCAGTGAAGAAGCTTTCATGGAAAATACACGGGATGTAATAGACAATTTGAAGTTGAGAGCTTCGTATGGTACGTTGGGTAATATCAATAACGTAGGAAATTATGATTATTTCCAGAATTATGGAGGTCGGAAAGTTTGGGGAACGGATGCTTATTATTCATTCAGCGACTCTCCGGCTAAAGTCATCGAAGAAACAAAACCAGCTAATCCAACCCTGACTTGGGAAAAAGTAGCATTGGCAGATATTGGTTTGGACTTTGATTTATGGAATGGAAAACTGAGTGGTACTGCTGATTATTACGTTAAAAATACAAGTAATATTCTATTGCCTTACAATGTACCATTGGAAACAGGTATTTCTACAGCTCCTTCCCAGAATATTGCCAAGGTACGTAATAAAGGATTTGAATTGGCACTGACACATCGTAATACGATTAATAAGTTCTCGTATGTGATAGGGGCTAATATAGCAACTAATACGAATAGAATTACAGATATGGCTACTTCAGATAATAAAATAGATAATGTTAGTGGTCATGGTGTTGCCAAGTATATATCAAAAGTGGGAGAATCAGTGGGATCATTCTATGGATTCAAGAGCGACGGCTTGTATACGCAAGAAGAAATTGATGCCGGACATTATTATACTTATGGTGGTGTTACACCGAATGCTGGTGATACCAAATTTGTCCCTCAGCGAGATTTAAAGTGGGGTGAAGAGATTACAGACGATGATAGAACCATTATCGGATGTGAAGTACCTGACTTTACGTATGGAATCAATTTGTCGATGAATTATGCGAATTTTGAATTCTCCATTTTCGGCCAGGGGGTAAGTGGGGCAGATGTGGCTTTTGAAGTATATCAAGTGCATCCGTTCTTCCACGGACAGGATAATCCGAGAGCCTATCATTTAGGACGTTGGACAGAAGAAAATCCAAATCCGAATGCCATTTATCCACGTATCTATACGGCAAGTAGCCCTCATACAACCTATAACCGGGCGTTTAATGAATATCATCTGTTTGATGCAGATTATTTCCGTATCAAGACTTTATCGTTTGGGTATAATGTACCGAAAAATGTAGTTACTCGTTTGGGCTTGTCTTCGTTGAAGGTGTATATTACAGGTGAAAATCTGTTTACCATCCGAGCAGATCATAAGATGAAAGACTTTGATCCGGAAGCGACAAGCAGTACAATTCAGGCATTAGGAACCAAGTCATTGGCGTTTGGTGTGAATGTTTCATTTTAATTAGTAAGGAGTATTGTTTATGAAGATGCAAGCAAAAAAAATAATCATGTTATGCGCTTTGGCAGGAGCGTTTTCATCATGCGATATGGATGTGGTTCCACCAGCCGAGATTTCTGCCGAGAATTTCTGGAAAACAGAGAAAGATGCCTGGTATGCCTTGAATGGCTGTTACCAATCTATGCCCGCTTTGGATATCTGGGATGAAATGTGTACAGATAATGCCCATAGCCATAAACCTTGGGAAGGGAATATGGAAATGGTACAACAGAACGGTATTAATACGGCTTCTCCTTATGGTGATTATGACTTTAGTGCTATCCGTACAGCCAATACCTTTATATCGAGGGTTGAAACCTGTGATATGAGTGAAGAGCTGAAAGAACGTATGAAGGCGGAAGCTCGCTTTTTCCGGGCATTTTCTTATCTGGAACTGACTCAATATTTCGGCAAGGTTGCTATTGTAACGGAAGAGTTGCCGTATGATGCCCCCAATGTTCCAAGAAATTCATTGGAAGAAGTGAGAAGCTTTATTTTGGATGAATTGGCTCAGGTGGCAGAAATTCTACCGGAAAGTTATAATGGTAGTTTCCTGTATGAATCAGGACGTGTGACTAAATATGCCGCTTTGGCTTTACGGGCAAGAGCAGCCTTGTATTTTGGAAACTATGCAGAAGCCGAGAAGTCTGCGAAAGCTGTTATGGACAGTGGTAAATACTCATTGTTCAAACTGGCATCATTAAGTGCGGCTCAGGAACAGGAAGCCAAGGAAATGGATTTATATATTGATTTTGAATCATTGGGAATTGATAAGGATAAATTCATCAAAGGTATGTTCAGTTATGAGTCTTTATGGCAAGGTGCCAATGCAACTCCGGCTAATCCAGAATATGTATTGACGCATGAGTATATGGAAGATCCGTATGCTTATGATGATAGCCGTTATACTTATTTCTTGCCTTTGTCAATGTCTATTCATCATGGATACTCGTCTTTCGAACCGATGCAGGATTTGGTAGATGCATATTGGAGTATTGACGGAAAAACGATTCCTGATAAAATTCCAGTAGAAACGCGTAAGGCTAATTACGAGAAAATATGGAATTTTGCAAAAGGATTGAGCGCAGAAGAATATAAGGCTTTTGCTACAAGTCCGGATTTGATGACGTATGATTACATGAAAGAATTCAAGAATCGGGATAGCCGTTTGTATGTAACATTGTTATTCCCGTTCAAAGGATGGCATGAGACTGCTGCTGGCGAACTTTATTATAAGTGGGATCCGGATGTAGTTAATAAAAACGGTAATGAATCATGGACAGGATTCAGTTATAGAAAGATGGTTGCTTGGAATCCGTATAATTATAGTTTATATGGTTCGGCAGATGACTATCCGACTATACGTTATGCAGAAGTTCTTTTGACATATGCCGAAGCCCATTTAATGACAACTGGTTATGATAATCAAGTACGGGCTGCTTTGAATCAGTTGCGTGATCGTTGTGGTATGCCTGATGTTCCTGAATTTTTGGGTAAGCAAGAAGCAATTAATTTCTTGCGGAATGAACGTCGTATCGAGTTGGCAGTAGAAGGCCATCGTTTTGATGATGTTCGTCGTTATGGAAGCGATTATTGCAAAGAATATCTGAATGGGCCTTCTACAGCACCAGATGGTTCTGTTGTAGTAAATAAGACATGGAATGACCGGTTGTTGTTGATGCCGATACCGACAACGGCAATTGATGTGAATCCTTTGTTGAAGGATGATCAGAATCCAGGTTATTAATTGAGATTATTATAGAGAGTGCCCGGATATCTTCGGGCACTTGAATTGTTGATATGTTTGATATTTACAAATTAGTGTGAGCATGAATAAATATGTGTGCGTGTGTATAGGAGCATTGAGCTGCCTGTTGGCCTGTTCGCCGAAACCGGCAGCACTGGATGGTGATAGCCAATATTTGCCATTTGCTCCGGATGGAATTTCTTTTGTAGTGGCTGATTCGATGTGGAAAGCTGATATGCAGGGAAATCATCGGGCTGTAGTGGAAGTAACAGGTGCTAAAGAACAGAAGGCGGTACAGGTATATTTGCCTTGGAGAAGACCGGACTTGCGACCGGAAACGAAGAAGGTCGTGGTGGTGGATGCTCAATCGGGTTCGGAAGTAAAGAACGTAAGCGTGTCTGACTTTTCAGCAGAGTCGGCAACAGTAACTTTCGAACCGGTTTCGGGAGATGGAATCTATTATGTGTATTACCTGCCATATAAATATCGGAAAGGATGGAATGATGCACGTTATGGCAAACCCTGGAACGATTATCTGCCTCCGGTTTATGAAACGGACGAAGCTTGGAAATCAGGTTTGACCGCGGCAGTTCCGAAGGCAAAAGTGTTGCGCTTTGAAAGTCGTTCGCGATTTGATGCCTTTACGCCGATGGGTTTGGCGGCTACAGTACGGGAAATGGATAGTCTGAAACAGGTCTATCCAATGAATCCGGTACTTTTCCCCGAAGATAGGGCGTTCCCGATCCGTCTGGCCAATGAGTTGCCAGTACGTTGGGTAAAGAATGGATCTTCAGCCGGTTTCGAAGGTGTGGCTTTGCGGAATGAATATTATACTTGGCAGATTGGTGTCTGGGCCGCTCATGATACTGTGAAAAAGGTACATCTTGAGTTTTCGGATCTGACCAATGGCTCGTCTGTGATCCCGAAAGAGAATATGACATGCTTTAATCAGGAAGGCATTAACTGGGACGGCAAACCAATTACTTTTACGGTGAATGTTCCGAAAGGAAAAGTACAGGCATTGTGGTGTGGAGTACAAATTCCGGAGGATGCAAAGACTGGCGTTTATAAAGGGAATGTAACTCTTACTTGTGAACAAGAGGAATCTCAGACAATTCCAGTAGAAATCCGGGTAGAAAAGGATGTCCTGGCAGATAAAGGTGATAATGATCTATGGCGTTATGCCCGGTTGAGATGGCTGAATTCGACAATCGGAGAGGATAATAATCCGGTGAAACCTTATACAGCTATGCAGCTGGATGGGAAGACTGTGACAGCAACGGATAAGACGTTGCTTGTGGGTGATAACGGACTTCCGGCTTCTATTCAGATCAATGAAAAGGAAGTCTTGGCTTCGCCTTTCCGTTTTGTTGTTGTGACCAACAAAGGTGCTATTCCTTTTGAGGCGAATAATGTTTCCCTGAAGAAGGATGCCGATGGTCTGGTCTCATGGACAGCATCTTCTACACAGGATGGTATTCGTTTTGAGAACCAGGCTTCGATGGAATATGATGGTTATGTACATTATGACCTGAAAGTTTCATCAGACCAGACTGTAGTTGTAAAAGATATCCGGCTGGAAACGAACTATACACCGTATGCTTCGGAATATTTTATGGGAACAGGATTCAGTGGAGGTACTCGTCCAGTGTCTTATAAATGGGATTGGAAAGGTCCGTGGGACAGCTACTGGATGGGAAATGCCAAAGCTGGATTGCATGTTGAGTATCGCGGAGGAAGTTATCACGGTCCGTTACTGAATGACTATAAACCGGCTCCGCCAAGAGCCTGGGCGAATAATGGTAAGGGTACCATTCAGGTATCAGGATCGAAAGGAGGGCAGTCACTTGTTGTGGCAAGTACAGGCGTGGATACGTTGTCTGCCGAACCTCGCAGTTACGAATTTGACTTGTTGATCACTCCGCTGAAGCCGGTGAATTCAGCGAAACATTTCTCTGAACGTTATTATCACGCACCTCATACCGGTTTTGACAAAGCCGCTGAAGAAGGAGCCAATATTGTGAATATTCATCATGCGCAGAAATTGAATCCGGTTATCAATTATCCGTTTATCGTACAGGATTCACTGAAAGCCTTTATTAAGCATGAACATGAATTTGGACGAAAGGTCAAATTGTATTATACCATTCGGGAGCTGACTAATTATACGACTGAAATTTATGCACTGAAGAGTCTGAATCATGAGATATTGGCAGAAGGTGTTGGGTACGGATTACCTTGGCATTGCGAACATCTGATTGACGATTATCGTCCGGCTTGGTACACTGAGTTACCGAATGAAACATCCGATGCTGCGTTGGTATTGTCTGGTTTCTCTCGTTGGATCAATTATTACCTGGAAGGCCTGCGTTGGATGTTCGAGAATTATGACTTGGATGGTATCTACATGGATGATGTGTCGTTCGACCGTCCGGTGATGAAGCGGATGCGGAAGATCATGGAACAGTATCATCCGGGAGCGCTGATCGATTTGCATTCCAATACGTGGTACTCCGTTGGCCCGGCCAATCAGTACTCCGGTTTCTTCCCTTACGTAGATCGTTTATGGTTTGGCGAAAGCTTCCGTTATAACGAGATGCGTCCGGATGAATGGTTTGTTACCTTCTCAGGTATTCCGTTCGGACAGATGAGCGAAATGTTGCAGGATGGTGGTAATCGTTTCCTGGGAATGGTGTATGGCACAACAGCTCGTCATTCATATGGTAAGTATTCACCAGCTCCAGTCTGGGCGTTGTGGAAATCGTTCGGCATAGAAGAGGCGAAGATGCTCGGATACTGGGATGAGGCTTGTCCTGTACGGACTTCTGATCCTGAAGTGAAGGCTACAGCTTATGTAAAACCTGATCAGGTGTTGATTTCCATTGGTAATTTCAATGCGAAAGACAAATCCGTTAAATTGACATTCGACTGGAAGGCTTTAGGATTTGATCCGGCACAAGTGACACTCGAAGCTCCTCAGGTAACCGATTTTCAGGATGCCCGTTCTTTCCGTTTGGATGAATCTATTCCGGTGAAGGCGAAAGAAGGCTGGTTACTTATCCTGAAGAAGAAATAAAAGAGGATAGAAATTGATCTGTAAATGATAAGTATCGGCAGGTTTGTGTAATTCTACTACAAGCCTGCCGATTTTATAATGTGACATTCCGTGTAAAATAAATTTCTCATATTCTTTCTCTGAAGATATAAATCACATAAGAATCTTGCATTTATACTAAAACCTTGTTACATTTGTCAAAATGTGTTTGCAAGACACTTCTTAAATCCAAATAATATGAGATCCATGAAAAGATTCGTAATTACTGTTTTGGCAGGATGCCTGATTGGAAACAGCCTATTGGCTCAGAAAGAGCAGCTGACACATGGGTATCCAATTGATCCTGTACCCTTTACTTCCGTGAAAGTTTCTGATTCCTTTTGGGGACAACGTTTGAAAGCCAGTCGTGAAGTGACTATTCCATTGGCCTTTAGTAAGTGTGAGGAAACGGGGCGTTACCGTAACTTCGAGTTGGCGGCACATCCGAGTGATACGACGAAAGTGACGGGCTATTCGTTTGATGATACCGATGTGTATAAAACGATCGAAGGAGCCAGTTATTTGTTACAGACTTATCCTGATAAGCAACTGGCACATTATATGGACAGTGTATTAGATATTGTGGCGGCTGCGCAGGAACCTGATGGTTATCTGTATACAGCCCGTACGATGAATCCGAAGCATCCGCATGAATGGGCTGGTAGCAAGCGTTGGGAAAAGGTGGAAGAATTAAGTCACGAGTTTTATAATCTAGGACACATGGTAGAAGGAGCCATCGCGCATTATCAGGCTACGGGCAGTAGGAAATTCCTGGATATCGCCATCCGCTATGCTGATTGTGTGTGCCGTGAAATAGGAGATGGAGAAGGACAAGTCGTGCGTGTTCCCGGACATCAGATAGCCGAAATGGCATTGGCTAAGTTATATCTGGTAACCGGTGATCAGAAATACCTCGATCAGGCCAAATTCTTTCTGGATAAGCGCGGTTATACTTCCAGAAAAGACGAATACAGTCAGGCCCACAAACCGGTTATCGAACAGGATGAGGCGGTTGGACATGCTGTCCGGGCGGCTTATATGTATGCCGGCATGGCCGATGTGGCGGCGTTGACGGGCGATACCTCATATGTACATGCGATTGATCGGATCTGGAATAACATTGTTTCGAAGAAACTCTATATTACGGGTGGTATTGGCGCGACCAATCAGGGAGAAGCCTTTGGTAAGAATTATGAATTACCCAATATGTCGGCTTACTGTGAGACTTGTGCTGCGATTGGTAATGTATATGTCAACTATCGGTTGTTCCTCTTGTATGGAGATGCCAAATATTATGATGTGTTGGAACGAACTTTGTATAATGGCCTGATTTCGGGTGTCTCGCTCGACGGTGGCGGATTCTTCTATCCTAATCCGCTGGAATCAATGGGCCAGCATCAGCGGCAGCCTTGGTTCGGTTGTGCATGCTGTCCGTCTAATATCTGCCGCTTCATTCCTTCATTGCCGGGTTATGTGTATGCGGTGAAGCATGATCAGGTTTATGTAAATCTGTTTATGGGTAACGAAGCCGAACTGAAAGTAGGAGGGAAGAAGGTCATTCTGCATCAGGAAACCCGTTATCCGTGGGACGGCCATGTGACACTGACGGTAGATAAGAACTCTGCCGGAGTGTTTGCGATGAAGATTCGTATTCCGGGTTGGGTGAGAAATCAGGTCGTACCAAGTGATTTGTATACTTATTCCGACGGGAAACGCCCGGGTTATTCGGTCAAAGTAAATGGAGAAGAAGTCACTTCTGCCTTGGAACAAGGCTATTTTACCATCGAGCGGAAATGGAAGAAAGGTGACCGCATAGAACTTCAGCTGGATATGGAAGTCCGTACCGTTAAGGCAAACGGGAAAGTGGAAGCTGATCGTGGTCGTGTGGCTGTTGAGCGCGGACCAATTGTCTATTGTGCGGAATGGCCTGACAACGACTTTAACGTCTTGAGCCTGCTGATGAATCAACATCCACAGTTTGAAGTCGTGGAGAAACCGGATTTATTGTATGGTTTGAATCAGATTAAAACATCGGTACAGACCTTGGAATATGATGAGCAAGGACGTTTGCTTGCCAAAGACCGGCAGTTAACACTGATACCGTATTATGCCTGGGCTCATCGTGGACCAGGAAACATGGCGGTTTGGTTGCCTTCCGAAGTCAGGGCAACGCGTCCGGTAGCTATTCCTACCTTGGCCTCCAAGAGTCAAGTTTCAGCATCACATCCGGCTAAGTCTCTGACTTCTATTACAGATGGATTGGTGCCGGCTGATGAAAATGACCGTACCATCCCGTATTATCATTGGTGGCCGAAAGAAGGTACGACCGAATGGATTGTTTATGAATTTCCTGAAAAGACAGAAGTCTCCAGTTCAACAGTTTATTGGTATGACGATGCTCCTTGGGGAGGTTGTCGTTTGCCTCGTTCGTGGAAGATTTATTACAAGAATGAAGCGGGTGAGTGGACGACTGTTCCAGAAGCTGATGTGTATCCCATTTCTAAGGGAAATCCGAATACAGTTCATTTCGCTCCTGTGAAAACTTCAGCTGTCAAGTTGGAAGTTGTTTTATCGGAAAAGAACGCTGCCGGGTTGTATGAATGGGAGATTCAGTGATAGGGAGATGCATGGAACGGATAGTTTGTTGATTCCAAACTATAAAATACGATTTCCGGTATCGAAGAATCAATAAATTTCGTACTTTTGTCGATTCGTAGAGACAGAGGTTTGATGGCCAGTCAGATTGCCTTTTGAAAGGCGTGCAACGAAAGACTGGCCTTCTGTTTGTAGATATTGACCTCTTGAATGAGTATGAATTAATAAACAAAATAAAAACAATGGAATTAGCAAGTAAGTATAACCCCGCTGATGTGGAGGGAAAATGGTACCAGTATTGGCTGGACAACAAGCTTTTCAGTTCTAAACCCGACGGTCGTGAACCTTATACCGTCGTTATTCCGCCCCCCAATGTGACGGGCGTGCTCCACATGGGTCACATGCTTAACAATACTATTCAGGATATTTTGGTACGTCGTGCCCGCATGATGGGTAAGAATGCCTGCTGGGTTCCGGGAACGGACCATGCTTCTATTGCAACCGAAGCCAAGGTGGTAAATAAACTGGCACAACAAGGTATCAAGAAAACGGATCTGACGCGTGAGGAATTCTTGAAACATGCTTGGGCCTGGACAGAAGAACACGGAGGCATTATCTTGAAGCAATTACGTAAGTTGGGTGCTTCCTGCGATTGGGATCGTACGGCGTTTACCATGGATGAGGAACGAAGCAAGAGCGTCATCAAAGTCTTTGTTGATTTATATAACAAGGGTTTGATTTATCGGGGAGTTCGAATGGTGAATTGGGATCCGAAAGCCTTGACCGCCTTGAGTGATGAGGAAGTTATCTATAAAGAGGAACATAGCAAGTTGTATTACCTGCGTTATAAGGTAGAAGGTGATCCGGAAGGACGTTATGCAGTCGTGGCTACGACTCGTCCGGAAACGATTATGGGTGATACAGCCATGTGTATCAATCCGAACGACCCGAAGAATCAGTGGTTGAAGGGAAAGAAAGTGATCGTTCCGTTGGTAAATCGGGTAATTCCGGTTATTGAAGACGATTATGTAGATATCGAATTTGGTACAGGTTGTTTGAAAGTGACTCCGGCACATGATGTGAACGACTATATGCTGGGTGAAAAATATAATTTGCCAAGCATTGATATCTTTAACGATAATGGAACATTAAGCGAAGCTGCCGGTATGTATGTTGGTATGGATCGTTTCGATGTTCGTGAACAGATAGAGAAAGATCTGGCTGCTGCTGATTTATTGGAAAAGGTAGAGGCTTATACCAATAAAGTTGGTTTCTCTGAACGTACCAATGTGGCTATCGAACCGAAGTTGTCTATGCAATGGTTCCTGAAGATGCAGCATTTTGCTGATATGGCTTTACCTCCGGTAATGAATGATGAGCTGAAATTCTATCCTCCGAAATATAAGAATACGTATCGTAACTGGTTGGAGAATATCAAAGACTGGTGTATTAGCCGTCAGTTGTGGTGGGGACATCGGATTCCGGCTTACTTCTTGCCCGAAGGTGGTTATGTAGTGGCTGAAACACCTGAAGAAGCTTTGAAACTTGCACAGGAAAAGACCGGAAATACTTCTTTGAAGTTGGAAGATCTGCGTCAGGATGAAGATTGTCTGGATACATGGTTCTCTTCTTGGTTGTGGCCGATTTCATTGTTTGATGGCATCAACAATCCTGGAAATGAAGAGATCAAGTATTATTATCCGACTTCCGACCTGGTAACCGGACCGGATATTATCTTCTTCTGGGTAGCTCGTATGATCATGGCTGGTTATGAATATATGGGCGATATGCCTTTCAAGAATGTTTATTTCACCGGTATTGTGCGCGATAAGATTGGCCGAAAGATGTCTAAGTCGTTGGGTAACTCACCGGATCCGTTGGAACTGATCGAGAAGTATGGTGCCGACGGTGTTCGCATGGGTATGATGTTGTCTGCTCCGGCAGGAAATGACATTCTGTTTGATGATGCTTTGTGTGAACAAGGACGTAACTTCAATAATAAGATCTGGAATGCCTTCCGTCTGGTTAAAGGCTGGAATGTGGCTGAAATCGAGCAACCGGAATATGCGAAATTAGCTATTGCCTGGTTTGATGCCATGTTATCAAAGACTGCTGCTGAAGTTAATGATCTGTTCAGTAAATATCGTTTGAGCGAAGCCTTGATGGCCGTTTACAAATTGTTCTGGGATGAATTCTCTAGCTGGTATCTGGAAATGATCAAGCCGGTTTACGGTCAACCGATTGATAAGGTTACCTACGAAAAGACATTAGGTTTCTTTGATACTTTGTTGAAGTTGCTTCATCCGTTCATGCCGTTTATCACGGAAGAATTATGGCAGCATATTTATGAACGTAAGGATGGAGAAAGCATCATGGTTCAGACATTGAAGGTCGCAGAAAACTATGATGAGGCAATTATCGCCAAGTTCGAAGTTGTTAAGGAAGTAATCGGTGGTATCCGTACAATTCGTTTGCAGAAGAACATTGCCCAGAAAGAGGCATTAAGTCTGGAAGTCGTTGGTGAAAATCCGGTAGCCGCATTTGATTCAGTGATTGCAAAACTGTGTAACTTGTCTGCTATTGCAACAGTAAGTAATAAAGCCGACGGTGCTGCTGCCTTCATGGTGGGAACGACAGAATATGCGGTACCATTAGGAAACCTGATCAATGTGGAAGAAGAGCTGAAGAAACTGGAAGCCGACTTGAAATATCAGGAAGGATTCTTGCAGAGTGTGATGAAGAAACTTAGTAATGAAAAGTTCGTCAGCAAAGCTCCGGCTCAGGTGATTGAAATGGAACGTAAGAAACAAGCTGATGCTGAAACAAAGATTGCTGCTTTGAAAGAAAGTATCGCTGCGTTGAAGAAATAATACGTAGTCAATAGAATACAGAAAGGCTGCCAGTTGCCCGGATTCCGGTGTAGCTGGCAGCCTTTTTTATTGTCCTTTGTTTCTCCAAAAAGAGGGAACCTGCTGGCAGTTCCCTCAAAAACTATTATTCTTACGGTTCATAAACACCATCGTACGGATTTTGGTCTCCATTTGGCCATACGGCATCCGTCATCGATTCGTTGTTCAATAATTCTGTATTCGGAATCTGATAGATCAGTCTCCAAGAACGAGCTGGGAACGGTGTTGCTCCTCCCCAGTCTACGTGGTTCCCTGTACGTTCCAAAGGTAGTTCATTACGGATGATATCGAAGAGAGCAAAGCCTTCGCCATAAAGTTCCTTGCGACGTTCAATCCAGATAGCCTTTACTAGTTCTTCGCCGGAAGCCTCTGTACGGACAGCTCCACGCATATCTTGTAATTGCCATAATAAATCCTTAGCTTCTGATTCTTTACCTTGACGGGCACAAGCTTCAGCTGCATTCAATAACATTTCGTCAGAACGCATCACAACCATTGAACCACGGCAGTCTTCTGTATCACGGAATTTCATAGAAATCCAGAACTTACGGCTGGTTCCTGCTGGATCATCCCAATATTGCATCTGTTGATAGCGAATGTCACTTTCATCAAACAGTTTTACGAAGTCATCTGCCAAGATGAAGCAGGCAAATGTCCAGCAAGAACGAGTTCCGTTGTACCACATAGCGAAAGGTGAGTAGTCGCCCATATTCTGTTCTTCGGTTTGTTTGATACTCCAAATCCATGAAGGGGTTGAATCATCATTGAATCCGGATGTATAATCGTCGTTGGTTGTCAGCGGATATTTAGCTAATACCTTACGGGCATATTCTTCAGATTTAGACCACTCGCGCATTACCTGATAAACTTCCGAAAGAATACCTTGTACGACAGTTTGATCAATTACGTTCGGGAAACTAGAGCTGCGTACAAAACCTTCCAACATCGGTTCGGCCGTGGTCAGGTCTGAAAGAAGCTGCTGATAAGTTTCTTCTAGTGTACCACGCGGTGCCCCCGGAGTATCAACATCCGAAGGCTCGGTATAGATTGGCATACCCGGCATATTCTTGGCTATTGGATAAGTCTGTTGGAACCATCTACTTAGTCCGAAGTATGCCCAACCTCGTATGGCAAGCGCCTGACCTTTGATATACTGCTTTTCGGTTGCGTCGCCTTCGCAATCATCTACGTAGGCAATGATAGAATTGGCATTGTTGATCAATCGATAATAGAAAGTCCATATCTGGCCTGATCGGAAGATATCACCACGGGTTTCTCCCCAATAGTTATATGTAAAATTATACCATCCGCCTCCATTACTCATGACATCTTCTCCAGAAAGATCTGATATCATTTGGTAAGAAGGAATACCCCAGTCGTCCTGACGGTTTGCACCACCGCCGCCATAGCATTTCATTTGGTAATAGCATCCGTTCAAGGCAGCCTGTGCGCCACTTACGGTCGTAAATACTTCGCTGTCTGCAACGTCGGTAGATGGGTTGGTCTCAAGAAAATCACTACACGATGTTGTTCCACCAATAAGCAGACCTGACATCGCACAAGTTGTCAATATGTATTTAATTGATTTCATAATCTTATTAGTTGTCATTGTTAAAATTGTTGTTGAACATACGTTACTATTTCATTATAAGTTAAGCTGTAGACCGAACGAAATAGATTTCGTGGTCGGGAAACGGTTAGCTGTAATACCGTCTATACTTTGTTCCGGATCGGTACCACGGCGTGCGGCATTACCCCAAGTTGCCAGGTTATCACCTTGTACGTAAAGGCGTAAAGAATTAACTTGGAATTTTTTTGTCCATTCGCGAGGCAATGTATAACCCAATGTTACGTTGCGGAGACGGGCAAACGAGTTATTGAAAAGGAACTTCGATGTATAAGATCCCATATAACTGCCATAAACTGTTGAGATTCTAGGAAACTTAGCTTCTGTATTCTCCGGAGTCCAAGCTTCCAGCATATCCGGGTGCATGCTATATCCAGTACGGTATGACATGGCTGAAGCATAATCGGAATCATACAGCTTACCTCCTAAGCTATAGTAAATCATGAATGAGAGATCGATACCTTTCCAAGAAAGGTTGTTTGTGATACCTCCGAAGAATTTAGGAATAGCGTCGCCTAAGTATTTCTTCTGGTCATCACTATTCACTGCATTATAATCTTCCGTCTTGATACGTTCTTTTACTACTTTATTGCCATTTTCATCGGTTTCATATACATTATACCAATACTGGTCATTACCGGTTTCCGGATTTACTCCTGCATATTCGGCACCCCAGAAGTTGTATCGAGATTCACCTTCGCGCCATTTGAAGTAACCTGAATTTATTTCGTCTTGCGGTAGTTTAGTAATACGGTTTTTATAATGTGAACCATTCAAATTCAAATTCCACTTAAACTCTTCGTGATTGATGGCTGCAATATCCAAGTTGAATTCAACACCTGTATTCTTGACATCACCAATGTTTCGGTCAATGCTTCCAAATCCGGTTGATGGAGCTTTCGGAGTATAGAACAACAAGTCTTTGGATTTACGGTTGAACCATTCGAAGCTACCGTTGATACGGTTGAACAGCGCGAAATCAACACCCACGTTAGTTTGAAGGTTAGTTTCCCATTTTAGTGTCGGGTTCGCTAAACGGCTGATCATTACACCTGCATCATTATAGTTGTTCATGCCTGTTGCATACAGCCCTTGGTATGCATAATAAGTACCTAAGTTATCATTTCCAACAGCTCCATAGCTAGCTTTTAGTTTCAAGTTGTCCAACCAGTCTTTGGTACTTTCCATAAACGCTTCATTGGACAGACGCCAAGATGCACCGAGCGACCAGAATTTACCCCAACGACTGTCTGGATGGAAACGAGATGATCCATCCGTACGGAAGCTGGCAGAAAGGTAATATCGGTCGTTGTAATCATATTCTGCACGAGAGAACCAGCTTAACAATCGGTAATTATCGGTATATGAATTCATGGAACTCATTTCAGAAGCGGCTCCGATTTCTGTGATTCCAAAGAAAGGTAATCCTCGTTTTGCAGCCTGCAGGCTCTTGAATTGGCGGTAATATGCTTCCTGACCTAATAAAATATTAAATGAGTGGTCGCCGATCGTCTTGTCGTATGTCAGAAGGTGGTTGGCTGTCCATGAGAAATTCTTATCGTTTTGCTTATAAGCCTCACCACCATAACCCGCTGCGAAACCATATTCACTGTTTGTATAACCATCATAACCATAAAGGTAATAATCGAAATTAAAGTTGGTACGCCATTTCAATCCCGGCAGAAAGGTGATTTCGAAATAGGTACGAGCTGATGCATTATCTGTTGTATAGGGGTATTTATTATAAACATTGTCAGCTACAAAATTGGAGCCGCTCCATGCTGTACGGTAGTCTCCATAATCGTAGATCAAGTTGCCATCGCTGTCCCGGGCATAATCTCCTGCTTGTGCATCCCATTCATAAATTGGATAAACAGAAGGCATCGAACGTAACATCCAGACTACTTGGTCGTTTGAAGATCCTTCCTTCAAGCCGTGTGCCAAATTGGCATTCAAACCAACCTTCAACCATTTGTTGACTTCGTAGTTGACATTGGCACGGACCGTGAAGCGTTCGAATTCAGATACAGTAAATACTCCTTTATCGTTTAGATAGCCGGCTGACAAGTAATAATCGGCTTTCTTTGATTTTCCGCTGAAGTCAATGTTGTATTCTTGACGTAAACGGGATTTCATCAGGGCATCACGCCAATCTCCTGAATAGAGTAGCTGTGCATCCGGATTCATCTTCCCGTCTAGTCCTACTGGCATATCTACATTATACGGATTACATCCCCATTGTCCTACTAAATAAGAAGAAGCGTAGTTGGCTGCATCCGATTGGGAATAGCCGTTGTCCATATAGCCATTGTATAATGCTTGCCATGTCAAGACTGCAAATTCGTCTGGAGTCAGTGTGCGAGGCAGATCAACGGCTAAGCTCGACCAACCCCATGATGAACGGAAGTTGATCTGTCCTTTCTCGCTGGCACCTTTCTTAGTGGTGATCATTACGACACCGTTCGCTGCACGAGATCCATATAATGCCGTAGCCGAAGCATCTTTCAAAACGGTCATTGATTCGATATCGGCTGGGTTGATGGCATTCAGGTAACCGTCATAAGCCGTACCATCTACAACATATAATGGAGAGCTGGAAGCATTCATAGAACCGATACCACGAATCATGATAGTTGCATCAGAACCCGGTTCACCGGAAGTATTGAGAACTTGCACACCTGCACTTTGACCTTGCAGGGCCTGCGTTACGTTAGAGGCTTTGATCTTTTCGAGCGCGTCACTTTTTACTACGGTTGCTGAACCTGTAAAAGATGATTTCTTGCCGGTACCGTAGGCTACTACCATCACTTCGTCTAAAGCAACTAAGTCAGGTTCCATTGTAATTTTCATGGTAGTCCCTTCAATACGAACATCTACGGCTTTATAACCCAGGTAGGAAACGTTTAAACTTCGGGCTTTAGGTGAAACTTGAATAGAAAATTTACCATCCATATCTGTCATAACGCCATTATTACTTTGTTTATCCATAATGGCAACACCGGTCATAGGTAATCCATCTTCAGAAGAGACTACAATACCTGTGATTACTTTTTCTTGGGCAATAGCACTTTGTCCTATGAAAGAAAAAGCTCCTAATGCAAGTAAGAATTTTTTCATATAACATCAAATTTATTAATAAGGATTAGAAAGTCTTATAATTGTTCTTTTTACAATTGTAGCAAATATAAACATTGTATTTAAAAAATAAAATTTTTTGACATGATATTTTGTGGAAATGGAGAATATTTTGCTTTTATGCTAATAGATTATAAGAATTGCCTATTGTAGGATTATATATCTGAATTAATATGACAAAAAAGATTGATATAAATATGTTAATTTCAGAATTTTCGACAAATTCTTTAATCTACGTCGTGAACTAAAGAATAGCTTATTGGATTGATGATTTTTGATGATGGGAAAGGTGAGAATGGGAAGAGTGAATACCTTTTTAAGTATAGGAAAAGTAAATTTACAATTTTATCTGTGTCTTTGATATAAAGGGCTTAGATTTATAGCTGAGGAAAAAATATCTGTACTGTTGTGGCTTGGATACTTAGTTTAATATCATTATTGAAAAGAGTGGGCTCAATAAAAAATGATCTAATTTGATTGATATTTCCCGTTACCAGGATCGATGATTTTTAGAGGTGTGAAAAAGAGAAAAGATTGATTAATGTTTTTATTATCAGAAAGTTTTATTTCAGAGAAATTGATTAAAAAAGAAAACCACCATTGATAAACATTATATATATCAATGGTGGAAAATTTTTTATGTGTCAAATTTTTTTATTTTGGAAGAGTTCCTGCCCAATCATTTTGTTCGACTCCAAAACCAGCATTTATTTCTGAACTAGGTATTGGGAAAACAAAATCTGAGATCTTATAATTATTATAAGTAAAAGATATATTGGGCGCAGCATTTGCATAAACGCTAGCAGTTTCATCCCATCGTCTCAAATCATATAATCTAAAGCCTTCTTGGAATAATTCACGGGCACGTTCGTTCTTGATAAAGGTCAATAAATCATTTGCGTTATTAGGTAAATTACTTGTAGAAGAGAAATCTGAATTACGACGAGCAACAACAAGCAATGCGTCTTTTGCCGCATTTAAATCTGCATTTGTACTTTTAACATTAGCTTCAGCTATGATTAAAAACATTTCAGGTGCATTCACTAAGTAATTGGTTGCGTAGGCAGAATTTCCTGTCGCATGTTGTCCGTATTTTCCACCTTTAAATACTGGGACTGTTTCCGAAGAACTTTCATCCCAAGCTATGATAGATTGACGACAGTCTTTTTCTCCATATAAAGAGAGTAATTTAGGACTCGGGCTGTAATTATAGGTTGACCATAATGTTCCCGAAGAATTGGCCGACCAGTTATCCGTTTGAGTAATTGCTAACGACAATAAACTTTCAGTATTTGATTCATTCCCAATAAATAATGCCTTATAAGCATCAGACGTATAAGTTAAAGTAGAAATACCTTTTTCGTCTAGAGCCTTTTGTGCGTTTGCTTTCGCTTCATCCCAATTCTCTAAATAAAGATTTGTACGAGCTAATAAACCATATACGGCTGCTTTATTAAAATAAAGGATAGATCCTCTATCACCGCCAGCTGCATCAAAATATTTATTAGCGTTGTTCAAATCCGATAAGATAGCATTATAACTCTCTCCAACAGTGGAGCGAGACACTTTTGCTAGGGCTTCAATCGGTTCTGTAACAACTACTATACCCGGATTGGAAGAGTAGTCTGTACCATTAACTTTTACCTGGTGACAAAAAATATTTGTTAACATCAACTGCGCATATCCACGTAACGCATACGCTTCTGCAATGCAGCGGTTCAATTCTGCGTTTTCTTCCTCAGAAACAGTTTCTGTCAAAGCTTCACCTGCTTTAATAATACGAGAAGATCCATCAATCACTTTATAGCCATATTCCCAAATATTCTTCAAGTATGTATCAGTATCTATTACGGTAAAGGTGTAGATGGCATCAAAATGACCTGTTTTACCATTCCAGTAAGAAATATCTGTAGGAATATCGCCAATACTGATAGCATAGTTTCCTGCAAATGCATAGTAAAACAGGCTATAATAAGTACCATTCAGGGCTGTCGAAATATTGTTAACGTTGGTCAATGCTGTTTCTGTGTCAATTCCCTTATAATAATCTGTTTCAAGGAATTTATCACCACAAGCCGTAAGGCTTGTCATTAGCGTTAAGCCTACAACTACTTTTAATATGTTCTTTTTCATAAACAATGTCTTTTTAATAATTCAGATTCGATTAGAATGTTAATTGAATACCTCCAATGAATGTACATGTAGCTGGATATTGCCAAGCAATTACACCGTTCGCCGATGTTTCTGGATTATAACCAATAAAATCTCCAGCAGTAAATGTGTATAAGTTATCAACAGATACATACGCACGTAAGCGTTGGATAAATGCTTTTTGTGTTAATGACTTTGGCAATGTATATCCTAAAGTAATATTACTTATACGCAGATAGTTCCCATTATATAAGAAACGAGATGAAGTTTGAGATGCTTTGTAGGGGTCTCCGTAAATATATTGCGGGTATTTAGCATCTTTATTTTCTGGAGTCCATGAATTTAATGCAACATCTTCTAATGGCGTACGGAATGCCATGCCAAAGCCTGTAAAAGAAGCTCCTGAATCATATACTTTCCCACCTAAACGATAATTGAAATTGATATTGAAATCAAAATCTTTCCATGTCAGGTTTGTACCGAAACCTCCTAATACTTTAGGATCTGCATTTCCTACATAACGTTTAGAAGCTGCATTATAGTCAGATGTTGTTTCATCTCCATCTTCATTCAAATACCATAGAGGCTTACCTGTTTCACGATCTACTCCGGCATATTCTTTCATGTAAAACTGTGAATACGGACGACCTTGTTCAATAATTTGGAATGTGTATTCTAATGGTTCATCCGTAGAAAGTTTGATAACACGATTTTTATTCCAAGTCAAATTAGCAAAGATGTTCCAAGTGAAATCTTTCTGTTGCATCAAAGATGCATTTACAGAAAACTCTATACCGCGGTTTCTAATTTTACCAATATTTTGATAAGTAGTAGCCAATCCGGTTGTCATTGATAATGGAACTTCGAACAGAGCATCAGATGTTTCTTCATTGTAAAAATCAAAGCCTAAATTGATACGATTGATTAAAGATAAATCAAAACCAACATCTAATTTCTTAGAGACTTCCCATGTTAGTTCTCTGTTTTCAATACTGGTGGGTCGCATTCCTGGTATTTGGTTATAATTATATCCTGCTGAATAAAATCCACGAGCTGCATACCAGTCTATTTCCTGATTACCAACAGTTCCGTAAGAAGCACGAAGGGTAGCATTGGTTAATGTAGAATTATCAGCCAAGAAATCTTCTCCTGTCAAACGCCATTTACCACCAACAGACCAGAAATTACCCCAACGTTTATCTGCACCAAATACAGAAGAACCGTCACGACGGAATGAAGCAGAAGCATAATATTTATCAGCATAAGAGTAATGGGCATCCATAAAGTATGATGCCAAACGAGCCTCTTGTTTATAATATTCTGAACCTTGTTCAGTTCCTGCTGTTGTCAAATCGCGCATACCATTAGAAGCAAACGGGAAATCTGATTTAGCAAAATATTCATAGTGGTAACTTTTCTTTTGCATTTCTTGACCAACCATGACACCTATATTATGCTTTTCATTGAATGTATAGTTCCATCCTAAAATATTATTCCAAGTAACTACACTACTTTTTGAATTATATAATTGACCAAGTCCATTATAGTCCATACCTTGCGGATTATACTGAGCACTCCAATATTGGTATTGAGTTTGGTCATTTAAGTTCACTCCTAACGTCGTTTTTGCATAGATGCCTTTACCAAAATCAATCTGCAAATAGGGATTCAAGTTTATCACTTGCATTTTAGTCTCATTTAATTCACCGCAAGTTTCATCAGTTAAAGCAAGCGGGTTGTATAAATTGACATTAGCATAATCTCCATTTTCATCATAGTACGGATACATAGGGAGCATACTAGAAATTGCAGCAGTTATAGGACTACTCATACTTCCACTAGTAGATAATGAAAATCCATTCTGTGTTGAATAACTATAGGATGTATTGATACCAATTGTAGCCCAATTGAATTTACTATCCAAATTCAAACGTCCAGAGAAACGCTCTAAGTCTGAACTTCTAACAAGTCCTTCTGTATTCAGATAACCTAAACTAGCATAATACCCAGTATTACCTTGTTTTCCTTGCAGATTTAAATTATAGTCTTGGTAATAACCTTTTCGTGTAATAGCATCCATCCAGTCATAAGAAGACTTACGATCCCATCCAAAGTAATCGTCAGCTAAATAATTGTAAGCAGATTCTATTGTATATCTATCTGGATTAGAGGCAGCTAAACCGTTAGCGAACAAATTCATTGACTGTTGGGCATTAGCGAAGTCCATATTGTTGTTTGCCATAGAGACAAAACCTTGCTTAATGTCCAGATTGATATTAAACTTGCCTTCTTTACCCTTTTTAGTTGTTACGATAATTACACCATTTGCTGCACGTGATCCATAGATTGCTGTTGCTGCTGCATCTTTTAATACCGTAATATTTTCAATGTCTGAAGGATTTAATGTTGACATTGGGTCTAATTGGTTGTTTGATTCTGAATTCAAAGAATTTTTATCCGTATCCGAATCAATAGGCATTCCATCTATTACATAAAGAGGTTGTGTTCCTGAATTTAAAGATCCACGACCGCGAACATAAATAGATCCCCAAACGCCAGGCATGCTTGACGAATTATTCATTTGGACACCAGGAACAGAACCTTCTAGTGCTTTTACAAAATTAGCATCAGTCTTTTTAGATAAAACATCTTCACCAATAATAGAAGCAGCTCCTGTAAAAGATGCTTTCTTTTGAACGCCGTATCCCGTTACCACGACTTCATCCAGCGCTTGTGAATCAGATTCCAATACGGCATTGATGTTCGAAGCAACACCTACTTGTTTTGTTTTCATACCTACGTATGAAATTTCCAACTGCTTTCCATTAGAAGGCACATCTAATGTGAAGTTACCGTCAAAATCAGTTACAG